>Ga0207655_1000117_pt1 | contig 161655 bp, 152 predicted proteins | sample KBSM44metaG_FD_184398 | JGI IMG/M metagenome (GOLD analysis project Ga0207655, IMG submission 184398) | Miscanthus rhizosphere microbial communities from Kellogg Biological Station, Michigan, USA - KBS M4-4 metaG (SPAdes) (version 2) | ecosystem: Host-associated > Plants > Roots > Rhizosphere...
CTATTCCAGCGAACGCCAGCTCTTACCAGCGTTGTCACTGATTATCGAGACGCTACGCTATGAGCCACAAGAATAAAGAAATATTCGAGCCGAAAGTACAACATATTGTAACGTCTGCTCCTGGCACTCAGCGGACAAGATAACTGAGCTTATGGTCCGCTGTGAGCTAAAAGCGGTAATACGGTTACGACTCCCAGCAGTCTTTTACCCGAACATTCCGCAGACATTACAGTATGCCGCCTGCGTGCTACAGGCGAACCATGTCTAATCTTAAATGAACTGTATTCTCTGTAAAAATTAGCTAATTTGTCTTTATAATATGCGCTTAGTCTTCGGGTTTATTGCAACAAAGCATAACTGTTGCAAATGTCATTTTCGTACTCAAAGTGAGACCTGAAGGCTACCCAGTTTTTTTTAAAATTTCTTCTTCACCGTTATGGCTAAAGTTAATTCATTTTGGAAGTCTTATTGCTGGGTCGTAGCTTTATCAAAGCGCAAAAAAATGATGACTTACTACGTGCATAAGTCATCAAAGTCACAGAGGGAAAGAATGTGATATTTGAAATCATCACTAATTGAGGATTTCGAATTCATTATAATTATTCAGATGGTTTTTAATTATCAAGCTGTGCTAAAGAGTTAGCATTTTAACTGTATGCCTATCGTAGTGAATAGCAAGTATTGGCTACTGAGGTATTATGATATTCTGAAAGTTTGAACGCCATAGATGCGTTCACATGTATATTGATTGCGACAAACTGTTTAATTAACGAAGTAATGACAAAACTTAATTCATCTTACAAGTAATGATAAAAATTAGCCATGCTCAACTTAATTCACCCACTCAAAGATCATATTGATTTAGAGATTCGAATTACTTCCTCCTTAAAAATATACCGACCAAGGTGCCGCTCCTGGCACAAACCAGCCCCTCAAACAAAAAAACGGCGATAAACCCATCCCCCGGATTTATCGCCGTTTAGCGCTCAAATCACCTTACTTCTTCTTCTCACCCAGCGTCGGCGTCTCATCAAAGAAATTCCACGGTTTCAACAACGCATGCGCCCATTCCGTCGGCATAATTGGCCATTCTTCGGCGCGCGCCACGTGGGTAGTCCCGGTGGTGATCCACACCACGTCATCATTATTATCCAGCGACTCATCGTCTTTGGCATACTGCCCCAGACCGGTGTCGTGAATCGAGCGATTCGGGTATTTCCCTTCCGGATAACGCTCATCCTGATGGTAGCGGGTGACCCACAGCTGCTTATCCATAAAGCTCAGACGGTGATAAATCCACTCATCAGGTGCGAATTTTGCGCCAGTCGCCGCCGGATGAGTCCCGCCTGCGTAAGGGATAATCTGGTACGACACTGGATTGCCCATGCGGTTTTCTTTCGTGGTATTGCTCAGCAGGCGGATGGTGCCCGGGTCAAACTTCTGCGCCGCTTTCTGCTCGCTGTCGATGCTGTACTGATTCACCTGCATGGTGCTGGTGCGCGGGCCGCCGCTGGTGTTTGGCTTCACTTCCGGGTCCATCGCCACCAGACTGTTATTTTCGCCGTCGACATCGAGGTCTAAGCGGAAGTTGTAAATATGCTGGTGGGTGGTGCCGACAATATTATGGTCGATCAGCGTACCGTAACGGGTATCGTCTTTGGCGCTCGGATCGTGCATGGTTTTCGCCAGCACGCCTTTCACCGCTTCAATGCCAGTGGCCCCGGCGTCAATGCCGATGGTGCCGTTTTCGTGGAACACCCAGTCGAAGATATAGTCGTAGTTACCGACGGTGCTGATCCAGCGCACCACCAGTTCGCGACGCTCGGTGCTGACGTTCGGTTTGCCCATCTCCTGGTGTTTATACTCCGGCCCGGCGTAGCGTTCGAAGATGGCGACGGCGCGCGGAATGGTGGACGGCGCGCCGGTGTAATCGGCGATGGTTTCATCCAGCAGCACGGCGTTAGACGGCGCATCTTTGCCGCGCACGATTGGCGAGGTCAGGGTGCCCATGCCGTAATCGCCGGAATCCAGATACGCTTTGAAGTACCAGCCCACATCCGGGTCGCCGTAAGGCACGATCATCCCGCCGAGCGATCCTTCGTACATCACCTGACGTTTTTTGCCGTTGTCGTTATAGGTCACGGTAGAGAGAATCGGCCCGACGCGTGAGTTCAGGCGCAGGTGGAAGTCCCAGTTCTGCCAGTGAACCATATCGCCGGTGATGGTGTAGTTTTTGCCTTCCGGTTCGATGATCTCCAGCGGTTTCACCGATTTTGCGACGCGGTCGCGGCCATCGTATGGGCGGGATTGCATCGGTACCGGGATCACCGGACCTTCTTCAATCTTGATGATTTTTTTCTGCTCAAGGTCAACCACGGCGACCAGGTTTTCAATCGGGTGCGCCCAGTAGTTGCCGTCTCCGGTATCGAGGTAGCTCACTACTTTCAGCAGGCGTGCGTCTTGCTTCAGGCCGTCTTTACCGTCGAAGTAACCGACGGTGAGCGGGGTGGTGACCACTTTGGTCGTATCCTGAATACCGTGTTTTTTCAGCACGTCAGCAAACTCGGTGCTGGCGTTAATGATGTTCTGTACGCTGGCGAAATCATCAAGCAGCACCATGCCGTGGGCGTCTTTGATCGGTGTCCAGGAGAGGATCTTTTTGTTTTGCAGATCGACCACCGCTTCAATCACGTGCTTGCCGTCGAGCATTACCACGTCGGCGGTGCGCGGGGCGTTAACCGGCGTGCCGTTGAGGGCAAAATCCCATACGGCTTTTTTATCCGGTTCGTGCAGGGAGATTTCGGTGAAACGCGTGTTGGCCTGGAACTCTGGTGCGGCTTTAACAATAGTGACCGCTTCGCCAATTTCTGCTGATGACAGCGAGTTCAGCGGGTGAGGGACTTTTTCGACCTGGAAAGTCTGATCGAGCCCGGACTGGAAAACGTCGTTGATAAAGGTTTCAGAAATCCACGCTTTGCCGTTTTTCATCACTACCGGCACCTGTAAGTTCAGTGATTTGCCGTTGAGGATCGCGGTTTTCGCGCCCGGCTTCACCTTCACGTAGGCACCGTCTTTAATCAGGGTAAACACCTGCGCGTAGTCATCCCACTGAACATCAGCGCCAAACTCCTGCAGCGTTTTGTCCATAGGGACCATATGCGCTTCGCCACCGTGGGCGAACGCGGGGCCAGTCCCGACGCAACACAGGGCGATAGCCAGCGCCAGTGCGGTTTTGCGTGTCTTTTGAATCAAAGCGTTAGACATTGTGACCTCATCTTATCGTTATGTTGTGCCGTGCCAGGCTTTTCGGTTCCAGTCTCTTAACCTAACAGCCAAACGTCACGACACGTTTGCTCACGCTTGCCAGGTTATTGGTCAGTTATGCCAGTTATTTTTACGGGTTCAATGAAGGTGCTAACTCGGTGCACAGTACGATTCCCTCGCCCCTTTGGGGAGAGGGCTAGGGTGAGGGGGCTGGCAGGATATAAACATGAAGAAAACTCTTTTTAATTATGGAGCCGTAACCTTCACCCCAATCCTCTCCCTTCAAAAGGGAGAGGGAGCACAAGGGGGGCGCCCGTGCGAGTTACTGTTGGGGGAAATCCCCTTTCTGACGCGCGACCAGCGTCAAAATGGAGTACAGCGCCACCGCCTGCTGATGCTGGTTGAAAATCTCCACCGACCATTCCACCACCCCGGTGGCTTTCTCCTCGGCGCTGCGCTGGCGTTTCACCGTTTTGCGCTTGCAGGTCAGGCGTACCTGGATGGTGTCGCCCGGTTTTACCGGTTCGATAAAGCGCAGGTTTTCCATGCCGTAGTTGGCGATAACCGGGCCGACGCCCGCGTCAACAAACAGCCCCGCGGCGGCAGAAATCAGGAAGTAACCGTGTACCACGCGCTCGCCAAAAATCGACTCGGCGGCGGCAATTTTGTCCATGTGAGCGTAGAAGTGATCGCCGCTCAGGCAGGCAAAGTTGACGATATCCGCTTCGGTCAGCGTGCGGCGCGGGGTCAGCAGGCTGTCACCGGGCTGGATCTCTTCAAAATATTTGCGGAACGGGTGGATGCGGTCTTCTGCCACCTGCGCGCCGCGCACCCATTGCTGGCCGATAGCCGCAAGCATCGTCGGGCTGCCCTGAATCGCGGTGCGCTGCATGTAATGTTTCACCGCCCGCAGGCCGCCGAGTTCTTCTCCGCCGCCTGCACGTCCCGGGCCGCCGTGTACCAGTTGTGGCAGCGGGGAACCGTGGCCGGTGGATTCGACGGAAGATTCTTCGTTCAGCACCTGAATACGTCCGTGGGCGCGGGCGGCACCGAGAATAAACGCACGCGCCAGTGCGCCATCTGCCGTCACTAACGTTCCCGCCAGGCTACCTTCACCGGCGCGTGCCAGCTGCATCGCATGCTCGCTATTCTGATACGGCATCAGCGTCGCCACTGGGCCAAACGCTTCAATAGCGTGAACCGCCGCCACTTCATCCGGCTGCGCACAGAACAGCAGCGTCGGCGGGAAGAATGCCCCGGCAGCATTGAGATCGGCTTTGCCACCCAGCAGCACTTCACATCCGGCGTCCACCAGACGATTCACGTTGTCCTGCACGTCCTGACGCTGCTCGCTGTTGACCAGCGCGCCCATCTTCACGCCTTCCTGCGCCGGGTCGCCGACCACCACTTTTTGCAGACGAGCAATCAGCGCCTCGCTCACCGCTTTCACCTGCGCCTGTGGCACGATAATCCGGCGAATAGCGGTACATTTTTGCCCGGCTTTGGTGGTCATCTCACGCACCACTTCACGGATAAATAGCGCAAACTCAGGCTGTTCCGGCGTCACATCCTCGCCCAGCACGCAGCAGTTCAGCGAGTCCGCTTCCATGGTGAAGGGAACAGATTTCGCCACCAGATTTGGATGCACGCGCAATTGCTGCCCGGTTTTTGCTGAGCCGGTAAAAGTCACCACGTCCTGATGATCAAGCTGGTCGAGCAGGTCGCCCGCGCCGCCGCAAATCAGGCTGATCGCGCCTTCCGGCACCAGCCCGCTATCTACAATCGCTTTGACCATCGCCTGGGTTAGCTGTGCGGTGGCGGTGGCGGGTTTGATGATCGCGGGCATCCCGGCAAGCCAGGTTGGGGCCAACTTTTCTAACATGCCCCAGCAGGGGAAGTTAAAGGCGTTGATATGCACTGCCACACCGGATTTGGAGGTCAGCACGTGACGCGCGGCAAAACCGCCCTGTTTGGACAGCGGGATCAGCTCATCTTCAGGCCACAGGGTATCGTCCGGCAGTTCACGGCTGCCCAGCCCGGCATAGGTGAAGAGGGTGCCGATACCGCCTTCAATATCCACCCAGCTATCCGCCCGCGTCGCGCCGGTCTCGGCGGAAATCGCGTAGAAATCGGCCTTCAGCTCCAGCAGATGTTTCGCCACCGCTTTTAACATTGCGCTGCGTTCAATAAAGGTCATCGCCTGTAACGCTTTGCCGGCGTGTTCGATGGCGAACCGGCGCGCCTGCGCCATATCCAGCCCAACGCTGGTGACTTCCCACAGCGCTTCGCCGCTGATGGCGTGATGAATGGTGCGGGTACGGCCCCGGCCGGTCTGCCAGGTGCCGGATAAATAGCTGGCTAACTGCTGCATGGTTATTCTCCAGATATGTTACGTAATCTCGCTATAAATAGTTCTTTTCTGAATCATAAAATGCAAGCCTGATTTTAATAATTTGTTAACAATGCGATCGAGGGCACTATCCCTGATAGTGATATAAGCCTGTTTATAAAAGGATTACTAAAACCCTTTGCGGTACTCATCACAAAATTCACAAACAAAATTTGTGGTTTTATTTAACTAAGATGTAACTTTTATAAAACAAAGTGATTCGCAAAAATTGATTTGTTGAATTTATCGGAATCATAAGGTGATGACGTGACAGAAGAACATAGCTTTGACCAGCGCATCGCGCAGGATACCGCCATCGAACCGCAGGACTGGATGCCGGATGCCTACCGCAAAACGCTGATTCGTCAGATTGGTCAGCATGCGCATTCGGAAATTGTTGGCATGCTGCCGGAAGGTAACTGGATAACCCGCGCCCCAACGCTTCGCCGCAAAGCGATTCTGCTGGCGAAAGTTCAGGACGAAGCCGGACATGGCCTGTACCTCTACAGCGCCGCCGAAACCCTCGGCTGCGCGCGTGAAGATCTGTATCAGAAGATGCTCGACGGGCAGATGAAGTACTCCTCCATTTTTAACTATCCAACCTTGACCTGGGCGGATATCGGCGTCATCGGTTGGTTGGTCGACGGCGCTGCGATCGTCAATCAGGTGGCGCTGTGTCGCACCTCCTACGGCCCGTATGCCAGGGCGATGGTCAAAATCTGCAAAGAAGAGAGCTTCCACCAGCGTCAGGGTTTTGAAGCCTGTATGGCGCTTGCCGCGGGCAGCGAAGAACAGCGTCAGATGTTGCAGGACGCCATCAACCGCTTCTGGTGGCCAGCGCTGATGATGTTCGGCCCGAGCGATGACAACTCGCCGAACAGCGCCCGCAGCATGGCGTGGAAAATCAAACTGCACTCCAACGACGAGCTGCGTCAGCGCTTTGTCGACAACACCGTCCCGCAGGTGGAAATCCTCGGCATGCAGGTGCCGGACGCTGACCTGACGCTTGACGAAGCTACCGGTCACTACCGCTACGGCGAAATTGACTGGCAGGAACTTAACGAAGTCATCAACGGGCGTGGCATCTGTAACCACGAACGCCTAGGCGCAAAACGCAAGGCCTGGGAAGAGGGGGCGTGGGTGCGCGAAGCCGCGCTGGCGCATGCCGAAAAACAGCAGGCCCGCAGCGCCGCCTAAGGAGAATAAAGATGAGCAAAACATACTGGCCGTTATACGAAGTGTTTGTCCGCAGCAAACAAGGTTTGTCTCACCGTCACGTCGGCAGCCTGCACGCCGCCGATGACCAGATGGCGCTGGAAAACGCGCGCGATGCCTACACCCGTCGCAGCGAAGGTTGTTCGATTTGGGTAGTGAAGGCGAGCGAAATTGTCGCCTCGCAACCGGAAGAACGCGGTGCGTTTTTCGACCCCTCTGAGAGCAAAGTCTACCGCCATCCGACGTTCTACACCGTGCCGGACGGCATGGAACATATGTGAGGCAACGATGAATAACTCAAATCCCGTTGCAACCTATGCCCTGCGTCTGGGCGATAACGGCCTGGTGCTGGCCCAGCGTTTAGGTCAATGGTGCGGTCATGCGCCGGAGCTGGAGATCGATCTGGCGCTGACCAATATTGCCCTCGATCTGCTCGGTCAGGCGCGCAATTTTCTCAGCTATGCCGCCGAGCTTAACGGCAGCGGCGACGAAGACACGCTGGCCTTTGGTCGCGATGAACGCCAGTTCCGCAATCTGCTGCTGGTCGAACAGCCGAACGGCAACTTTGCCGACACCCTCGCCCGTCAGTTCTTTATCGACGTCTGGCACGTGGCGCTGTTCAGCCACCTGGTGAACAGCCGTGACGCGCAGCTTGCCGCTATCGCCGCCAAAGGGCTGAAAGAAGTGCGCTATCACCAGCGTTTTAGCCGCGGCTGGCTGGAGCGTCTGGGTAACGGCACCGAACACTCGGCAAATCTGATGCAGCAAGCGGTGGACAACCTGTGGCGCTTCACCGGCGAGCTGTTCCAGGCCGATGAACTGGAGATCGAATTAATTGCGCAGGGGATCGCCGTCGATCCGCGTGAGCTACAGGCCGAATGGCAGGCGACGGTAAACACCGCGCTGCTCGATTCTGGTTTTCAGATCCCGCAAGAAGCGGCGTTCCGTAGCGGCGGGAAACAGGGGCTGCACAGTGAACATCTGGGGCCGATGCTGGCAGAGATGCAGTACTTGCAACGTGCTTACCCCGGTCAGCAATGGTAAACGGAGGTCGCAATGCAACGTCTTGCCACCATCGCGCCCGCTGAGGTGCATACCGTTTGGGGATTGCTAAGCGCCATCCCCGACCCGGAAGTCCCGGTGCTGACCATTACCGACCTCGGCATGGTCCGCAGTGTAGATCGTCACGGCGACGGCTGGGTGATTGGCTTCACGCCAACCTATTCCGGCTGTCCGGCAACCGAACATCTGTTAGGTGAAATTCGCGCGGTGATGACCGAGCACGGCTACACCCCGGTACACATTGTGTTGCAGCTTGACCCACCGTGGACTACCGACTGGATGAGCCCGGACGCCCGCGACCGCCTGCGGCAGTACGGCATCAGCCCGCCGCAGGCCCACGCCTGTCACGCCGACGAGATGCCGAAGGATGTGCTCTGTCCACGCTGCGGCAGCACCCACAGCTCGCTGATTAGCGAATTCGGTTCCACGGCCTGCAAAGCGCTGTATCGCTGCGAAAGCTGCCGTGAACCCTTTGATTACTTTAAATGTATTTGAGGTCGCGATGACAACATTTCATTCGCTTACCGTGGCAAATGTTGAGCCGGAAACCCGCGATGCGGTGACCATCACCTTTGCCATTCCCGACGCGCTACGCAGCGCCTACGCCTTCCGTCCGGGCCAGCATCTGACGCTGAAAACCCGTCTTGGTGGTGAAGAGTTGCGTCGCTGCTACTCCATTTGTCGCAGCCGCTCACCGGCAGAAATTAGCGTGGCGGTGAAAGCCATCGACGGTGGCCGTTTTTCACGCTTCGCCCAGAGCGATATCCAGCAGGGTATGGAATTTGAGGTGATGGTGCCGCAGGGCCACTTTGGCTACCAGCCACAGGCCGAACGCCGCGCGGACTATCTGGCGATCGCCGCCGGTTCCGGGATCACGCCGATGATGGCGATTATCGAAGCCACCCTAGCGATGGAAAACGACAGCCGCTTCACCCTGATCTATGGCAACCGCAGCAGCCACAGCATGATGTTCCGTCAGGCGCTGGCCGATCTGAAAGACCGCTATCCGCAGCGTTTACAGGTGATCCATCTGTTCAGCCAGGAGTCGATGGACAGTGACCTGTTACAGGGGCGCATCGACGGCGACAAACTGCGCGCGCTGTCTGAGCATCTGCTCGATTTCAGCCGCTTTGACGACGCCTTTATCTGCGGTCCGTCGGCGATGATGGACGATGCTGAAACCACGCTGCGTGCGCTGGGAATGCCGGAAAAAGCCATTCACCTGGAGCGTTTCAATACGCCAGGCACCAGCGTCAAGCGCGCCACCGGCGTACAGGCCGAAGGGCGCACGGTGACGTTGCGTCAGGACGGTCGCGAGCGTCTGATTTCACTCTCTGCCGAAGACGACAGCATCCTCGACGCCGCACTGCGCCAGGGGGCCGACCTGCCGTTCGCCTGCAAAGGCGGCGTCTGCGCCACCTGCAAATGCAAAGTGGTGCGCGGCGAAGTGGCGATGGCCGCCAACTACAGCCTCGAAGCCGACGAACTGGCGGCGGGCTATGTGCTGAGCTGTCAGGCGCTGCCAACCAGCGGCGATGTGGTGGTGGATTTTGATGCGCGGGGGATGGCATGAGCGAACTCCTCATTACCCGTCACGACCGCGTTTTACAACTGACGCTAAACCGTCCGCAGGCGCGTAATGCGCTGAATAACGCGATGCTGACCCAGCTTGCCGAGGCGCTGGAAAGTGCGGCGGCGGACGAGAGCATTAGTGTCTGCGTGATTAGCGGTAATACCCGTTATTTCGCGGCAGGTGCCGATCTCAACGAAATGGCAGAAAAAGATTTGCCCGCCACTTTTGATGATATTCGCCCGCGCTTATGGGCGCGTATCGATGCCTTTAACAAGCCGCTGATTGCGGTGGTCAACGGCTACGCGCTGGGCGCGGGCTGCGAGTTGGCGCTGCTGTGCGACCTGGTGATTGCCGGGGATAACGCCCGCTTTGGTCTGCCGGAAATCACCCTCGGCACCATGCCGGGGGCGGGCGGCACCCAGCGTTTGATTCGTAGCGTCGGAAAAGCGCTGGCCAGCCGCATGGTGCTCAGCGGTGAAAGCATTGACGCCCAGCGGGCACAGCAGGCCGGGCTGGTCAGCGATATCCATCCAGCCAACCTTTCTGACGAATACGCGCTGATACTGGCGGCGACCATCGCCCGTCACTCACCGCTGGCGCTGCGTGCCGCCAAACAGTCGTTACGTCTGGCGCAGGAGGTCAGTTTGCAGGCCGGGCTAACCCAGGAGCGCCAGCTGTTTACCGTGCTGAGCGCCACCGAAGACCGTCGCGAAGGCATCGCTGCCTTTTTAGAAAAACGCACCCCAGCCTTCAAAGGACGTTAACCGTGGACGCATTCATTCTTAGCGATATCGACCAGGGCGTGATGACCATCACCCTGAACCGCCCGGACCGACTCAACAGCTTTAACGACGCCATGCACCAGCAGTTGTCCGACTGCCTGAAGCAGGCTGAACGCGACGAGACCATTCGCTGCCTGCTGATTACCGGTGCCGGGCGCGGTTTTTGTGCCGGACAGGATCTGAACGATCGTAACGTTGACCCAAGCGGCCCCGCACCGGATTTAGGCATGTCGGTGGAGCGTTTTTATAACCCACTGGTGCGCCGCTTAGCTGCGTTACCGAAACCGGTGATTTGCGCGGTCAACGGCGTAGCGGCAGGTGCCGGTGCCACGCTGGCGCTGGGCTGCGATATCGTGCTGGCGGCGCGTTCTGCGAAATTTGTGATGGCTTTCAGCAAGCTAGGCCTGGTACCGGACTGCGGCGGAAGTTGGGTAATACCGCGCGTCACCACCCGCGCCCGCGCTATGGGATTGATGCTGCTGGGCGACAGCTTGAGCGCAGAACAAGCCGCGCAGTGGGGCATGATCTGGCAACTGGTGGATGACGCAGAGCTGAAAGACACCAGCCTGACGCTGGCGCGCCATCTGGCCTCTCAGCCCACCTACGGTTTAGGGCTCATCAAGAAAGCGTTGCAGCTGGCGGAAACCAACTCCCTGGATGACCAGCTTGACGTTGAGCGCGATTTCCAGCGCCTTGCCGGGCGCAGCGACGACTATCGCGAGGGCGTCAGCGCCTTCCTCGGCAAACGTCCTCCACAGTTCAGCGGGAAATAACTCATGACGCAAACACTCCACACCGTCGCCGTGATTGGCGGCGGCACCATGGGCGCGGGCATTGTTGAAGTGGCTGCCAGCGCCGGGCATTCGGTGCTGCTGTATGACATTTCCGCCGACGCGATTACTCGCGCCATCGACGGTATTGCCCAGCGTCTGGATTCCCGCATCAGTCGCGGGAAAATCAGCGCCGAGCAAGCACAGATGCTGCTGGCTCGTATTACTCCGGCAACTGAACTGAATCAGCTTGCGGATGCGCAACTGGTGATTGAAGCGGCGTCCGAGCGTCTGGAGATCAAACAGGCGCTGTTCAGCCAGCTGGCGGAGATCTGCTCCCCGTCGACGCTGCTGACCAGCAATACCTCGTCGATTTCCATTACCGCCATTGCCGCTGGCATTAAACATCCCGAGCGCGTAGCCGGGCTGCATTTCTTTAACCCGGCACCGGTGATGAAGCTGGTCGAAGTGGTCAGCGGTCTGGCGACCTCAGCCGAAGTGGTTGAGCAACTGTGCCAGTGTGTGAGCACCTGGGGTAAACAGCCGGTGCGCTGCCGTTCAACGCCGGGCTTTATCGTCAACCGCGTGGCGCGTCCGTTTTACGCCGAAGCCTGGCGAGCGCTGGAAGAGCAGGTGGCGACGCCTGAGGTGATTGACGCCGCATTACGTGACGGCGGCGGGTTCCCGATGGGGCCGCTGGCGCTGACCGACCTTATCGGCCAGGACGTCAATTTTGCGGTGACCTGTTCGGTATTTAACGCCTTCTGGCAGGACCGTCGTTTTCTGCCGTCGCTGCTGCAACAGGAGCTGGCTATTGCCGGGCGTCTGGGCAAGAAGAGCGGTCACGGTGTTTATCGCTGGCCTGTTGAAGCACCGCCCGAACAGGCGCTGGCTGCGGTGCCAGCGCAATGCGCCGCAAAAAACATTAAGCGTGACGTTGTCACTGAATTAGACGATGTGCTGCTGCTGGAAACCACCGGTGAAACCGCGCTGGCCTTAAGTGTGCAGCACAACCGCCCGGTGGTGGTGTACGACTACGCGGCGGGCGACACGGTAGTGCTGGCAAGTGCTGCCAACAATTCACAAGCCGCCACCGATAAAGCGGTTTATTTCTTCCAGCAGCAGGGCAAAAAGGTGCTGCGCATCGCCGATTATCCGGGCCTGCTGGTGTGGCGCACGGTGGCGATGCTGGCGAACGAAGCGCTGGACGCGCTGCAAAAAGGCGTTGCCAACGCCGAGGATATCGATACCGCCATGCGTCTGGGCGTCAACTACCCGCACGGCCCGATTGGCTGGGGCGAAATGCTGGGCTGGGGGCGCGTCCTGCGTCTGCTGGAGAACCTGCAACAGCATTACGGCGAAGAACGCTATCGCCCGAGTGCGCTGCTGCGCGAAAAAGCGCTACTGGAGATGCGTCATGAGTAATGAAGCCTGGCGCAACGCCCGCGCCATGTATGAGAACGATACCTGCGCCAAAACGCTGGGTATCAAGATTATCGAAATGGACGAAGGCTACGCGCAGATGACCATGGCGGTGTCACCGAATATGTTGAACGGCCATCAAACCTGCCACGGCGGACAACTGTTTTCGCTGGCAGATACCGCATTCGCCTACGCCTGCAACAGTCAGGGGCTGGCGGCGGTGGCGTCTGCCGCCAGTATCGATTTCCTGCGTCCGGCCTTTGTGGGTGAACTGCTGACCGCCACCGCGCGGGTCAAGCAGCAGGGCAAACTGACCGGCGTTTACGACATTGAAATTATCAATCAGCAGCAAAAAATCGTGGCCCTGTTTCGCGGCAAATCGCACCGCATCGGCGGCACTATTACAGGAGAAGTCTAATGCGTGACGCGTTTATTTGTGACGGCATTCGTACCCCGATTGGTCGCTACGGCGGCGCGCTGGCCGGCGTTCGCGCCGACGATCTGGCTGCCATTCCGCTGCGGGAATTACTCAACCGGAATCCGAAGTTGGATGCCAGCGCCATCGACGATGTGATCTTCGGCTGCGCCAATCAGGCGGGGGAAGATAACCGTAACGTGGCGCATATGGCGACGCTGCTGGCGGGTTATCCGCACTCTGTGGCGGGCACCACCATCAACCGATTGTGTGGTTCCGGGCTGGACGCGATTGGCTTTGCCGCTCGGGCGATTAAAGCCGGTGATGCGGATCTGCTGATTGCCGGTGGCGTGGAATCCATGTCCCGCGCGCCGTTTGTGATGGGCAAAGCCACCTCGCCGTTTCAGCGTCAGGCGGAGATGTTTGACACCACCATCGGCTGGCGTTTTGTGAACCCGCTCATGCAGCAACAATTTGGAACTGACAGCATGCCGGAAACGGCGGAGAATGTAGCTGAATTGTTAAATATCAGCCGCGAAGACCAGGACGCCTTTGCTTATCGCAGCCAGCAGCGCACGGCACAAGCTCAGCGCGACGGCATTCTGGCGCAGGAAATTGTGCCAGTGCAGATTATCGGCAAGAAGGGCGCGGTCAGCGCGGTGCGTGATGATGAACATCCGCGTGCGGAAACCACCCTCGAACAACTCTCTTCACTGAAAACCCCCTTCCGTAAAGGCGGCGTAATTACCGCCGGGAACGCCTCCGGCGTGAACGACGGTGCGGCGGCGATGATTATTGCCAGCGCAGAACAGGCTAGTGCGCAGGGGCTGACGCCGCGAGCACGCATCGTAGCGATGGCGACGGCGGGTGTGGAGCCGAAGTTTATGGGGCTGGGGCCGGTGCCGGCAGTGCGTAAAGTGCTGGAGCGTGCCGGGCTGAATATTAACGATATGGATGTGATTGAGCTGAACGAAGCCTTTGCCGCTCAGGCGCTGGGCGTGATGCGCCAGCTCGGTCTGGCAGATGATGCTGAACACGTGAATCCCAACGGTGGCGCCATCGCCTTAGGCCACCCGCTGGGAATGAGCGGCGTGCGGTTAGCGCTGGCGGCAACGTTGGAACTGGAACGACGCAATGGACGCTATGCGCTGTGTACGATGTGTATTGGCGTGGGCCAGGGCATTGCCCTGATCCTCGAGCGAGTGTGAGCTAATTGACCTGCGGATACCCTACAAAATGACAACTACAACAACATTAGATCCGATTGAAACTGCATCGCGTGACGAATTACAGGCTCTGCAAACCAAACGTCTGAAGTGGACGTTAAAACACGCCTATGAAAATGTGCCGATGTATCGCCGTAAATTCGATGCGGCGGGGGTTCATCCGGATGATTTCCGTGAGCTGAGTGACCTAAGCAAGTTTCCCTGCACCACCAAGCAGGACCTGCGTGATAACTATCCGTTCGACACCTTCGCGGTGCCGATGGAGCAGGTGGTGCGTATCCACGCGTCGTCCGGCACCACCGGCAAACCGACCGTCGTTGGCTATACGCAAAACGACATCGATACCTGGGCCAATATCGTGGCGCGCTCCCTGCGGGCGGCGGGCGGCACGGCGAAAGACAAAATCCACGTCGCCTACGGCTATGGCCTGTTTACCGGCGGCCTGGGCGCACATTACGGCGCGGAACGTTTAGGGGCCACGGTGATCCCGATGTCCGGCGGGCAAACCGAGAAACAGGCGCAGCTGATTCGTGATTTCAAGCCTGACATGATTATGGTGACGCCGTCTTACTGCCTGAACCTGATTGAAGAACTCGAACGCCAGATGGGCGGCGACGCGCGCGGCTGCTCGCTGCGTACCGGCGTGTTTGGCGCCGAGCCGTGGACGGCGGGAATGCGCGCCGAAATTGAACGTCGCCTCGGCATTACCGCACTGGATATTTACGGCTTGTCTGAAGTGATGGGGCCGGGCGTGGCGATGGAATGTATTGAAACCGGCGACGGCCCGACTATCTGGGAAGATCATTTCTTCCCGGAAGTGGTTAACCCGGAAGACGGCACGCCGTTGGCCGACGGCGAGCACGGCGAACTGCTGTTCACCACCCTGACCAAAGAAGCGCTGCCGGTGATCCGCTATCGCACCCGCGACCTGACGCGCCTGCTACCGGGCACCGCCCGTACCATGCGTCGGATGGATCGCATCAGCGGGCGCAGCGATGACATGCTGATTATTCGCGGCGTCAACGTCTTCCCGTCGCAGCTGGAAGAAGAGATCCTCAAGATTGAACATCTGGCGCCGCATTACCAACTGGAAGTGGATCGCCGTGGGCATCTTGATTCACTTTCCGTGCGCGTGGAGCTAAAAGAGAGCGGTCTGGCGCTGAGTCACGAGCAGCGCTGCCAGATTTGCCACCATTTGCGTCACCGTATTAAGTCGATGGTTGGGATTTCTACCGACGTCAGCATCGTTAATTGCGGCAGCATTCCACGCTCCGAAGGCAAAGCGTGCCGGGTGTTTGATTTGCGTAAAGCCGCCGCTAATGGTTAACACCTTCTCCCGGAGGCGGCGCGTTGCGCCTGTCCGGGCTACCCGATGCCTCAAGCCCGTAGCCCGGACAGGTGCGTAGCACCGCCTCCGGGATTTCCTGTGCTATGATTCAAAAAGGACAAAAAAAACAACAGAATGAATCATATGGACAAACTCGATAGCTTTATTCAGCAGGCGGTGACGGCGATGCCTATTAGCGGTACCTCGCTTATCGCGTCCTTGTACGGCGATTGCCTGTCCCAGCGCGGCGGCGAAGTGTGGCTCGGCAGCGTGGCGGCATTGCTTGAAGGACTCGGCTTTGGCGAGCGCTTTGTACGCACTGCGCTGTTTCGCCTCAACAAAGAAGAGTGGCTGGACGTGGTGCGCATTGGCCGCCGCAGCTTCTACCGCCTGAGCGATAAAGGTCTGCGCCTGACCCGCCGCGCCGAGAACAAAATTTATCGCGCCAGTGCGCCCGAATGGGACGGCACCTGGCTGCTGTTACTCTCGGAAGGGCTGGAGAAAAACACCCTCGCTGAGGTCAAAAAGCAGTTGATCTGGCAGGGTTTCGGCGTCCTCGCGCCAAGTCTGCTGGCCTCGCCGTCGCAAAAGCTGGCGGATGTGCAATCGTTGCTGCATGAAGCGGGCGTGGCGGAAAACGTTATCTGCTTTGAAGCCCACTCGCCGCTGGCGCTCTCCCGTGCCGCGCTTCGTGAGCGGGTGGAAGAGTGCTGGCATCTGACCGAACAGAACGCCATGTACGAGGCGTTTATCACCCTGTTTCGTCCGTTGTTACCGCTGCTACGTGACGCCGAGCCGGAAGATCTTACGCCGGAACGCTGCTTCCAGATTCGTTTACTGCTGATTCATTTTTATCGCCGCGTGGTGCTAAAAGATCCGCTGTTGCCGGAGGAGCTGCTGCCTGCTCACTGGCTGGGGCAAACCGCGCGTCAGCTGTGTATCAACATCTATCAACGCGTTGCTCCCGGTGCGCAGATTTTCGTCAGTGAAAAAGGCGAAAGTTCGGTGGGCGAACTGCCCGCGCCGGGGCTGCTCTATTACCAACGCTTTGGTGGATTAGTCTAAAAAAGATGCCAACTATTTGCACTTTAAGAGAAAACATTGCTGCACAGTTCCCTCGCCCCTTTGGGGAGAGGGAGCACACCGTGCCAATACAGGAGACGCTATGCCGATTTACCAGATGGACGGAATGATCCCCGTCGTGCCCAAGGAAAGCTACGTTCACCCAACTGCCGTACTGATCGGCGATGTGATCCTCGGTAAAGGGGTTTACATTGGCCCTAACGCCAGCTTGCGCGGCGACTTTGGTCGTATCGTGGTGAAAGATGGCGCGAATATTCAGGATAACTGTGTGATGCACGGTTTTCCGGGGCAGGACACGGTGGTGGAAGAAGACGGGCATATTGGCCACGGTGCCATTCTGCATGGCTGCGTAATTGGCCGTAATGCGCTGGTCGGTATGAGCGCGGTAATTATCGACGGGGCGACGATTGGTGAAAACAGTATTGTCGGCGCGTCGGCGTTTGTGAAAGCCCGGGCTGAGATGCCCGCCAACCATCTGATCGTCGGTAGCCCGGCAAAAGCGATTCGCACCTTAACCGAGCAAGAATTGACGTGGAAAAAGCAGGGCACACGTGAGTACCAGGTACTGGTAGAGCGCTGCCAAAACACGCTTTCTGAAGTGCAACCGCTGACCGAGGCGGAGCCCGACCGTAAGCGGCTGGAGTTTGATGAAGATTTGAAGCCGAAGTCGGCTAGTTAGCGTCAGAATAGCGCAGCGCCTCGACCAGTAATGCAAACGCTGTGGTGTGCTGGCGACGGCTCGGGTAATAGAGATAATACCCCGGAAACGGTACACACCAGTCGGTCAGTACGCGCTGTAATCGTCCGGCAGCAATGGCTTCGCTGACCGAATCTTCCGGTACATAAACCAGCCCCAACCCGGCCTCGGCGGCATCTATCCGCTGGGGCAGGCAGTTAAGGATCAACTGACCTTCAACCCGTACACGTAAGGGTTCACCATCGCGCTCAAACTCCCAAGCATACAGCCCGCCTCGGGTAGGCAGACGCATATTGATACAGCGATGCTGCTGGAGATCATGCGGCGTTTCGGGAATACCGTTGGCCGCCAGATACGCCGGTGAAGCCGCTACCGCCATGCACATATCCGGCGCAATGCGCACGGCAATCATATCGCGCGCCACCTGCTCGCCTAACCGCACACCGGCATCAAAACGTTCGTCGACAATATCGGTAAGACCGTTATCGACGGTGACCTCAATATTGATATCCGGGTAGGTTTGCATAAACGGCTTAATGCGCGGCCACAGCACGGTATCCATCGCATGTTCACCAGCGGTAAGGCGGATATTGCCCGCCGGGCGGTCACGCGTATCGCGTAGTGCAGTCAGCTCCAGATCAATATCCTGCAGAAGCGGGCTGAGACGCTGATAGAGCTTTTCACCCGCTTCGGTCGGCGCAACGTTACGTGTGGTGCGGGTCAACAGACGCACATCGAGGCGGCTTTCCAGATTGCGCATCGCGTGGCTCAATGCCGATTGCGACACGCCAAGCTGTGCGGCGGCGCGGGTAAAACTGCGCTCGCGGGCGACGACCATGAATGAAATGAGATCGTTAATATTGTCTTTCAGCATGTAATGGTGGCCATTGATAAATCTGGTTCATGGTATTTAGTTGATTAATTTAGTGTAATAGTCGCAGGTTTAGATGCAATTCCTTAAACGCAAGCGAGTCAGCGATGAAAATCAACGTAGTAGGAACCAGTGGTGTCGGTAAGTCGACGCTTGCGCGACGTTTGGCGCAGGCGTTGTCTGTGCCTTATATCGAAATGGATACGCTCTACTGGCGGCCAAACTGGCAGGGTACGCCCGATGACGAACTGTTCGAGAAAATCCGCCTGGCGACCGTTGCCCCGGGTTGGGTGCTGGACGGCAATTATAATCGCAGCCGCCCGGTGAAGTGGCGCGACGTGGATATGGTGGTGTGGGTGGATTACAGCTTTTGGCGCACTTTGCGGCAGGCGGTCTGCCGCGCGGCGTCCAGAGCCTTACGGCATCAGGAGTTGTGGCCTGGGACGGGCAACCGGGAAAGCTTCCGCCGTTCGTTTGCCAGCCGCGATTCAATCATTTTGTGGACGTTAAAAACCTGGCGGCAAAACCGTGAACGTTATCTACGTGATATGCACGATCCCCAGTGGCAGCATATCCGTTTTGTACGGCTAAAAAACCAGCGGGAGACCAACGCGTTTTTGGCGGATTTGTTGGCCGAAAAAGTGAAATAATTCGTGGGATTAGCGCACGAAATGACAGCCGTTTTTGCCATGCTATGGTAGCTTTAAGACTCTAATCATAAGGAGTCCTGCCCATGCCACACGTTGATATTAAATGTTTCCCCCGCGAGCTGAGTGAAGAACAGAAAACCGCGCTGGCGGCGGACATCACCGAAGTACTCATCCGTCATCTCAGCACCAAAGACCGTTCGGTCAGCGTGGCGCTTAATCAAGTGCAGGAAAGCGACTGGCAGCAGGTGTGGGATAATGAAATTGCGCCGCAGATGGATACGCTAATCAAGAAACCAGGTTATAGCATGTAATCCGCTTTAGCGATCCCCCCTGTAGGCCTGATAAGCATAGCGCCATCTGGCACAGGCGTGCAGATTGCCGGATGGCAGCTTCGCTTTATCTGGCCTACAATGCTTTGCATTAATCGGGCGTATTCGCGCGGATCTGCTTGCCGCTGGCAACGAACGTTCCCGCGCCGAGATGATGCAGAGTATTGCGCTTATCGTCGTCGAACTGCCAGCGACCGGCGACAAACGCCTGTGCATCGGCGGATGCCGCAACCACTTCGCCAAACAGCGTATCGTATTGGGCTGCCGCTGCCGTGGCGGGCAGTAAACGGCACTCCATCCACGCCAGACATTTCTCTTCAATTAACGGCAGACCGAGCACCGGCCCGGTGACGACCGGAATACCGTAAGCGTTAAATTTATCCTCTTCACGCCCGCTGATGCTGCCGACGGCGTAGGTCCAGCTCGCCGCTGCTACACCCGGCACCACGATGCCAAATGTGCCGTTGCGCTCGATAATCTCCCGCGACCATGCCCCTTTATCCACCACGATAGCGATGCGCGGCGGATCGAATTCGACCGGCATCGACCAGGCGGCAGCCATCACGTTGCGGCGCTTTGAATCCGCGTCATAACTGGTTATCAGAATAGTCGGGCCGTGGTTAAGTAAACGGCTGGCGTGCTGTAGTTCGACGGGGCGAAAACGGCTCATGGAGGATCCTTAGTGTAGAAGGGCGTGTGTCTGGCAACACATTAAATCGCAATATAAACGTAATCAATACCTCAACCGATCGCACAAAACAGTCAGTGCAGGGGCAAAAATACGCTATAAAGAACGCAAACCAAATGCTGGAGCCATTGATGACCCCCTTTTTAAATGCGTATTTTGCCCGTCTGGGCTGGACGGGTACGCCGGATGTGTCCATTGAGACGCTGCGGAGCCTGCATATTCATCACAATAGCGCGATTCCGTTTGAGAACCTCGACGTGCTTCTGCCGCGTGAGATGCATCTTGACGACAGGGCGCTGGAAGACAAGCTGGTCAATGCCCGTCGCGGCGGTTACTGCTTTGAGCACAATGGCTTGTTTGAGCGTGCGTTACGCGAAATAGGTTTTCATGTCCGTAGCCTGTTGGGGCGCGTGGTGCTGGCGCATCCGCCGCAGATGCCGCCGCGTACCCACCGACTGTTGCTGGTGGAAGTGGACGGCGAACGCTGGATTGCGGATGTCGGTTTCGGCGGCCAGACCCTGACCGCCCCCATTAAGCTGCTGGCGGATATTACGCAGTCGACGCCGCACGGCGATTATCGTCTGCTGTATGAGAACCAGGAGTGGATCCTGCAATTCAGTCACCACGATCATTGGCAGTCGATGTACCATTTTGATTTAGGTCGCCAGTACGCGTCGGATTATGTGATGGGCAACTTCTGGTCAGCACATTGGCCGCAGTCACATTTCCGTCATCATCTGTTGATGTGCCGCCATCTGCCTGACGGCGGTAAGATGACGCTGACCAATTTCCATTTTACCCATTGGGATAAAAACCACGTGGTAGAAAAGGTGGATTTTCAGGACGTTCCTGCACTGTATGAGGCGCTGCAAAGCCGTTTTGGGCTTGGCGTGGACGATCCGAAATATGGCTTTAGCGTGGCTGAGTTAGCGGCGGTGATGGCGGCATTTGATACCCATCCAGATGCCGGAAAATAATCGGTAGCCCGGCCAAGCGCAGCGCCGCCGGGGCAACCAGGAGCCAAACCCCGGCGGCGCTGCGCTTGGCCGGGCTACAAAACTGTCAGGGATGAGATGACATGGCATTAACGATTCGCGTGTTACTTGAAAACCAGCTTGCCCGCAGTGCAGACAGCGGGCTGCGTACTAAAGCCGGATTATGTTTGCTGCTTGAGGATGAAAGCACCTCTATTCTATTCGACACCGGCCCCGATGACAGTTTTCAACATAATGCCGCGCGGATGGGGATTTCGTTGGATAACCTTACCGCCACGGTGCTTTCACATGGTCATTACGACCACTGCGGCGGTGTCCCCTCGCTGCCGGACAACAGCCGCATTATCTGTCACCCGACCATCGGCAACGCGCGCTACGCCGCACTAAAGGTGGCGGGGCGCAGCCATAAAATCAAAAAACTCTCACTGGATATTGATTACGCGCGTCACCGCATGGAATACACCCGTGCGCCGTTGCAAATTAGCGAGCGTTTTATCTGGTCAGGTGAGATTGCTGTTGATAACCCCAAAGCCTACGGCGTAACGGGCGATAAAACGGATTACGTGATTGATGAAGGCGTGCTGATTTATCTGTCGGAGCGTGGGCTGGTAATTATTACCGGCTGCGGGCATCGGGGGATCGTTAACATTGTGCGGCACTGCCAGAGGATCACCGGCATCGAGAGGGTTCATGCGCTCATCGGTGGCTTTCATCTGCGTAGCGCTTCACCGCGCACGCTTTGGCATGTCAGGCAGTTTTTACAGCAGTTGAAACCCGATAAAATCATGGGCTGCCACTGCACCGGCGCGTGGGGCAAGCTGTGGTTGCCGGAGGTTATCTCTCCGGCAACCGGCGACACGTTTATCCTGTAGCCCGGCTTCGCTGCGCGCCGCAGGGAATTAGTGCCAAACCCCGGCGGCGCTGCGCTTGGCCGGGCTACACTATGGGAGGCTGCGCGTTAGTTTAAGCCTAAGAAATGCTGGGCGATTTTGAAGTAAATAATGAGCCCGGTGCCGTCAATCAGTGTCGCAATAAACGGCGCGGAGACAACCGCCGGGTCGATGCCCAGGCGCTTAATGACCAGTGGGATTACTGATGACACCACCGCGCTCCAGATTGTCACGCAGACCAGCGTCAGGCTGACGATAAAGGTAATTTCCGGGCCAATGCCCATCATCCACGCCCGCAGGCAGCCTGCCGCGCCCAGCGTGATGGCGACCAGCATCGCCGTCGACATCTCTTTTCGCAGAATACGCCCAATATCGCGCATACCCACTTCACCCAGCGCCATGGCGCGCACAAGCGTTGAGGTGATCTGCGTACCGCTGTTGCCCCCGGTGCCAATCAGTAGTGGGATAAAGAATGCTAGCGCGATAGCCGACTCCAGCGCTTCTTCAAAGTGCTGGATCACGGTGCTGGTGTAAGCCTCGGCGATAAACAGCAGCAGCAGCCAGACGGCACGCTTTTTCCAAAGCGTAACCGGGCTTATCTCCAGATACGGTTTTTCCAGCGGTAGGGTGGCGCCCTGGAGCTGTGCGTCTTCGGTGACTTCATCGGCTAACATCTGGTCTATCTCTTTTTCATTCAGACAGCCGATAAGTTTGCCGTTTTCAATGACCGGGAGAAGCGTCAGATGGTGTTTGCCAATTAACCCAGCGGCCACATCACGAGCGTCATCTGGGCTAACGTGATAGAACGCCGTATCCATAAGCTGCGACATAGGATGATTATCATCGGGTGCCTGCAACAGTTTGCGTGTCGATAATATTCCACGCAAGTTATCGCCGGAAACGACAAATACGGCGCAGGGGAAATGATCGTCATTTAATTGTTGTAAGAAGAGTTCTCGGGCCTCTTTTACATTCAGGTGCTCAGGCAGAGAAATAAAATTTCGTGACATATAGCCTAAGATATTATCCCCAGCGTATTGGTCGTTTGGGTAGTACGGTACGGTTGCATTGATGTGTGACATTGGATTTCCCTATAGAAAAATACGCTTATAGGGCGAACAAAACTGGAAGATCTGAGATGAATCCCTACGTCCCGGTTTTAGCACTGAACAACGTATCTGCCCGGTATTGAACCGTCAGAAGTTATCTTGGCAACACCTTGATTCGATGGATGCCTGTATTTCCCTGTTATGGTCTCTCTCGATACCATCAGGGCGATAACTTATGTTTATTCAGGAGCCTCGCCTTAACAAGATTATTAATTACGATGCAGTGTGAATTTATTTTTCCTACGCGGTAAAGATAAATTCAACGGGCGTAATATAGCGTGGTATTTTTAATTTTGGTGGCAAAAGATAAAGTGGTTGAGATTAGGTTTAGTATTTTCTTTGCGGGATAAAAAACCCGGCGGCGCGATGCTTGGCCGGGCTAGATTCGAAGAGCGGTCATGACGGTAAATAGCCGCCAGGTGTCTTAGCGCCTCGAACGTACCACCTGGTAGCGGCGCGTCAGATACTCTATCGGCGCACTCCAGACGTGTACCAGACGGGTGAACGGGAAGATGAGGAAGATGGTCATCCCCAACACCAGGTGCACGCGGTAGATCCAGGCGACACCGTCAAGATGCGCGGACGCGCCACCGTGGAAGGTGACCACTGCCTGTGCCCAATCGACCAGTTTTAACATTTCGCTGCCGTCCGGATGCTGGGCAGAGAACGGAATGGTGGACAGTCCGAGGCAGCACTGAATCAGCAGAATGCTGAGGATCAGAATATCGGCGGTGCTTGAGGTGGCGCGAATGCGCGGATTAGTCAGTCGACGAATCAACAGACCCGCACCGCCTACCAGTGTTAACACGCCGCAAATTCCGCCCAAGACCATGGCCATAATCTGTTTTTGCGCCATCGGCAGCCAGGATTCATACACCCAGTGCGGCGTTAACATGCCGAAGAAGTGGCCGAAGAAGATCCCCAGAATACCGACGTGGAAAAGGTTAGACCATAACACCATCCCGCGCTTATCGAGCATCTGGCTGGAGGAGGCGCGCCAGGTGTACTGACCGTAGTCGTAGCGAAGCCAACTGCCCAGCAAAAACACCGTACCGCACAGGTAAGGGTAAATATCGTAAAAGAAGACGTTGAGGTACTGTATCATTTCGGGCCTCCCGTACTGACGTCCACATACTGTGGCGCCACGTCCTGGCTAAAGCGTCGTTGATAGCTTTGCAGCGGAGAACTGTCGCAGGCGGTGGCGTTATCTTCGATAAACTTCACCTGTTCCTCTTCCCATACTGCATCCAGCGCCTGGCGGGTGTCATCGCGTTCTTCACCCGCCACCTGTTTCGTGACACTGTCACTTGATAGCGAGGTTTTAGCCAGCATCAGCAGGGTGTCGAACAGCTGATACCACGGCGCTTCACGTTGTTTCAGGCGGCCGCCGAGCAGCGCCAGAATCGGCGCAACATTCTGTAAACCTTCCCGCGCCTGGTCTTCTGGCAAAATGCTCAAATATTCCAGATACAGCGGAAGATGATCGGGCAGTTCGCGGCAATCCAGCTGCAAACCATTTTGCTCATACTGCGCCATCAGCTCCACCATTGCCTGACCCCGGTCACGGGATTCCGCGTGCACGTGCTCAAACAACAGTAGCGAGGTGGCGCGTCCGCGCTCGAAGATTTCACACCATTCGGCCTGTTTATCGAGTAGTGACACTGCCAGATGCTGTTCCAGGAACGGACGCAGCGCCGGAGCGTCGCTGTCGATAAGGGAGAACAGTTCGTCTTTGTTCTCCCAGCTTAGCTCATCGGGATATTCCAGCAGCAGCCCGATGATTTTCAGGATCCGCATTAGTTTTTCTCCCCGATGTTGATGGCGTCGATGCGTTGGCTATTAAACAGGTTGAACTTGGTGTCCGACCCGTGACAACCGTCGCCGAAGGTGAAACCGCAGCCCTTGCTTTCCGGGAAGGCATCTTCCGCCATTTCACGGTGGCTGGTTGGGATAACGAAGCGGTCTTCGTAGTTGGCGATCGCCAGATAGCGGTACATTTCTTCTACCTGTTCTTCAGTTAACCCGACTTCTTCAATCGCACGGGTATCGGTGACGCCTTCTACCGTTTGTGAGCGTTTATAGTGGCGCATGGCCATCATGCGTTTGAGCGCGCGCAGAACCGGGCCGGTATCGCCCGCACTGAGCATGTTCGCCAGATACTGCACTGGGATGCGCAGGCTTTCGACCGCAGGCAGAATACTGTCGGTTTTAGGCAGACCACCAGCATCGGCTACTGACTGAATCGGTGACAGCGGCGGCACGTACCAGACCATCGGCAGGGTGCGGTATTCCGGGTGCAGTGGCAGCGCCAGCTTCCAGTCCATGGCCATTTTGTACACCGGTGAACGCTGGGCGGCGTCGAGGGTGTTCTGGGTGATGCCTTGCTTGAGCGCTTCTTCAATGACCGCCGGGTCATGCGGGTCGAGGAACACGTCGCACTGGCGCTCATAGAGATCGGTTTCATGCTCGGTGCTGGCCGCTTCTTCGATACGGTCGGCATCATAAAGCAGTACGCCGAGGTAGCGAATACGCCCCACGCAGGTTTCCGAGCAGACGGTTGGCTGGCCGGATTCAATTCGTGGGTAGCAGAAGATGCATTTTTCTGATTTGCCGCTCTTCCAGTTGAAGTAGATTTTTTTGTACGGACAGCCGGTGATGCACATACGCCAGCCGCGGCATTTGTCCTGATCAATCAGTACGATACCGTCTTCCTCACGCTTGTAGATGGCGCCGCTTGGGCAGGTGGCGACACAGCTTGGGTTCAGGCAGTGTTCGCACAGGCGCGGCAGATACATCATGAAGGTGTTTTCAAACTGGCCGTACATCTCTTTTTGCATGGCGGTAAAGTTCTGGTCGTGAGCGCGCTTTTCAAACTCGCCGCCGAGCAGTTCTTCCCAGTTCGGGCCCCATTCGATTTTGTTCATCCGCTGACCGCTAATCAGCGAACGCGGGCGAGCGGTGGGCAGGTTTTTGCCTTCCGGCGCATTGTGCAGGTGCTGGTAATCGTAGGTGAACGGCTCGTAATAATCGTCAATGCCCGGAATCAGCGGGTTGGCGAAGATTTTAGACAGCACGCCCAGGCGGCCGCCCATGCGTGGCGTCAGCTTGCCGCTGATCCCGCGTACCCAGCCGCCTTGCCATTTTTCCTGATTTTCCCAATCTTTCGGAAAACCGATACCCGGCTTCGTTTCGACGTTATTAAACCAGGCGTATTCCATGCCTTCACGGCTACTCCAGACGTTTTTACAGGTCACCGAGCAGGTGTGGCAGCCAATGCATTTGTCGAGGTTCAAAACCATCCCAACCTGTGAGCGTATCTTCATTTTGACGCCTCCTGTACCTGATCATTGCCTTCATCATCCAGCCAATTAATGTTTTTCATTTTGCGGATCATAATGAACTCATCACGGTTCGAACCGACCGTTCCGTAGTAGTTAAAGCTGTAAGAGAGTTGCGCATAGCCGCCAATCATGTGGGTTGGTTTCGGGCAGATGCGGGTGACGGAGTTGTGGATCCCGCCGCGTCGTCCGGTGATTTCCGAGCCTGGAATATTCATGATGCGTTCCTGGGCGTGGTACATCATGGTCATCCCCGGCGGAATACGCTGGCTGACCACCGCACGTGCGGTCAGTGCACCGTTGGCGTTGAATGCTTCAATCCAGTCGTTATCGGCAATGCCCAGCTCTTTGGCGTCAGTTTCACTAAGCCAGACGATAGGGCCGCCGCGCGACAGGGTTAGCATCAGCAGGTTTTCACTGTAGGTCGAGTGAATGCCCCATTTTTGGTGCGGCGTCAGGAAGTTCAGCGCTTTTTCCGGGAAACCGTTAGGCGGAATTTCCTTCATGTGGCTGACGCTGCGGGTGTCGATTGGCGGACGATAGGCCACCAGACTTTCACCGAAATCGCGCATCCATGGGTGATCCTGATACAGCTGCTGACGCCCGGACACGGTGCGCCATGGGATAAGCTCATGGACGTTGGTGTAGCCTGCATTGTAAGAGACATGTTCATCTTCTAGACCTGACCAGGTTGGACTGGAGATGATTTTGCGCGGCTGCGCCTGGATGTCGCGGAAACGGATTTTCTCGTCTTCTTTGTTGATCGCCAGATGGGTGTGGTCGCGACCGGTAAATTCGCCCAGCGCTTGCCAGGCCTTAACCGCCACCTGACCGTTGGTTTCCGGGGCGAGGGCGAGGATCACTTCTGAAGCGTCAATTGCCGTCTCAATGCAAGGGCGACCTTTTGCCGGGCCGTGCAGCTTGACGTAATTGAGTTTGCCGAGGAAGTCGACTTCGCTCTGGGTTTTCCAGTTAATGCCTTTGCCGCCGTTACCCAGTTTGTCCAGCAGCGGGCCGAGCGAAGTAAAGCGCTCGTAGGTCGCCGGATAATCACGCTCAACGGCAATAATATTGGGCGCGGTTTTACCTGGAATCAGGTCACATTCGCCTTTACGCCAGTCCTGGATATCAAATGGCTGAGACAGTTCTGCCGGGGAATCGTGTTGCAACGGTTGCAGCACCACATCCGTTTCGGTGCCCAGATGGCCCTGACAAATTTCTGAGAACGATTTGGCGATACCTTTGTAGATTTCCCAGTCGCTTTTGGATTCCCATGCCGGGTCAACCGCGGCCGAAAGTGGGTGAATAAACGGATGCATATCCGAGGTATTCATATCGTCTTTTTCATACCAGGTGGCGGTCGGCAGGACAATATCGGAGAACAGACAGGTACTGGACATGCGGAAATCCAGCGTCACCAGCAGGTCGAGCTTGCCTTCAAGTGCTGAGGTCTGCCATTCCACTTCTTCCGGCTTCACGTCTTCGGTCGAACCAAACTCTTCACCCTGGATCCCGCTGTCGGCACCGAGCAGGTATTTCAGCATGTACTCATGGCCTTTACCGGAAGAACCCAGCAGGTTGGAGCGCCAGATAAACATATTGCGCGGGTGGTTTTTGCCGTTATCCGGCTGTTCGCTGGCAAAACGGATATCACCAGATTTCAGCCCCTGAACGGTGTATTCCTGTGGGGTCATTCCCAACGCATCGGCTTTCGCTTTGACGGTCAGCGGGTTCATGTCGAGCTGCGGTGCGGACGGTAGCCAGCCCATGCGTTCGGCGCGAACGTTGAAGTCGATCAGATGGCCGGTGTATTTTTCCGCGTTAGCCAGCGGTGAGAGCAGCTCTTTGGCAGTGAGCTTTTCGTAACGCCACTGGCTGGCGTGGTTGTAGAAGTAGGAGGTGCTGTTCATCTGGCGCGGTGGACGGTTCCAGTCCAGGGCGAACGCCAGCGGCAACCAGCCGGTTTGTGGACGCAGCTTCTCCTGGCCCACGTAGTGCGCCCAGCCACCGCCGCTTTGACCGACGCAGCCGCAGAACACCAGCATGTTGATCATGCCACGGTAGTTCATGTCCATGTGGTACCAGTGGTTGACCCCGGCACCGAGGATGATCATCGAGCGACCGTGCGTTTTGTGCGCGGTGTCGGCGAATTCCATGGCGATTTGTTCGATATGGTGGCGCGATACGCCGGTGATTTGTTCACCCCAGGCCGGAGTGTAGGCTTTCACTTCGTCAAAACTCTTCGCTGCCAGTTCATCATCCAGGCCGCGATCCAACCCGTAGTTTGCCAGTACCAGGTCATAAACACTGACGACCAGACGACTACTACCATCGGCAAAGGTCAGCGTTTTGGCGGGCAGTTTACGCACCAGAATCGGGTCTTGCTTCACGCTGCGGAAGTGCGGATTTTCATTGCCGCCAAAGTAGGGGAACGCCACGCCCGCGACGGTATCACGATTCTCCATCAGCGAAAGCGTCAGCTCAGCTTCGTTACCGGCTGCCAGCGTTTCGAGGTTCCATTTGCCTTTCTCGCCCCAGCGGAATCCGATAGAGCCGTTTGGCACCACCAGCTCGCCTGCGCTGTTATAGGCCACGGTTTTCCACTCGGGGTTATTGCTCTCGCCCAGGCCATCGACCAGATCGGAGGCGCGCAGCATTCGACCCGCGGTGTAAGAACCGTCGTCGCGGCTATCGAGCATCACCAGCATCGGCATGTCGGTATAACGGCGGCAGTAGTTGATAAAGTAGTCGCTTGGGTTATCAAGATGGAACGCTTTTAAGATAACGTGGCCCATGGCCATCGCCAGCGCGCTATCGGTACCCTGTTTTGGCGCTAACCATTGGTCACTGAGTTTGGCGACTTCGGAGAAGTCGGGGGTAATGGCGATCGTTTTAGTGCCTTTGTAGCGCACTTCGGTAAAGAAGTGGGCGTCAGGCGTACGGGTTTGTGGAACGTTGGATCCCCAGGCGATGATATAGCTGGAGTTGTACCAGTCGGCCGATTCCGGGACGTCAGTTTGTTCGCCCCAGGTCATTGGCGAGGCGGGCGGTAGGTCGCAGTACCAGTCGTAGAAACTCAGACAGGTACCACCAATCAACGACAGATAACGTGTCCCGGCGGCGTAGGAGACCATCGACATGGCCGGGATAGGTGAGAAGCCTGCTACGCGGTCAGGGCCGAAGTTTTTGATAGTCCAGACGTTGGCAGCGGCAATTAACTGATTGAGCTCTTTCCACGACGAACGGACAAAACCGCCTTTTCCGCGAGCCTGTTTGTAGCTCAGCGTCTTTTCCGGGCTTTGCATGATGCTGTCCCAGGCCAGTACCGGATCCGGGTTTTGTGCCAGCGCCTCGCGCCACAGCTCAATCAGCTTTCTGCGCGCCAGCGGATATTTCAGGCGGTTAGCGCTGTAGAGATACCAGGAGTAGCTTGCACCGCGCGGGCAGCCGCGAGGTTCGTGGTTGGGCAGGTCGGGGCGGGTACGGGGGTAGTCGGTTTGCTGAGTTTCCCAGGTGACGAGGCCATTTTTGACATAAATCTTCCAGCTGCATGAGCCTGTACAGTTCACCCCGTGCGTCGAGCGGACAATCTTGTCGAACTGCCAGCGCTGACGGTAGCTATCTTCCCAATCACGGTTGTTGTCATAGACCTGTCCGTGACCGTTGGCAAAAGTCTCGCCTTTCTGCTTAAAGTAGCGAAAGCGATCCAGTAGTTTACTCATGACATTCCTCCTGCTTCAATTATGTCTGGCATCATGCCGTTGCCGGATGGAGACGCTGGCGCGTCTTATCCGGCCGACAAGACTGCACGATCCCGTAGTCCGGATCAGGCGTTAGCGGCCATCCGGCAAAGATGTGTTTATTTAGACGTCGGTTGGCGACGGCCGTAGACCAGCCAGGTCACCAGCACGCAGACAACGTAAAAGACAAAGAAAATTTTCATCGCGCCGACCGGGGAACCGGTCATTGCTAAAGAGGTGCCAAAGGCTTTTGGAATAAAGAAACCGCCGATAGCGCCGATGGCCGAAATGAAACCGAGTGCGGCGGCAGTGTCGGTCACCGCTTCGTGCTGAGCTTGTTCATCGGTACCCCCGCGTTTTTTCACGCTGTCGATGGTGATTTGGCGGAAGATCACCGCGATCATCTGGAAGGTGGAGCCGCTTCCCAGCCCGGCGGTCAGGAACAGTCCCATGAATACCGCGTAGAAGGCGATGAAACTGCCGGAGCCGCTGCCCGGTAAGGTCAGGAATAACAGGCCGGTAAACAGCGCCATCAGGATAAAGTTCACCAGAGTAACTCTTACACCGCCCAGCCGGTCGGAAATCACGCCGCCAAATGAACGTGCCAGCGCGCCGATGAAGGGCCCAAAGAAAGCCAGTTTGAGGATATTAACGTCCGGGAACTGGGTTTTCGCCAGCATCGCAAAGCCGGCTGAAAAGCCGATAAATGAACCGAACGTTGCCAGGTAGAGTAAGCTCAGCAGCCACATATGCGGACGCTTTAACACCGGCAATTGAGAGCGTACGGAAGCCTTTGAACTGGCGATGTCATTCATGCCAAACCAGGCCGCGAGTGTGGCAATCACTAATAGCGGTACCCAGATCAGGGCGGCGTTGCTGAGTGCTAGCGTCGAGCCATCTTCCTGAGTCACACCCTGAATGCCGATAAAGGTAAACATGGGCAGGAAAATCACCACCGGTGCCACCATTTGCATCACGCTCACGCCGAGATTACCCAGCCCGCCGTTCACCCCGAGTGCGCTGCCCTGTTTGGCTTTCGGGAAGAAGAAGCTGATATTACCCATGCTGGACGCAAAGTTGGCTCCAGCGAAACCGCACAGGAGAGCGATGGTAATAAATACCCAGTATGGAGTAGCGGTGTTTTGAATGGCGATCCCAAGCCAGATACAGGGAACCACCATGATGATGGTGCTGATGACCGTCCAGCGACGGCCTCCTATCATGGGTACCATAAAGGAGTAGGGCACACGTAATATTGCCCCTGAAAGAGAGGGGAGTGCGGTTAATAAAAAGAGTTGGTCGGTGGTAAAATTAAAACCCACTTTATTGAGATTGACCGCAACGGCACTAAATAACATCCAGACGCAGAACGCGAGCAATAAACACGCCACAGAGATCCATAGATTCCGTCTTGCAATGGCTTTCCCTTTATTTTCCCAGAAAGCAGGATTCTCCGGTTTCCATTCTTTTAAAAGATAATGATTCTCTTTCTCATTATTTACCATGATACCCTCGAAAGATGCGTCAATAAAATAAAGTAAGGAAAAACAGCGAAGTAAGGAAAGAGGAATAAATGTCGCCTGGCCGTTTTATCTCTTTATCGTTGAAGAATAGATAAAAAAAACGCGTTGTAAGAAAACGCGCTGTGAATAAAACGTTGTTAATTGTTACCAAATGTAAATTAAGCGGGGTTGAGTTCGAGGGTAATATAATGTTGTATATAGCGAGTAAAGACCTCATCACTTATTTCGCTCATGCCAAGAGCGTAAATACCGTCGAGTCCACAGACCAGTGCAATTAAACGCCAGGCAATATTGTCTGCACTATCAATTGGTCGGAATTGATTCGCTTCTGTGCCTTGCAAAATGAGCGTGACGGTTTCTTTGTGCCACATGTCCATCGTCAGCAGGTAAGCGCCTTTAATGTCGTGGTCACTGTCTGCTAACAGTTGGGCTTCCCGCCAAAGTCGAATATAAGGCTCAAGGCGCCCATCGTCGCTGCCCAGCATCGCAAACAGGCGTTCATGCCAGTTGGCGTCATCTGACACCAGAGGCATATCCAGCATTTCGCGGATAAGTCGCACGAACGCATGGGCTTTAAGTTCGCCGACGGAAGTAAAGTGGTGGTGTACCTGACCGCTAGAGACACCGGCAACGGTCGCAATATGACGCACGGTCATCGCATTAAAGCCGCCGGCCAATGCGACCTGCATCGCTGCTTTCAGAATCACTTCTCGCCGTTCGTCCCTTGATAAATAGTTCATATCGCTTCGTTTAAGTGGGGTTTAGATGAGAATAACAAAAAATTGGACATGCGTTCAACATTCCGGCAGGATCCTTTTCCTGGACAGGTGTCCAGTATTGATAATATGAGGAAGGAAACAATGTCACGCCAATGGTTAACGCTTATGGCAATTTTGATGGTCTATATTCCGGTGGCGATTGATGCGACCGTGCTGCACGTTGCGGCACCGACGCTGAGTGTCGCGCTGGGTACCAGCGGTAATGAACTGCTGTGGATCATTGATATTTACTCATTAGTGATGGCCGGTATGGTACTGCCGATGGGTGCGCTCGGCGATAAAATCGGCTTTAAACGTCTGCTGCTGATCGGCAGCGGCATCTTTGGTATCGCTTCGCTGGCGGCGGCGTTCTCGCCGACGGCGCTGACGCTTATCGCTTCCCGCTCGCTGCTGGCGGTGGGCGCGGCGATGATTGTCCCGGCGACTCTTGCGGGGATCCGCAGCACTTTTGCTGAAGTTAAACACCGTAATATGGCGCTGGGCCTGTGGGCTGCAGTGGGTTCCGGCGGGGCCGCATTTGGCCCATTAGTCGGTGGTTTGCTGCTGGAGCATTTCTACTGGGGATCGGTATTCCTGATTAACGTGCCGATTGTGCTGGTGGTGATGGTCTTTAGCGCGCGCCTGGTTCCACGGCAACCGGCTCGTCGAGAGCAACCTTTAAATCTGACACAGGCATTAATGTTGATTGCGGCGATCCTGATGCTGGTCTATAGCGCAAAATCAGCCTTGAAAGGGCAGATGGCGTTGTGGATTGTCGGCCTGGTGGCGCTACTCGGTATGGCGCTGTTAGTGACCTTTGTCCGTCAACAACTGGCGGCGACCCGACCGATGATCGATATGCGTCTGTTTACGCATCGCATCATCTTAAGCGGCGTAGTCATGGCCATGACCGCGCTTATCACGCTGGTCGGTTTTGAGTTATTGATGGCGCAGGAGCTTCAGTTTGTGCACCAGAAAACGCCGTTTGAAGCCGGAATGTTTATGCTGCCGGTGATGGTGGCGAGCGGTTTTAGTGGGCCAATAGCTGGGATCCTGGTCTCGCGTCTTGGTCTGCGCCAGGTGGCGACCGGCGGGATGTTGCTAAGCGCATTCAGCTTCCTTGGTCTGTCGGTCACTGATTTTAGTACACAACAATGGCAGGCCTGGGGACTGATGGCGTTGCTGGGCTTTAGTGCTGCTAGCGCTTTATTAGCATCAACATCAGCGATTATGGCGGCGGCACCAAAAGAGAAAGCGGCGGCGGCAGGGGCTATTGAAACGATGGCCTATGAGTTGGGGGCAGGGTTAGGGATTGCGTTGTTTGGTCTTATCCTTACCCGTAGCTACGGTGCTGCAATTGTATTGCCGCAGACTCTGGATAACGAAGCCGCGACTCGCGCTGCGTCATCAATTGGCGAAGCGATGCAGCTTGCGCAGTCATTACCGGCTATTCCGGCCCGTGCGTTGGTTGAAGCGGCGCAGACGGCATTTATCAGCGCGCATAGCGTGGCGCTGGGGACGGCTGGAGTATTACTGCTGCTGTTGGCTGCGGGAATCTGGCGCGGTCTGGCAAAGGTCCCTGATGCCATTTAATCCGTGGAATAGGTGAACCCGACAGCCACTTGTGCAGCGATGAGCCTTTCTCCTGGGTGTGTACATTATTGAACAATTGCGCTAATATTGTCAGTAAATGCACGCACCCAGAATGCCAGGTGATGCACAAAGGCACGAGACGGGAGGGAATATGGCCACAGTACAACAAAGTCATCTCGACGGGAATATTGACACCAGCAAAGCGCTGCCGGTGGTCTTCCGGATCCTCGAGAAGTGGCAGTGCAACACAGATGAACAATTAAGGTTGTTAGGTATTAGTTCACGTTCAACATTGAACAAATACAAAGAGTCGAAGGGTGGGATCCGTCTGAGTGTCGATATCCAGGAACGGATGAGCTATATCCTGAATATCCACAAATGCCTGCGCATTCTGTTCTCTGCCGACGACAGCATCTATGGCTGGGTTCGCAAACCGAATTCCCATCCTTTCTTTGCCGGACGTTCAGCGATGGACGTGATGAACGGCGGCCGTGTGGCCGACCTGTATGAGGTTGCGACGCGTCTGCAGGCCTGGCGGGGAGGAATGGCGTGAGTACAGAAACTCCGCCGCTGGTGGAATTCAATGGCGCAACGGCGTATCGCATCATTCCCAGCCGTTATCCGACCATTTGTCTCTTTGAAGATGTTGCTAGCAGCGATGAGCTAGAGGCGGTCTGGGTGGTTGAAGCGTTGACCAATGAGCGGTTAATGGAATACGCGGGTGAATTGATGCGCGTACCCAAAGAAGACTGGCTTGTTGGGCTTAATGGCAGCAGCTATGTGATGGCCGCCTTTACGCACATTAATCCGGAAGGGGCGCGGTTCACGACCGGTGATTTTGGCGGTTATTACTGCGCACCCTTGCTGGATACTGCGATTAAAGAGACGGTGTACCATCAGGAGCGTGTTTTCGGTTACACCAACGAACCGGCGCAAAAAGTGCAAATGCGCGTGCTGTTTACCGAATTCGATGCCACCTTAGCCGATATCACCCACGAACCCTTCGTGTCTTCAGCACTCTACCATGCGACCGATTACAGCCAGTCTAAGGTCTTTGCACAAAAGCAAAAATCAGAGAGCAGGGATGGCATTCACTACTGTTCTGTTCGCCATACCGACCATACCTGCTATGTGCTTTATCGCCCCTGTCTGGTGAAAAACGTGGTGCAGGCTGAACATCTGGAATATCACTGGAATGGACGGGCGATTATCAACATTCTGAGTATTAAGCTGTACGGCGATGGGGCATGACGTATAGAGGGAGCAATGAGCACGTTCATTGCCCCTGAACTCATTTAACGCCGGGTTGCCTGCCAGCATAGCAGGGAGCCCACACAGACCATCCCCGCACCTTGCCAGAAAGACCACGACAGTGCCGCGCTTAGCAGGATAGCGGCCAATGCCGATGACAGTACTGGCGTGAAGTAGGATGCCACCGCCAGTAAGCTGACGTTGCCGTGTAAAATCCCGACATTCCATGCCGCATAGGCTAATCCTAAAGACAGTGCGCACATCACCAGTTTAATCACAACCGGCCAGCTAAAGGCCATCGGCGGTTGATCGCTTGCCAGGAATTTCACCCACAGGCTCAGTGCCGTTAACAAAACGAACAGCGTAATGCCGTTTTTACCTTCGGCATATTTAGCGGTGACCGTACAGTAGGCCGCCCAGATAAAAGCACCGACAAACGCCAGAATATAACTCAGTGGACTGGAAATAACGTTGCGGGTAATTTCGTCAACATCAAGGCCGTGTTCGCCGCCTAATACCCAGACCACGCCAACCAGTGACAATAATAATCCCGGGATAACTAACCAGGTTGTTTTTTGCCCATTAAACACAATGGCAAACAAAATGGTCAGGCTCGGCCATAAGTAATTCACCATTCCCACTTCAATCGCCTGTTGGCGATTACCTGCGTAGCCTAACGAGAGGGCCAGACAGATTTCATAGCTGACAAACAACACGCTGCCTGCCACTAAATATCGCGGGGGGATTTGACGCAGTTGGGGGAATCCAACGGTGAAGATCAGCAGCAAACCGCTGAGGCTATAAATCATTGCCGCGCCGCCCACCGGGCCCAGCCCTTCGCTGACGCCACGAATCAATCCCACCATGGTGCTCCATAACACAATGGCGGTGAGTCCAATGAGCGTGGCTCGTTTCTTATCCATGTCTAACCTGATGCTTTTACAAACGAATTTGTGTTTATAGCATTTTTTCTTTGCGGTCGGTGATATTTCTCTTTACTGCCTAACCCTTAAGGGTTAGTAAAAATCGCCACCCCTGACTATTAAGGGGGCCACCGTTTTCGACATTGATTTGACGCAAAAAAATCAGGGACATTGCTGTTAGTTTCACCCCCGAAGTACATCCATACAATGAGGAAAACAATGGACGTCAGCCGCAGAAAGTTTTTTAAAATCTGCGCGGGCGGTATGGCTGGGACGACGGCTGCGGCGCTGGGGTTTGCCCCAAAATTAGCGCTGGCTCAGGCGCGTAATTTTAAATTACTGCGCGCCAAAGAAGTTCGTAATACCTGCACATATTGCTCCGTAGGTTGTGGGCTTTTGATGTATAGCCTGGGTGATGGGGCGAAAAATACCCGTGAAGCGATTTACCACATTGAAGGCGATTCGGATCATCCGGTAAGCCGTGGTGCTCTGTGTCCAAAAGGCGCTGGGTTGCTGGACTATGTGAATAGCGAAAACCGTCTGCGTTATCCGGAATATCGTGCCCCGGGTTCTGACAAATGGCAGCGTATCTCCTGGAATGATGCTTTCGATCGCATTGCGAAATTGATGAAGGCCGACCGCGACGCCAACTTTATTGAAAAGAACGAACAGGGCGTAACGGTTAATCGCTGGCTCTCCACCGGGATGCTGTGTGCATCTGCGGCAAGTAATGAGACCGGTATGCTGACGCAGAAGTTTGTGCGCTCACTTGGCATGCTGGCGGTAGATAACCAGGCACGCGTCTGACACGGACCAACGGTAGCAAGTCTTGCTCCAACATTTGGTCGCGGTGCGATGACCAACCACTGGGTTGATATCAAAAACGCAAACGTCGTGATGGTGATGGGCGGTAACGCCGCTGAAGCCCATCCAGTGGGATTCCGCTGGGCGATGGAAGCGAAAAACAATAACGATGCGACGCTGATTGTTGTCGACCCACGCTTTACGCGTACGGCGTCGGTGGCGGATATTTATGCGCCGATTCGTTCCGGTACCGACATTACCTTCCTGTCGGGCGTGCTGCTGTATCTTATCGAAAACAATAAGATCAACGCCGAATACGTGAAGCATTACACCAACGCCGGGCTACTGGTGCGGGATGATTTTGCTTTCGATGACGGTCTGTTCAGTGGTTACGATGCCGAAAAACGTCAATATGACAAGTCGTCGTGGAACTATCAGTTCGACGAAAACGGCTATGCTAAACGCGATGAAACGCTGACTCACCCGCGTTGTGTGTGGAACCTGCTCAAAGAGCACGTTTCTCGCTATACGCCGGATGTGGTTGAAAACATCTGCGGGACGCCAAAAGCCGATTTCCTGAAAGTGTGTGAAGTGCTGGCCTCAACCAGTGCCGCTAACCGTACCACCACCTTCCTGTATGCGCTGGGCTGGACTCAGCATACCGTCGGGGCGCAGAACATCCGTACCATGGCGATGATTCAGCTGCTGCTGGGCAATATGGGGATGGCAGGCGGCGGTGTGAACGCCTTGCGCGGCCACTCTAACATTCAGGGTTTAACTGACTTAGGTCTGCTGTCGACGAGCATTCCGGGTTATCTGACGCTGCCGTCAGAAAAACAGGCTGACCTGCAAACCTATCTGACCGCCAATACACCGAAAGCGACGATGGCCGACCAGGTGAACTACTGGGGTAACTATCCTAAGTTCTTCGTCAGCCTGATGAAGTCGTTCTACGGTGATGCGGCGAATAAAGATAACGATTGGGGCTTTAACTGGTTGCCGAAATGGGATCAGGCCTATGACGTTATTAAATACTTCAACATGATGGATAACGGCAAAGTGACTGGCTACATCTGCCAGGGCTTTAACCCGGTTGCGTCGTTCCCGGATAAAAACAAAGTTGTCCGTAGCCTGAGTAAATTGAAGTACATGGTCGTTATCGATCCATTAGTGACCGAAACCTCGACCTTCTGGCAGAACCACGGCGAATCAAACGATGTCGACTCGTCAACCATTCAGACCGAAGTCTTCCGTCTGCCGTCCACCTGCTTTGCGGAAGAAGATGGCTCTATTGCCAACTCCGGTCGCTGGTTGCAGTGGCACTGGAAAGGTCAGGATGCACCAGGTGAAGCGCGTAACGACGGCGAGATCATTGCCGGTATTTATCATCGTCTGCGCGAGATGTATCGCAAAGAAGGCGGTAAAGGTGTTGAGCCGCTGCTGAAAATGGGCTGGAACTATAAGCAACCTGACCATCCAGAATCCGAAGAAGTGGCAAAAGAGAATAACGGCTATGCACTGGCCGATATCTATGATGCCAACGGCGTGCTGGTCGCGAAGAAAGGTCAGTTGCTGAACAGCTTCGCACTGCTGCGTGATGACGGTACCACCTCATCTTCCTGCTGGATTTATACCGGTAGCTGGACTGAGCAGGGTAACCAGATGGCTAACCGCGATAACTCGGATCCGTCAGGTCTGGGGAATACGCTGGGTTGGGCATGGGCGTGGCCGCTCAACCGTCGCGTGCTGTATAACCGCGCATCTGCGGATGTGAATGGTAAACCGTGGGATCCAAAACGGATGCTCATCCAGTGGAACGGCAGTAAATGGACGGGTAACGATATCCCGGACTTTAATACCGCGCCTCCGGGTAGCGCTACCATGCCGTTTATCATGCAGCCAGAAGGGTTGGGTCGTCTGTTTGCCATCGATAAGCTGGCAGAAGGGCCGTTCCCGGAACACTACGAGCCGATGGAAACGCCGCTGGGGACTAACCCGCTGCACCCGAACGTTATCTCCAGTCCGGTTGTACGTCTGTATGAAGAAGATGCCGTGCGTCTGGGTAAAAAAGATAAGTTCCCGTATGTAGGTACCACCTATCGTCTGACCGAGCATTTCCACACCTGGACCAAGCATGCGCGTCTGAACTCGATTGCACAGCCGGAACAGTTCGTTGAAATCAGCGAAGGGCTGGCGAAGGCGAAAGGCATTGCTAATGGCGATCGCGTGACCGTCAGCAGCCAGCGTGGCTTTATCCGCGCGGTTGCCGTGGTAACTCGTCGTCTGCAAACGCTGAACGTTAACGGTCAGCAGGTGGAAACTGTCGGGATCCCGCTGCACTGGGGTTATGAAGGCGTGGCGCGTAAAGGCTATATCGCCAATACCCTGACGCCAAACGTCGGCGATTCCAACTCGCAAACGCCAGAGTACAAGGCGTTCCTGGTTAACATCGAGAAAGCGTAAGGAGCGTTTAAATGGCGATGGAAACACAAGACATTATCAAACGCTCTGCAACGAACCCGATTACCCCCGCGCCTCGTGCGCGGGATTATAAGGAAGAAGTTGCCAAGCTTATCGATGTCTCCTCCTGCGTGGGCTGTAAAGCCTGCCAGGTGGCCTGCTCCGAGTGGAATGATATCCGCGACGAGGTAGGGCATTGCGTTGGGGTTTACGATAACCCAGCCGATTTGAGCGCCAAATCCTGGACGGTGATGCGCTTTAGTGAAACCGAACAGAACGGTAAGCTGGAATGGCTGATTCGTAAAGACGGCTGTATGCACTGTGAGGATCCGGGCTGCCTGAAGGCTTGTCCGTCCGCCGGGGCGATTATTCAGTACGCTAACGGGATCGTCGATTTCCAGCAGGATAACTGTATCGGTTGTGGTTACTGCATTGCCGGGTGTCCGTTTAATATTCCGCGCCTCAATAAAGAGGATAACCGCGTCTATAAATGCACTCTGTGTGTAGACCGCGTTAGCGTGGGTATGGAACCGGCCTGTGTGAAAACCTGTCCGACTGGTGCCATCCATTTCGGTACTAAGAAAGAGATGCTGGACGTGGCGCAGGAACGCGTGGATAAGCTCAAAAAACGCGGCTATCCGAATGCCGGTATTTACAACCCTGAAGGGGTGGGTGGCACACACGTGATGTATGTCCTGCATCATGCGGATCAACCGGAGCTTTATCATAAGCTGCCAAAAGATCCGGCTATCGATACCAGCATCAACCTGTGGAAGGGCGCGCTGAAGCCGCTGTCTGCCGCTGGCTTTATCGCCACCTTTGCCGGGCTTATCTATCACTACATTGGTATTGGCCCGAACAAAGAAGTGGACGATGACGAAGAGGAGGATGGCCATGAGTAAGTCGAAAATGATTGTGCGCACTAAGTTTGTCGATCGCGCCTGTCACTGGACGGTGGTTATCTGCTTCTTCCTGGTGGCGGTATCGGGGATTTCGTTCTTCTTCCCGACGCTGCAATGGCTGACCGAAACCTTCGGGACACCGCAGATGGGGCGTATTCTGCACCCATTCTTCGGCGTACTGATTTTCGTGGTGCTGATGTTTATGTTCGTCCGCTTCGTTCACCACAATATTCCGGATAAGAAAGATATTCCGTGGGTATTGGGGATTGTTGAAGTGCTGAAAGGCAACGAGCATAAGGTCGCGAAGGTCGGCAAATATAACGCCGGGCAAAAGATGATGTTCTGGACCATTATGAGCATGATTTTCGTGCTGCTGGTGACCGGGGTGATTATCTGGCGTCCTTACTTTGCGCCGTATTTCCCGATTCAGGTCATTCGCTACGCATTACTGATTCATGCTACGACGGCAATCATTCTGATCCATGCGATCCTCATCCATATGTATATGGCATTCTGGGTCAAAGGGTCGATTAAAGGGATGATTGAGGGCAAGGTGAGTCGTCGCTGGGCGCAGAAACACCATCCTCGCTGGTATCGTGAAGTTGAGCGCGAAGAGGCGAAGAGAGAGAATCAGGAAGGTATTAAGTAATCCTCGTTTCTGATAATAAGAGCGGTTTGATGTTCCTTCTGGGGGCGTTAGACCGCTCTTTTTTATGGAGAAGACTTGCTGTGCAATCATTTATGCGAATATCAATTATCCGTTCATCAGAAATTGGTTAAACCATAAAACTTTGCCATTGCTCTTCACTGATGATTTTTAATGGAATGTTTTTATTATCACGATAATCAATTGCTTTCTCAATTTTTCTTCCATGGCTTTGATACATCCAATCTTTAGCGCTTAGAGTACCCACGATGAGATAATCAATTTTCATTGTTACATTATTGCATACTGTTGCGCCTGCTGCTTCAATGTCATCCTTGCAACGACTTCTTTTGCCGTGAATAAAATCTCCGGTGAGGCATACAACTGCTCCTGATAAGTTAAGTGACTCGATGGCATCAATAGGTAATCGCGTAGCCATTCCATCTACAATTCCGTTTGTAAAATCACTTCCAGTGAAAGAAATTAATCCTATTTTCAGCGAATTTCGCTCTTCTGAGGTGATAATTCCGTCTTCAAGGATTCCTGAAATAAGCTGGTATAACTCTTTACCAGGGTAATTGTTTTTTAAGGCACCATTACAAGTGAGCCACCAATTAAGATATTTAATTTCTTCATCAAGCAGTTTGTGGTCAGCAAGCATGCCTTTACAAAGCCCCTCTAGCAGCTGGCGATCGGCTTCCTCTGAGTAAAGATCCAAACTAGGAGTATCAAGAATTTGTTGTTGAATTTTAAGAAGGTCGGCCTTTAAGAACTTAAGTTCAGCTTCAGTTATCACACCGTCAGCGATAATGTCCGCAACCCTGTTACGGATGGTGCGCACACAGTAGTTACGACTTATTACGTCTGACTCTAGAAGCCATGTATCAAGGAAAAGCAGCTCTTTAGTACTTATTTTTCCATCACTTATTATCCCATCGATTAGGCCGATTAGATTCGTTAATAGTTTGTTTTTATTGCGAGTATAATTGAACTTGCTGTATTCAGTTTCCATACTTAGTCTCGTGTAAATTTGGTTATAAACAGCCAACTAGCACTACATCTTTCTTCAAAGCATTTTACCAAATGTCAGATGTAATTATCGGTCGATGGTATGGTCGATTCACTCTGTTTTATGGATAAAAGCGTCATCGGCCGTTTTTATCTGGTCTGACTTAAACTAATGGTCAATAATGCCATCCCGCAAAGGCAACATAAACAAGTGATTAGAGGGATGAAAAAGACAATTTTTGCATTGGCGCTTGGCACTTTTGGGCTGGGAATGGCTGAGTTTGGCATTATGGGCGTGTTACCAGAACTGGCGCATGATGTGGGGATTTCGATCCCGGCGGCCGGTAATATGATCTCCTGGTATGCCTTTGGCGTGGTGATTGGCGCACCGATTATCGCGCTGTTCTCAACGCGCTTTTCTTTGAAATCTATCATGCTGTTGCTGGCTGCGCTGTGTATTCTCGGCAATGCGATTTTCACGCTCTCATCAAGCTATACGATGCTGGCGTTGGGTCGACTGGTGTCGGGATTTCCCCATGGCGCTTTCTTTGGTGTCGGGGCGATTATTCTGTCAAAGATCGCACCGCGAGGAAGGGTGACCGCGGCCGTTGCCGGGATGATTGCCGGTATGACGGTAGCCAATCTGGTGGGGGTTCCTGCCGGTACGTGGCTGGGGCATCAGTTTAGCTGGCGTTATACTTTCCTCGCCATTGCCATTTTTGATGTGGCGGTGCTGGTGGCGATTATTGCCTGGGTGCCGACGCTGTTTGATAAGTCAGACGCCCGTCTGCGCGAACAATTCCACTTCCTGAAAAGCCCAGCGCCGTGGCTGATTTTCGCCGCGACCATGTTCGGTAACGCCGGGGTCTTTGCGTGGTTTAGCTATATCAAGCCATTTATGATGAATGTGTCCGGTTTTCAGGAGGGCGCGATGATGTTCATCATGATGCTGGTGGGGCTGGGGATGGTTCTCGGTAATATTCTCAGCGGTAAGCTGTCAGGGCGTTACAGCCCACTGCGAATTGCGGCGACCACTGACGGCGTTATCGTTGTGGCATTGCTGCTGATTTTTCTGCTCGGTGGCATGAAAGTGGCTTCTCTGACGCTGGCGTTTATCTGCTGCGCTGGGCTGTTTGCGCTGTCAGCACCATTGCAGATTATGTTGCTGCAAAATGCGAAGGGCGGCGAAATGCTGGGTGCGGCGGGGGGGCAAATTGCCTTTAACCTCGGCAGTGCGATTGGTGCGTTCTTTGGTGGTTTGATGATTACGCTCAACTTTGGCTGGAATTCGGTGGCGTTACCAGCGGCAGCGCTGTCGTTTCTGGCGATGTCGTCACTGCTGCTTTACGCCCGTTACCAGCAACGCGTGGCGGTAGCCTGAATATGAGGGCTGGTGGAGAGCATTCGCCAGTCGTCTAACCCTACCAGATTTGGTATTTAACCTGACCGCCGATGACGAGTACCGTTAACGCTGACAATTGCGTCGTGTTTAAAGACAAAGGATCGGCATGTTAAAATCTACGATCGTCGCGCTGGTGGTCTTACTGGCCGGTTGCGTCAGCCAACCCTCATTACCTACCACCGATACTATCGTCAAAATTAAGACGAGCGACAGCAGTATTGTTGCCAACTCCGACAAGTACAGTTATCGATTTTTCCGCACGGGCCTACGTACCGAATTCCAGCGCTATAAAACCTTCTATGAGCGTTATCAGCAGCAAATCTTGGGTGTGCGGGTCAATTTCAACGTGACCAATCACGAAGTGGTGGCGGAATATACGGCGATTGTCGATGGGCGACGACTGGATGATACACAACGTACACAGTTAACGAGCGTGTATAAAGCCACGAAAATGGATCAGGGTTACTTTGGCGTATTGTTCAAGACCGACGGTTTTTGGACAGAGATTTCACCACAGGAACTCGATGACAGCTACAAGCTAAAATCGCCGATTGTGGTCAGCATTAATGATAAGACCAAGGTGATGTCACCGTATGCTGGCGTGCTGTTACTGCCAGTTTTCCCTTTGGTGATGATGTATGGTTGTGCGACGGGGCCGTGTGTTTAAAGGAATAAAGCCTCTCCCGTCGCGGGAGAGGCGCTGAGCATTAATGGCGTAAATCAATAACCATACGGCCACGGATCTGGCCTTGCTCCATCTCTTTAAAGATGGCGTTGATGTCACCAAGCGGGCGCATCGTGACTTTTGGTACTACTTTGCCTTCAGCGGCAAACTGGAAGGCTTCGATCAGATCCTGACGAGTACCTACCAGAGAACCAACGACCTGAATACCGTCCAGCACCAGGCGTGGAATATCCAGACTCATGGATTCTGGCGGCAGACCCACGGCGACCACGCGGCCACCGGCACGAACGGCATCTACCGCAGAGTTGAACGCGGCTTTCGCGACGGCGGTTACGACCGCAGCGTGTGCGCCACCAGTTTTCTCCTGCACGATTTTGGCGGCATCTTCACTGCGTGAGTTGATGACCAGGTCGGCGCCCATCTCTTTTGCCAGCGCCAGCTGTGCATCGTTGACATCCAGCGCGATAACTTTGGCGTTAAAGACGTTTTTGGCGTATTGCAGCGCCAGGTTGCCCAGTCCACCAAGACCGTAAATAGCAATCCATTGTCCCGGTTTGATACCGGAAATCTTCACCGCTTTGTAGGTGGTAACCCCTGCGCAGGTGATGCTGCTCGCGGCGGCTGAGTCAAGACCGTCCGGCACTTTGACCGAGTAGTCTGCGGTCACGATGCACTCTTCGGCCATCCCGCCATCCGCAGTGTAACCGGCATTGATGACAGAGCGGCAAAGGGTTTCGTTACCGCTATTACAATATTCACAGTGACCACAGCCCTGGAAGAACCACGCCACGCTGGCACGGTCGCCAATTTTAAGTGAGGTCACACCTGGGCCGACTTCAGTGACAACGCCGACACCTTCGTGGCCGAGAATGACACCGGTCTTATCACCGAAATCGCCGTTTTTAACGTGCAAATCGGTGTGACAGACACCACAACACTCCATTTTTAACAGGGCTTCACCGTGCTGAAGAGGACGCAGCTTTTTATCGGTAACGTTAACCTGATGATCGTGAGTGACAACAGCAGCCTTCATAGCCTTACTCCTGGATTATGTATTTGATAATAATACTCATTAATGATTAGTCATTAAGGGCAAAATTGCAAGGTAGCAAGAGGTGATAATCTGGTGGGTTTACAGTTAAATAGCGCTAACCGTTCATAAATATGCCATTAAACGGTTACCTTCTGTTCATCATGGTCTTATCGCCAGGAATAAATTCTGATGCTCAGTATTATCCCGGCGTCGCGATGCTCGGCCGGGATCGGTTTAGCTTTGTTTGGGTTAACTTAACTGGTGGTTAAGCTCTGCAATCTCCTTTTGCCATTGCTGCTGTAAATGCCGTTTTTGATGTTTTGGTTTACGCGCCATGTCCTCCGCTAACAGTTGTTCCAGGCTAATCAACCGCTCAAGGAGATCATCGCCATTGAGGTTATTCTCTGTGGCAAGCGTGGGCGTTTCATCAACAACAGGGTGGCGAACGGTATTTCTGAGTTGTGCGTAAACCTCATCTGCGTCGTGCCATTCGCTAAGTCCGTTGTCATCGATTAACCAAAAACGATTGCAGCTTTGGCTAATTAACTGACGGTCATGGCTAACGAGCAGTAACCCTCCAGGATAGTCACACAGCGTTTGCGCCAGCGCTTCCTTACCGTCCATATCCAAATGGTTGGTCGGCTCATCGAGTAACAGCAGGCTGTAACGGGCAAGAGATAATCCCACGAACAGCAGGCGCGAGCGTTCGCCGCCGCTGAGCGTGCTGATTTTTTGCCCGTGACGTGCCCAGCTAAATCCCGACGAAATTAGCGCCCGTTTGCGTATTTCTGTCGACGGCTCGAATGCTTCCAGTGCATCAAGCAGGCAGGCATTATCTGATAATTGATGCAGCGTTTGGTCGTAATAACCGGGATTCAGACGGGGATGGAGTCGTAGCCCAGCAGTGTCCACACCTTGTTGCATCTGCCGCCATAATAGACGCAGTAATGACGATTTTCCGCCGCCGTTGCGCCCCATAATGGCCACACGGTCGCCGCTTTGTAACCTCGCTACTCCCGTGGTAAACAACGGCGTTAAGCCAGGGGCCGGTGGGACAGGCAACTGTTCCATTTCAAGTAATCTGTCTGCGCGTAGAACATCGCCGTTTAGCGCCAGTTTCCAAGGCGTTCCCTGAGTGAGTTCGGTCTGGCTTTCCTTTAGGCGCGATACCTGCTTTTCCATCTGCTTGGCTTTACGTGAGAGATCTTCGTTGTCATACACCCGGCCCCAGGTAGCGAGCCGCTTAGCGCTTGCGGTGACGCGGTCGATTTCCTTTTGCTCTGCCTTATGGCGTAGCGTATCGCTTTCATCCTGAATCTCTAATGCTTGCCGTGCCGCGCTGCACGGAAGAGAAAAGGCGTGCAGGGTATTATCACGTAAAATCCAGCTGGTATTGGTGACGGCATCCAGCAAGGTGTTATCGTGCGACACCAGCACAAAGCTGCCGTTCCAGCCATTCAGGAAACTTTCCAGCCATAACAACGTCGGCAGGTCGAGGTGGTTGCCGGGCTCATCAAGCAAAAGGAGATCCGGTTGCAGAATCAGCGCGCGAGCCAGCAGCAGGCGAGTGTGTTGCCCACCGCTTAGCGTTGATGCCGTTTGTTCTCGCTCGGCGGGGATGAAGCCCATTTCCAGTAATAGTCGCTCAGCCTGCCAGCGTTGACTTTCGCGAGCAGAAACCGGAAGCTGCGCTAAAACGGCTTGCATCAGTGATTGATTTAGCAATGCCTGGGGCAAGTGCTGCTCTACACGAGCCATTAAGCAGTGACCGGCAAGAGACACTACGCCTGAAGAGGGGGCAATGGTACCGTCAAGCACCTGTAATAAGGTACTTTTCCCGCAGCCGTTATAACCAATCAGGCCAATGCGGTCGCCTTTTTTCAGGGTAAAGGAGAGTTGGGTGAAAAGAGGGCCGAACGCCGTCTCAACGTGAAGAGATTGTGCCGTTAGTAATGTGCTCATTTGCTTACTCAAGAGTTACTGGCATAAGAATGCCTCGTCAAACATAGCTGACGATAACCTTGTAAGCCCGAGGGAAGGGATTAAGAGTGGGTGTCTTCGCTCAAGCCGAAGTTATCGCAGCACGATATCGATAACGCTTGAGCTGGTGCGATCACCAAGGGTATGTGAAATATTAATATTTTCACAGTACAGCATAATTAGCCTCCTTATTTTGTTGTCAGGTTGAACGTTGAATGCAGTGTAGCGTTGCGGATGTTATTTCGCCAGAAAAGAAAACCATTAGTTACAACATACATGTTATGGGTTTTAATATCGTCACCTCAAGCATCGTGCTTAAAAAGGCTCATTAGTGGGGTGAGGCGGAAATAAACCGGCGTCGCATTCGCTCAGCCGGTCGTAGGCCGAATAAGGAAACGCCGCCATCCGGCAATGTGCGCGGCTATGCCTGATGGCGCGCACATTGCCAGCTCGTTAGATGGAGGTTCGACGGTAGTTACGGTATTCCGGCTGCCAGAAGTTATCATCAATGGCTTCTTGCAACGCATCCGCTGACGTATTCGTCGCGACACCTTGCTGTTGGGCCATTTTGCCGACCGCAAATGCAATTGCCCGCGAGACTTTGTGAATATCCTTAAGCTCCGGTAGCACCAAACCTTCGCCGTGGGTTGCAAGCGGCGAGTGTTTCGCTAACGTTTCACTTGCGGACATCAACATCTCGTCGGTGATACGTGAAGCACCAGATGCTATCACACCCAACCCGATTCCCGGGAAGATATACGAGTTATTGCACTGTGCAATAGGGTACACCGTATCTTTCCAGACCACCGGCGCAAATGGGCTACCGGTGGCGACCAGTGCCTGGCCATCAGTCCAGCTAATGATATCTTGCGGGGTGGCTTCAACGCGCGAAGTAGGGTTAGACAACGGCATCACGATAGGACGTGGGCAATGCTTATGCATTTCACGGATAACGTCTTCGGTGAACAAACCTGTCTGGCCAGAAACGCCAATCAGGATATCCGGTTTCGCATTACGAATAACATCGAGCAGGGAGATTTCATCGTTCTCATGCTCCCAGGACTCAATTTTTTCCTGCTTCTGCGCCAGTTTACTTTGGAACGCCAACAAATTAGGCATTTGGTCAGTCAGCAGACCAAACCGGTCAACCATAAACACGCGGCTACGTGCTTGCTCTTCGCTGAGCCCTTCACGTTGCATTTGCGAAATAATCTGTTCGGCGATACCGCAACCGGCAGAACCTGCGCCAAGGAAGACAACCCTCTGCTCATTGAGTTGGCTGCCCGCCGCGCGGCTGGCGGCAATCAGCGTGCCGACGGTGACAGCCGCTGTGCCCTGAATATCATCGTTAAAGCAACAAATCTCATCGCGATAACGATTAAGCAACGGCATAGCGTTTTTCTGTGCGAAATCTTCAAACTGTAACAGCACGTTTGGCCAGCGCTGTTTTACTGCCTGGATAAAGTCGTCAACAAACTGATAATACTCATCATCGCTGATACGCGGGTTACGACAGCCCATATAAAGCGGATCGTTGAGCAACTGTTGGTTATTGGTACCAACATCCAACACCACCGGCAGCGTATACGCTGGGCTAATACCACCACAGGCGGTATATAACGACAGCTTACCTATAGGAATTCCCATGCCACCGATGCCCTGGTCGCCAAGACCGAGAATACGTTCACCGTCGGTCACCACGATCACTTTGATGTTATGGTTTGGAACGTTTTGCAGAATATCGTCCATGTTGTGACGATTCTGGTAGGAAATGAAGACACCGCGCGCCCGGCGATAAATTTCGGAGAAGCGTTCACAGGCCGCGCCAACGGTTGGGGTATAGATGACCGGCATCATCTCATCGAGATGGTTCTCCACTAAACGGTAGAACAACGTTTCGTTGGTATCCTGGATATTACGCAGATAGATGTGCTTATCGATTTCAGTTTTGAAACCTTGATACTGGATCCAGGCGCGCTCGGCCTGTTCTTCAATACTTTCGACGACTTCAGGCAGTAGCCCAAGCAGATTGAAGTTGCTGCGTTCTTCCATGCTGAACGCACTGCCTTTATTCAGCAGGGGAAATTCCAACAGAACCGGCCCCGCATAGGGGATATAAAGGGAACGATTTTTATTGCCTGATAACATCTTACGTTAACTCCGTTGTCTTCACTTCAGACCCCGTAGGGGCTGTCAGAAACTGCAGCGCGCAAGATTATAGAGCAACGATTAACACGATGGTGACAAATTGGAGGTAAGGGCACAAAAAAACGTGCGAATGATGGTAATTTCACCAATGAAAGTTCTACAAGGGATTTTAGGTGACGTTGTCACGTTAAATCCCGGCGTCGCCTTGCTCGGCCGGGCTACGTTTTATTATCGTGCCTCAAACATGATGGTATCGCTTACAAAACTGCCATCATCAGCAATAGCAAAATGCGCACGTACCTCATCTGAAACTTTACTTTGCAGATAGCGAATCGCCTCAACGATATTTTCCGGGGTTTTCATTCGTGCGACCCAGGAAGAGAACTCCAGGCGCAGTTTATCGCCAACCAGTTTCTCAACCACCATCCCACGGTTGTTGACCATCGTCAGCCATTGTCCTTGTGAATAGTTATGAATATGCGAAGGATCGCGCAGCATTTCGATGGTTTGCAACCAGACATCGAGAATCGCTTTTCCTGGTGTCGCAATATCCATCATGATGAAACGGCCACCGGGTTTCAGTACACGACGGATTTCCATCAGTGCCGCTTGAATATCATGCCAATGGTGCGCCGAATAACGGCTGATGACGATATCAAAGCTGTTATCGGTAAATGGCAAAACTTCCGCAGGCCCCTGAGTACAGCTGATATTACTCAGCCCTCGTTTTTCGGCCTCTTCGGCAACGACTGCCAACATGCCTTCTGAAAGATCGTAAGCCGTTACTTTTGCGACCCTGGGTGCGGCTGTAAAGCTGGCGTGTCCTGCGCCACAGCCGATATCCAAAAGGTTTGCCTGCTTATCGTCAGCTAACCACTCGCCCAGACGCTGTAAATCAGCGCCTTGCGCATGGACATTGCTCTGTAAATAGGCCGCCGCCTGACCGCTAAACTGTGACTTGACTAAGGCTTCATGATGGTTGCTCATACCGGTCTTCCTCTGTTGTTATGTTCTTGTTAAAACGGACTATACGCCGGGATTAATACGGGTACAATATTGCCATTTATACTGGTATATCGAGTAACTACCATGGAAAAGTCAGGGGTGAATGGGCCGCAGGCGTTGGGCGCATTTTTACGCGTGAAACGGGAGAATACCTCGCCGGAAAGGGTGGGGATTCCGATTATTTCCCGTCGCCGTACGAAAGGATTGCGTCGGGAAGAAGTGGCGCAGATGAGTGCTATCAGTACCACCTGGTATACCTGGCTTGAGCAGGGGCGCGATATCACTGTTTCCGCGCAGACGCTATCAGGTATTGCGTTAGCGTTGCAGTTAACCGCAGCAGAGCGGGAGTATTTGTTTTTACTGGCGCATAAGAGCGACCCGCTAAACGAGGCTGTTCCTGCCGTTGAGCCGACAATTCTGGCAGCCGTTAACCATGTCTCAGAGCCATGTTATTTGTTGGATGTGACCTGGCAAGTTCTGGCCTGGAACAAAGACGCTGAGGCTTTATTTTCCGGCTGGCTGGGCACCGAAGAATCACCAAATATGATGACCTTTATGTTCCAGAATCCGCTGGCGCGTCAGTTAGTTGATAACTGGGAAGCGCGTGCCCGGCGGATCGTTGCCGAACTGCGATCTGACGCCGTTCATTATCCCAATGACAATATCCTCAACGCATTTGTGCAGCAGATGAGCGATAACAGTCCTGATTTCCGCGATTTCTGGTCACAACAGCAGGTCATCGTGCGTGAAGGAGGACAACGGCTTTTTCATCATGCTGAAAAAGGGGATCTTGTCTATCGACAATTGAGCTGGCAGTTGGCGAGTAATCGGGCGTTAAAGATGATTATGCTGGTTCCTGAAAAGTCAGGTACGTGATGCTAAACGATTTTGGGCAACCGACGCTGCCCGCTATTTTAAACTGAGAGTTGCAAAACGACATCAGCAACACTGGCAATTTGCTTGATCCCGCCAATGCCGGTGCCTAGTGAGATATAGCCTTCGTCAGTATTGCCTTCAAGCATACCAAGACGTAACCCTCGCAATCCACCCATTGCCTGGCCAATGGCTTCCTTACTGGCGCCCGCTTTATCCATTTCCACCAGTTTGTCGGTCAATTTTCCTGGCAGCGAACGGTAAAAGTCGGGAAGGGTGCGGAACAAGCTTAAGTCCAGTCCGTTGGCCGCAACGATTTTATCTTTTATCGACTGTGGCACGCGGTTTTCCAGAGTGCCGATAAATACAGAACCGGCAAAGACACCTTCCGCGCCCAGTGCATGAGCGGCACTGGCGGTGCGTTTATCGACGATGCCGCCAGCGGCAAGCACTGGCGCATTTTCAACCGCATCCGCGATCATGGGGACGATAGAGAATGTCCCCAGGACGGTTCCTGGTAACGTTCCGCCTTCATCGAACCCGGTGGCCACAATGATATCGGCACCGGAGCGTTCCGCTTCGCGCGTGTTGGCAGGCGTCGGATTAATATCACGATAGATGATGGTAATTCCGGCAGTCTTAAGTTCATCGAACAATGCGGGGATAATTGCCCCTTCACCGTAGCCGGTATAGACCACCGCTTTAACACCTTCCTCCTTAATAACCTTGAGAATAGGTGGCGTCCAGATATCGTTTTGAGCCGTAGGGATTAGATTCACGCCAAAGGGTTTCTCCGTCAGCAGCTTGGTTTTACGGATCTCTTCACGCAATTTTTCTGCTGTAGCCTCAGGGGTAGAAACCGCCGTTTGTGCAGTTAATCCGGCATTTGGTCCAAGCACACCTAGCCCACCGGCATTGCTCACGGCGGCAACCAGGCGTGCGTCGGTTAGCCACGAGAGGGGCCCTTGAATAACGGGTTTTTCAATACCTAAAATCTGACAAATACGATTTGTTTTCATGATGTTATTACCTTGTTGCAGCAGGAGTGTGCTGGATTGCATGCAGTGTAGAGGGCTTTATTAGTCAGAAAAATAGTGAATAATATTCTTCACTATTATTAAATTGATAATAATCATCTTGATCGCTTTGTCAGGAAACGCATCATGCAACTGAATCTGTTTGAAAATATTAAAATTTTTATCGAGATCGTCGATTCAGGGAGCTTAACTCAGGCAGCAGAGAACTTGCAGATTCATCGGCCAGCGGTCACAAAAGCACTCCAGCAACTGGAGCAGCAAAGCGGAGTTCGTCTATTACAACGCACAACACGCCGGCTTTATTTAACGCCGGAAGGTGAAGAATTTTATCGCCGCAGCAAACCGTTGCTGTCGCAAGCTGACGATTTACTGGAGTCTTTTGCCCCGGAACGCCCCTTAAATGGCCAGCTTCGTGTCGATATGCCCATTGCCTTTGCCCGTCAAATTGTGGTTCCCCAATTACCGGCGTTTTATCAGTCCCATCCTGATCTGGAAATTATTTTAAGTAGCTCTGATGTGCGGAGGGATATGCTTCGAGATGGGCTGGATTGCGTGTTGAGAATGGGTACGCTTGACGATGGTGACTATGTGGCGAGGCCATTGGGCGACATAAAAATGACGACCTGTGCCAGCCCAGAATATCTTGCGCAGTACGGTACACCCACCACACTCGATGAATTACAGCATCACCAGGCCGTTAACTGGATTAATAGTAATAGCCGCCAGGTGATGCGGTGGCGTTTTCAAGCCGCAGATGGGATCGAAGAAATTGCCATTCCGGGAAAACTGATCCTCGATAACTCAGAGGTCTATATTGCCGCGGGTCTTGCTGGGCTTGGATTGTTGCAGGGGATGAACTTCTTTTTACAGCCCTATATTGATAGGGGGCAACTGGTAGAAGTTCTACCCGATATCCCTTGCCCCCAACGCAGGCTCTCACTGCTTTACCCGCATCGGCATCTCTCACAGAAAGTCAGAGTCTTTGCGGAGTGGCTGGAAGGGCTGATGGTCAAACTACGCTAAACACTATCACTTCGTTCACCATCGAAGTATCGGTCATCAAGTCCTTTTATAGTGGCGCTGTCCACTTCCAGGAGGTTGCTATGATTGCCGTTATTTTTGAAGCCAATGCCATACCAGATCAGCAGAACCGATATTTCGAACTTGCCGCTGAGCTCAAACCGTTGCTTAGCCAGGTCGATGGGTTTATCGACATAGAGCGTTTTCAGAGTCTGAGCACCGACGGAAAAGTGCTTTCACTTTCCTGGTGGGAGAGCGAAGAGGCGGTACTTTCATGGAAACGAAATACAAAACATCAAGCCGCTCAGCGCGAAGGGAAAAAGACTATTTTCTCCTACTATCGTATTCGGGTGATGAACCTTATACGTGAGTATTCATCAGAAACGGGAGTTGACCGATAATGACGAGTTAGCTGCTGAAGTGACCGAGCAATGGAGAGTGAATTCACCATGAAACCACGCGAGGAAAATCCCCCCGTAGACGATGCCGAGTTGCTGGAGCGAACGATTGCGGATGTGGCCTCGGCCATTGCCGATCCTTCACGTGTCAGTATGCTTTGTGCGCTGATGGACGGTCGCGCCTGGACCGCCACCGAACTAAGCGCTGTGGCAAACATTGCACCGTCTACCGCCAGCGCCCATCTCAGTAAGCTATTGCATGGCAAACTGATAAGCTGTTTATCGCAAGGTCGACATCGTTATTACCGACTTGCCGGTAGCGATATAGCCAAGCTGCTGGAGACGTTGATGGGCGTTTCGATGAAATTAAGGACATCGCACAAATGTACGACGCCCATTCATCTAAGAAAAGCACGTACCTGTTATGACCATCTGGCCGGTGAAGTGGCGGTCAATCTTTATGATTTTATGCAACAAGAGCACTGGTTTACCGATGATGGCGTTGGCCTTTCGGCGCTGGGTCAGCTCAAATTTCAGCAGATGGGCGTTGTTGTGCTTACGTACAGTAAGCGCAAAGCCGTATGTGAGTGTCTTGACTGGAGCGAGAGGCGATCCCATCTTGGCGGCAGTTCAGGGGCTGCGTTGCTGTCGGCCTTTGAACAAAATGGCTGGTTGACTCGCATACAGGGCTACCGGGAAGTCAATTTTACCGACGAAGGGAAAAGGGCGCTGCACCGTTTTTTCAAGCTAAAACTTTAAAACACCGGAGCGAATACGCCCCGGTTCTCCTTTAGAACTCGTAGCGGGCGCCAAAGTTATAGCGGCGTCCTTCTAGCATCGACGTTTCGTTATAGGTGGTGGTGTAAATTGGATTCACATCAAACAGGTTATAAATACCCGCCATCAGCGTAATATTTTTATTCAGGCGATAACGGGCGCCCAAATCGACCAGCGCATAGGCTTCGGTTGATGTGGCTTTGCCAATATCTGGTGAGTTGCTGCGCCAACTCGCTTTGGTCCACAGATCCAGGTCATTGGTGGTATTCCAGGTCAGGGATATATTGGCCATGCTGGTTGGGAAATCACTCAATGCATGCCCTTTATATTCGCCACTTTTTTGCTCACTGTGGGTGTAGGTATAGTTGGCATTGGCTTTCAGCTTAGCGGTAACCTGCCAGTCACCGTTTAACTCAAGACCGTAAATTTCCGCATCGCTAACGTTAAAGTATTGAGAAACGGTTTCAGCGTTATAGCCGTTGTAAACGCAAGGCTGCGTCGCAGTGGCCGTACAAATGGTGTAATCGCTGATTTTGTTCTTGAAGCGGGTGTGGAAGATAGTGGCATCCGCCGCCAGCGCATCCTGTTGCCAATAAACGCCTAACTCGGTGTTAACACTCTGTTCGGGTTTCAGGTCGTCGTTCCCGATCCCAATGTAGGAATAGGGATAGGAGCCATAAACGCTGGTGAAGCCAGCGTTATTTTCTCGTAGATCCGGTTTTTTGTACCCTGCCGACACGCCGCCTTTTAACGCCCAGTTCTGGTCAATCGTCCAGTTACCGTAAAGTTTCGGCGTCACATGGTAGCCAAAATAGCTGTCATGATCCAGACGAGCTGAGGTGGTTAACGTGAAGTCTGGCACGATCATCCAGGCGTCTTCTGCAAATATCGCCCAACCGTAACGTGTGATTTTGCTCACCGGCGTGACGCCCGCCACTTCTTTATCTTCAATAGCGAAGGTGTCGTTAAGTTCGTTACGCGTATAGTTTGCGCCTAACGTCAGTTTATGATCGCCGAGGGTAAAGGTGTTGGCGCTGTTCGCTTCGAAGTTGCGTTGTTCAACAAACTGCGGCGACATATCCTGAACGCGATATTCCGTACGCGCTTTCTCATAACTGATAAAATTCTTCACTTCCAGCAGGTCATCACCGTACCAGGCGTGCTGAGAGAGCGAGGCGGCATCACGATCAAAGCCCCAGTACCACGGGCTACCTGGGTTATGTGATTTTTCCTGATGGCCTCTTGAAGCATTAAGATCCCACAGCTGGGTATCAGTCGGTGACATTGAGACGGTGGCATCCAGATTACCGGCTTCATGTTTCACAAAGCGTGGCTTTTTAGGGCTGTCATCATCACGGCGGTCAAGATAATCGGCAGCGACACTGACCCCGAGCTTACCCGGGATCACCGGCCCCATCAAAAAGGCATTGGTTTGGTTGGTGTTACCGTATTGACTCTTTTCCTGCAGGAAGTAATTGTCTTCCAGCACACCCGTCCAGCTATCAAGGTTATAGCCTTTTTTGGTGATAACGTTGACCACGCCGCCTATGGAGTCGGAACCATAAAGAGAGGACATCGGCCCACGAATAACCTCGATGCGTTCGATGGCGGCCAGGGGTGGCAGAAAGGAGGCTTCGGTGCCAATATGATGCCCATACGGTCGAGATTCGCGGGTCGCCTGTTTGATGCCGTTAACCATATACGAAGTATACGTAGAGTCCATACCACGCATCTGAACGTCGCCCGACGCCAGCGTTCCGTGACCATTCCCAACCAGAACGCCCGGCATTTCACGTAAAGCTTCCGTGACATTCTGGTTCGAACGGGTGTTCAGTTCTTTCTCATCCACAACAGAGATAGTTGCCGGTGCTTCTCGGCGTTCCTGGCTAAAACCGGTAGCGGTAACCACCATCTGGTCTTCATTATCGTCAGCGTAAACCGTGGCGGGCAAACTGGTCAGGGCGAGCGAAATCGCCACGGCAATGCGTGTTTGGGTTATCACAAAAACGTCCTTAGAATTGAGTGAGATCGATCTTAATTACATAGTCAGCCTGGCGACTTTTCTCATCTTGTTTCACGCTCGCGTAGAGCGTTTTCGCATCAGCATCGAGCACCAGACTGTTAGGCATAGCCGTGGTTTTAATGGTGTGTTTCAGGCTGTAAGTGTTCGCGTCGATAACGCTAATCTGACGGTCGTTACGATGAGTGACATATACTTCATTGCGCGAAGCGTTATAGAGCACTGCGATAGAATTAGGTGACGGAATGCGGTGAATGAGTTTGCCAGAATTCAGATCCACCACAAGGACATCTCGGGTGTTAGTATCGGCGATGTAGCCCACACCTTTGGCGCTGTTCACTGCAATATTAAGGAAGTAATGCTTAGGTTCAGCAGGGTCCACTTTGACTCGGGATAGCTGTTTAGAGGTTTTACCATCAAGGGTAATCAGTTCACCTTTACCGGTGACGACGTAAACTTTATCCGCTGAATTATCTACGGCAAAGCCGACGGGATCAATCTGGCTGATGGTATCGATAAGCGCTTGTTTTTGCGTATCGACAACCCACAGCAAGCCGCTATCTTTGCCCCCAATCCCGGAAATATAAAGTCGATGATGTTTCTTATCCAACACCACTTCTCGAACATGAGCGGTCTTCTTCGGGTCAGAACTGTCACTTAACTGAATAGTATTGATAACCTTGTTAGTGCGTGTATCCAGCAGTGCAATCGATCCTTCAAGGGCATTTCCCAGATAGAGAATATGATTTTCTTCGTCGAGAGAAACGGCAAACGTGCGGCGTTCTGTCGCGATTTTGTCATTAATTTGTAGGGTGTGAGCATTCAATAAATAGACCATTCCCGCTGTTTTATCTTTATCAAAGGAGGGAGCGGACGCCGCGTAAATTGCTTGCTGTCCTTTATCGTAGGCCAGTTCATAAACTCCATGACCTAGAGGCTGAGACTGAAAATCCTTCTCGGTAAAGTCTTTGGCCAGTGCGAAGCAGGAGCTGATTGCCAAAGAAAGGGCGAGGGCGCGTAATGCCGTTTTTTGTACGGTTTTTGTAGACATGTAAGTTTCCTTTGCAAAATTTTACAAAGAAAGATGATAATGGGAATGGTAACCATTTACAATTAAACTCTGCGTGGATCGGCCTACCAGATTTAGGGTGAGATAAGGGCAAAATGAGGGAGATTCTCATGCAAGATATCGGCGAGTGGAATTGGACTTTTTGTTTCGCTGGCAGTATACGGACTAAAACCAGCCATGCTGACGCTAAACCGAGCTACATTCACCAGTCTCAATTTTTCAATCATTTTTAGACAGGCTGAAATAGAAGATATCCAGATTCGGACGGATACGTTCAGTTGGGATCACGCTGATATTGCGCTGGATAAGCAACACTTTTACCGTGTTTAGTGGCGTTCTGGCTGAGAATTGGGTGGGTGAAAAGGCTATTGTTCGACGTCGAATCCCGTATGATTTTTTGCATGCGAAAATCTGAAAGTATCGGATAACTGATGGACATAATCGCACGGCAAAGTCGGACCGGTGACGATAATCTAAGAAAGCAGAATGACACGAACAACTGAGATGCAAACGTGATGGTGTCTGCGCTGGGGAAAGAGCTTACGGGGATCATCAGCAGTATGACCGAAAAACTGCGGATTCTATCTGGGATGACATTAGTGCGCATAATGTATATTATGTTAAATTGGATATTATGATTATAAATCCATGAATCTCCTCCTCGAACCTACAAATCGACAAGTTGAAATATCAGACTTCCCTATCCTCTAATCCTGGGGTCAAAACTTCCAGCGCGTTACCGGTGGTTTCCATTTTCCCCGTTATTCACGTGCCAGGCGAATCGCTCGCTCTAAACTTTGCACATATCGCATCAAGTATCTATTCAACAATATGATTTATAAAAACTTTATTGAATAATCGTGTTCTACGTGAATTCTACTCTTTCAGCAGTATCACTGTGCGTCAGATTTCACGTACAAGCGCCAAAAAAGAGGCAAAAATGCCTCTTCATCATTGCTGGCGATCTGACTTTCTTGTAATCTTCCCTAGCCAAAGAAATTGAAAACACGGACCCAATATGACAGCGCAAAGTTCCAAAGATCCTCTGCATGGCGTAACGCTTGAGATGCAGATAAACGCACTAGTTGCGCATTACGGTTGGGAAAAGTTAGGAAAGATCATCAGTATCAACTGCTTTAAAAAAGACCCCAGTGTGAAATCCAGCCTAAAGTTTTTGCGTCGTACCCCGTGGGCTCGCGCGGAGGTTGAAGCTCTTTATCTGGATTCGCTTGAAGATTTTACTGCGGATAAAGCCGGCGAAACGGACATTGACCCGTGGGCTAACAGCCGGATGAAGAAGTAGCATGACGCTTTAAATCTGTGTTGAAAGTAAATCGCTTACTCTCACACTGTATTCACAGTAAATAGTAAGTACTTACAAACACTTCAGCGTAGCCAGATATGGACATAGGCGAAGGATCCCTACCCCGCCTTCCCCAGGATCTAAGCGATGATCAGATCGTTTTTTTTGATCTTGCGATAAAGCGTGGCAATACCCATACCTAGTTAGCTAACCGATTGACTTCGCCGCCAATAGTACGAAAATGTTCTCCACTCGTGACAACCCGAACAACGGCACTTATGACTCTCAGTTCTTTTAGCTTTTCCCGCATGTCGAAAATGAAGAAAGCCAGCGCGCTGATCGTGGCTGCGCTGTTATTGGTCAGCTGCGATTCAAAGACGCCGGTTAAATCACCGTCCACCTCAACGCCGGGCAAATCTGAACACAGCAATGAGCCGATGCGCGGCGTCTGGCTGACCACGGTTTCGCGTCTGGACTGGCCGCCGATAAGCTCCATTAACGCCGGTAGCACAACGCTACGGGTTAATCAGCAGCAAACTGCGATGCGCGCTAAGCTCGATAAACTCAAAAGTCTTGGCATTAATACGATCTTTTTCCAGGTTAAGCCCGATGGCACCGCGCTGTGGCAATCAAACATTTTGCCGTGGTCGGATATGATGACCGGAAATATTGGTGAATACCCGGGCTACGACCCGTTACAGTTCGTGTTGGATGAAGCCCACAAGCGTGGCATGAAAGTTCACGCCTGGTTTAACCCTTATCGTGTTTCGGTGAACATTAAACCGTCGACGATTACGGCACTCAACAATACGCTCACGCAAACACCTTCTAGCGTGTACGTCCTGCATCGCGACTGGATTCGCACGTCAGGCGATCGTTTTGTCGTCGACCCGGGCATCCCAGAGGCGCGTGACTGGATAACCAGCATTGTTGCGGAAGTAGTGTCTCGCTACCCTATCGACGGCGTGCAGTTTGACGATTATTTCTATACCGAAACGCGCACCTCAGCCCTCAACGACAATGCGACTTTCCGTCAGTACGGCCAAGGTTTTGCTTCAAAAGCCGATTGGCGCAGGCACAATACCCAACAGTTGATTGCGCAGGTTTCGCACACCATAAAGCAGCTTAATCCCAATGTAGAATTTGGCGTCAGCCCGGCGGGCGTCTGGCGCAACCGCTCGCACGATCCTGCCGGTTCCGATACCCGTGGCGCGGCCGCTTATGATGAGTCATATGCCGATACCCGTCAGTGGGTGCAGCTAGGTCTATTGGACTATATTGCGCCACAGCTATACTGGCCGTTCGCCCGCGACGCGGCGCGTTATGATGTGCTCGCAAAATGGTGGGCCGATGTCGTGAAGCCGACAAACACCCGCCTTTATATTGGTATTGCACTGTATAAAATCGGTGAACCGTCGAAGAACGAACCGGACTGGATGATTGAAGGTGGCGTGCCGGAGTTGAAAAAACAGATCGATCTTAATGAATCGGTATCGAACATTAACGGTACGATTCTGTTCCGCGAAGGTTATCTTGAGCAGCCGCAGACTCAGGATGCCGTCAATTATCTACGAGATCGCTGGGGAAAATAAGTTATCTGAGAAGCGGTGAATAATCGCTGACTATGGCGCTGCCGGGGCGGCGCCAGTCTATTATTGGCTGAAAATGACGACTTATTGAGTTAAGCCACCAGGGCTGCCAGCCCATGCATATTATCCGCGGTACACATACAACCCACCTTCATGCCCCCGGCTAAATAGCACCTGCCAAAGTTCAATATCTCTGGCGCGGAACGCACCTGCACAGGCACAAAGATAATAGTTAAACATCCGCCGAAAACGTAGCGTGTAGTTTGGCGCAAGCGTTGACCATGCGGCGTTAAAACGCTGGTGCCACGCCATCAGTGTTTTATCATAATCAGTGCCAAAGTTGTGCCAGTCTTCCATTATAAGCCGTGATTCACTGACATTGGCTATCTGGCGAATAGACGGCAGGCAACCGTTTGGGAAGATATATTTGTTAATCCATGGATCAACATTAACCCCAGTTTCATTGCTACCGATGGTATGCAATAGAAATAATCCATTCGATTTCAGGCAGCGGTCAACCACGCTAAAATAGGTGTCGTAATTTTTGGGGCCGACGTGTTCAAACATCCCTACTGAAACAATGCGATCGTAGGTTTTATCCAGATCGCGATAGTCCTGCAGTAAAATAGAAACATTCAGGTCCTCACAATGCTGCTGAGCCAATTTTTGTTGCTCGCCAGAAATAGTCACCCCGTCCACGCTCACGCCATAATGACGTGCTGCATAGGCTGCGAGCCCACCCCAGCCACAGCCAATATCCAGCAGCTGCATGCCTGGCTTTAGCTGAAGCTTCTCACAGATCATTTTAAGCTTAGCATTCTGCGCCGCTTCCAGCGTTTGTGCTTCTTTCCAGTAGCCGCAGGAGTACTGCATATGTGGGTCGAGCATCAGGGTAAAGAGATCGTTACCAATATCGTAATGTTCTTTCCCAACAATCCATGAACGCTGCCGAGTTTGAAGGTTAAATAGACGGGCGCTGGCAATTCGTAAAATATCCTTCAGGTTTCCTGGCATTTGCTTGTCCAGTTTAGCCTTGAGAATTCGATAAAACAGGATATCCAGACGTTCACAATCCCACCAACCGTCCATATAGCTCTCACCCAATCCCAAAGAGCCTTGCTGGAAAACGCGTTTGAAAAAATCGGCATGGTGAATCTGAATATCCCACGGTCGGGTTCCGTTAATTTTAATATCCGCCTGGAGGAGAAGATCATTACCCATCCGGGACCAGTTATCATTTAATTCTTCAAAACTTATTACGTCTGAACAAACCGTTGCCATGATCCCTATCCATAATTGAGTCAGTATAATCTGCCTGTGATTATTATTGATAACGTGATGGTATGTATTATGATGTGAGGACAATATTTATCGAATAGACGTCATAATGATGGACGATCGCCCTTCTTTTACGACCGCGCAGGCGAAACAGTGGATTTCATCGCAAGATGACTCGATGAAAGAGCTGCCGCAATCGGTCTATTTTCGCTCCTTCGTGCTTGCCGCAAACAATCATGTCGACCAGCATAGCCATACATTTGCTCAGTTCCATTTTGCCCGTCAAGGCAGTATGCGTATTGATGTTGCGGGAAAATGCTGGGTCATTCCCGCGCATTACGGCATATGGATACCGCATAATACCGCCCATGCGGTATGGGCGCTGGATGATGTGTATCTGGAAAACCTCGATATTGAGCCAGATTTTATCCCACAACCGATTGATGAATGCCGGGTCGTCGCCATCAGTGATTTTGTTCGCGAGTTTATTCACTACGCCACCACTAATACGCCAGCCCATTACGATATCAATAGCAAAGAGGGACAACTGGTTAGCGTATTACTTGATGTCATTCTCAAATTGCCAGAAGTGGAACTGGTGCTGCCATGGCCACAAAATGCGGCGTTGATGAAGGTATGCCGGACAATCCAGGAGTCACCAGGGCAGGAACATTCAATGGAACTGTGGGCCAGCCATCTTGGTATGTCAGCCCGTACATTTTCTCGCCATTTCAAAAAAGAGACCGGCATGCCATTTAGCGCCTGGAAGCAGAAAATGCGTATTCTGGAATCCGTGATGATCCTGAAAAAGAACAAAAATGTTACGGCTGTGGCATTGGAAGTGGGTTATTCCAGCACGGCGGCGTTTAGTTACGCTTTTCGTCAGGCGTTTGGGGTTCCCCCCTCGGGTTATTAAAGGGCCATCAATCGATATTGGCCCATTCTCATCGAAAGCTGTCTTTTGGTCAGCGGCGTAAAATTGTCATTGCCGCATACTGTTGTTATCGCAAATAACTGACAGGAACACTGCCATGAACATCACTCAAATTCGTAATGCCACCCAGGTCATCACCTATGCCGGAAAACGCTTCCTGATTGACCCCATGCTATCAAAGAAAGGCGCCTGGCCGGGCTTCAGCGGTAGCGCGCGATCGCATATTCGTAACCCGATGGTTGAACTGCCGGTTGATATCGACACGCTACTGGATGTTGATGCCATTATTGTGACCCATACGCATTCTGATCATTGGGATGATGCTGCTGCAACGTTAATACCAAAATCGATGTTGATTTATGTGCAGAACGAAGGCGACGAAGCCATTCTGCGTGAACAAGGGTTTACGCAATTGCGCCAGCTGTCGGCCGATAGCCACTTTGAAGACATTGCGCTCATTAAAACGGATGGTCAGCATGGTTCCGATGAGGCCTATGCTGTCCCCCAATTGGCGGAGCGGCTTGGGGAAGCCTGCGGTGTTATTTTCCACCATCCCACAGAAAAAACGCTCTATCTGGTGGGTGACTCAATCTGGATTGATGGCGTTGCTAAAAATATGCGCTACTATCAGCCCGGCGTAGTGATCATGAATACCGGGTGGGCACATCTGTTAGGTTTTGGCGCAATTATCTTTGGTAAAGAAGATGTACTAAAAGCGCACAATATTTTGCCGCAGGCCCAAATTGTCGCCACCCATATGGAAGCGGTAAACCATTGTCTGGTCACACGTCGTGAACTGCTGGAGTATGCGCACGATAATGAAATTCAGGCGTTTGTTAGCGCACCAGAAGATGGTGACAGCGTCACGTTTTAACGGGGAAATCCGGCTATGTCTACTACCGTTGCGATCGTCGCCAGCGAAGGATTCAGCACTTTTCACTTCTCTGTGCCGTTGATTTTATTTGGTGATACCGCCAACGAACAGCTGAAATTTACGCGCTACATCTGTGCGGAAAAACCGGGGCTGGTGTGGTCAAAGGAAGGAACAGCTGTTCAGGCAACCCACGATTTTACCACGCTAGCCCAGTGCGATATTGTCATTGTGCCCTTCTGGCGGCGTGTGGACGAAAAACCATCACCGGCCCTGCTGAAGGCTTTGGTCAGCTCTCGCGAAAATGGCGCAACCCTGGTTGGACTTTGTTTGGGCACTTTTGCGCTGGCTTACACCGGCGTACTGGACAACCGCCGGGCAGTTACGCACTGGGAATATGAGAAAGCCTTCCAGCAGCTTTTTCCTAAGGTCAGCCTTGACGTCAATGTACTTTATACCGATGACGATGGTCTGATTACATCGGCCGGTACGGCTGCGGCGCTGGACTGCTGCCTGTATGTTATTCGCAAACGTTTCGGTGCAAAAATGGCGAATCAGGTAGCCCGGCGGATGGTGGCGCCGAACGTTTCAGGGAATGATGAGCGTGTATTCCTGAAATGTTATCCACAGAAACGGTGCGCAACTCTGTGGATAATAGGCCTAAAAGCCGTTGATGACGCGAGGATTGAAGGTCAGCTTAAAGGCGCAGCAGTCATCTGCGCCTAACCTGATGCTTACCAATTGAAAGCACGTACCAGTGATAAATCCCAGGCGGTCGCAAACAGCGAAATGAAGACAATAATATTAACGGCCGTTTCGATTCTCTTTTCCATTTTGATTCTCCCTATGTCGGTAAAACCATTAAACACGGAAAACCTTAATGATTTATTCTGCGTTAGCGCTTAAAGACTAACACAGTATCTTACGAAATCATCGGCTGCGACAAATTCATCATAAAGCTTACGCGCCGGGTTATGAATACGAGTATGCCAGTAGAAACGAGACCATCCTTGTTCTTTAGCTTCATTTAGCACGAATTGTATGAGCTGACGGGCGACCCCTTTGCCACGCCAGGCAGGGTCAACGAACAGATCTTCCAGATAACACATCTGTGAGGTGACCCAGGTTCCTTCATGCAGCACGCAATGCGCAAAACCGACCACCGTACCGTCCAGCACAGCGACACGACAAAACATGGACGAAGCCGGGTCAAGCAGCCGCGTCCAGGTATACTCCGTCACCTCGTCGGCTAATTCACTACCGTAAAAGTCGTTATATCCTTTCCACAGCGACAACCATTGCGTCTTATCTTGTTTATCCAGGGAACGAAATTTTACGGTCACGTGACACCTCTTAGCTGAGTTGGTAGTACTTATCGACGGTAATGCGGGTGGGAATCTGCGGCGCATCATTCATTTGTAGCAAATCAATCTCGATGGCATTACAGATAGCATCCAGCGGTAAGTCATTATTTTCCAGACCGAAAGGTTCTTCAAGTTCTTCTGCCAGCGTATCCAGCGAAATAAAGGTGTACGAAATCAGTACCGAGATAAACGGCGTCATGTAATGCAAATCGACCACCAGGGCAAACGGTAACATGATGCAAAATAGATAAACGGTACGATGCAGTATCAGCGAGTAGGCAAATGGCACCGGTGTATTGGCAATACGTTCACACCCTGCCAGCACGATGGACATGTCGTTAAGACGGATGTTCAAGCTGTGATACAAAATATCCGACAGTTCCCCTGCCCGTCTTCTCTCCGCCAGCCAGTCGCCCATGATTAACAAAATACGGTTAGCCGGCGATTGCGCCGCCATTACCTGAGCCAAGTGCCCTTCAGAAAGGTACTTTGCCATCACCGCGCGCGTTGGCTGACGACGAAGGGTCAGCCGCAGGCAATGGGCAAAGGCGATTTGCAGATCTACAAACTCATTAAGATGCGTATCATTATGCAGCGTATTTTTGACTTCCCGTAGTAACGAACGCGAAGCAATCATCAATTGCCCCCACAACTGCCTTGCTTCTACATAGCGCGAATAACATGCATTGTTGCGAAAACCGAGGAAAATAGCGATAGCCACACCAAGAATACTGAATGGCGCAACGGTAAGTTTAAAACCCAGTGATGAATACCAGGGCAGGATCAAAATGACCACTATCGATAGCAGGAAATTGAGCAATAAGCGGGAGAAAATCTTCGGCAGTACGGAGCCGTGCCATACAAAAATGCGGGCCAACCAATGTTGGTGAGGACGAACGATCATGTTTTTTTCAATCTGGTTAACGAGTTGTGTATTAAACGTGATCTTCATCATGTATTCAAGCACGGCTAGTGAGCCGGTGATACACTTCAGGCCCCCCTTTAATGCCAGACCACGCGTATTTGCACGAGGTTTCATTGGGATAACCACAATACATATTATGGATGTTGTAACTAATAAAGAGCACGATGTGGTTTGTGGAATGAGTATCTCACTGCGCTGAAACAACAAACCCGGCCGGGGCCGGGTTCAACATTAAAATATGACGATTAACACAGAGGTTGTACGGCTTTACGCATGCCATTAACCAAAATAGCGTCGAGGTCAGCAGAAACCTGTTCGACCAATCCCGAAACCTGTGTAAGATCTTGTTCCCAATGTTCGCTCACACCCAGAACGTCTTTTACCAGTTCGGTGGTGCTGATGACGTTGTCATGATGCTGAGACCACAACCGCTGGAAGCGCTCAATCCAGTGCGCATCATCTTGTACCGGGTAGGACTCACCGTCACGCTCGCCGCGATAGAAAGCAATCAGCGCTGCCAGTGCAAATGTCAAACGGGCAGGCAATTTGCCGCTCGCCTTCTGCCCTGCCAGCAATTGCGGCAGAATACGGGTACGGAACTTGGTCATCCCGTTCAGAGAGATAGAGAGCAATTGGTGCTTGATATACGGGTTACGGAAACGCCCTGTTACTGCGCTGGCAAACGATTCCAGCTCGTCTTTTGGCAGATCCAATACCGGAATGATTTCCTGATAGATCGCTTTCTCAACAAAGGCGCAAATCTCAGCGTCATTCATCGCTTCGCCGACAGTATCAATCCCGGCCTGAAACGCCACCGGAACCAGAGCGGTATGGGCGCCATTAAGGATGGCCACTTTACGTTCTTTATACGGTTTGATGTCGTCAACAATCAGCACGTTAAGCGCTAATCTATCCAGACGCAGTTCGCTAGCCAGTGATTTTGGCCCCTGAATAACAAACAGATAGAAGTGTTCTGCGGTATCGAGGAAACCATCTTTATAGCCCAGTTCAGCTTCAAGATTTGCCGCTTCATCGCGCGGATAACCGGTCACGATACGGTCCACCAGCGTTGAACAGAAGGCGTTAGACTCATTCAACCAGGTCATGAATTCTGCCGGTAACGCCCACTCTGTCGCGTAGCGAACCACCAGTTCGTGCAGCGCTTCACCGTTGTAGTCAATCAACTCGCAAGGGATGATCACCCAGCCTTTATCTTTCGCACCGTTGAAGTGGCTAAAACGCTCGAACAGCAGACGGGTCAATTTTGCCGGATAGCTTACCGCCGGAGCATCGTCGAATTTGTCACCGGCATGGTAGCTGATACCTGCTTCGGTGGTATTCGAGAAGACAAAACGCATCTCTGGATTGTGTGCCAGCTTCAGGAACTCAGCGTAATCACTGTATGCACTGATTTCACGATTTACTGAACGGATCAAGCGCGCATCGCTCACTGCTTCACCCTTCTCATTCAGGCCACGAATGATCGTCGTGTACAAACCATCCTGAGTGCTGAGTGACGGCGGGAAATCGCTTGCGATTGGACGCACGATGACCACACCGGAATTGAGATCGGTATTCTCGTTGAGCAGATCGATCTGCCAATCAACAAAGGCGCGCAGGAAGTTGCCTTCGCCAAACTGAATAATGCGTTCAGGGTATTGGGCACCGGGGAAATCATGGCGGTTCAGTGTTTTCACAATGGGTTCCTTTCTGGATTAGTCATACAACCTGCTAAATTGGTCTAATAACTTATCAGATTTTCCGCTTATGAAACCGTGTTTTGATCAAGAGTGCGACAATAAATAGCGAGTCTATAAAAATTTGTAAAAAATGGAGGTCGCCGTTAACGCGCCATCCGGCATTAACGCATAACGTGGCACCTCTCCCACTTTCTGCCAGCCACACTGCTGATAGAAATGTTCAGCCCCGCTTCCGGTTGCAGTATCCAGCACCAATACCGTTTTATGTGCATCTGTGGCAACCTCCTCTAAGCGCTGCATCAGCGCCCGAGCAATACCGCTGCGGCGAGCACATTCATGTACCAACAGCTTGGCGACATCGGCGCGATGCGGTTGGTTTTCAGGCTGATAGGTAATCAGTTGCACCGTGCCAACGACCCGCTGCCCGGCATCTTTTGCCACCAGCACCACCCGCTCATCGCGCGCAACGCTTTGTGCCGTACGTCGCCAGAATGCTAATGCGGACTCAGTTGAAAATGGCAGCATAAAGCTCACTGATGCACCGCCATTTACACAGTTGCTTAATACATCAGCTAAGGCATCAAGATTTGCCAGAATATCGGCATCGGAAAAAGTATGTAGGGTAAAGGATGCGCTCATCTTGCTCTCCAGAGATTGAAGAGACCACTATCACTTTAACTATTTGATAACACAACTGACTTAATCATTGTGTTTTCTTATGCCTCAATGGGCAAAGATTTGATTTTTACCGCGACGCTTGGCTTCATACAGCGCGCTATCCGCAGCAGAAAGCCAATCAGCCACTTCAAACATTTCTGGTTGTGCGTTCGCAATGCCAATACTGAGCGTCAAGGTCTGCTGAATATCCGGTCGTTCGATAACCACGGCGGTGGCATCCATAATACGCTGGGCAATAGAGCGCCCCTCTTCCAGTGAAGTATCAGGAAGCAGGATCACGAACTCATCACCACCTAATCTCGCAGGCGTATCCGTTGGGCGGGTCGCCATCTGCATAATTTGTGAAACCGTTTTGAGCATGACATCGCCCACTTTGTGCCCAAACCGATCGTTGACCTCTTTGAAATTATCCAGATCGATAAACATCAGGAGTGAATGTCCGCAATGTTGCTTAAGGCGAATAAGTTCCCAGTCGATACGTTGCTCAAGTAAGCGCCGATTGGCGATGTCCAGCAGCGGATCTAACATGGCGATTCGCTCAAGCTCCTGACTTTTGATACGCAGTTTCACGGCAATAGTGTCGGTCAGCAGGCTCAGCGCCAGCACATAGACCGAAATAAGCGGTAACGTTGCCAGCATGGTGCGCTGAGAAACAAAGGCTTCAAATGGCATACCGGTCAACGCCCAGCTCACGGCAAAGCCTGTCAGCAGCATGCCCGCGGCCTTACGCATCAGCGGCATACCGCCCGCCGATAGCCTATCCGTCAGAAGGATCGTCGCGATCGTCACCGACGGCAGTGGGTTGCATGCCATCATCGCAATCCAGAAGCCACCGACTGCCGCATCAATGAGGAGATTTTGTTCTTCAACCTGCCGGGGGATCGGCGCACGACGAGCACGCAGGAAAGCGACTGTAGGCCAGATAAACGCATTAACGCCGAGCAGTATCATTAAAAAAAGCGGCTGCTGACGCTCAACAAGGACAGAAAAGATAGGCAGGAAACACAGAAAGGTGCCGAGGATCCGCATCAGATACATTCGTCTGACAAACCGGGTTCCCGCTACCCCATTATTCGCAATTAGTTTGCCAAAACCATTCATAACACAATTTATTCCGATACGTCGCCCGCCATATCATATTCAGAGGCGACAGTCTCGGCAAGCTATCAAAATAGATAGTTTTTCAGATTATACCTAAACCTTTGGGTTCATCTGGATAACCAGCCAGTGATGGATCACACGCACGATATACTGCTGCTGTGCCTCACTCAACGCTTCCCCTTGCGGGATATGATGCCATTTGGCCAGACAGCCGCGACAACACGTCGCCGTGGCATGCTGAGCAATAAACACCGGGTGTCCGCGCATAGGTGTTTGTTTCCCATCATTAACAGGTAACGCCGGGGCCAGACGACCGGCAACGAAATCCGCCGCATGTCGGTCAATCACCTCAGCCCCTTTATCCAGGCAGTATTGCCGCTCTTTCACGCCAAGCCGAAACCGGCTGCGAAATGGGGAGCGCTGCAAACGTAAAAATACACCTTCCAGAGTGTCCATCAGTAGACTGAACGTCCTATTTGTTGCGTAAGTTTCTCAAGCACCGCGACGCCAGCGAGCGAGTTCCCGGTGTCATCAAGTTCCGGACTCCACACGGCAATAGCCATTTCATGTGGCACAATGGCCACCACGCCACCGCCGACACCCGATTTCGCGGGCAGACCCACGCGCCAGGCAAACTCCCCAGCATTCTGATACATCCCACTGGTCGCCATCAGCGCATTGACTTGTCGTGTCTGCATCGGCGAAATCACGGGGTTATCAAGATGAGCTGCCCGACCTTGATTCGCCAGGAACAAGAAAGTCTGCGCTAACTCTACGCAGTTCATCTTTAGCGCGCAGTAATGGAAATAGTTTTGCAGTACGGTAGCGACATCGTGATGAAAATTACCAAAAGATTTCATCAGCCAGGCAATCGCCGCATTACGCGCCGAATGTTCAAATTCAGAACGCGCCACCGCGAGATCATAACCAACATCATCTACGCCGCTGAGTTTACGCACGATCTCCAGCATTCGCTGACGCGGCGCGCTTAATCGCCCTTGCAGCATGTCACAGACCACCAGCGCCCCGGCATTGATAAACGGGTTACGCGGAATGCCCTGTTCAATTTCTAATTGCAAAAGAGAATTAAACGGCTGACCGGAAGGATCTTTCCCGACTCGTGACCAGATTTCCTCAGCCTGATAGTGGTTCATCGCCACCACCAGACTCAGGACTTTTGAGATTGACTGAATCGAGAATCGTTCCTGGGCGTCGCCAGCGCAAAAATGCTGGCCGTCCACGGTGCTGATAGCGATCCCTAATTTATTGCCGCTGATGCAGGCCAGCGCCGGAATATAGTCCGCCACTTTACCTTGCCCAATCAATGGTCGGACGTCGTTAAGAATCGACGCCAGCATGGCATTATTGATAACCGTAGCCACTTACACTCCTTGCCCACAGGCATTTTCGGCCTGGGATTATAGCAGAGCGCAGCGGCCAGGTGTTTTGCTTAGTGACGATCTTTCCACACTGTCTGTACATTACAGAACTCGCGCAGGCCGAAATGCGATAATTCTCGACCAAACCCACTCTTCTTCACGCCACCAAACGCCACTCGGGCATCGCTAGCGCTGTAGCCGTTAATGAACACACCGCCACACTCCAGCTCATCGGCAAAACGTTGAGCCTGTTCATTGTTGGCAGTAAAGACCGTCGCAGACAGACCAAACTCGCTATCATTAGCAAGCGCTAAGGCGTGCTCTGCATCACGAGCAACGCTAATAGCCGCCACCGGGCCAAACATTTCCTGGCGGAATGCCGTCATTTCAGGCGTCACATTCGTCAGCACGGTCGCCGGATAATAATTACCCTCACCGCTATGCATCTCGCCGCCAAACAGTAAGGTGGCGCCTTCATTGACCGTCGCCATCACCTGACCGTGCAATTCGTCTCGCAAATCAAAACGCGCCATCGGCCCCAGATAGTTTGCTTCATCACGAGGATCCCCCATTTTCAGCGCAGCAGTCGCCGCGACAAACCTGGTGGTAAACTGTTCGGCAATGCCCGCTTCCACGATAAAACGCTTGGCGGCGGCGCAAACCTGCCCGGTATTCTGATAACGCCCGGTAACCGCCGCCTGAACCGCCATCTCGATATCTGCATCGTTAAGGACGATAAACGGATCGGAGCCACCGAGTTCCAGCACACATTTCTTCAGCGCGGCACCGGCCTGAGCACCAATCGCCTTCCCGGCGCGCACGCTGCCGGTGACGGTCACCGCCGCAATACGCGGATCGTCGATCATCTGCGAAACACCCTCATTGGTGGCATTCACCACGTTAAAGATACCCGCCGGAATACCCGCCTGAGTGATGATATCGCCAATCAACGTCGCGCAGCCCATCACGTTCGGCGCATGTTTGAGAATATAGCTATTACCCGCCAGCATAATGGGCACCGCACCACGCAGCACCTGCCACAACGGAAAGTTCCACGGCATTATCGCCAGCACGGGGCCAAGTGGACGGTATTCAATAACCGCCTGATTATTTTCAACCTGAGTCGCTTCAGTCGCCAGCATTTGGGGGCCGTGTTGCGCATACCAGTCGCACAGATTGGCTGATTTAGTCACTTCACCGCGCGCCTGGTTAATTGGTTTTCCCATTTCGCGAGTGATGCATTGCGCCATTTCTTCAGCCCGCTCCCGCAGCACACGACCTATAGCACGCAGCGCGTCGGCACGTTGCGTCACCGCGGTTTTGCGCCACTGACGATAACCGCTTTGTGCCAGCACCATGGCTGCATCAACTTCTGCGGTCGTCGCCCACGGCAACGAAGCGATCGTTTCACCGTTAGCAGGATTAATAGAGTTGGCATGGGTTGCAGGTAAGTTCATAGACTTTCTCTCTTGTCGATTGCGCAGTGATATCATCCTGGCCTATTCTTTCGTTTATGAAAACTGAATAATATTAACCGAACCATTCACGATATGAGAAAGACATGGATTTAACGCAACTGGAAATGTTTAATGCTGTCGCCCAGACGGGCAGCATTACGCAAGCGGCGCAGATGGTGCATCGTGTCCCCTCAAATCTGACGACACGCATCCGCCAGCTTGAAGCCGATCTCGGCGTCGATCTGTTTATCCGCGAGAATCAGCGCCTGCGTCTTTCGCCCGCTGGACATAGCTTTCTGCGTTATAGCCAGCAGATCCTGGCCCTCGTTGATGAAGCCCGAATGGTCGTCGCCGGTGATGAGCCGCAGGGATTGTTTTCACTCGGCGCGCTGGAAAGTACCGCTGCCGTCCGTATTCCACAGACCCTGGCACGCTATAACCAGCTCTACCCGCGCATCCAGTTTGATTTAGCCACCGGGCCATCCGGCACCATGACCGATGGCGTGCTGGAAGGTAGACTTAGCGCGGCTTTCGTTGACGGGCCGGTCGTGCACCCGGGGCTTGACGGTATGCCGGTCTATCCGGAGGAGATGATGATTGTCGCAGCGCTTGGACACCCACCTATTACCCGCGCGAGCGAGGTGAATGGCGCGAGCATTTACGCCTTTCGCGCCAATTGCTCTTATCGTCGTCATTTCGAAAGCTGGTTCCATACGGATAAAGCCACCCCTGGGCGGATCCACGAAATGGAGTCTTATCATGGCATGCTCGCCTGTGTGGTCGCCGGTGCCGGTCTGGCGCTGATTCCGCGCAGTATGCTGGAAAGTATGCCCGGACATCATCAGGTTTGTGCATGGCCGCTGGCGGAGCAATGGCGCTGGTTAACCACCTGGCTGGTATGGCGTCGCGGGGCAATGAGCCGACAACTGGAAGCATTTATCGCACTGCTCGATGAACAAGCGGTTTCATCATAAATGCATTGGCAGTTCCCGCTCAGTGGAAATTAATCAACTCGAGTATTCCCCGACGTGTTGTCTCATAGCATTAACTTATAATATGGACAATCTCTTGCGCTAACGCCTTGTTAACGAGTAACTTTATCAGCAGTTTTTTGCCCATTAATTGGAATCAGCATGAACACCAAAGCTCGAAAAGTGATGATAATCGGTGCCGGTAATGTCGGCGCGTCGGCTGCCTATGCGTTGTTAAACCAGACGATTTGTGAAGAGTTGATCCTGGTCGATCTGAATACGACGCGCGCACAGGCCCACGCACAGGATCTGAGCGATGCCGCAGCCTATATGCCCGGTATGATAAACATCTCCTGCCGCGAGGCGAGCGACTGTGCGGACGTCGATATTGCTGTCATCACCGTTTCCGGGGGCGCACTCAAGCCCGGTCAAACTCGCCTTGATGAGCTGAAAAGCACTGCCAATATTGTTCACGGCATCGTGCCGCAGATGATGGCCGGCGGGTTTAACGGGATTTTCCTGATAGCCACTAACCCCTGCGATATTATCACCTGGCAGGTTTGGCAGCTTTCTGGCCTACCACGTCACCAGGTCATCGGTACCGGCGTGTGGCTTGATACCACACGTCTTCGCCGTACCCTAGCGCAGGAACTGGATATTGGCGCTCAGAGCATCGATGCTTTTATTCTTGGCGAACACGGCGACAGCCAGTTTCCGGTGTGGTCACACTCTTCGGTGTACGGTTCGCCCATCGAGCAGGTTTATCAGCACCGCACAGGGAAACGTCTTGACCGTCAGGCAATGGCCGACCAGGTTCGTAAACTTGGGTTTGAGATTTATGCGGGCAAAGGCTGCACCGAGTACGGTATTGCGGGCACCATCGCCGAAATCTGCCGCAATATTTTCACCGGCAGTCATCGGGCGCTGGCGATCTCCTGCATTCTGGACGGGGAGTACGGTGTCGAGGGTGTGGCTATTGGCGTGCCCGCGGTACTGGCGCAAAATGGCGTTCAGCAGGTCATTGAGTTGCAGCTAGCGCCTGAGGAACGGGAAAAGTTCGCCCGTTCCGTTGAGGTTATCAAAAACAATATTACGCTGCTGCCGTAAGAAATTCGTCCCGGTTAACCTGCGATGGTGAGCCGGGGTTTACCATTTTCGAAAAGAATGCGTGTTTCAGCACTCAGGTGGTTATCGGTAATGATATCGGTGAGTGAATCAAGATGAATAATATTAAATAACGACCACGCGCCATATTTCGAGCTGTCGGCCAGCAGTACTCGTCGCCGGGCATTAGCGATTAAATCACGCTTCAACGCGGCCTTCTCTTCCGTTGGTGAGGTAATGCCTTTTTCTAAATCCCAACCGTTGCAGCTAACGAACGCCAAATCTGGCCAGATGTTTTGCAACAAACGGCGTCCATGGTCACCAATACAAGATTGACTGCTGTCATCAATACGACCGCCAATGATGGTAACTTCAATCTGCTTAAATTCGGCTAAAAACAGCGCAATATGCAGGTCGCTTGTGATCACCCGCAGCGGCAAATGGGTAATTTGCCTCGCAAGTTCAATCATCGTGGTCCCCGCGTCCAGCACAATCGAATCCCCAGCATTTACCAACGCCGCGGCAGCGCTGGCAATGGCATGCTTCTCTTGCGGACTACGTTGAGATTTTTCGACCGTTGTGGGCTGAGCAGGAATAAACCGGTTAAGTGTCACACCACCGTGGGTACGGCTGATAACGCCTTCTTGATCGAGCTTTATCAGATCACGGCGAATGGTGGCCGGCGACGCATGAGTTGCCGCGACCAGTTGTTCAACTGTCACCAGATTATGGCTTTTCAAAAAGTCCATAATCTGCTCTAACCGGTTATATCCCTTCATTTTATTCCTGTGCTATTTGCATGGCGAGTGCAATGGAGGTTGCCATGCTCTCAGACTTAGCTTTACCTGTCCAGGCAATATCAAATGCGGTTCCGTGATCGGCTGAAGTACGAATAAATGGCAACCCCGCAGTAATGTTTACGCCATCATAAAAACCTAATAGCTTAAGAGGAATGTGTCCTTGATCGTGATACATCGCCACCACCATATCGTAGAGTCCTTCATGGCATTGCATAAAGACCGTGTCAGGCGGACAGGGGCCAGTCACGTTAATGCCTTGCGCCTGCATGGTTTCCACTGCGGGGCCAACAATACGAATCTCTTCGTCACCGAACAGACCGTTTTCACCTGCATGTGGGTTCACACCCGCCACGGCAATACGGGGTTGACTATAACCGACACGCCGCAGGAAGTTATCCGCCACGCGAATAACCGTCTGCACGCGCGCCGGGTTAAGGGTATCGAGGAACTGGCGCATGGAGATATGCGTTGAAATATGAATAACCTTTAACTGCTCGGTGTACAGCACCATCGCATAATCTTTGGTACCCGTCAGTTGCGCCAGCATTTCAGTGTGTCCGGGAAAATTATGCCCCCCCAGGTGCAGGGCTTCTTTATTCAGCGGCGCGGTCGCAATCGCCTTCACCTCACCCGCTAGCGCAAACGCCGTTGCCCGTTTAATACAACGATAGGCTAAATCCCCCGCCTGCGACTGAACTATGCCGGGTTTTAGCGCATCGGGATCGGTCAGCGGTTCGTCGATAATATTAATCGTTCCGGCAACAAAACACGCCTGTGACGGCGTTTCGATCACCCGCAACTCGGCACGTGGCGTAATGTTCAATGCCAGGATACGGTGTAGTGTTTTAACGCAGCCAATAACCACCACCGGAGCGCCATTTAGCTCCCCCTCTATCAACGACTTAATAATAATTTCCGGGCCAATGCCCGCCGGGTCGCCCATCGTCACTGCAATGATGTTAGTCACTCATTTTCTCCTCAATAAAATCCACAACTTCGCGCAGCGTCGTTTCGCTACCGAAACCGCCTGCTTTGGTCATTACCGGACGTTGCCAGCTACTGCCCAGAAAATGGCCGTATGGCACACACTGCGCCACACGACCTGTAATTTGAAATCCTGTTGCCTGCAGGCGCGTAGCCACGGCGATCGCTACGTCGCCACCGGATAAGTAGAGCGCCCCGGGTTGACTGTCGTTGAGCGCAAGCTGCACAAGCTGCGCAAGGTGGCGGCAGATCTGCTCGCCTAATTCAGCGCGACTTTTGCCATGCTGTCGGCACAGTTCATCAATGCTTCGGCGAGCCTTGGCATCATTGGCAGTCGACACTATGCAGTGGCGACTGCGTTGTATTGCAGACACAATCCGTTGGACATCACTCTCGGTGTCACCGGTGAATGCGTTATTAACATCAATCTCGATCTGCTGAATGCGTGGATGCCCACGTAGCGCTGCAATCTGCTGTTGAGCGATTTCACTCATTGAGCCGACCACTGCAAGTAATGGTCCGTGTTGTTTGACAGCCAAATGTCTTGCCAGCGCATCACACAGCCCTGCCGATCCCGCCAGCAGAACAGGTGCTTCGCTTTGCGCGACAGTGGCAATAATGCTGTCCAGATCATCGTTAGTTTGCGCATCAACAATCAGGACTTGAGGTGGGTTATCGGCCTGACGTAATGCACTACCCAGCGAATGAAGGGTCTCGTGATGGCAGGCTATGGTACTTTGCAGGCCGATAAGCGCGGCAATGTCGGCATGGGCAACCGGTGTTTTCGGATCGCTTGCAAATTCAGTCTCGGTGAGTAATGTTCCATGCACATAACAACAGCCGTCACGCGTTACGCGCCCCGCCGCCGGAAAAGCCGGTGCCACAACGGCAAGCGTGCAGCCAAGCACCTGCATCATTTTCTCCAGTTCGCTGCCTATATTGCCCCGCAGCGTGGAATCCATCTTTTTCACCTGCCAGCGCGGGTGGAAATGCGTTATTGCGTCTAAAAGCAAAGAGGCAATCCGCTCGGTTGCCTGGATTTTTGGTAGAGCCCGGCTGTCGCTATTGAGGATCAGCGCCTGAGCTTCACTCTGGTAACCTGCGCGAAACGCCACATCGACCCGCATCCCCACATCAGCCAGGCAAACACCAGCATCGTTCGCACCGGTAAAGTCATCAGCCAATACCAGTACTTTGTTATTGCAGCGTCGCATTGTTTTCCCTTTTCACCGTATTGAACATCGATAATGATTATATTCAATCACAATTGATTAAATGTGAGCAAGCTCAAGTTATTAAATCGCGAGATAAATTATAAATTCACGCCATGCTGTCATGAGTACTAATACATGATTGATTAATTTCAATCATCAAAAGGAGAAAAGAGTGGCGACGATCAATAGCACAGTCATTAGCGGAGCAGGCGCGTTCAACGCACTGGTGCCACTGCTGGCAGGTAAGAAAAAATTGTTGATGGTGACTGATACAAATGTGGGTCAACTGGAAGCAACACGTTCGATCCAGTCGATCCTGATGCAAAATCAGCGTGAGGTGCGGGTGATTGATAGCGTCCCGGCCGAACCTGGCCAGCACGATATGTCGCAGATCCTTCAGAACGTCGCGGACTGGCAACCTGAACTGGTCGTCGGTATCGGTGGTGGAAGCGTGATGGATGTGACAAAGCTACTCTCAGTGCTTTTACACCCGCAATCGCCTGGTTTAGCCGACCTGCTCGACGGCGTGAAACCCAGCCAAAGAGTGATGTCGTTACTGATTCCCGCTACGGCAGGAACCGGCTCTGAAGCAACGCCCAATGCCATCCTGGCTATTCCAGAGCAAAACACGAAGGTCGGTATCATCTCACCGGTCATGCTTCCAGACTACGTAGCCCTGTTGCCGGAACTCACCACCAGCATGCCCGCGCACATTGCTTCTTCAACAGGCATTGATGCGCTCTGCCATTTGCTGGAATGTTTCACCGCTACGGTAGCGAACCCGGTTAGCGATAACGCAGCGATAATCGGTCTGCGTAAGTTATTGAGCAATATTGAAATCTCGGTTCTCCAGCCGGACAATCTGGCCGCAAAACTGGAAATGCTGTGGGCATCTTATTACGGCGGCGTGGCGATTAATCATGCGGGAACGCATCTGGTACACGCCCTTTCCTATCCGCTTGGCGGACGTTTTCACCTGCCGCACGGCGTAGCAAACGCCATTTTACTCGCCCCGTGCATGGCCGTTGTCCGTCCTTATGCCGTGGAGAAATTTGCTCAGGTCTGGGATGTCATCCCCAATGCCTGTCTCACACTTAGTGATGAAGAAAAATCACATGCCCTGGTCGACTGGCTTGCGGCGCTGGTGAAACGCCTTCAGTTACCAGACAACCTCGTTGCCCTCGGGGTACCCGCGCAGAGCATTGACTCATTGTGCGATGACGCGCTTAACGTAAAACGTTTATTGAATAACGCCCCCTGCAGCGTCAATAAGGATGATGTTCAGGCTATTTACCGCACGCTATTTCCAGCGTGCTAATCCAAGCAAGGAATCTAAGCAAGGAGTTCATTATGAGTCATCCTATTACCGGTGTATTAACGGCAATCGTCACCCCCTTTACCGAAGACGGCGCGCTGAATATTGCAGAACTCAAACGTCAGGTAAAACGCCAGATAGCTGCGGGCAACGGTATTTTCTGCGGTGGTACCAACGGCGAGTTTTTCGTACTTAACGAAGATGAGAAAGTGGCTGTCGCCGCCGCCTGCGTAGAGGAAGCGGCGGGTCGTGTACCCGTGGTGGCGCACATTGGCGAGGTTTCAACACGTGAAACCATTCGCCTGGGCCAACGCATCGGCGAGTTAGGCGTTGATGCCGTGTCGGTGATTACCCCATGGTTTGTGCCGTTAAAACAAGAAGAACTTATCGCCCACTACAGCGCAGTGGCCGATGCCCTTAGTGTCCCAATGTTTCTGTATAACATTCCGGCCCGTACCGGGAATATCATCGAGCCACAGACGGCCCGCCAGCTAGCGGCGCACCCTAACATTATCGGCATCAAAGACAGTGCCGGGAGCTATGAGAGCCTGAAAGCTTTTCTCGACGCCGTAAAGGATATTCCCAACTTTAACGTGCTAAACGGCCCAGACTCGCTGATTCATCAAGGGTTTGTTGACGGATGCTCTGCCTGTATCTCCGGCTTGGCAAACGTCGCGGCTCGCGAAATCAATGCTATCTGGACCCACTTTAAAGAGGGTGACGTTGAGGGTTCAAGACTTGCCCAGGAGAGCGTGACGGGGCTGCGTACTGAACTCTATAAAATCGCCTTCTCACCGGCGGTGGTAAAAAAGGCATTGCAGCTTATGGGGCATCACGTTGGCGATAGCCGCTATGCTGTGGAATTCAATCAGGCGCAAATGCAACAGATTAAACAGATCTGCGAACCTTATTGCTAAAGGTCTAAACGATTAGCAACGTTTATTATTATCGTTTTGCGTGGTGTTTTTGTTCAGAAGCATATATTAACCAGAACATTTTCACGCAATGACAATAAGAAAAAACTTCAGTTTATTAACAGCATTCATTCGTCATCAAATAAATTACAGGTTAACGCCTGATTAATATTGTTCTTCTAATAATTAAGGGTGCCTTCCCTGGCATCCCTTTTCTGCAAAAGGGCTTTATACATGTTTATATGGTTACTCGATCCCGATATTTGGTTAACGTTAGTGACGTTAACATTCCTGGAGATTATTCTCGGGGTCGATAATATTATTTTTCTTTCACTTGTGGTGGCTAAACTCCCTAAAGAACAGCAAAACATGGCGCGTAAGCTAGGGTTAGGTGGTGCCATGATGATGCGTATCTTGCTACTGGTATCTATCGCATGGCTTTCGCATATTACCGCCCCACTGTTTACCATTTTTAACTTTGCGGTCTCTTCCCGCACCTTGATTTTATTCGCCGGCGGCCTGTTCCTGATCTACAAGTCAGTGCAAGAAATCCTCGCTGAACTCCGGCAGGAAGAAGAACACCATTGCGAGGACAAACGCCATCTGTCGCTTGCTGCCGCTATCGTACAAATTATGCTGCTGGATATTGTATTCAGTCTTGATTCGGTCATTACTGCGATTGGCCTATCGCAACATATTTTTATTATGATTGCTGCTGTCATGATTGCCGTTGGCGTCATGATGTTCGCGGCCAAAGCAATCGGGGATTTTGTCAACAACACCCCTTCTATAAAAATACTGGCATTAACTTTCCTGCTGTTTGTTGGTGTATTACTCATGGCTGACAGCTTAGAAATTCATATTGCCAAAGGCTATCTCTACTTTGCTATTTTCTTTTCTCTAACCGTTGAAATTATCAACATTGTTCGTAATCGGAAATTAATTAAAGCAGCAAAACAACATACGCCATTTGAAAAACTGGAACTGAATAAACCTTAAATATAACAATGGAGTTGGATTATGTCTGTAACCCTATTTCGTGACGGGGTCGTTCGCCCCGACAGCAAGGACACCCAGGTAGAGACAGCGATGCTGCCTTCTGCTTGCCCACAAAACCATGCCGCTAACTTACTTCCGTTGCCTGACGGTTCACTCATGTGCGTCTGGTTTGGCGGCACCCAGGAGGGTATTGCCGATATTTCCGTGTGGGGGGCGCAATTACCACCGCAGAGCAATCAGTGGCGTGAGGCGGAAAAACTCTCTTGCGACGCTACCCGCTCAGAGCAAAATCCGGTGCTATTCCTCGCTCCCGATAACATTCTGTGGCTACTGTGGACAGCACAGGTTTCCGGCAATCAGGATACCGCGATTGTCCGCTATCGCCAATCGCATGACTTCGGCCGCACCTGGGGCGAGATAGGTACCTTACTCGACAAGCCCGGTACTTTTATCCGCCAGCCAATCACCGTACTGGAAAACGGAAACTGGCTTCTGCCCGTCTTCTATTGCCGCACCCAACCGGGTGAAAAGTGGGTCGGCAATGATGATATCAGTGCCGTCAAAATATCCTCCGACCACGGAAAAACGTGGCGCGACGTGGAAGTACCGCAAAGTCTGGGCTGCGTGCATATGAACATCACGGCGCTGCAGGATGGAAAACTGATCGCGCTATTTCGCAGCCGTTGGGCCGATAACATCTATTACTGCCAATCACAGGATGCGGGAGAAACCTGGTCGATTCCCGAGCCTACCGACCTGCCAAATAACAATTCATCCATCCAGGTTACCACGTTGGGAAATGGCGAACTGGCGCTGGTATTTAACGCAATGAGTGCCGCAGGTGCCCTGGAACGTCGCGCTTCTCTCTACGATGAAATTGATGATGGCGACAACAGCCGCAAGGAGCCGGAAAACAGCAACGGGAAAACGGCGTTCTGGGGAGCACCACGAGCCCCAATGACCATCGCCATTTCTGCTGATGGCGGTAAAAGTTGGCCATGGCAACGCCATCTGGATGAAGGTGACGGCTACTGCATGACCAATAACTCACTGGATAAGCGTAATCGTGAATTCTCTTATCCCAGCATCAAGCAAGGCCCGGACGGCACGCTGCACATCGCTTACACCTGGTATCGCCAGGCCATCAAATATGTCCGTATTTCCCCGGACTGGGTAAAGGGATCCGCACAATGATAATCGGCAATCTTAATGCCCTGTCGCTGGCAGGACTTCCAGCCGCACTCCGGCAATTGCTTTCTCGCACCGACTGTTCGCTCGACTCACTGATGGTCCGGGAAGACGGCCGCTGGCAGCCAGATAACGGTTCGTGGTTTTGCACGATAGGCCATTCGCAGACACAGTCCCCAACCCTGCGTCATACCGAGTATCACCGTGAATGGGCTGATATTCAGGTGATATTAACCGGCTGCGAACGCATTCGTGCAGGCACGCAAAGCGTCGCTCAGGCCGATGATGAAGAACGTAAACCGGATCTGTTTATCACCCATAGCTGCAACCCTACGGTTGAAATCACGTTGCAAGCGGGAGATTTCGCGTTGTTTATGCCGGGAGAGCCACATCAGGCTCTTTGCATGGTCGAGAGACCAGCGACGGTACGTAAAGCCGTATTTAAGATCCCTCGTGACATGCTGGATGCATAAAGGAGATAAATAATGACAACGGAAATGATTCTGTCTCTGGGGGTGCTGATCCTGATGATCGTGTTGATCATGACGGACAAACTTCCTTTTGGCGCCCCACCTTTGCTCGCTTGTCTCTTATTGGTGGTCTGTAAAGTTTCAACCATTCAACAAGCCTTTGCCGGGTTTGTAAACTCAACGGTTATCATGCTGGCGGGTTTTATGGTTGTGATGGCCGGGTTGCAGAAAACACGTCTTATCAGCAGTATAAAAACAGCAATGATGGTGCATCTCAATCGAGGTGGTTATAAAAGCTATATTCTGTTGCTGATGATCGTCATGCTTGGCGCGAGCCTTGCCGGAACAGGGGCGACGGGTTACTACGTTTTAATTCTATCCCTTATCGCGTCACTGCCTTATAGCCAAAAATTACCGACATCAAAACTCGTGATGCCATTAGGTTTTGCGACAAACCATCCGCTGATTCCGATAAATGTCGCCTTACTTTTTGGGGTAACCGTCTCTGTCTTACAGGCATCAGGGATTGATCAGGAAATTTCGATGATGAAATTCGCCCTGGTTAACCTGGTGATGTCAGCGGCATATTTTGCATGGAGCCTGATTGCTTATCGCTTTTTGCCCAGCCACCCGATTGCTGACGCGGTAGCTGAGAGCACAACGACACAGGAAGATGAAACGGTAGCCCTGCCGGCATGGAAAGAAAAATGTACCGTAGGCGCCTTTTTTTTCAGTGTGATTGGCATGATGCTGATGAGCACATTAGGTGATATTGCCTATATCGCCCCAGGTCTGGCAGGCGCATTTCTACTCATGATCGGCGTCCTGGACTTCAAAGAGGTTCGCGATAACATGGGGGCGCCGGTTATTATCATGACCGCTTGTGTCATTGGCGTTGCTGACGCGCTAGCGGGTACGGGCGTCACTGCGATGATCGGCAACACGGTCGCGGGTGTGCTGGGTACCAACGTATCTCCTTTTATCTTTATCCTGATTTTAGCGTTGTTAACCAGTACCTGTGCCACGTTTACCGGTTCAACAATAGGATCGATTTTTATCTTCGGCCCTATCGGCATTGCGGCCTGTACGGGGCTTGGCCTGAACCCAACAGCCGCCGCAATTGCCATTACCATATCCGGCTGGAACGGGGGTTATATGCCGATTGACGGCATGCCAGCCATGATTTTGGGAATGGGTAAATACAAGATGTCAGAGTTTTGGCTTTTCACCATCCCGATGTATCTGATTCGTATTGTGGCACTGTGCGCCGGCGCAATCTTTATCTTCCCGGTATAAACTACGGCCACTTACGTTTTGTCTAAAGCATTTTGTGAAACCATAATCCGGTGTCGCTGGGCGCCGCCGGATTATCCCAGCCGCACTTTCCCCTGCAAATACGTTCTCGCCGTCCCGCTCATCAGCACCCTATCACCCACCCATTCACAGCGAATATCGCCGCCGCGCGCTGATACCTGCCGCGCCAGCATCTGTGTTTTACCCAGTTTCGCCCCCCAGTATGGGATGAGCATGGTATGCGCGGAGCCGGTGACCGGATCTTCCCAGACGGCTTCACCCGGCGAGAAGAATCGGCTGACAAAATCATACTCACCATCCCCCTTAGCGGTGATCGAAACTTTATGTTCGCCAGGCGTCATGGAACCGATATCCGGCGCCAGCGCTTCAACCTGTTGACGGTTTTCCAGCTCAATAACCCATGCGCGACCTTTATGTGCACTGAGATAATTGTTAATGCCTAATGCCAGCAGCATTTCAGGCGGTGGCGTGGCGGCTTTCATATCACAGACGGGAAAATCCAGCGTCATCCATTCGCCAGTTCGCGTAACGGTGAGCCGTCCGGAGAGCGTGTCGAAATAGATCCGGGCATCTGGGTAATCCAGATGGTTAAACACAACATGCGCACTGGCAAGCGTGGCATGACCGCAGAGATTGACTTCGTTTTGGGTGGTGAACCAGCGCAGCGCAAAGCCGCTTTGCTGCTTCACCACAAAAGCTGTTTCTGATTGATTATGCTGACGCGCCATTTTAAGCAGCGTCTCATCAGGTAACCAGTCATTAAGAAGACAAACGGCCGCCGCATTACCGCCAAAAGCGTCGCGGCTAAAGGCATCAACCATATAAAAATCAATCTCGTGCATGTCCCATCCCACCCTCTATATGCTTTTAGGCAAACTGACATAAAAAGTGAACAGCGACAAGTTTCTTTGCTATTTATACGTGACGTTGTCACCCATATGAAAAGTGAGAGATTGGTCACATAATGATTGTATTTGCAGCATTAATAGCTTTAAGATCATCCATCACCCTGTCCTTTTACGCCCCTGGTTCCTTATATATGACAACAAACACGGTCTCTCGTCGGGTCGCGTGGCTTCGGGTAGTCACGCTGGCTATCGCTGCCTTTATTTTTAATACCACTGAATTCGTGCCGGTGGGCTTACTGTCAGATATCGCCAACAGCTTCGGCATGAAAACCGCTGAAGTCGGTATTATGTTGACCATCTATGCCTGGGTTGTCGCGTTGATGTCGCTGCCGTTTATGCTGCTGACCAGCCAGATGGAGCGACGCAAGTTGCTCATTGGATTGTTCATTTTGTTTATTGCCAGCCATGTATTGTCGTTTTTGGCTTGGAACTTTACCGTGCTTGTCGCGAGTCGTATCGGGATTGCCTTCGCCCACGCGGTTTTCTGGTCAATCACGGCATCGCTGGCTATTCGTATGGCTCCAGCTGGAAAACGCGCTCAGGCCCTGAGCCTTTTAGCCACCGGTACCGCGCTGGCCATGGTCTTTGGCATTCCTATTGGTCGCGTTGTCGGGCAGTATTTCGGCTGGCGCACGACCTTCTTCGCGATTGGTGTGGGCGCGCTGATTACGCTGCTGGCGCTGGTTAAACTGCTGCCACGTCTGCCAAGCGAACATTCTGGTTCACTGAAAAGTCTGCCGGTGCTGTTCCGTCGTCCGGCGTTGGTCAGCATCTATCTGTTGACCGTGGTGGTGGTGACCGCCCATTACACCGCCTACAGCTATATTGAGCCATTCGTACAAACCGTTGCCGGACTCAGTGGCAATATGGCGACCGTATTGCTGCTTATTCTTGGCGGTGCAGGAATTATTGGTAGTGTGCTATTCGGTAAGCTGGGTAATAAACATGCTTCCGGGTTAATCAGCGGGGCAATCGGCCTGCTGCTGGCCTGCTTGTTATTACTGCTGCCCGCAGCGCAAGATGTCACTCATCTGGCGATACTCAGTATCTTCTGGGGAATTGCCATCATGGTGATTGGCCTGGGTATGCAGGTTAAGGTGCTGGCGCTGTCGCCGGATGCCACCGACGTGGCGATGTCACTGTTCTCCGGGATTTTCAATATCGGGATTGGGGCGGGAGCGCTGCTGGGCAGCCAGATCAGTACACATCTGTCGATGTCGTCGATTGGTTATGTTGGCGCGGTGCCTGCGGTCGCGGCGCTTATCTGGTCGGTGGTTATTTTCCGCCGTTGGCCCGATGCGTCTATAGACGCACAGGCGCAGCAGCATTAAAAGCGTCCCAGCGGCGCTGCGCTTGGCCGGGCTACATTTACACAGTCGTAGCCCGGGCAAGGCGTTTACGCCGCCCCGGGAAACATCATGCGTGATAGGTCGAGATAATCTCCAGCACGCCGTTAATAATAAACTGCACGCCCATACATACCAGCAGGAAGCCCATCAGACGGGAAATAGCCTCAATCCCCCCTTTCCCCACCAGACGCATAATCGCCCCGGAGCTTCGTAAGCAGCCCCAAAGAATGACGCCGACGAGCGCGAAAATAATCGGTGGCGCCACCAGAATCACCCAATCCGGGAAATTTGCGCCATGTTTTACCGTCGATGCCGAACTGATGATCATCGCTATCGTCCCCGGCCCCGCAGTGCTTGGCATTGCTAACGGGACAAAGGCGATATTGGCCGTAGGTTCTTCTTTTAACTCTTCCGATTTACTTTGCGCTTCCAGCGACTCATGCGCCTTCTGCTGCGGGAACAACATGCGAAAACCAATAAAAGCCACGATCAGCCCCCCGGCAATACGCAGCCCAGGTATTGATATTCCGAATGTGTTCATCACCACCTGGCCCGCGTAGTACGCCACCATCATGATGGTGAACACATAAACAGAAGCCATCAGCGATTGCCTGTTTCGCTCGGCGCTGTTCATATTACCCGACAGCCCGAGGAACAGGGCGACGGTGGTTAACGGGTTCGCCAGCGGTAGCAATACCACCAGCCCAAGCCCTATTGCTTGAAATAGTTCCTTCATAAGCGCTCAAAAATCCTGTCTGTTTAACGAAAAAAATGTGCTGAATACAAGGGATAGCCGTTCAGCACCGTATCTCTTGCTCTATACGGCTGAGTACAGGATATCCTATTTACCGCCAGCCGAAGCGTTTTAGCAATTCGTGGCATCTCACGATCCATTCAGTTGACTTATGATTGCGTGAGAAATAATATCCTCAGCAACTAAAGTACTTGCCAGGGCAACCATTGTGAACAGCACAAGCAATCTCTTCAATGAAATGATTCCACTTGGGCATTTAATTCACATGGTTAACCAGAAAAAAGATCGCTTACTCAACGAGCATCTGTCGCCTGAAGACATTACCGCCTCACAATTCCGCGTCCTGTGCTCTATTCGCTGCCAGGGCAGTATCACGCCCGTGGAATTGAAAAAAACCTTGTCAGTGGATTTAGGCGCACTGACTCGCATGCTCGATCGTTTGCTGTGTCGGGGCTGGATCGCCCGGTTACCTAACCCAAACGATAAACGTGGAGTATTGATTCAGCTAACACCCGAAGGCGCGGCGATATGTGAGCAATGTCATCAGCTTGTTGGGCAAAACCTGCACCAGGAATTAACAAAAAACTTAACGGCAAATGAAGTTGCAACACTCGAACTTCTCCTTAAAAAAATATTGCCGTAAACAGAAGAAGAGGTAAGACGATGTCCAGACGCAACACCGACGCTATTACAATTCATAGCATTTTGGGCTGGATCGAAGATAACCTGGAATCCCCGCTGTCACTTGAGAAAGTGTCCGAGCGTTCTGGTTATTCCAAATGGCACCTGCAACGGATGTTCAAAAAAGAGACCGGTCATTCATTAGGTCAATACATCCGCACCCGTAAGCTGACGGAAATTGCCCAGAAATTAAAAGAGAGTAACGAACCGATTCTCTATCTGGCCGAGCGTTACGGTTTTGAATCACAGCAGACGCTGACGCGCACGTTTAAAAACTACTTCGACGTGCCGCCGCATAAGTATCGCGTTACCAATATGCGCGGGGAATCCCGCTACCTGCATCCCATTGATCACTGTGTTTGTTAATCGCCTGCAATAAGACGTATCGAGGAAATAATGAAACTGTTCGCTTGCGTTGCTTTCGCCCTGCTGGCGATGGCCTCAAGTTCGAGTTACGCGGAGCAACTTCCAGCACAAACTCACACCCAACAGACCATGCTGATGCCATCGGTTAGTAATCAGGCCCCGTTTGATTTTAATCACATGGCCGCCGGTAGCGATAAATCTGATGAGTTGGGTGTCGCATATTACAACGAGAATAATCGCTAATTAGCATTGCCCCGCTTGCGCGGGGCTTTTTTTACCCTTTCACCACCCGGCGCATTCCCGGTAAACGAAAACCAAAGACGTTAATCAGCAGCCCCGCCATGATAAGCAGCGCTCCGGCAAGTTGCATTATCGACAGCGTCTCTCCCAATAGCAGCGCAGCGCTTGCCAGCCCAACCACCGGCACCAGTAAAGAAAGTGGTGCGACCCGCCAGGTTTCATAACGCCCTAATAACGATCCCCAAATACCATAACCGACAATACTCGCCATAAAGGATAAATAGGCCAGCGACAGCACCGTTGACGTGTCGATATGAATCAGGCTTTGCGCCATCAACTGTGGGCCTTCAAAAATCCACGAACTGAGCATGAAAGGAATAATCGGCAGCAGAGCGCTCCAGACAACCAGCGACATCACGCCCGTTTTTGACGGATGAAGCATAATCTTTTTATTGAAGATATTGCCGCACGCCCAGCACATCGCTGCCCCTAGCGTCAGCACAAAGCCGAGTAGCTTAACGTTTTGCCCACCCATACTGGTTTCTACCAGCACCAGGACACCAAATACCGCCAGTGAAATACCCACCAGCTGTTTGCGCTGTAGTCGTTCACCGAAGACGAAAGCACCAAGAATGATGGTGAAGAATGCTTGTGCTTGCAGGACCAGGGAAGCAAGTCCAGCAGGCATGCCGAAATTAATGGCGCAGAATAAGAAAGCAAACTGACCAAAACTAATTGTTAGCGCGTAACCCAGCAGCAGTGAGAGCGGCACTCGTGGGCGCGGTACAAAAAAGAGCGCGGGAAAGGCGACAAACAAAAAGCGTAGCCCGGCCAGTAGTAGCGGTGGCATACCGTGTAAACCCACTTTAATGACTACAAAGTTCAGCCCCCATATCACCACGACCAGCAATGCCAGTAGCCCATCTTTACGCGTCATTCTCGCCTCAATGTTTTTTAAATTTATGTAAACACATTCAAAGTAACGAAAAAATCACGCCAGGAATAGATCATTATTTTTGGCAGGCCGAAATCGCATAAACTGACACGACAACGCCTATACAAGCCTCCGATGGCGTGATATTTGTGAAAGAGATAACAAAAACCAATACAACGACACAACTGGGCAAGAAAATGAAACCAACGACCAGACGATCCACGATTGCGCTGCTGGTATCGTCTTTACTGTTAACTATCGGCCGCGGCGCGACTCTCCCTTTCATGACCATCTACCTGACACGTCAATATGCCATGAAGGTGGACACCATTGGCTACGCGATGTCGATTGCCTTAGTCATCGGCGTCATCTTCAGTCTCGGCTTCGGCATTCTGGCGGATAAGTTCGATAAAAAACGCTATATGTTGATTGCCATCGCCTTCTTTATTTGTGGTTTTGTGGCGATTCCTTTAGTCAACAGCGTGACCCTGGTGGTGTTCTTTTTCTCGTTGATTAACTGCTCATATTCGGTTTTCTCAACCGTGCTGAAGGCCTATTTCTCTGATACCCTGGCGGCCAGTACGAAAGCGCGCGTTTTTTCACTTAACTATTCCTTCTTAAATATCGGCTGGACGATCGGCCCTCCTATCGGCACGCTGCTGGTAATGCAGAGCATCAATCTGCCATTCTGGCTGGCGGCGCTGTGTGCGGCGTTCCCGCTGTGGTTTATCCAGCGATATGTCGAGCGCGTGACGCTCGGCGAGATGACGGAAAAACCCGTCGCGTGGTCGCCATCGGTGCTGCTGCACGACCGGGCATTGCAGTGGTTTACACTCTCCGGGCTGCTGGCTTCCTTCGTGGGTGGTTCGTTTGCCTCCTGTTTGTCACAGTACGTGCTGACCATTGGCGATAGCACCTTTGCCGAGAAAGTGGTGGCGGTGATCTTGCCGGTTAACGCCGCCGTGGTGGTCTCCTTGCAATATGCCATTGGTCGGAAACTGACGGCTAACAACCTGCGTCCGTTAATGACCTTTGGCACTGTGTGTTATGTTATTGGCCTGGCAGGATTTATGATGTCAGGCAACAACCTCATTTTCTGGGGGCTTGCGGCGGCGGTCTTTACGATTGGCGAGATTATCTATGCCCCGGGCGAATATATGCTTATCGATAACATCGCGCCGCCGGGTATGAAGGCCAGCTACTTTTCTGCACAAGCGTTGGGATGGCTGGGTGCGGCGCTAAATCCGCTGCTGACCGGGCAAATTCTGACGCATTTCCCGCCGATGACGCTATTCCCTATTATGATGGTGGCTATCGTGCTGGCATGGATGCTGATCTTCAGGGGGATCAAAGCGAGTCGCTGGAGTCCGGAATTAAATGCGGTGTAAGGGTTTCCCGGCGTCGCGTTGATCTGCCGGGCAACCCTGCTATAGACCGTTGTAAGTGGTATGTCACCGCTCCCAGAGGCGGTTATAATGCACATCGTTTAGTTGGCGCGCGCTATCGATAGTCCCTTTAAACGGTCTACCGGTAGTGGCCGCTGCACCCCACGGAGACAGGCTGTCATAGCCGCTATCGACTGAGCTGTTCACAATCAAAACCTGCCCATTCGCTGTTTTACCCGGTAGATAACCGGTTTTCCCTGCCCCCTGATCCCAGGCTCGTCCCAGCTTAGCTTTGAACGTTCCCTTGTAACCCTCGTCGGTTGTAAAGCGGCTGTTTATCACCAGGAAACCGTACGGATTGTCCGGCAGCGTATTCGGCGCCAGGACGTATGCTTCCGGCGATTGTCGACTGGATACCGTATGGAAATGCACACCGTCAAACACCACGTTGGCACGGCCGAAAACGTAATCGACATCACCCTCGATATAGCTATCCTGCACGTGAACGCGATGAACTCTGTCGGTCAGCGCATCGTTATGACGGTTGCTCACGTTGAGATACAACGTATCCTGACGTCCTAAAAGCCGCACATTTTGCAACTGGATACGATCGCCATCGGTACGCAGCGCTACCCCCTGATGCGTGCCGCCATCAACCGTGTCCAGCAAGCTGTTGGCAATGGTTAGGTTAACCAACTGGAGATCGTTGCTCTGTGACCAGACGACGGCGGCACAGTTAGTGCCAATCAGCGCCGTCGTTTTGCCAGCACACAGCGCATACAGATAATAGGCTGGGGACGTTGGAGGATAGTGGCTGGCATCGACCGTCTGGCGATACTGTGCTGGACTAAATTGTGAGTCTAGCGCCAGTTCTATTCGAACCGCTTCCGGCTGAGCTCCGGCGCCAAAAAGGGTAATAGGCGGCGCATCATCGGGGATGTAAACCGTGCCGGTATAAACGCCGGGTTCAAGGCGGATATAGATACGTTCGTTACCCTGATGCTGAGCCAGTGCGGCATCAACCGCTTGCTGGACTCGGGTAAACGGAGCGCCGGTCGGTGCCACGCGCCATGGGGTTTCAATATGAGTCAGTTCGATTACGGGGGGTTGCCACGCACCTTTCGGACGGCTCAATAAACCGCCCTGCGCAAAGTAGTTTTCAACAGTATACGGTGCCGCTTCCTGTGCCGTCAGCAGTGGTCTGCTTGCCGTTCCTGTTGATAAGGGGGTCGCGCAGCCTTGCAGCACTAACGGCATACAAAGCAAGGTCGACATGCCCAGGAAAGGTAGTCTTATCATCGGATCTCCATTCACCACGTTAAAGTCTACCCAGTTGACATCAATAATGACGACGCCTGGGTTTTCTCAAAATAGAAACGAAGAACCGATAATAATGGAACTAGATTTTAATTTATAACCTAGCGATCACGCTTTCTCTGCGTCAAGCTCATCAAAGACTTGTTGAGCCAGATGCATCGTGGCATTCGCCGCAGGCAGTCCGCAGTACAGTGCCGAATGCATAATCAACTCTTTGAGTTCATCGCGAGTGACGCCATTATTAAAAGCGGCACGCAAGTGCATTTTCAGCTCGGCCTCACGGTTTAGCGCAATCAGCATGGCGATAGTTATCATGCTCCGCGTGTGATGATCGAGTCCAGGACGGGTCCAGGTTTCTCCCCACGCATAACGAGTGATAAAGTCCTGAAATTCTTCATTCAGCGGCGATAATTTTTCCAGCGTGCGCTCAACGTGGGTATCACCCAACACTTTGCGCCGCACCGCCATACCTTGTTGGTAGCGTTCATTATTGCTCATGCTCTCTCCGAAAAAATGCCACTATTGCCGCGGTAAATTCGTCACTGGCCTCCACGTTTGACAGGTGTGACGCGGGTAGTTCGACGAGGAAAGATCCATTAATTTGTTGATGCAGATAATCCGCATCCACCACGGTAGTCACAGGATCGTGTTCACCCGCAATAATCAGCATCGGTAGCGTAATAGCCGCCACTTCTGCACGCAAATCTGCCGCCGCCAATGCCTCACAGCACTCGGCATAACCTTGTGCGTCTGAGTGTGCCAGTTGATGGCACAATTGTTCGACCGTTGCGGGTTGGTGTTGACGGTAATCCGGGGTAAACCAGCGATCGGCCGAGCCAGCTGCCACCACGTCCATCCCTTCACTACGCACCGTCCGCGCCCGTGAAAGCCAGTTCGCTTGCTCGCCAATTCTGGCTGCGGTATTGGCCACCGCAATGGAGTAGAAACGTTCTGGGGCAAAACGAGCCAACCACAGGCCGGTCAAACCACCCATTGAAATACCGCAGAAGTGGGCCTTCTCGATATTCAGATGATCGAGCAAGGTAATGACGTCCTCACCTAATTGTGACAACGTCACCTTTCCGCGTTTAGTCGTTTGCCCATGACCGTGGGTGTCATAACGCAGAACACGAAAACGTTGGGTTAATTCAGAGAGTTGGGCATCCCATAGAGAGAGCGTTGTGCCCAGCGAGTTTGATAACACCAGTACCGGTGCCTTTTCGGGTCCATCAAGACGATAGTGGATATTCATTTCCCTGCTCCTGAAAGCGCGCCAAAACCTGACGCACAAAATAGTCCGTGCTGCCGATAGCATTCGCCGGATCCAGCAACTGCGTGATTTGCGCTGAAGAAAGATGCTGACTCACCAGCGGATCGTTTTCCAGCAGCGGTTGTAACGGGCATTCCAGCGCGATTGCCCGGTGGCAAATTTGCTCAATTTGATGATGGGCATCGGCTTTACCAATACAGGAAGCCAGCGCTTGAGTCACCGACTCCGCCATAATCAAACCATGGGTTATATCTAAATTAGCACGCATTTTCTGCGTGTTAACCTGCATACCGCGCAGCAAGTCGTGGCTATTTTCCAGCACGCCGCCCGCCAGCATGACCAATTGCGGCAGCGTTTCCCATTCCGCCTGCCAGCCACCAAGCGCACGCTCATGTTGCTGAATCTGGCTGGCATATAGCGTCGCCATCAAGCCTGGCGTGCGTTGTACCGCTGCCAAAATCGCGGCGCAGCTCACCGGGTTACGCTTATGCGGCATCGCAGATGAGCCACCGCGCCCTTCGGCAATTGGTTCACTCACCTCCGCAACTTCGGTTTGCATCAGGAGCGAAAAATCATTGGCGAATTTGCCAAGCGTTGCACACACGCCTGCATACCAGCCCGCCACTTCAATCAGGCGGTCGCGCTGACTGTGCCAGGGGGTATCGGGGAGGGTTAAATTCAACGTCACCGCCAGATGCTGCGCGACTTCTGGGCCGGCCATTTTGAGCGACGCCAACGTACCTGCGGCACCACCAAACTGTAGCGCCAGTGCGCGCGGACGCATTTCCCTTAACCGCTGTTGCCAGCGCAATAACGCATCCAGCGTACCCGCCAGTTTAAGACCAAAGGTAATCGGCAGCGCGTGCTGCAACCAGGTACGACCCGGCATCAGCGTATGCTGATGACAAACCACCTGCTCTGCTAACACCTGTACTAGCTGTTGAAGGCGACGTTCTGTTTCATCCAGCGCGCTGCGCAGCTGTAAAATCATGCCGGTATCTATGGCGTCCTGGCTTGTCGCGCCCCAGTGTACGTAACGGGCGGCGTCCATATCCTGCTTTTTGACATTCTGTGTAAGTTGTTTAACCAGCGGGATGGCCAGGTTGCCCGCGTTAGCCGCTGCGTTGGCAAGCGCGGTAAAGTCGAGGGTCTCTGCCCGACAGGCATCAACGATGGGTTTGACCGCTGACGCAGGGATGACACCACATTGCGCTTGTGCCGTGGCCAGCGCCGCTTCAAAATCCAGCATCCCCTGTACGCTTTGCTTATCGCTAAAAAAATCGGTCAGAGCATGGGTGCGCAACAGCGGGGTCAATAAACTCATTCAAACTCCTTAAACGCGTTCAATAATCAGCGCGATCCCCTGACCGACACCGATGCACATGGTACATAGCGCATAACGGCCCCCGCTGCGACGTAGCTGATAGGCCGCGCTCATCGCCAACCGTCCACCGGATGCGCCTAGCGGGTGCCCCAGAGCAATTGCGCCCCCGTGTGGGTTAACGTGGGCCGCATCATCCGGCAGGCCCAAATCTCGCAGCACCGCCAGCGCCTGAGCCGCAAAGGCTTCGTTCAGTTCAATCACGTCCATCTGCGCCAGCGTCAGCCCGGTTTGCGCCAGAACTTTGCGCACCGCCGGTGCCGGGCCAAAGCCCATAATGCGTGGGGCAACGCCTGCCGTTGCAATACCGACCACGCGGGCCAGCGGCTGGAGGTCGTTTTGCGCCATCGCTTGTTCGCTCGCTAATAACAACGCGCATGCGCCATCATTGACTCCAGAGGCGTTTCCTGCGGTGACAGTAGCATCTGGGCGTACCACGCCTTTGAGTTTTGCGAGCGCCTCAAGGGACGTGCTACGCGGATGTTCATCTTGGCTAAAACAGAGCGCTTCACCTCTGCGCTGCGGGATCCACACCGGGATCAGCTCATCATTAAAAATACCTGCCGCCTGTGATTGCGCGGTACGCAGCTGGCTTCGCACGGCAAATGCATCCTGGTCAGCACGTGAAATCGCAAAATCCGTGGCGACGTTTTCTGCCGTTTCCGGCATGGAGTCAACGCCATACAAGGCTTTCATTTGCGCATTGATAAAGCGCCAGCCAATGGTCGTGTCTTCCATTTTCATGCTGCGGCTAAAGGCGCTTTCTGCTTTGCCCATCACAAACGGTGCACGTGACATGCTTTCAACACCACCGGCAATCATCAACTGCGTTTCACCGCTTTTAATGGCCCGCGCCGCGATACCAATGGCATCAAGGCTAGAACCGCATAAACGGTTTACCGTGCTGCCTGGCACCGTGTCCGGGAGGCCTGCCAGTAACAACGCCATTCGTGCGACGTTACGGTTATCTTCCCCGGCCTGATTGGCGCAGCCGTAGATAACATCGTCGATACCCTCGGGATCCAGCCCATGATTACGTTCGAGTAATGCTTTCAACGGCAATGCCGCCAGATCGTCGGCACGAACATTTGCCAGCGTACCACCAAAACGACCAAAAGGGGTGCGCACTGCGTCGCAGATAAATGCTTGATTCATCATAGTTCCTTAAGCGGTTTCCGCCACGGCGTCATAGGACAGAGACACAGGTGTGATGCGTTGTAATTCTTCAAAAGAGAGGCCATTAAAGATTTCGCGAACCACCGGGCCGTTGGCGGTAATGTCAATCACCGCGAGGTCAGTATAGATACGACTTACACAGCCGACGCCGGTCAACGGATAGGTGCAGTGTTCAACCAGTTTGCATTCGCCATCGCGGGTCAGGTGATCCATCATGACAAATACCTGTCGTGCGCCCACCGCTAAATCCATCGCCCCGCCCACTGCGGGAATGGAATCGGGTGCGCCGGTGCTCCAGTTAGCAAGATCGCCCATCGCCGAGACCTGATAGGCCCCCAGCACGCAGATATCCAGATGACCACCGCGCATCATGGCGAAAGAATCACCATGGTGGAAATAGCAGCCGCCTTCTAACAGCGTGACGTACTCCTTACCCGCATTAATCAACTCCGGGTCTTCTTCGCCGGGCAACGGTTTTGGCCCCATTCCCAGCAGACCGTTCTCACTGTGCAGGAATACTTCTTTATCACTCGGCAGGTAATTCGCAATACGCGTTGGCAGCCCGATGCCCAGATTGACGTAAGCGCCTTCCGGAATATCCTGAGCCACACGTTTGGCCATGTCGTCACGAGAGAGTTTTTGCATCATAGGTTCCTTAGGCGCGCAACGCCTGGCAAGTGAGAGACTCCAGCGAGAAAACGCGCTGCACAAAAATGCCGGGCGTGATGATATTTTCCGGATCCAGAGAGCCCAGGGTGACCAGATTAGTCACTTCAGCAATGGTGGTTGTCGCCGCGGTGGCCATGATGGGGCCAAAGTTGCGCGCCGCTTTGCGATACACCAGATTGCCCCAGCGATCGCCTTGATGGGCTTTGATTAGCGCAAAGTCAGCTTTAATCGGATATTCAAGCACGTAGTGGCGACCGTCAATTTCGCGCGTTTCTTTGCCTTCTGCCAGCGGAGTACCGTAGCCTGTGGGGGTAAAAATAGCGCCAAGTCCTGCGCCAGCGGCCTGAATCCGTGCCGCAAGGTTACCTTGCGGCACCAGCTCCAACTCAACTTCACCACGACGGTAAAGCGCATCAAAAATCTGCGAGTCGACCTGACGGGGAAACGAGCAGATCATCTTGCGTACTCGCCCGGCTTTCAGTAGCGCCGCCAGACCAATCTCACCATTGCCCGCATTGTTATTGATAATGGTCAGGTCACGCGCGCCCTGTTCAATCAAAGCGTCGATAAGCTGTGTCGGCTGCCCCGCAGGCCCGAAGCCACCAATCATGACGGTGGCTCCATCGTTGATTCCGGCGACGGCATCCGCCAGCGTCGATACACTTTTATCAATCATCAGGTGCTCCTTGATGTGCGGTTATCGCACTAATTTTCGTTGTTCGCACAAAATGTGACCCGCTTAACGATGTCGGTCAAGGGCGATAATCGAAATATGGTGCGATAATCGAACATCATGTATGTTTAGCGTAAGAATGTGATCGGCAGCATAAACGGAGAGAAAAATGGAGAAGCATCCTGATGATATTTTGACGGGCGATACAGACCCGTTTAAAGGCGATCCTAACTATATGGCCTCGTTGGCACGGGGGCTTGAGGTTATCCAGGCTTTTACCCCGCAGCGTCGGGTACTGTCGATTTCACAGATCAGTCAGAAGACCGGGATCCCACGCGCGGCGGTGCGCCGCTGCCTGTATACGCTGGGTAAACTCGGTTTTGTCTATGCAGAAGACGGCAAGAATTTTCAGCTGCGCCCACGTATTTTAGCGCTTGGTCATGCCTGGCTGGCCTCTACGCCGCTGGCGCGTTCGGCCCAGCCGGTACTCAAACATTTAAGCGAAATGCTAAATGAATCATGTTCAATTGCCACACTTGATGGCGACGATATTCTTTATATTGCCCGAGCATCCAGCTCGCGCATTATGACCATTGATCTGGATATCGGCAGCCGCCTGCCCGCATGGTCAACCTCGATGGGACGCGTTCTATTAAGTCACCAACCCGAAGAAAAGCTCAACGATATGCTGGCCCGCGTCACCATGATCCGCTATACCCCACAGACAATTTCGTCCGTCAGCAAGTTGCGCAGTGAGTTAAAAACCGTGCGCGAGCAGGGTTATGCGCTGAATGATCAAGAGCTGGAGATGGGTTTACGTTCGCTGGCGGTACCGCTTTTTAATACGCAGGGACAAGTGGAGGCTGCCCTCAACGTGGGCGTTCACGCCGGGCAAGTTTCCGCTGCCGAGCTACTGGAGCGGGTGCTACCAGAGCTGCAAAAAGCGGCCGCTGAATTGACATTGTTAATGCGTTAGCGGCTGCGTTTGGCGTGCCGCTCGCCATTTTCCTCACTGGCGGCCGCCGATTTTCGTAACGCGACATAGCACGCTCCGCTGCCGCCATGATGTGCCAGGGCACAGCAGAAGGCCTGCACATCATCAAATTCGCTTAGCCAGCGGGCCAGATAGCTGCGGATAATATTGGCATGTGCACCATCCTTCCTGCCCTTACCATGGATAATCAACAGGTTGCGTAAGCTATCGCACTGGGCCTGATGGATAAATGCAAACACCTGCTGGCGGCACTTTTCAACCGGCAGGTGCACCAGATTAAGACTGGCCTGCTGGCTGTACTTACCCAGGCGCAGTTTGTCGAGAACGCCAGTTTGCAGCCCTTCACGTTTAAATTCGAGCGGCGTACCCAGCGGTATGATGTCCAGAAAATCGGTGGTGAGGAAATTATCCAGCTGTAATAAATCTATCTGCTGACGAGTGCGAAGGTTACGGGCAGGCTGCCAATGAACATCATGGCATTGCTTCAGCGGCTGGACATCCTCCATGGCATCGAGAAACAGTGATTTTTCGTCAAAATTCATGTGAGATCCCCCGTAACAACTGACCGATACTATAGCCGCGTAGTAAGACTCGCTCAATTCGTTTTGCCGATGGTCAAAAAAGCACCACAAGGGATATTTTCAAAGCGAATATATTAACCCCCGCTTAAAGATAATAAACCGTTCATTAAAATAAGTCCTGTCTGACAACTTCGTGAAATATATCACTTAGATTTATCTGGAAATTACGCAAAGAACCGTTATAAATAGTAATACCCGCTGTGCGGAGCAAAATGTGGGAAATGGGACGGATACAACTGTGTGGTTGCTGCGGGGTCTGGCGATGTCGACAGGCCTCGTTTTTTATTATTGAGAAACCTATTTTTCCTCTGCACTTCAACCTGTTAATTCAAAAACCCTGTTAATTAACCATTATTCGATAACCTTATTTCATATTGTTTATTTTTAAATTTAATTGTTGCCATTGATATAAAGCTATAATAATTCCGTTATTTTTATAAGGTTATACGTTTGAGGTATAGGGCCGACGTCCCTTTGCGTGATAAGGTGTCAGGCAAGAATATTTCGCTTAACCGAATGAGAATGCGCATGTTGACGTTGCTCGAAGATAAAATTGCCACTCCGCTTGGGCCGCTGTGGATCCTTTGTGATGAAAATTACCATCTCCGTGCCGTGGAGTGGGAAGAGCATAGCGATCGTATGGAACAATTGTTGGATATCCATTATCGTGCTGAGGGATACACGCGAGTAGCCTCCAGCAATCCGGGGGGGTTAAGCCAGCAATTAGCGCAATACTTTGAGGGCGATCTGGCAATTATTGAAACGCTACCGACAGCGACTGCGGGAACCGCCTTCCAGCGCGAAGTATGGCAAGCACTGCGTTCGATTCCCTGCGGTCAGGTGATGCATTATGGTCAGCTTGCCGAGCAGTTAGGACGTCCCGGTGCTGCGCGGGCCGTGGGCGCAGCGAATGGTTCGAACCCGGTGAGTATCGTGGTGCCTTGCCATCGCGTCATTGGCCGCAACGGTACAATGACGGGTTATGCGGGTGGCGTGCAGCGTAAAGAGTGGCTTTTACGCCATGAAGGCTACTTGCTACTTTGATGTTCTGTGCCCTTTTCGCCGCGATCTGCAACGTGGGTTTATGATGCGCTTTTGGATTTTTTGATATATATCAAATGTATACATGCCCAAAAAGAGTATCCCTTTTTAATCTTGGGTGAATCCCCACGCCGAGACTTACTTGCTCACCAAAAAGATGTTAAAATTGACTAATATCAATTACGGCTTGAGCAAACCTATGATCCCGGAAAAGAGAATTATACGACGCATTCAGTCTGGCGGTTGCGCTATCCATTGTCAGGATTGCAGCATCAGTCAGCTTTGCATCCCGTTCACTCTTAATGAGCATGAGCTTGATCAGCTGGATAATATTATCGAGCGCAAAAAGCCCATTCAGAAAGGGCAGACCTTGTTCAAAGCCGGTGATGAACTGAAATCTCTGTACGCGATTCGCTCCGGTACGATCAAGAGCTATACCATCACCGAGCAAGGTGATGAGCAAATTACCGGCTTCCATCTGGCAGGTGATTTGGTGGGCTTCGATGCCATTGGCACCGGACATCACCCGAGTTTCGCGCAGGCGCTGGAAACTTCAATGGTTTGCGAAATTCCATTTGAAACGCTGGATGACCTTTCCGGTAAAATGCCAAATCTGCGTCAGCAGATGATGCGTCTGATGAGCGGTGAGATCAAAGGCGATCAGGATATGATCCTTTTGCTGTCGAAGAAAAATGCGGAAGAACGTCTGGCGGCATTTATCTATAACCTGTCTCGTCGTTTTGCTCAGCGTGGCTTCTCTCCGCGTGAATTCCGTCTGACAATGACTCGTGGCGATATCGGCAACTACCTCGGTCTGACCGTTGAGACCATCAGCCGTTTGTTGGGGCGTTTCCAGAAAAGCGGCATGCTGGCGGTGAAAGGTAAATACATCACTATTGAAAATAGCGATGCGCTGGCGGTGTTGGCGGGACATTCTCGCAACGTCGCATAACGATTCTCGCTTGCTGTCAGTGTGCAAAAAACCCCGGTAATTCGGGGTTTTTTATTGCCAGAAAAATGCGTCTTCCAGCCCCGCTGATTCGCCTGTCACCCTCTTCCTCACCGTTTCAGAATGCCGTAAGCCTTGCCCATTAAACAGATTCTGCTCAATGAGTATTTATCCTGATTTATTGATCTGGCAATGATTCCCCCCTGTTTCATTCGCATTATATGAGTTATCTTTTACTGACAAACTGTGGTTACAGCTGTAAGGAGACCCTGTATGGCCAAGTATCAGAACATGCTCGTTGCTATCGATCCCAATCAGGACGATCAACCCGCGCTGCGACGCGCTGTTTATCTACATCAACGGATTGGCGGTCGCATCAAGGCATTTTTGCCGATCTATGATTTTTCCTATGAGATGACCACCCTTCTTTCTCCTGACGAACGCACCGCAATGCGTCAGGGCGTCATTAGCCAGCGCACCGCATGGATCCGCGAGCAGGCGAAATATTATCTGGATGCCGGTATACCACTTGATATCAAAGTGGTTTGGCACAACCGTCCGTTCGAAGCCATTATCCAGGAAGTCATCAGCGGAGGTCATGATTTACTGCTGAAAATGGCACACCAGCACGATAAGCTTGAGTCGGTTATCTTCACGCCAACCGACTGGCACCTGTTGCGTAAATGCCCATGTCCGGTGTGGATGGTAAAAGACCAACCGTGGCCGGAAGGTGGCAAGGCGCTGGTTGCGGTTAACCTTGCCAGCGAAGAGACATACCACAATGCGTTGAATGAAAAACTGGTCAAAGAGACACTGGAACTTGCCGATCAGGTCAACCATACCGAAGTCCACCTGATTGGCGCCTATCCGGTTACGCCAATCAATATTGCCATTGAACTGCCTGATTTTGATCCAAGTGTTTATAACGATGCGATTCGCGGACAACACCTGCTAGCGATGAAGTCGCTACGTCAAAAATTCAGCATCGATGAGAAATTCACCCACGTTGAAAAAGGCTTGCCGGAAGAGGTGATCCCTGACCTTGCGGCACATCTTGATGCAGGTATTGTTGTCCTGGGTACCGTTGGCCGTACCGGGATTTCTGCGGCATTCCTTGGCAACACGGCAGAACAGGTCATTGATCACCTGCGTTGCGATCTGCTGGTGATTAAGCCGAATGACTACCAGACGCCTGTCGAGATGGATGACGAAGAAGACGACTGATTTTAAGAGCTATCATTAAGTCATTTATTACAACGCCCCATCTGGGGCGTTTTTAATAAATAGAGATACCGCTTTTCATTCCAGGCTAAATGGCTTAATCCATATAGCAGTATTATTAATAAAACATTTTTTTACGTATGTGATATTTCATAACCACTCAGGTTAACAGTCCAATTAGAGTCCTTTTCGCCTTATTAATTTCCCATGATTTAAAATACTTAAGATTCATTGAGTTACGACCACATCATCTTGTTAATCATTTGTTTTTAAGACTATTTTACAGCCATTACTTAAGCTATCCGTGCCCATAGAGTCCAATAGTGGACCGATTGTTGTTATACTTCGCGCCGCAAGAAAAGCAGGCACTAATATTTATAGCATTGTTACACCGACTCACTGCTGGTGGTTTTTATATTGCCATAAAAAAAATAAAATTAAGAGTGGCTGCCTTTCCTCTTAGCTTTTCACAGTAATTAATAACATTATCTTTCAATTTGGAAATAGCATTGTGAAACTTAAATTTGTTGCGTCTCTTTGTGTGGCTACTGCAATGGTCTCTTCTCTTTCTGGCTGCTGTACGATCGTTGACGGCAAGCGACAGGCTGTGGAAATTAAAACTAATTCCCCTGCTATGTTCACAGTTAAGAACGCTGATGGTATTAAAGTTGCAGAAGGTACAGCCCCTGCCACTGTTAAGTTAGAACGAGGGGATGCCCCATACCATGTTACCTTACAGCGGACTGACTCAAGCCCTGTATCAACAGGGACGATTGAAGACAATAGCAACGGTTGGATGTGGGGTAATATCCTATTTGGGGGACTAATTGGTATTGGCGTCGATCATTTTACGGGGGCAAGCCGCAACCTTGATAAAGAAATCACAGTCAACACATTAGCTGACCCAAATAATCCGAATGGAAATGCCTTGAACACACAGCATGTTATACCCCCTATAACAACTCCTGTCACAATCAATACCACGATCAACAACAAGCAAAGCTAAAATTGACTTATCGCTATAACGCCATCTGCAAAAATGGACTCTAATGCTGTGTCATTGCTGGTGAAAAATCCAAGGCACAGGCCGCCCCCTCTCCCTTTTTAAGGGAGAGGGGGCGGGTGAGGGTTAATGCACTATTTGTCCGATATCCCCCTCAACCTAATCCTATCCCCAAAGGAGCGAAGGAACTGGATAGTGCAATATTTCTACGCAGTGCAAACAATGTTTCCTGCTAAATCCCAAACTCCCCAACTGTTATCACTTAATACTGCCCGACTGTCTCTCCCCCCTACTTCCCCAGCCGCTTAAAATCAGGCCGAGTTTTTCATCTCCACGGAGTTTGCATGTTAGGTCTTGATGCGTTTCACCTCGCAAGAATTCAGTTTGCGTTTACCGTTTCATTCCACATTATCTTCCCCGCCATCACCATCGGTCTTGCCAGTTATCTGGCGGTGCTGGAAGGCTTATGGTTAAAAACCCGCAATCCGGTCTGGCGTTCCTTGTACCAGTTCTGGTCGAAGATTTTTGCCGTTAACTTTGGTATGGGCGTGGTGTCCGGCCTGGTGATGGCCTATCAGTTTGGTACCAACTGGAGTGGTTTCTCCCAGTTTGCAGGCAGCATTACCGGCCCCCTGTTAACTTACGAAGTGCTGACTGCCTTCTTCCTCGAAGCGGGTTTTCTGGGCGTCATGCTATTTGGCTGGAATCGTGTCGGGCCCGGGCTGCACTTCTTCGCGACCTGTATGGTTGCGCTGGGCACCATTATTTCGACATTCTGGATCCTCGCCTCAAACAGCTGGATGCAAACACCGCAAGGATATGAAATTGTGGGCGGTCAGGTGGTGCCGGTTGACTGGTTTGCGGTGGTGTTTAATCCATCATTCCCCTATCGATTGTTCCATATGTCCATCGCCGCATTTTTGAGTAGCGCACTGTTTGTCGGTGCGTCGGCAGCGTGGCATCTGCTGCGCGGCAATCAGACTCCCGCCGTGCGCATTATGTTCTCAATGTCGCTATGGATGACACTTATTGTCGCGCCAATTCAGGCGATGGTTGGCGACATGCACGGGCTGAATACGCTTAAACACCAACCCGCAAAAATTGCGGCAATTGAGGGACATTGGGAGAATCAACCCGGTGAACCAACACCGTTACTGCTGTTCGGCTGGCCGGATATGGAACAGGAACGCACACGTTATGGACTGGAGATCCCGGCTCTCGGCAGCCTGATCCTCACTCATAGTCTGGATAAACAGGTTCCGGCATTAAAAGAATTCGCCAAAGAAGACCGGCCTAACTCCACCATCGTTTTCTGGTCATTCCGCATTATGGCGGGGTTGGGCATGTTGATGTTGCTGTTAGGCGTGATGGCGCTCTGGCTACGCTCGCGACAAACGCTGTATACCTCACGTCCGTTCTTGTGGTTTGCGTTGCTGATGGGGCCATCGGGTCTGATCGCTATCCTTGCCGGTTGGGTCACAACAGAGGTGGGCCGCCAACCCTGGGTAGTGTATGGACTTCAGCGGACGGCCGATGCCGTTTCGGCCCACGGAACGTTGCATATGAGTATCAGCTTATTGACGTTTTTCGTGGTCTACACCTCGGTATTTGGCGTTGGGTACAGCTACATGGTGCGCCTGATTCGCAAAGGCCCTCAGCCGTTCACGCCGCCTCCTCACGGCACGCCATCCCGTCCGTTGTCTGCGGCAATCACCCCGAATGAACAACTGGAGAACCGCTCATGACTCTCGATTTATCCGTTATCTGGTTCGTCATTATCGTATTTGCCACGCTGATGTATATCGTCATGGATGGGTTCGATTTAGGAATTGGGATCCTGTTTCCCTTTACCCGCAATGCCCAGCAGCGAGACCTGATGGTCAATAGCGTTGCACCCGTCTGGGACGGTAACGAAACCTGGCTAGTACTTGGCGGTGCGGGGTTGTTCGGTGCGTTCCCGCTAGCTTATGCGGTGATTATTGATGCACTGACGATCCCACTGACGCTGATGCTGGTCGGTCTGATTTTCCGCGGTGTGGCCTTTGAGTTTCGCTTTAACGCAACGCCATCGCATCGCCCGTTCTGGGATAAGGCTTTTATGGGCGGCTCCATACTGGCCACCTTCTGCCAGGGTATCGTGGTGGGCGCAGTGATTAATGGCTTCCAGGTGAGCGGGCGCAGTTTTAGTGGCGGCCCGTTCGATTGGTTCACGCCATTTACATTATTTTGCGGTGTAGGTTTGGTTGTCGCTTATGCCCTTTTAGGGGCGACCTGGCTTGTGATGAAAAGCGAATCTGCGCTGCAAAACACGATGCGCAAAAACGCCCGTTCTCTGCTGCTGGCATTATTAGCCATTATCGCCGTCATCAGCCTGTGGACGCCGCTGCTACATAGCCAAATTGCAAGGCGTTGGTTTAGTCTGCCGAATCTCTATTACTTGCTTCCGGTTCCGCTGCTTGTCGTCGCCACCAGCGCGTTGCTTTGGCGGCATCTGGGACAAGAAGTCAGCCACGCACAACCGTTTATTCTGACGCTGGTACTGGTTTTCCTCGGCTTTAGTGGATTAGGGATCAGCATCTGGCCGGCGATTATACCGCCCTCAATCACCCTATGGCAGGCCGCTGCCCCCGTGCAAAGCCAGGAGTTCATGCTGATTGGCGCGCTGTTTATTATCCCGGTCATTCTCGTTTACACCTTCTGGAGCTACTACGTATTTCGCGGTAAAGTTCCGCAAGATGAGGGGTATCACTGATGAAAAATATCTGGTTATCGCGCCTGATGTGGCTGGTTATCTTATGGGGCGGCAGCGTGCTGGCGCTGACCGTAGTGGGCGGTCTGTTTCGGATGTTAATGACCGCCGCGGGCTTTAAATCCTGAATAACGTGAATACACGGCCGGAAAGTCTTTCGCTTACCGGCCGTTTGTAGCTCTGGATTAGCTTCTGCGCTTAGGCAACGTTTTAAGCAAATCATCCGGACTCACTGAGGCCACGACGCTTCCTGGCAGCGGCATTTTTAGTATGTGATTTTTCATTTTACCAATGACGTGCATTTCACAGGGCCGACAATCAAATTTCAGCGTCAACACGTCATCGCCGTTAATCAACTGCATCGGCGTAGCTTTCCAGCTCTTAATCGATCCCTTCGCCTGTTTTGGGCAAAGATTAAAGGCAAAGCGCAGACAGTGCTTGGTGATCATCACCGGTACTTCGCCCTTCTCTTCGTGAGCTTCATAAGCCGCGTCAATCAGTTGTACACCGTAGCGATGGTAAAACTCGCGCGCTTTGTGGTTGTAGACGTTGGCGAGGAAGCTCAGTTGGCTATCCGGGTAAACCGGCGCTGGATGGGTTACTGGCTTACGACTGCCGCGTTGATAGCGCTCCAGCCGCGCCTGACAGAGCATTTCAACCGTTTCACGTCGCAGTTGATTGAGCATACTGTTTGGTACAAACAGCGCCTGCGGCAATAGCACTTCCACGTTGCGGGCGTAGTACAGCGTTTGCCCCAGTTTTGCGAGACCATCATGCAGTTGGCTTAATGCTTTTTCAGCATTGTTGGCCGTCGCAAAATCACCTTCTAAGCTATGAGTCACGCATGCACCGTCTTCACTGGTCATCGTCAGGACGAGCTGCTCCTGCCAGCCAGACAGTACGATATCAACCGCAACCCGTCGTTCACTGGAGGTTTTGAGTAACGCTTGTTGCCAGTTATGGTCAAGGTTGCGATTCAGCACCTGATTTGGGCGAACCTTGTAGAGATCGGCGGGCATTTCATTGGGCTTAACGCGATAACGATTTTTACCGATTAATTCTACCGTATTCGCACGAAAACCGACAATTTCACGCTTAATCAGCACATTGAGTCCATCGCCATTGGCTAACGGTTCGCTCACTTCAACATCCAGCGTATCTTTATTGACCTTCAGGACTTCACCTACCGGTAAACCAATAAACTTTGGTGAATCGAACGCACCGATATTCATCTGCCGCTGGTTAACAAAATAGTCGGTACTGCCGCGATGGAAGGTTTTATCCGTGGATGGAATAAAGAAATGCTCGGTGCGCCCGGCTGAAGAACGCGTGAGATTACCACGTTCTTCAATCAGCGCATCCAGCATCTGACGATAATGCGCGGTGATGTTTTTTACGTAACTCATGTCTTTATATCGTCCTTCAATTTTGAAGGAGCGAACACCTGCGTCGATGAGAGCAGCCAAATTCGCACTCTGATCGTTATCTTTCATCGACAACAGATGTTTTTCAAAAGCAACCACGCGCCCCTTATCATCTTTCAGGGTGTATGGCAGTCGGCAAGCCTGCGAGCAGTCCCCCCGGTTGGCGCTGCGCCCGGTCTGCGCGTGGGAAATATTGCACTGACCGGAATACGCCACGCACAACGCACCGTGAATAAAGAATTCAATGGTGGCATCAGTGGCATCATGGATGGCGTTAATTTGCGATAAATTCAGTTCCCGCGCCAACACAATCTGGCTAAATCCAACATCGGAGAGGAATTTTGCTTTCTCAACGCTGCGAATATCGCACTGAGTGCTGGCATGCAGTTCGATAGGTGGAATATCCAGCTGCAAGATCCCCATGTCCTGCACAATCAGCGCATCAACACCGGTTTCATATAAGTTTGTAATCAGCTTCTGCGCGGGTTCAAGCTCATCATCATGCAAAATGGTATTCAGGGTGATGAAGATTTTGGCACCATAACGGTGGGCAAACGGCACCAGTTCAGCAATGTCCTGCAAGCTATTGCTGGCGTTATGGCGGGCACCAAAACCCGGCCCGCCAATGTAAACCGCATCGGCACCGTGGAGAATGGCTTCGCGGGCAATAGCCGTATCACGAGCCGGACTGAGGAGTTCAAGATGAGCGTTCTGCTGGCGCATTCTATCGGGCTTATCCAGTAGCATTACAAAAGGTATGGCTATTGTATCCAGAAGCCACGGCGGACGAAATCATTTCCCCGCGACACGCCATGAATAGCTTATTTTCAACAACCTATTGCCGAAATGGGCATTTCTCCTCCCGGCAAGAGTGCGGTAGAGTCAGCTTCGTATTCCGGACTTCCTCGTAACGGCTACGTTATGATTCATTGTCGTGATTTGCCGCAGGCTTGCCTGCGGCTTTTTCTTTGGGGTAATGGATAATAGAGTGAAAGTGCGCGGTCTGCTCGCCGCTGTTGCGGTAAGCGTGAGCCAGATCGCCTGCGAAACGTAATCCTTCACCCGGCGCGAGCGACTGCCATACTCCCTTCACCCACATATCCAACGTCCCGCTTATCACCACCACATGTTCAATCACCCCTTTTTCATGCGGCGTTGATTCGCTTACTGCATCTGGCGCCAGCGTAATTGAAAAGTGGTCAAAGCAGAGTTGTTCATCCCAGGGGAATACCGGAGTGATAACCATCGCCTGTTGTTGCGGGTCAAATGCCAGCTCATCGCCCGGTTCCGGGGGCGTGATAAAGACCGAGAACGGCACATTCAAACCGGTGGCAATTTTCCATAACGTCGCCACGGTTGGGCTGGACTCATTACGTTCTATTTGCCCCAGCATTGCCTTCGAAACACCGGTCTCTTCCGCCAGTTTCGACAGGCTCCAGCCACGCTGCTGACGCTGCATTTTCAACGTTGCCGCCAGGTGTTGCGCAATATTCATTCCACCTCCGTTCAGTTACTTCTTGCCAGTATACCGCACTCATCGCACCACGTTTAGTAAATGACCTGGAGGTTGTACGTTATAGCGCACAGTGATACTGTGTGTGGACGTTATAACGCACAAGAGACACCTATGCGATTTTCATTCATCCCTTTTCCCACCGTCCTGGCCGGTTTTGTTGCCGTGCTGGTCGGCTACGCCAGCTCCGCGGCAATCATCTGGCAGGCGGCAGCGGCGGCAGGTGCCAGCGCATTACAAATATCCGGCTGGATGACCGCCCTTGGCCTGGCGATGGGGGTCAGTACGCTGGTGCTGACGCTGTGGCGTAAAGTGCCCATTTTAACCGCATGGTCTACGCCTGGCGCGGCGCTATTAGTGGGCAGTTTACAAGGCGCAACGCTAAATGATGCGGTCGGCATTTTTATCTTTGCCAACGCCTTAATCGTCCTCTGCGGTTTAACCGGCTGGTTTGCCCGGCTGATGAAATTGATCCCCCATTCGCTTGCGGCTGCCATGCTGGCAGGTATTTTATTACGTTTTGGTTTACAGGCTTTTAGCACCCTTGAGGGGCATCTGATCTTGTGCGGCAGCATGCTGGTCGGTTGGTTGCTGTTTAAAGCGCTGGCGCCGCGTTACGCGGTTGTGGCAGCGCTAGTGGTGGGAATGGTTGTCGCCGCACTAAAAGGTGACATTGTCACGCAATCGCTAAGCACGGCCATTGTTATGCCACAGTTCATCACTCCGCATTTCTCTATCACCGGGTTACTCAGCATCGGTATTCCGTTCTTTCTGGTGACGATGGCCTCGCAAAATGCGCCGGGGCTGGCGACGTTACAGGCTTCCGGTTACAAGGTCCCCGTTTCACCGCTGATTGTAATAAGCGGCGCATTCGGCCTGATACTCGCCCCGTTCGGTGTTTATTCCGTGTGTATAGCAGCAATTACTGCCGCTATCTGCCAAAGCCCCGATGCGCACCCCGATCCGGGCAAACGCTGGCTTGCGGCAGCGGCTGCCGGGGTTTTCTATCTGATTGCGGGAGTATTTGGCGGGTCGATTACGGCACTGATGGCCGCATTACCGGCAGTATGGATTCAGATGCTCGCCGGGCTGGCGCTGCTCGGTACGCTGGGCGGCAGCCTGTTCCAGTCATTAAACGTGGCGGGTGAGCGCGATGCCGCTATGGTGACTTTTCTGGTAACCGCCAGCGGCATTACATTGGCAGGTGTGGGTTCAGCCTTCTGGGGATTAGTGATTGGCGGCGCCAGTTTTGTGTTGCTATCGCGCACTGCTCGACCGTAGTTGCGATGGCGTGACCCCATTCGCGGCTTTAAAGCGGTTGCTAAAGTGACTGGCGGAGCTGAAACCGCAGGCGAGCGCAATGTCAGTCAACGGCAGTGCGCTGTGCCGTACCAGTTGCTGTGCTTTATCCATCCGGCGCTGCATCACATATTGGTGCGGCGCTAAACCCACTGACTGACGAAACATGCGCGCGAAGTGATACTCGCTCAAGCTCGCTTGCCCTGCCAGTTCAGCCAGCGTTAACGGCGAAGCCAGGTGAGCATCAATATAGTCCAGCGTGTGTCGCAACACTGCCGGTGACAATCCACCGGTCACCGTCGGCAACCGCCACTGGACATTAGAATAGTGCTGTAAGAGGTGCGTTAATAACAGCGTGCTGGCGCTACTCAGCGTCAGCTGGTTCGCCGGTTGCTGCCAGTCGTAGCCCAACAAAAACTGGCGGTACAGCAACGTGATTTTTTCATCGTCGCCAAATATTTGTTCGTCGAGCATTATAGACGCCGGACTGAGATCCCAGATTTGTTCTCCCACCTCACGCAAATGCGCATCGGTGCAGTAAAGATGCACAAAGGATAGGTCGCCACGAATGTCCCATGTCGATTCGCTATCCTCCGGCATCAGGCAAAAACGGTCTGGTCCACCGCCATTTTTCCAGCCATGCGGTGTTTTCTGGTAGCTTTCATAGCCATCTGCGACGTACAGACTCAACGTGTGGTGATCGCTTTGCACCGTCAGGGTATCGCATTTGTTGTACCAGGCTGCTAGCTGAATCCCGGAATTAAGCGCGACGGTACCCCTCAGAATGGCATTCTGACTTTGTAGTCGTTCGAAGGTCGCATAGGTTTGAGTCATTAACATCTCGGCCACAATAATCCACGTCCCAGTCTAGAGTTTGTCCTACCCCGATACCAGCATTCTCAGCCGCCCGTTGATGAAAAACCGCAAGAATATGCAAGTCATTGGCAACCTGCTGCAAGCGGGTCCGCCCCAGTCATGGCAGACTGAATGTTTCAGAATTATTGATATGAGGCATTATGAACGCACTGCTCTATGCGCTGGTCGTGGTTATCTGGGGAACGACGTGGATTGCCATCTTTTTACAACAAGGGCCGGTACCGGAGGCGGTATCCATCTTCTGGCGCTTTGCTATTGCCAGCATCGCCATGCTGACAATATTGCTGTGTTTGCGGCGTCTGCGTCCGCTGTCCCTGCGCGACCATCTGTTTTGCGTATTACAGGGTTGCTGCGTATTCGGCTTCAATTTTTTGTGTTTTTACACCGCGGCAAAATGGATAAATACCGGACTGGAATCCGTCATTTTCTCGATGGCGGTATTATTTAATGCCATCAACAGTTTTCTATTTTATCGGCAGGTACCGCCAAAGCGCTTTTATTTTGCCGCCCTCCTGGGGTTGGGCGGAATTATCACGCTTTTCTGGCAAGATTTGCAGGCCGTTGGAATCAGCAGCACGCTGCTGGCGGGGATTTTGCTTAGCGCACTGGGCACCTACGGTTTTTCTCTGGGGAATATGCTCAGCCTGCGCCATCAGCGCCGAGGACTGGAGACACTGACCACCAACACTTGGGCAATGCTCTATGGCACCGTCATTATCGGCATTGTCGCGCTGGTTCGTGGCGATAATTTTACGCCGCAGTGGACGTTCAGCTATATGGGCGCACTATTCTATCTGGCTATTTTCGGCTCGGTGATAGCCTTTGGCGTCTATTTCACTCTGGTCGGCCGCATCGGCGCCAGCAATGCTGCGTATAGCACCCTGCTATTTCCCCTTGTTGCACTAACATTATCGACAATTTATGAAGGTTATCAGTGGCACGCTAATGCCATTATTGGGCTGGTGTTGATTCTGCTGGGCAATCTGGTGATGTTCGCCAGGCCGCAACTGTGGCGAATACCGTTCGCCAGCCGCGCGTAACGCAATAAACAAGGGGCGCACCTGAGTGTCGCCCCTTATTTTATCATGATATGAAATTACTTCTGTGATGGGTCAAATTTCACCGCATCAATAGCCATATCATCAATAACCTGCTTCAGCGTCTCCAGCGTCAGCTGTGCGTTAGAGTTGGACAGATCTTTTCCTTCTCCCTTACGGACAACTTTAATCACCGGCTTATTAGTCGCAGCATCGATAAGCTCTGCTTCAAAGTACAGGTTGGTGTTCATCGTGCGGTGGCCTGTTGCCGCCTCAGTACCCGCTACGACCAGCGCGATTGGAACCACTTCATAGAACTGCAGTCCTTCTTTGCTTGAGTCAACCGCGGTAATAGCGCCACGGAAGATCAGACTACGCGGACCTGCCTTTGTCGCCAGCGGTTTACGCTCGCTAATCGATTGTTTCAGCTCGGTGTTGGTATAAGTGAGGATATCGGACAGCGCTTTTTCACCAACCTGGGTGGTTGGTTTCGGCACCGGGTAATACGTCACTGGGTTATAGACAACATTATCGTAGTTAGTCCCTTTATAATCTGGAGAGATCCAACGCAGTTCCGTTTTTCCCGACGCCGTGGTCGCTTCCTGCAGACCGGAATAATCTTTTAAAAATCCTGAAAACTGTTCTGGAGTTGTGGTCTTGGATGCACAGCCTGCTAATGCCAGAACGCCCACAAGGGCAGCCGCTTTGAAAAACGCTTGAGTACGCATGAGAATAATCCCTGATAAATGCACAAATGCCAGTAAGTTATAGCAAAAGAATCAGGAGTTTGTCGCGGCAAATATGGAGCTTGCTCTCATTATTTATATAAATGATTCATGCAATAACGGGCTTTCGCCCGTTATATAAATACCAGTTATAATTCTTTGCGAGCAAGCATTGTCGCAAAGCGTAGTTTAATACGATTGCCGTTTTCGTCTGTACGATGCAGTTCACCCACATCTTCGTTATATTTCAGTAAATCCCAACCTTCGTAGTAGTTTTTCAACTCACCGGTTTTAAAGGCAAACGGGAAACCGACGGTACAAGGGAAATCATCGGTATCCATCGCCGCGACAATCAGGTTATAACCGCCAGGTTTCGTGCAACGTTGCATGTTAGCAATCAGCCCCGGAATAGTCTTAGCCTCAAGAAACATCATCACCACGGTAGAGAGAATAAAATCATATTCACCGTCAAAGCTCAGCGCATTAAGATCTTTTACCTCTGCTTGCAGGTTTTCCAGCCCTTCGCTATCGCGGATGGACAGCAGGTTTTTGATGCTCATTGCGTTCTTATCCCACGCCGTCACATCATAGCCATTAGCCGCCAGATACAGGCTATTGCGACCATTGCCGCAGCCGAGGTCGAGCGTTTTACCCGGTTTAATCAACGTTGCTGCGTGCACCACATCAGAATGGGTACGGGTCATGCCATATTTTTCAGTGAAATAGTTTTCATCACGAGTGGTCATTATTCATCCTTCGGTTTCATCAGTGTCGACGCGGCAACACGGGTCAAAAGTTTACCCTGAAATAGCAGGTGCAGCGTTTTTAGCAGCAGCAGGCCAATCACGATATTGGTGAAAATAAACAGCGGCATCGCCAGATTATGGAAAAAACCAGCGTCACTGGCGTGGCCAAGATGCAGCCCAGTAGACGCTAATGCAGAGATACCGAACGAGAAGCTCCAGAACGAGGCGTTAAAGGCCTGACGTAAGTACCACGGCATTAGACGCAGCATAAACAGCAATTGCAGCAGACCGTAGCCAAACAACATTTTGGCAAACACATCCGCATGACCGCCGTTCACGCTAAGCCACGCATTACACGCCACCAGCGCAGGGGCCAGTTGAATCCCCAGTGAAGTTCGCAACGGCACAGAAAGCGTCCCGCCGCTACGTAAGCGCTGGACAATCGACGGCTCAAGGGTCACCCAGGAAATCACTCCTGCGCCCAGAAACACCAGGCCTGCATCATTGAAGCCCAAAGCGCCACAGGCCATCGCGCTAATAAAGTTATTGGCCACGGTCGGTAAATACAGCCCCGGCGTAGTGGCATCTGCCGGATGCTCGCCGCGCCAGAGCCCGGCGGTTTGCCAGGCGGCATAGCCCAGTTGAAGTACCACGCCAATGCCAAATAGCGCTAACGCCAGAGGACGTGACCACGGCGTTACGCCAATCGCCACAAGCATCGTGGTCGCGGGAAACAGACTGACAAAGCTGCTGGCAATAGGATGGTGCATCTCCTGCCAGACGCTATAAGGGAATCGCACTGCGCGCGTCAGAAATGCCAGCGTTAACAGTGACCACATGGCAATAGCCAGAACAACCAGTGCATCACCAATCGCGTGGCTGACGGGTAAAATGGTGCTGGCATAACGCCAGGCAAAACCCATACCAATGGTGCCCAGCACCATGCCAAAGTAGCCTGCCGGAAGGTTTAGCACGCGAACATCGTTATTTTCATTATGCATTTTGTTTATTTAATCAAATACTCTTTAAGTTGCATTTTAAATGATTCTTTATATCTGCGCCAGTCAGAAACAAAGTATCGATTAACCGGCAGTCTAAAGTGCCAGATGTGTTACGGCAATTCCCCCCTTGTTTGTATCGTGTTATCGCGCAGAAAAGCCCTGTCTGTTCAGCATTTGCTACAGTTAACGATAAGCATATTCCAGGGGCGTCCATGAAAAAATTCCGTCTGAGTGAGGAGAGTCGTACCGTACACATTGGCGCTCCCGGGGCGAAGGAGAGCCGGTGCGTACGGCAAATTATCGCCCTGCGCGATTTTTCCGACGTCACAGCCGGTACGCCCGGCGGCTGGCTTGACGATGAGCAGGCACTCAGTCACGACGGTGATTGTTGGGTTTATGATGAAAATAGTCTGGTTTTTGCCGGAGCGCGCATTGAGGACAACGCCCGATTAACCCATCTCTGTGAAATCAGCCATCATGCGATAATTGGCGGTAATGCCTGGGTTGATACCAGCAACATCAGCCATCATGCCCGTCTCAGCGGCGATGTGTCCGTGCAGCATTCGCAAGTCCACGGCGTGTGCCGTCTTTTTGGCCATGCCCATATCAGCGAATACAGCCAAATTATCGGCGCAAAAGGCTTAACCGCCGAACAAGACCGTGAACTGCAAATATATGACCACGCCCGTCTGCGCCACTGCCGGGTGGTTCATCAGGCGCAAATCTACGGTAGCGCCTGGTTGCTTCACGCTTTTGTCGAACACCGTGCGGAGATTTACGATAACGCACGTCTGGAGGGCAATGAAGAGAACAACATCTGGGTCTGCGATTGCGCGAAAGTGTACGGCTTCGCGCGGATTATCGCCGGATCAGGCGACGATGAAATCCCCACATTACGCTACAGCGCGCAGGTTGCCGAACATGCACGGATTGAAGGAAACTGCGTGCTGAAGCACCATGTCATGGTAGGTGGAAATGCCCAGTTGCGCGGTGGCCCCATCCTGTTGGACGATCACGTACTGATTCAGGGCGAGGCACAGATTATGGGCGATGTGCTGATTGAGCATCACATTGATATTACCGACAGCGTGGTGATTGAAGCATTACCGGGAGAAGCCATACATCTGCGAGGGCGTAAGGCTTTCACTGGGGCACAGCATATTACCCGCACCCCGTTGTTTGGCGGGCTATAGCGCGGCGTTATCGATAATACGCGCGTAGATATTCTGGTCGTGAAATTTGTCGTTAAGAAACTCAGCCTGCCGCAAACATCCTTCAAGTTGAAAACCGTTGCGCTGAGCCACCCGATTGCTGGGTAAATTATCCACTCGACATTTGATCACAAAACGGCGGATTTCGCCGCTGTCTGCGTAGTAATCGATAAACGCCTGTAACGCGGCGGATAAAATGCCTTTCCCCTGTGCCGCTTCATCCAGCCAATAACCGATATAGCCCGTCTTATTGGAAGGTTCTATCTGGTTAAAGGAGAGCACGCCTACCATCTTCTCTGCGTCAAAGATCAGGAACATTTTAGCGATACCACGCTGATGCAGCATCATGTTGCCCTGCACGTTCTGACGGGTATCTTGCTCTCCTGTCACGAACTGCGGCCAGTTTAGCGTTTGTTGCAACCAGGCTTTATTTCGCAGCACCAGTTGGTGCAGTTCGCTGATATGGCTTTCGTTTACCGCCTGGAGAGAGAGCGTATCATTGACGGTGATGATTTCTGAGGGAGTCATGTTCAGGGGTCCAGTCAGGCGTAGAACCCGGCGTCGCTGTGCTCGGCCGGGCTACACTATCGTTATTTCATGATGCGGTCGTCAACGTATTGACGTTTGTCCGGTGCCGGTGGGAAATACTGATACAGCCAGGTTTCACTGACGGCATCGCCCTGACAGCGCAGGAACAGACGCATGTCTACCGGGTCGGTCGAGTCCGAGGTTGGGTACCAATCAAACAGGATTCGATACCCATCGAACGGTTCGACATAGAGGATCTCTATCTGCTTCGCTTCCCCGCTGGAGAGTGTGATCACCGGCTCGATGCCTTTCGGCGCGGCGGCTTTCAGATCGCCACCAACGAAATCGATAGCAAAACGACGTGACCATTTTTCCGGATAATGCTCGCCCGGCGCCCAGCCTTCCGGGAAACTGCCCATACCGGTACGGGTTGCCAGCACGCGGGCCAGCGGGGAACGAATCGGCGGCATCGCGCTCCAGTACAGACGATAGCTGAAGTTCAGCGTATCGCCCGCCTTCATCGGTTTTTCCGGCTGCCAGAAGCAGACGATATTATCCAACGTTTCCCCGGTGGTAGGGATTTCCATCAGGCTAACCGCCCCTTTCCCCCAATGGTTGCGCGGCTCTACCCACAGGCTTGGGCGCTTGTTGTACCAGCCCATCACATCCTGATAGTGTGTAAAATCGCGATCCAGTTGCAGCAGACCGAAGCCTTTCGGGTTTTTATCCTGATAGGCGTTGAACTGCAGCTTTTGCGGGTTATTCAGTGGACGGCAGATCCACTCACCGTTGCCCAGCCACATCGCCAGGCGATCCGAGTCGTGAATTTGCGGATGAATAGTGTCACAGACGCGGCGTTCATTGTTGCCGCAGCTGAACATACTGGTCATCGGCGCAATGCCTAACTGTTTGATATCTTTACGGGCATAGATGTGATTTTCCACATCCATAATCACCTGTGCTTTTTCGCAGTGCACCACGAATTTATACGCACCGGTGACGCTGGCGCTATCGAGCAGCGCATAGACGGTAAAGGTGGTGGCGCCCGGTTTGGCCGTTTCAAACCAGAATGAGGTGAAGTCCGGAAACTCTTCCAGACTGTCGGTATAAGTGTCGATGGCAAGGCCGCGAGCGGAAAGACCGTACTGGTAGGTGCTATCCACCGCGCGGAAGTAGCTTGCGCCGAGGAACGAAACAATGTCGCGACGAGCCAGTTCCGGTGCTTTAAAGACGCGGAACCCGGCAAACCCGAGGTCGGTCTGACCTTCGAGCTGTTTGGTGTCAACACCCGCATCGTTGTACTGGAACAGTTCAGGACGGAAATGAATCTCACGCGCCTGCTGATTCGCGGGATCGAGCGAGAACATACGCACGCGGCGACGGAAGCCCATACCCACGTGGAAGAACTGCACATCGAGCTGACGCTCTTTGACGTTGTTCCACAGTGACTGCGAGGCGTCATACTGAATGCTGTTGTACGCCTGCGGGGTCAGATTGGCTAAAGTATCAGGCAACGCGCGCGGGGCACCGCTCCACGGCTGGCGCGATAAATCGTGCGCCATTGATTGCAGAACGCCGAAATCAAAGCGACGCGTCTGACCGTCAGCAATATCGGACTCCTGCGCCAGTGCGGCCTGAGAGAAAAGCGATGCAAAACCGGAAGTCCCGCATACGGTGGCAACAGCCATGGATGATTTAATAAAATGTCTGCGATTCATGCCTGGCAAAGCGTCCTTTTAAAGTCGGAAATTGCAAAATATTAATGGCTTCAATGACGCCCACTCTAGACAAAATTGATTGAGAATCCAATTGCTCACGCAACAAAATCTCTTAATCCAGACTGACGTGGTGTTTCATCACTCGTTTGAATAACGCCAACCGTGCACGCATAAAGCGATTCTCCACTTTAAAACCTGCCTGTTTGTGAATGCCGATACGTAACAAACGATCGCGCCCCCGAACCGCCGCAGGCCAGCGCACTGGCCCAGACAGCACTGTGTGGCTAATGCTGGCGTCACGGGCGAAGCTCACCCAATAGTCCGCTACCTGCCCGGCAAACGCGAGATCGCTTTCGGTCACATAGTCGCGCGAGGGCGAAATTTGCCCGAGCGTATCAAAAACATACGGCACTTCGTTGCCGTGCCATGCACCGTGTAAATAGGTTTCATGTTCGGACTCAGCCACATAATCAAACCAATAGCGCCAACAGGGCTGATTGATCCGTTGTTGCGCCTGCATCACTACATACCCCAGGGTAGTAAATGCCATATCACGGCACACTTGGCGCCCCAATTCGACATCGTCCTTCACGCCCGGATACAACAGTTTGATCAACCCCAGACCCAACCGACGTTCACGACGCAGCTTTTGAATTTGACCGGCAAGGTCAACGCCAAACACCGCCATCACGCTGGCTTCATCGCTGTTAGAACCAATGAGGACGGGCATAGCATGCTGCTTACCGGCAAAGAAAACATCGAGCATCGGCTGCGGCAATACCGCATCGCCGACAATCGGCGCAGGGCCGGTGTTATACGGTGCCGGAAGCGACCAGAATAGCTCAGCAGGAATTTCGCGTAGCCTTTGCGCTGAGGCATTGGGAAGGTTGAGATGTGCGGCAAGGTGTTCACCGCGCGCCAGCGCAGTTTCACGCGGCAGGTCGGGCAACGTATAGCCACTTTGGATAATCGCTTTTTGGAACAATCCCGAGGCTTTGGGCGATGCCATCAGCGACAGCACGCTGCGCGCTCCGGCAGACTCACCCATTAATGTGACGTTGTCACGGTCACCGCCAAAGGCGGCGATATTGTTCTGCACCCAACGTAACGCGGCAATTTGGTCCATCAAGCCGAAGTTATAAAGCCGTTCACCCTCTTCCTCATCCAGCGCTGGATGGGCGAAAAAACCCAGATGTCCGAGTCGGTAGTTCAGAGTGACCACCACGACACCGCGCTGCGCCAGGGCCTTACCATCATACGGTGGCAGACCGCCCGCACCGATGGTAAACCCGCCGCCATGCAGCCAGACCATCACCGGCAATGCAGCGGTACGTTCGGCAGGAGACCAGATATTGAGATAGAGACAATCTTCAGAAAAGCGCCCCGGATCGCCGCCGCCCAGCTCCTGGCAGTACTCGCTGTTTTGCCAACTGGCGGCCGAAAAGGTATCCGCCTGGCGAATGCCTACCCACGGTGCAGGTGGCTGCGGAGCACGCCAGCGCAGAGAGCCGATTGGCGCGCGGCCATAGGGAATTCCGCGCCATAGATGAACGTCCTCATCCACAAGTCCTGACAACGTCCCTTGTTGGGTTTCTACTCGGGTTGAGGGGGTCTGCATGGTCTTCATCCTTTTAAACTGATTCCCATGCAGAGTACCTGTTTCAGAGCAGACCGCAACGCCGTTTGCTGCGCATCTCGGCTTCCTCATAAAGGCTGAACTCATTAAGCACGCTACGTCCCAGCGCCTGTTCGAAGGCTTCACGGCTGGCATTGCCGTGGCTTAGCGTGTGCGCATCACCACCGAGATTGGACTGGAAAATACCCGCCGCGCTGACCGGCAGAAAATCTTCGTAGGTAATCGGCTGCGCTTCAATCCAGCCGCGTTCAATCAATGGCTGCGGATCGTCGCCCGGGCGAATTGCCTGACGGTGTGCATCACCCGCGGGCGTCAGACGGTAGCGGAACCATGCCAGCCCCTGCTGACGCAGTAAAAACTCACTGTCTGGGAATGTTTTAAACACCGTTTGCAGATGGTGCTGGTGAGTCAAGTTGTCTTTCCCCACGCCCGCCTCGGCAAGCAGCTTGTCGTATAAGACGCGCCCTTTCGGCGTCAGCGCCGCCCCACGTTGTTCAATCTCACCAAAACGCGCGGTATGAGTGCCGCTAAGCTCACCGGCAAACTGCACCGGTTCTTCCAGCGCTTTAAAACTCGTCTGCCGTAATAGCAACGGCACAGCACGACGCGGTGGGCCTTCAATCACTGCTTTCGGTTCAATTCCGTACTTCGCCATCAGTGACTGCACTTGATCAATATCCAGCGTGCGCGGCGTTAAATGATTGATATGGCAACCCGGGAAGCAGACAACGTCAGCAATAAGCCGATGCTGCTGGTGGAGCGCTTCATAGGTCTGCTTATCCACCGTGGTATGACGATGCCAGCGGAAGGTTTCCAGCGCTTCTCGCACAAACTCTTGTGCCTGTGTTGCGGTGAAACTGCCCTGCTCGTCGTGGATAGCCATCAACGCACGGCAGCGTGGCGTAAAGATGTCGCGTCGGGTAAGAATATTGGACGCTTTTTTCCGCAATTCCGGGGAATCTATCAGCTCCAGACGCAGTAGCGAGGTAAAGATGCGGAAAGGATTGCGTTGCAATGCCGCATCATCAATCGGGCGAAAAGCCGTGGAATGAACCGGAACGCCTGCGACCGAGAGATCATAATAACCCACAGGGTGCATCCCCATGATGGCGAACATCCGACATAACGTTGCCAGTTCATCCGCCGTCCCAACGCGGATTGCGCCATGGCGCTCCACATTAAGACGCGCCAGTTCATCGGCGTTGGCCAGTTGCTCATGTAAGCGCGTGTTGTTTTCCAGCACTGCCAGGTTTACGTCAGCGACTAATGCCAGCAAAGTACCGTATTGCGGGACTTCTTGCTGGTACATTGCCGACATTGCTTGTGAAAAGTCTTCCCGGATATCGTCCGCCGAAAGGGTGTGCGCCATGATGTCATGTCTCCTGTGACTATATGTGCAGTGTAGGAAAGCGCATGACGCTGTGCGGTAAGAATTTACAAAGTGTGATCCCGGCTACTGAGTTGATTTAGTAAGTGAATTTGTTGGCTTACATAACCACAGGTTATTCAAAGCACCGCTTAAATTCACTTTAAATTAACAATGCATTTACACACACTGTGTGCGGCAATAATAAAATACCCTACACGGAGCCACCTATGAGCACAAAATGGTCACCGCAAGAAGTCATTCATCGGGATTACAACAATCACCCGCCCGCCTATGCGCCGGGCTATAAAACCAGCGTGTTGCGCTCTCCGCGTAATGCCCTTATTTCGCTGCAAAATTCGCTGTCAGAGATCACGGGACCGGTCTTTTCCGAGAGAGATCTCGGCCCTCAGGATAACGACCTGATCCTCAATTACGCCAAAGACGGTTTGCCGATTGGCGAACGTATTATCGTCCACGGCTATGTGCGTGATGGTTTCGGACGTCCGCTGAAAAATACGTTGGTGGAGGTCTGGCAAGCAAACGCCGGGGGACGTTATCGTCATAAGAAAGATCAGTATCTGGCGCCGATCGATCCGAACTTTGGCGGCTGCGGGCGGGTCATGACCGATGAAAACGGCTACTACTTTTTCCGCACCATCAAGCCCGGCCCTTACCCGTGGCGTAACCAGGCCAGCGACTGGCGTCCATCGCATATCCATTTTTCCCTTTTTGGTGAGGCCTTCGCCCAGCGTCTGATTACCCAGATGTATTTTGAAGGCGATCCGCTGATTAAGCAGTGCCCTATCGTCAAAGCGATCAATAACGATGATGCGATTCGCACTCTGATTGCGGAACTGGATACCCATGCCGCCGTGCCGCTGGACTGTCTGGCGTATCGATTCGATTTAGTGCTGCGCGGGCAGCGCGCGACATTGTTTGAAAACCGTACTCAGGGGGCTGCACGATGAAAGATTATTTACCGGAAACCGCCTCACAAACCGCCGGGCCTTATGTGCATATTGGTCTGGCACCTGATGCCGCGGGCTTTCATATCTTCGAGAAAAACTTTGGTTCAACGCTGACCAACAGCCATACGCCGGGGGAGCACATCGCCATTGAAGGCCGGGTGTTTGATGGCTCCGGTACACCGGTGCGTGATGTGTTGATTGAAATCTGGCAGGCCAATGCCGAAGGCCGCTACAAACATATTGCCGACCAGCAGCAGGAAAAGCCGTTGGATGAAGATTTTCGTGGCTGGGGTCGTGCTTGTTCCAATTTTGACAGCGGCGTATGGCGTTTTGATACCATCAAGCCCGGTCAGGTTACCGGTCGCGATGGCCGGATGATGGCTCCCCACGTGAATCTGTGGATTGTGGCGCGCGGGATCAACATTGGCCTGAATACCCGGATGTATTTTTCCGACGAGCAAGACGCTAACGCCAACGATCCGGTGCTAAATATTATCGAGTGGGAAGTCCGCCGCCAGACGCTGATAGGCCGCAGAGAAACGCGGGGTAATGAAACCGTGTACTGTTTCGATATTTATCTACAGGGTGAACACGAAACGGTTTTCTTTGACGTTTAGCACAATGACTGTAGGCCGGATAAGGCGGTTACGCCGCCATCCGGCAACCCGCCCCACCATCTGATGCTGCGTAGCCTTCAAATCGACCTATGTGTAACCCAATCACACGTCAACACCACAAAATACGTGTCTGTTAAACCCCTCAAATGTTAATAATAATTTGCTAGCAAGTTATCAAATTTAAACAACTTCACTTGTCACTGACACCGCTCTGTTTTTAACATTGCCTATGGAAAAAAACGTTCTCTTTAGTCAGCGCATTCGTCTGCGCCATCTCCACACTTTCGTGGCCGTCGCCCAGCAAGGAACTCTGGGGCGTGCGGCTGAAACCCTTAATTTAAGCCAACCCGCGCTGTCGAAGACGCTAAATGAGCTCGAGCAACTGACCGGGACACGTCTGTTTGAACGCGGTCGTCTTGGGGCCCAGCTTACCCTAACTGGCGAGCAGTTTTTAACCCATGCTGTGAAGGTTCTTGATGCTTTAAACACCGCAGGCCAGGCGCTCATTCGTAAAGAAGGTGTTAATAATGATGTGGTACGCATCGGCGCATTACCGACCGCGGCATTAGGCGTACTACCCGCCGTCATTGGCCCCTTCCACCAACAGCAAAAAGACGTGACCTTGCAAGTCGCGACCATGAATAACACCATGCTACTGGCGGCGTTGAAATCCGGTGATATCGATCTGGGTATTGGTCGCATGTCCGATCCGGAATTGATGACGGGATTAAACTACGAGCTGCTGTTTCTCGAATCATTGAAGCTGGTGGTTCGCCCAGACCATCCGCTGTTACAAGAAAACATTACCCTAAGCCGCGTCCTGGAATGGCCGGTGGTCGTTTCGCCTAAGGGCACGGTGCCCCGACAAAATGCCGAAACGCTACTGCAAGGCCAGGGCTGTAAAATGCCGCCAGGTTGCATCGAAACGCTGTCGGCCTCGTTATCGCGCCAGCTTACGGTTGATTTTAACTACATCTGGTTCGTACCTTCCGGCGCGGTGAAAGAGGATTTACGGCGCGGTACGCTTACCGCCCTGCCTATTGCAACCCAGGGTCAGGGAGAACCAATTGGTATCCTGACCCGAGTCGATACTCCGTTATCTACGGGCGCGCAAATTTTACTCAGTGCTATACGAAAATCCGTGCCATCCTGATATCAACTTTCGGCCCGTGAGGGCCGCAAGCTGTCTGCCTCAGGCAGTGATATGAAGGTTATCCCATCTCATTTTAGGAAATGCGTCGATGGCGCTTTCCGGGGATAAATTGACCACTTGTATATTGTGCGACTGGCAATAGTCTTGAGCTGCCAAAAATGAATGACTGATATTGTCAAAATCCAGATTAAGTCGGGTGCCTAATTTATCCTGTGATGATTCATAAAACCGTGGAATATTGAAGTTATTCATATCCAATCCAACAATATAAATCTGCTTGTAACCCAGAAGACAAGCAATTTGCAACGCGGGATAGGTGACGGTTCCATAATCAAATAAAACCTCTTCGATTTTATCTGAAAAGCCGAAATTTTGGTGCCAATGATAATGGTCATTGCTGTTGTTTATTGGGCAGCGTGATAATAAAAAACGGTTAATGAGTGAACTTGATGCTGTTTCGAAAATTTTAATCTGACAGCGAACATCTTTAAATGGAATGTTTGAAAAAATAGAATCCAGACTGTTATACGTACAAAACAAGACCAATTCTTCTCGTGCGACAATATCTTTCACCAGCGAAAGTCTCTCGCGGACAAAGTCTCTGTCAATGATAACGTACCACTCAAAGTGGACGTTTCTCATTGAAAATGCGCCATTTACCCCCAGGTAATCAAAGGAGTCATCAAAAAATCGCCTATCAATCTGATTCACCGAGGGCCCGGTAGCCATAATCACTAGCGGTTTCGTTTTCTCGCAAATGTGGAGATCGATGTTTGTGATTCTATGACGTTTAAAATAAACATCACCAAGTTGTCCGGAGGCATACCGTTCAACCTTAAAGAAAGGCCATAGATTTTTATTGTGATGATACTTTTTGGCGTGGGTACTGCGATAAATAGTTTTGCAAATCCATTTTGAAAACTTATCAATCCCTGACATTTAAATTAATTCCACAAATTATATTATTAAAAATGATATATTCTCCAGGTATATATCTCCGTCATACATTATGTGCAGATAAGGCGTTCCTGTTTCGTGACAATTATAAATGTAATATACCTTTCTCGTAATTTACGCTGAAGGTCCTAAACAGGACTTTATCTATTGATAAAATCAGTGTATCGCTTGCCGCAGGATTTTCACTCGACCGTCCTGGCCACTAATGACACGGGTAAATCCCTCCCCTCAAACCACACCGTACCCTGCCTCCCGACAACACAAGCAAGCAGCCGCTATCTATTCGTAAAGCGTGCTGATACGCAATAAATGCGAAATTATTTTTTAACAATTGCGCAATGCAATTTAACAGCTTTATCATATCCATAAGTTAACCAAATGGTTCATTGGTAGTTACGTCAATGAACTAAATCACTTAGTTAGAAGCAAAAATATATTTCATTCAAAACACCAGCACGGGATTGATGATTTGTTTGGTTCATCCCGCGTGCATTTTCTGCTGTCGCAAGGAGAACAGTATGGCAACTGGCAACGTGCCACGAGGATTCCCACGAGTCCTGCAGTGGCTTCTTATCGGTCTGATGATGGTTATCGGACTGGCTATCGGTGTACTCGGGGCAAAACTTGCCTCCGTTGGCGGCACCTGGTTTTTTGCCCTGATGGGGCTGGTTATGGTGGTCAGCGCCATTCTGATCGCGCGTAACCGCCGTGGCGGCATTGTGCTGTATAGCCTGGCGTTTATCGTCGCAGTTATATGGTCAATCAGCGATGCGGGCTGGGAATACTGGCCACTCTTCTCACGCCTGTTTGCTTTCGGCGTACTGGCGCTGTTAAGTGCGCTGGTTTGGCCGTATATGTCTAAGGCCACGGTCGTCAGAAAAGGGGCCGCATGGGGTCTGGCTGCGATACTCGCCGCCGTTCTGTTGGCTAGCCTTGGCTGGATGTTCAAACCTCAGGCTCTGGTGTCAGCCACCGAAGCCGTTCCGGTCAAACCGGTCGCAGCCGGGGAAGAACAAAAAAACTGGGAACACTGGGGGAATACCACCCACGGTGACCGTTTCGCGGCTCTGGATCAGATCAACAAGCAGAATATCGATAAGTTGCAGGTTGCCTGGGTGGCCCACACCGGCGATATCCCATTGAGCAACGGTTCGGGGGCTGAAGATCAGAACACCCCGTTGCAGGTCGGTGATACCCTGTTCGTCTGTACGCCATACAGCAAAGTGCTGGCGCTAGATGTTGATAGCGGTAAAGAGAAATGGCGTTATGATTCGAAAGCCACTGCTCCAAACTGGCAGCGCTGCCGTGGTCTTGGCTATTTTGAAGATACCCAGGCCCTTACTACACCGGCCTCCGCCACATCGCCAGCCGCCTGCCCGCGCCGCCTCTTCCTGCCTACCACCGATGCCCGTCTTATCGCCATCAATGCCGATAACGGCAAACTGTGCGACGATTTTGGCGACCACGGCGTGGTGGATCTGAGCATTGGGATGGGTGAAATTAAACCAGGTTATTACCAGCAAACCTCTACTCCGTTAGTCGCGGGGAATGTGGTGGTTATTGGTGGACGCGTTGCCGATAACTTCTCCACCGACGAACCACCGGGTGTGGTGCGCGCCTATGACGTTCGCACCGGTAAGCTCGCCTGGGCATGGGATCCGGGTAATCCTAACCTGACCGGTGCGCCGCCTGAAGGCCAGACCTATACGCGCGGTACACCAAACGTCTGGTCAGCGATGTCCTACGATGCGAAGCTGAATCTGGTGTATCTGCCAACCGGCAACGCCACGCCGGATTTCTGGGCCGGTGAACGTACCGCGCTTGATGATAAATACAGCTCATCTATCGTTGCCGTTGATGCTACAACCGGCCAGGTGCGCTGGCATTATCAGACCACTCACCACGACTTATGGGACTTTGACCTCCCGTCTCAGCCGCTGCTGTATGATTTACCCGACGGTAAAGGCGGCACCACGCCGGTGCTGGTTCAGACCAGTAAACAGGGCATGATCTTTATGCTCAACCGCGAAACCGGCCAGCCGGTCGCGAAGGTCGAAGAACGCCCGGTGCCACAAGGCAATGTCGAAGGTGAGCGGTATTCCCCAACGCAGCCATACTCTGTCGGCATGCCGATGATCGGCAATGAAACGCTGAAAGAGTCTGACATGTGGGGCGCAACGCCGGTTGACCTGCTGCTGTGCCGTATTCAGTTTAAAGAGATGCGTCACGAGGGGATCTTCACGCCACCGGGCACTGATCGTTCACTTCAATATCCGGGATCGCTTGGCGGTATGAACTGGGGCAGCGTTTCGGTTGATCCGAACAACAGCCTGATGTTTGTCAACGATATGCGTTTGGGGTTGGCGAACTACATGGTACCGCGTGCCAATGTGGCTAAAGATGCCAGCGGTATTGAGATGGGGATTGTGCCGATGGACGGTACACCGTTTGGCGCGATGCGCGAGCGCTTCCTGTCACCGCTGGGCATTCCGTGTCAGAAACCGCCATTTGGTACCATGTCAGCGGTCGATTTGAAATCTGGCAAAATTGTCTGGCAGGTGCCGGTCGGTACCGTTGAAGATACGGGCCCGCTGGGTATTCGCATGCATATGCCAATCCCTATCGGGATGCCTACGCTTGGGGCATCGCTGTCGACTCAGTCTGGCCTGCTGTTCTTTGCGGGTACTCAGGATTTCTACCTGCGCGCGTTTGATACCGCAACCGGTAAAGAGATCTGGAAAGACCGTCTGCCGGTTGGCAGCCAGTCCGGCCCGATGACCTATGTCTCGCCGAAAACCGGCAAACAGTACATCGTCATTAACGCCGGTGGCGCCCGCCAGTCACCGGATCGCGGTGATTATATTATTGCTTACGCGTTACCTGACGCGAAGTAAGTCTAAACCCCGTAGCCGCCGGGTTACGGGGTTTTCTTTCCCTAGAATGTTTCCCAGTTATCCGCGCCTGCTACCGCCGGACGATTCGGCGCAAAGGCAGGCTTAGCACTGACTTTTACCGGTTCGGCCCGTTTCGAGTCCTGAAGACGGAATGTCCCTACCGCCTGCGTCAGACGTGCAGCCTGCTCCTCAAGTGAGGCGGCCGCTGCTGAAGCTTCCTCCACCAGCGAGGCGTTTTGCTGGGTGACGTTATCCATTTCGGTCACCGCCTGGCTGACCTGTTGAATGCCGCGATTCTGCTCATCCGATGCCGCCGCGATCTCCAACATAATATCGGTCACACGTTTAACCGCATCTACAATATCGGTCATGGTCGAACCCGCACGGACAACCTCACTTGAACCGCGCTCAATCAGCGTCACCGACTCGCTAATCAGCCCCTCAATTTCCTTCGCTGCCTGGGCGCTCCGGCTTGCCAGCGTGCGAACTTCACTGGCGACAACCGCAAAGCCACGCCCCTGTTCACCCGCACGCGCCGCTTCAACCGCCGCATTCAGCGCCAGAATATTGGTCTGGAAAGCAATGCTGTTAATGACTGAAGTAATTTCAGAGATTTTTTTCGAGCTACTTGAAATGCTGCCCATCGTCGAAACAACGCCCGACACGAGCTGTCCGCCGCGCGTGGCTTTACCGGACGCATCTTCCGCTAGTTTGCTGGCATGATGGGCGTTATCCGCATTCTGTTTCACCGTGGCGGTCAGTTGTTCCATGCTGGCTGCCGTCTGCTCGATAGCCGCCGCCTGCTGCTCGGTGCGCGAAGAGAGATCGGTGTTACCCATGGAGATTTCACTAGTGCCGCGATAAATTTCTTCCGCGCCCTGGCGCACTGTGCCTACGGTCTGCACTAACGCATGCTGCATTTTTTGCAGATTACCAATCAACTGGCCAATTTCGCTGCGGCCCACCGGTTCATCGGTCATGGTCAGGTCACCGCTGGCAATTTGCGCGATTCGCGAACCTGCACGTTGTAATGGCAGGATGACCACACGGCGCAGAGTCGTGAAGGTGATAATCGTCATTAACACCGCCAGTACAAACGCACCGATCATAAACATCACGCCCAACGTGGTGCGATTATGCGCAAGTTCAGTCAGTTGAGCCGCGCGCGCGGTACGGATATCAATCACCTTCAAGCGTACGTCATTATAGGCATCATCAAGTGTGCGAGCCTGCTCGGTTTCATAATTGAGAATGGCCTCAAACATACCGTTTTGCGCGTACTTCAACATCGGCTTCATACCTTCCAGATAGGCGTTGTAGCGCTGGTTCATTTCGTTATCCAGCGCCCTATCTGCTGCGGTTTTGACGCCTCTGTCGGCATAAACTTTAAAGCCATCCTGCGAACGTTTTATCCACGCTTGTGCGGCGGCCAGGTTCTTCTTCATGCTGTCCATTTCCGCAATGCGGCTGTCTGCGCCAGCATGGATCATCATCAAGCGAGCTTCTCGCAGATAGTTGGCGCTATCGGAAAGCCCGACGCGCACCTGTAGCTCATGGGTGACATCACGCTGGTCGACATCGGCTTTCCACATGAAATAGCCGGCAAGTCCTGCGCTCAGCGCAAATAACAGTAAAATCCCCCCCAAAACGGAACCGAAAAATGGCACCAGACGGATGTGGTGTAAAAAACCGATTTTTTGCGAGCGAGCCGGCTGCGCGGATGTTTTTTCCATGAGTTAACTCTCTGTGTACTTGAAGTAAGTAATAGAGTCATCGGCCATTGCCGCTAATTTCTTATCAGGAAAGGTGGAAAACGCTGGGCGGGTCACAAATCAAAATACCAGCAGGAGAGTTCCCGCTGGTTGAGGGCATTATTTATCGCCGAAATGAATCACGGTGCGGATTGATTTGCCTTCATGCATCAAATCGAACGCCTCGTTAATCTGCGTCAAAGGTAGGCGGTGAGTGATAAACGGATCGAGCTGAATTTTGCCCGTCATCGCGTCTTCTACCATTCCCGGCAGCTGCGTGCGGCCTTTTACGCCACCAAAAGCAGAACCGCGCCATACGCGACCAGTGACCAGCTGGAACGGACGGGTTTTGATTTCCTGGCCTGCGCCCGCGACGCCGATGATGATGCTCTCACCCCAGCCTTTGTGGCAGCATTCCAGCGCAGAACGCATCACGTTGACGTTACCGATACATTCAAAGCTAAAATCAACTCCGCCGTCGGTCAGTTCCACAATCACGTCCTGAACCGGCTTGTCTGAGTCTTTCGGGTTGATAAAGTCGGTGGCGCCCATTTCTGCCGCCAGCTTGAACTTCTCTGGGTTGGTGTCCACCGCCAGAATACGCCCGGCTTTCGCCTGTACCGCACCCTGAATAACCGCCAGACCAATGCCGCCAAGACCGAATACCGCCACGGTATCGCCTTCTTTCACTTTTGCGGTGTTATGTACCGCACCGATACCGGTGGTCACGCCACAGCCCAGCAGACAGACTTTATCGAGCGGTGCTTGTGGGTTGACCTTCGCCAGCGAGATTTCTGCGCACACGGTGTATTCACTGAAGGTACTGGTACCCATATAGTGATAAATCGGCTCACCGTTATAGGAGAAACGGGTGGTACCGTCAGGCATCAGGCCTTTACCCTGCGTGGCGCGCACCGCCTGACAGAGGTTGGTTTTACCTGACTTACAGAATTTACACTCACCGCATTCTGCGGTGTATAACGGAATAACGTGGTCGCCAGCTTTCAGGCTGGTCACGCCTTCGCCCACTTCCACCACCACACCGCCGCCTTCATGGCCGAGTACCGCCGGGAATACGCCTTCCGGATCATCGCCAGATAGCGTAAAGGCATCCGTGTGGCAAACACCGGTATGGGTGATTTTGACCAGCACTTCACCTTTCTTTGGCGGTGCGACGTCAATTTCAACAATTTTCAGCGGCTGACCGGGGCCAAACGCAACTGCAGCACGTGATTTCATAGCTGTCTCTTCCGTTGTGATGTTTATTTTAAATAGGATCGTAGCAGATGACCGACTTCCGTCATGCGCAATGCACGCTGGTCTGGCGTCGTTTCGCCGCTAACCAGTTCGTCTTTGAGATGCATCTCAACCATTTCGCCCATCAGGCCGTTAGACGCACCGCGAATGGAGGCGATTTGTTGCAGGATGGTCAGACAGGATTCACCTGACTCGATCGCGCGTTCAAGTGCCTCAACCTGCCCTTTGATACGGCGAACGCGGGTGAGTGCGCGTTTTTTGTCTTCAGGTGAATGCGGCATTAAGCCTCCTTTAGTATAGGGGGGTATACTATATAAAAAAGCAGAGATTGTAAAATCGATGTTGCATTAAAAGGGAAATGGAGCCGAGAGATGGCTTCAGAAGTAGGCCGGATAAGCGAAGCGCCATCCGGCATCACAACTCAGGACTGTAACGTTGCCAATCGGGCTGCAAAACCGACAAACACCAGGCCAATCAAACTGTTACCAATCTTCGCCAGTTTCTTGCGCGTTTTAACATAGCGCGTCACCAGCGAACCGGACACGATCAGGAAGCTCAAGTAGATAAAACTCACCAGCTCCAACGTCAGCGCCAGAATAAAGAATGCCAGCCCCGGCGTTTTGGCATGCACATCAATAAACTGCACGAAGAACGAAACGTAAAACAGGATGGCTTTCGGATTCGTCAGGCTCAGCGTCAGCGCGCGCTTAAAGATAGCATGACCCGGTTCAGGCTCTTCTTCCTTACCTGCCGTTTTACGCTTTAACGTGCTATAGAGCATCTTGCCGCCGAGATACAACAGATAGAGCGCGCCAAGATAACGTACGATATTAAACAGCAGCGGCGTGGTTTTAATCAGCGTCGCAACGCCTGCGAAAGAAAGAGACATTAGCACGGCATCGCCGATAAATACCGCCAGCGCGGCCATGTATCCCTTACGGATACCGTGCGCAACGCCGGTTTTCAGCACGAAGAAGGTATTTGGCCCCGGCACCAGAATAATAAAAATAGCGCCGAGTAAATACGTCCAGTAATTCAGTACGCCAAAATCTGCGAACACCCTGTTCTCCTTCATACATAACAAAAATAGATGACGTATGGTAACGCAGAGACCAGGGAGTTTAAAGGCCAGTTAACGCTTGCGTGGTATCATGCGCAGCAGCGTGTTGTCTTTCCAGAAATAGTGATGCGCCAGCGCAGCGAGTGCGTGTAAACCAATCAGCCAGTAGCCGAGATTCGCCAGCAGAATATGGTAATGCTTGAGGGTATCGACCAGGTCGAAATTGCCTTCAGCGGCGTGCGGCATAACCAGACCGAATGCCAACCATGGATTGCCCCGGTTATACATCATCACCAGGCCAATAATCGGCAACGCAATAAACAGCAGGTAAATCGCCAGGTGCCCAAGATGCGCCATGCCGGTCATCATCGGCTTCGGTTTTGGAACAATCGGCGGTGCCGGGCGTTTTAGCCGCACGAGTAAACGCGCCACCATCAGCACCAGAATGCTGATTCCGCAGGAAACATGCACCATGTTAATCAGCGGTCGGTCACTTCGTGGAAAGAATCCACGTAATTCCATCGCTGCGTAGGCCACCACAACCAAAAGAAAAACCAACCAATGGATGGCAATTTGTAAGCGGGAATACTTGTCGTTCATCGCCTGAGCACTCTAATAAATAACAATAGAGAGCAAAATATCCATCTTTCATTAAAAATTCATTAACTTTTTCAAATCGATACAAATTAATTTATTACCCTGATATTGCCCTTACCCGAGGACTGAACTAAGCCTGGACAGGTGAAATACATAATCCGCATTTATCTATCAGGCGTTTTTTAAGCATGTGCCATTGGGGTGACGCCCATCACTGACAGGAGAGCACCATGAGTAAGATTGGTATTAACGGGTTTGGGCGTATCGGCCGCCTGGTTCTACGCCGTTTATTGGAAGTATCCAGCAGTCATGAAGTCGTGGCGATTAACGATCTGACTTCCCCAAAAGTTCTGGCGTATCTACTGAAGTACGACTCAAACTATGGGCCGTTCCCATGGAGCGTGGATTTTACGGATACCACGCTGATTGTGAACGGTAAAACCATTAACGTGTACGCTGAGAAAGAGGCGAAGAATATTCCGTGGACGGCGCAAGGCGCTGAGATTATTGTCGAGTGCACCGGTTTCTACACCTCCACCGAAAAATCACAGGCGCACCTGGATGCCGGGGCGAAAAAAGTGCTGGTTTCCGCCCCTGCCGGTGAGATGAAAACGCTGGTCTTTAACGTTAACGACGATACGCTCAATGCCAGCGATAAAATCATCTCAGTCGCATCGTGTACCACGAACTGTCTGGCCCCAATGGCGAAAGCGCTCAATGACGCCTTCGGCATTGAACTGGGCACCATGACCACCATCCATGCTTACACTGGGACACAGTCGCTGGTCGATGGTCCTCGAGGTAAAGATTTACGCGCATCCCGCGCGGCGGCGGAGAATATTATTCCGCATACCACCGGGGCGGCAAAAGCCATTGGGCTGGTGATCCCAGCACTCAGCGGCAAGCTGAAAGGCCATGCGCAACGAGTACCAACCAAAACCGGCTCCGTCACCGAACTGGTGTCCATCCTCAGCCAAAAAGTCACCGCTGACGAAGTGAATCTGGTGATGAAAAACGCCGCGCAGAATAATGAATCTTTTGGCTATACCGAGGATGAAATTGTCTCATCCGATATTATCGGCAGCCATTTTGGTTCCGTATTTGATGCCACACAGACGGAGGTCAGTGAAGCGGGCGAGCTGCAATTGGTAAAAACCGTCTCGTGGTATGACAACGAATACGGTTTTGTGACCCAGTTAATTCGTGTGCTGGAGAAGTTCGCCAAAATGTAACCATGTGGCGGGGCTATCACCTGAGGTATCCACATAAAAAATCAGGCACGATGTGCTCCCTCTCCCTTTTTAAGGGAGAGGGCTGGGGTGAGGGTTAATACACTGTCATTAAAGTGAATGTTATTTCCTTCTCGGATCCAGACAGCCCCTCACCCTAACCCTCTCCCCAAAGGGGCGAGGGAACCGAACAGTGCAATTTTCCCATTCAGAGCAATACGTTAACCAAAACGCTATCTCCGCACATTTTCCGTCTGTCGGCGCGAGTATAGTGTTTCACTCTTCAGCGAAACCCATAAGGACATCATCAACATGGACGATCAGGACACACTTTGTTCTCGCATGGCTCGAGCCGCTCGCGCATCCACAACCTTCTCAATCTGGCCTGGCGGTGATGCGCCGGGGGCCCAACCCAGCCCGGTATCACTGTTTCTGGAAAACGATCATACCGGCAACAGCGCATTCGACCGGGCGGTAACGGGAGTTCGCGCCCCTGAAATCACGGTTTATCGACCTGAAAAGCCTAACGGTATCGGCATTCTAGTGACGCCTGGTTGGTCATGCCGGTTCGCGGATGGAACTGATTGGCGTGCAGCCAGAAAGTGCGCAACGCGAACATTACTCGCTGGATAAACGGGTAGACCACCACACCCCGCCGACATTTTTATTGCATGCCGTTGATGATCCAGCGGTGAAAGTGGAGAACAGTCTGGCGATGTTTAATGCTCTGCACGCACATCAAGTTCCTGTAGAAATGCCCCTGTTTGAACAGGGGCGCCATGGCTTTGGGATCCGCGATGCGCAGGGTTTGCCGGTGGCAGAATGGCCACGGTTATTGATGAGCTGGCTTGAGACCAAAATGTAGAGGCTGGGGACACCTGCAACATACATCAACTCAGATGACGGCTCACCAGTAACGGCTGAAGATGAGGATCAGCGCTTAGCAATGACCACGCAGCTTCTATTTCATCTGGAATATCAACGTGGGCAATAAATCCTTTCCCGCGTGGGCCGTATCCTTCAGCATTATCGCGCAGACGCGGCAGTTCACCGATAATCAGCGCCAGATAACGCGCAACAGGCCATAATCCCTGGGCCGGTTGCCGCCAGCTAACGCCCTTCACCGTATTCTCTAGCACCGGTTGATACCCCGGATAGCTTAACCATTCAGGCGCATCCGCCTCCTCTTGCCAGACGCGGGCAAAGGTCGCCATCGTGCGGCGTTGCATGGTGGGATCCTGAACTACCGTCGCTCGCTGTACATGAATGCCCTTTTCTACAAGCGTCCTTCGGGTAAACCACGCGTTCTCGCCGCAGTTGGTCGACAGGTCTTCCACCACAATACGTTCACGCGGAATGTGCCAGAATCGATGGGCTATCTCTGCCAGTAACCGCGCTTCGGGCTGACCCTCAATACTCAGCGAGCAATAACGCGGATGCTGGGCGATAGCCTGGTAGAGAAAATCCGTTGAATGGCCGATGCCGCCACTGATAAGCAACGTGCCGCCATTCTCACTCGCCAAACGACAAGCCGCGTCGATGGTCGGCATCACGGCGTTTCCCGCCATGACGATCAGTTGGGTATCCTGAATGTAGGGTTGTCCGGTGAAATCATTCTGCGCCAGCCAGCCACCCAGTTGATTCGCAGCCGTCAGTACTTCCTCAGGTAAATATGACTTGTCCATTACTCTTTACTCCCTTCCAAAGGCAAACCAGGCAGAATATTTGCACAACCAACCAATTTGTAACATTTTTGAAATAACCAGAAACGTCTAAAAACAATGCGGTTGCACCTGAATTATGTGCTAATTATTTTTTAATTTATAGAATTACATATTACCAGAAAGACAAAAGGCAGTCATATATAACAAAAAAGAGACCTAACTTAACTCACAAATTCCCACGTCAGGCTTGCCAAAAATCATTCACATATCTAGTTTGCTTAACAAATACACAACCTTTTTCACCATTCTGGTTGCACCCATCGTTAAAAAGGTGACACCGAATTTTACCCAATGTGGCGGGAGTTATTCTTCATGACAATACAAGAAAGCAGCACCACAATCCTGAAAAAAAATAAAAGGGTTTTGATTGCTAGCCTGACGGGCAGTTCCATTGAATGGTTTGACTATTTTCTGTACGGCACAGCCGCCGCGTTGGTCTTCAACAAGATCTTTTTCCCGATGGTCGACCCGGTCATTGGCCTGATTCTCTCCTACCTCTCCTTCTCGCTGACCTTCTTTATCCGTCCGATTGGCGGCGTAATTTTCGCCCACATTGGCGACCGTATTGGGCGTAAAAAGACATTGGTCATTACGCTGTCGTTGATGGGAAGTGCAACCGTCATGATTGGCCTGTTGCCAACCTACGATCAGATTGGGATCTGGGCACCCATCCTGTTAATTCTGATGCGTATTATTCAGGGCATCGGTATCGGGGGTGAATGGGGTGGCGCGCTGCTGTTAGCCTACGAGTATGCGCCCGAAAAACGCAAAGGGTTCTTCGGCAGTATTCCGCAAGCGGGCGTGACCATCGGGATGCTGATGGCCACCTTTATCGTTTCACTGATGACGATGTTCAGCGAAGAGCAGTTCCTCTCCTGGGGTTGGCGTATTCCATTTTTGATGAGCGCAGTCCTGGTGCTGGTTGGTCTGTGGATCCGTAAAGATATTGATGAAACGCCTGAATTTAAGAAGGTAAAAGAATCGGGTCAGGTTGCCAAGGCGCCGCTGCGCGAGACCCTGACTCATCACTGGCGTGAAGTCATTATCGCGGCGGGGCTGAAAGTAGTCGAAACCGCGCCGTTCTATATTTTCTCCACCTTCGTGGTCAGCTACGCCACCACAACGCTTGCCTATCAAAAATCGCAGGTGCTTGAAGCCGTGACGCTCGGCGCATTAGTTTCAACGGTGATGATCCCGTTAATGGGGCTGTTATCCGATAAAATTGGTCGCCAGCGGATGTATGCCATCAGCGTCGTTTTGCTGGGGCTGTTTATTGTCCCGTGGTTCTTACTGCTAAATACCGGCACCACCTGGGGCATCATGCTCGCGACGGTCATCACCTTCGGCATTTTGTGGTCGCCTATCACCGCCGTGCTGGGGACACTGTGCTCAGAAATTTTCAGCGCCAATGTCCGTTATACCGGGATCACGTTGGGCTATCAGATTGGTGCGGCATTAGCTGGCGGTACCGCCCCGCTTATCGCAACCGGACTGCTGGCAAAATACGACGGTGACTGGGTCCCTGTCGCCTGGTATCTCGGCGCGACGGTCGCCATCTCGCTAACGGCGATTTTCTTCGCCAGCCGCAGTAAACGTCAGAACGCGGTGATTAACGCGCAAACCAGCCAGGTTTGACCGGCACGATATGCCCCTCTCCCTTTCTAAGGGAGAGGGATCGAACGGTGCGCCTACAGATGTTGCCGCGTAAATTCGAGGAACTGGCAACCTAAACGATTCATCTCAGACTCTGCTTATTTTTATATATTCACTTGAATTATGTTTTGCGGCGAGCATAAACTCATTAGAGCTCTAATGATTATGAAAACGTCGCTATGGATAACCGTCAGTTAAATTTCTCCCACCTCCTCTACCTCACCGCCCATCACTGGCGGCTGGCGGTTGATCGTCGGCTAAAAGATCTGGGTATGAGTCAGGCAACTTGGGTAGCCGTCGCGGCCATTGCGCGCAACGAACAGCCGCTCTCGCAATCTGAGCTGGCGCAAGAACTGGGCGTTGAAAGTGCCACCGTGGTGCCGCTGATTAACAAACTGGTCGAGCATGGGTTAGTTGAACGCATTCTCACAGAGCGTGATAAGCGCAAGCGTCTACTCATCGCCACGGATAAAGGAATGGACCTGTTTCATCAGGTAAAAACGGTCGCCGATGAGCTGCGTGAAGAGATTCTGACGGCCATCACCCCGGAAGAACAACAGCAGACTTATGACGTGCTAACAAAACTATTACGCGAAGTGGAGAAGAAATAATGTCGCCTCCCCGTCGCGATCCCTACGCCCCGCATGATTGGGCGCCACATGAAAAACCGGCTATTCTCGGTTCGCCATCGACACCTATCCATAGCGCCCCGCGCCGTGTGGCCTATGGCATCGTCGGCTTGCTGGTCTGTTTGACCGGGGCGCTGGGTAACGCTGTCGTCACCGCCAACCTGCAAAACCTTCAGGGCTCATTCGCGGCCTGGTCCACTGAGATTGCCTGGCTTCCGGCGGTATACGTGATGACCAACGTGTCGATAAATCTGCTGCTGGTGAAGTTCCGCCAGCAGTTCGGTCTACGCGCGTTTACCGAGGGTTTTCTGGTGCTTTACGTGCTGGTCACCTTCTTTCACCTGTTCGTCAACGATCTGAGTTCTGCGCTGATGGTGCGCGCCGCGCACGGAATGGTGGCGGCGGCGCTCAGCTCGCTGGGGATTTACTACCAGGTGCAGGCGTGGCCGGCGAAACATCGCCTAAAAGCCCTGACTATCGGCATTACCGGCTCGTCGCTGGCCATTCCTCTTGCTCGTCTGTTCTCGACTGAACTGCTGCAAATTGATGAGTGGCGCGGGCTCTATTTCTTTGAATTGGGTCTGGCGCTGGTGTCGCTAGCTTGCGTAATTGCCTTAAAATTACCGCCCAGCGATCGCAAAAAAGTGTTTGAGAAAAAAGACTTTATCACCTTTATCCTGCTCGCTCCCGGCATGGGACTTATCTGCGCGGTACTGTCATTGGGTCGCCTGGATTGGTGGTTTGAAGCGCCATGGATAGGCTGGTCGCTGGCCACTGCCATCGTGCTGATTGTCAGCGCGATGGTTTTTGAACATAACCGCAGCAACCCACTACTCAATACGCGCTGGCTATCCAGTGGCAGTATTTTGCGTCTGGGGCTGATTATGGTGCTAATCCGCATTGTGCTGGCGGAACAGAATACAGGTGTCATTGGCTGGCTACAGTACGTGGGGCTGCAAAATGAGCAGATGACCACCCTGGCATGGTCTATTTTCGCGGGGATTACCTGCGGAATTATCGCCAGTTGCCTGACCCTCAACCCTGCCCGCTTGTACTGGCCTATCGCTACCGCGTTGACGCTGATCATGGTGGCCTCGTTGCTCGACAGCCAATCCACCAGTCTGACTCGCCCGGATCAGCTGATGTTAAGCCAGTTCCTGCTTGGCTTTGGCAGTGCCTTTTTCCTTGCTCCGGCCATGATTGCCGGTATTGGTGGCGTAATAGCCGATCAGCGTAACCTGGTCAGCTTCTCTGTGCTGTTTGGCATGAGCCAGAATATCGGTGGTCTGCTCGGTTCGGCCATCCTCGGCACTTTCCAGACCTGGCGGGAGAAGTTCCATTCAAGCCAGCTCGCGGATCAAATCACCACCTTAAATCCGCTCATTAACGAGCGGTTGCAACAGTACGCGCAACAGTATCAAAGCCAGATTGGCGACAGCACGCTTTTAAACGTGCAGGCCAACGCTTTACTGCAAACCGCCTCGACGCTGGAGGCCAATATTCTCGCCTACAATGATACCTATCTGCTGACTGCGGCCATCTCCGCCGCCACGCTGCTGTGGGTATTCTGGCGATTGATAAGACTGCGAATTACCGCTCGCGTCGCGCTTAAACGGGCGACGGGCAGCAAATAATAACAAGAGATCTGGAGTCGTTATGAGTCAGCAGGATGCGGCCAAGCAACAGGCCAATACCCGCAACAACATTCGCGTGGTATCGATTTTTACCGCGGCAGCCATCGGTCTGGTCGGCGTACTGGTTATCCTCTATGCCTGGCAGTTACCGCCGTTTACCCGCCTTAGCCAGTTTACCGATAACGCTTATGTGCGCGGGCAAACGACGTTTATTAGCCCGCAGGTCAGCGGATACGTGACTGGCGTCAACGTGCAGGACTTTAATCAGGTCAAGAAAGGCCAGGTCCTGTTTCAGATTGACGACCGTATCTATAAGCAACGCGTGCACCAGGCTCAGGCACAACTATTGATGAAAGAAGCGGCGCTGAAAAACAACCTCCAGCAGCGCAAAAGCGCCGAGGCGGTGATTGCGCGTAACGACGCCGCGCTGCAAAACGCCCGCGCCCAAAACCAGAAAACCCAGGCCGATTTAAAACGCGTACAGGATCTGACCGCCGACGGCTCGTTGTCGATTCGGGAACGTGACTCCGCGCGTGCCAGCGCCGCACAGGGCACAGCCGATATTGAACAGGCGAAAGCCACACTCGAGATGTCGCGTCAGGACCTGCAATCCACTATCGTGAATCGGGACTCCCTTGAAGCGGATGTCGCCAGCGCGAAAGCCGCCCTCGAACTGGCAGAAATTGATCTGCAAAATACTCAGATAATCGCCCCTACCGATGGGCAACTCGGGCAAATTGCCGTGCGTCTTGGTGCATATGTGACTGCCGGAACGCACTTAGCGCCGCTGGTGCCGCCGCATCATTGGGTTATCGCCAACCTCAAAGAAACTCAGCTTGCCACGGTGCGCGTGGGTCAACCGGTGACCTTTAGCGTAGATGCGTTAAGTAGCGAGAAATTCAAAGGTACCGTGCAAAGCATTTCCCCGGCTACCGGCGTGGAGTTCAGCGCCATTTCGCCGGATAACGCCACCGGTAACTTTGTCAAAATCGCCCAGCGTATTCCGGTGCGAATTGCGGTCGATGACGGGCAGAAAAATAGCCAACGCCTGCGTCCAGGCATGTCGGTACAGGTGACGATTGATACCCGCGCGGAGGCGAAGAAATGATCCGCCCCGTCGCCCTGGCCTTAGCGCTCGCGCTGGTCGGCTGTCAATCGGCAGATATCCCGCGTGCTGAACCCACCCTGACAATTCCTGCGGCCTGGCGCACAGATATCGGGCCCGCCAGCCCAGTGGAGGCCGTCTGGTGGCGCAATTTTCATGACAGCGCGCTGAATCAGTACGTTGACCAGGCACTGCGTTATAACAGCGATGTATTAATCGCGCGCGAGCGAGTAAATGAGTACCAGGCACGGGTTTACGCGGCAGATGGTAGCCTATTCCCTACGCTGGATCTGGGATTAACCGGCACCCGCGCCCGGGCGCAGTCGGCAGCGACCGGACAGCCGATTCATAGCACGGTGTACAAAGGCGGACTGACCGCCAGCTATGACATCGACCTGTGGGGCGCGAATCGCAGCGCATCTGACGCTGCCGAAGCCAGCCTTGAGGCGCAAAAAGCCGCTGCCTCTGCGGCTAATCTTACCGTGGCAACCTCGGTATCGGTGGGTTACGTCACGCTGCTGTCACTGGATGAACAACTCCGTGTTACCGAGCAGACGCTAAAATCCCGGGAAGATGCCTTCAACCTGGCAAAGCGTCAGTTTGAAACCGGCTACACCTCACGGCTGGAATTGATGCAAGCGGACTCAGAGCTACGCGCCACTCGCGCGCAAGTGCCGCTACTGCGTCATCAGATAGCGCAGCAAGAGAATGCCTTAAGCGTGCTCATCGGTAATAATCCCGGGGCGGTGCGTCGCAACGAATTTGGTCAACTGACCCCGCTATCGCTTCCTTCACAGCTACCCTCGACACTGTTAAACCGTCGGCCTGATATCGTGCAGGCGCAGCGCCAGCTAGTCGCGGCAGATGCTACGCTCGCTTCATCGCAGGCGAAGCTACTGCCGTCGATAAACCTCACCGCTACCGGCAGTTATCAGGACCGTACCCTGCCAGACTTGCTGGATAATCCACTGCGATTATGGAGTTTTGGCGGCAGTATTCTTGCCCCGCTATTGAACCGTCAGGCGTTAAACGCGCAGGTGGATGTTTCCATGGCGCAGCGTAATCAGGCGCTGTACGGTTATGAGAAAACGGTACGCGGCGCGTTCAGAGAAGTGAACGACAGCCTCGATGCCATCACCCGTTATGGTGAGCAGTTAAGCGAACTGCAAGGGCAAGAGGCCGTCGCTCAGGAAACGCTGCGTATCGCCCAGAACCGTTATCGCAACGGATACTCATCCTATCTGGATGTGCTTGATGCCCAGCGCACGCTGTTCTCAACGCAAATCAGCGTGGTGCAGGTGAAAAATAACCTACTGCTGGCGCAAATAGACCTTTACCGCTCGCTGGGCGGTGGCTGGACTTAACCCGTAGGCCGGATAAGGCAACGCCGCCATCCGGCAATGTGCACGGACTTGCCCGATGGCGCTGCGCTTATCGGGCCTACATACTGAAGCGCCACCGTGCATTTAGGCGACGATCTGCTCCATCGCCTGCAAGATACGCTTATCTGAAATTGGATACGGCGTTCCCAATTGCTGAGCAAAGAAGCTAACGCGCAGCTCTTCAATCATCCAGCGGATCTCCTTCACGTCGTCATCTTCACGGCGGGCAGGCGGCAGTTTGTTGAGCCACTGCTGCCACGCCTGTTGCACGCTCTCCACCTTCAGCATTTGCGCGCGGTCGCGATGTGGGTCAACGGCCATTTTCTCAAGGCGCTTCTCAATCGCCTGTAAGTAACGCAGCGTATCACCCAAACGGCGGAAGCCGTTACCGGTGACAAAACCACGATAAACCAGGCCGCTCATCTGCGATTTGATATCCGACAGCCCCAGCGCCATGGTCATATCGACGCGCCCTTTCAGCCGTTTGTTAATATTGAATACCGCCGTCAGAATCTGCTCAACCTGTTTGGCAATGTCCACCACCGTTTCGTTGAGGTCGGCACGCACTTTTTCTTGCAGCGCATTAAAGCCCGCTTCTGTCCACACCGGACCGCCAGCCTCATCAATCAGCTTGTCAACGCCGCAGGAAATACAGTCGTCAATCAGATCCAGCACTTTGCCGTACGGGTTAAAGTACAGACCCAGCTTGGCTTTATTTGGCAGCTTCTCGTGCAGGTATTTAATCGGCGATGGGATGTTCAGCAACAACAAACGGCGCAGCCCGCGCCACATCATCTGCTGCTGTTCCAGTTCGTTATCAAACAGTTTAATCGCCACGCTGTCACGTTCATCCACCAGCGCAGGCCAGGCTTTCACCTTATAGTTTCCGCGCTTTTGTTCGTAACGTTCCGGCAGGTCACCGAAGCTCCAGATATGCAGCCCATTCTGTTCGATACCGTCGTCGGCCACCGCCGACAGCGTCTCCTGAACTTTGCCTTTCAGCGCATCTTTCAGATCCTGTAATACACGCCCTTCCTGCAATTTCTTGTTTTTGTCATCAACCACACGGAAGCTGATTTTCAGGTGATCGGGCACCTGATCCCATTGCCAGGCCTCGCGGTCTACGGTGACGCCAGTCATACGGCGAAGTTCACGTTCGAGCGAGTCAAGCAACGGCATTTCCAGCGGCGTGACGCGCCCCAGGAAAGCTTCGGCATAGTTCGGCGCAGGAACAAAGTTGCGACGCACCGGCTTCGGCAGCGATTTGATCAGTGCAATAATCAGTTCACGTCGCAGACCCGGAATCTGCCATTCAAACCCGGCGTCTTCTACCTGATTTAGCAACGGCAGCGGAATATGCACCGTCACGCCGTCCGCATCCGTACCCGGCTCGAACTGATAGGTCAGTCGCAGCTTGAGATTGCCCTGATGCCAGAAGTTCGGGTAGTCCAGCTTACTGACCTGCTCCGCCCCTTCTTTAATCAACATGCTCTTTTCAAAGTTGAGTAAATCAGGTGTTTCGCGGCTGGCCTGTTTCCACCACTTGTCGAAATGGCGTGAGGAAACCACATCATGGCTGATGCGCTGGTCATAAAACTCAAACATCGTCTCGTCATCGACCAGAATGTCGCGACGGCGCGATTTATGCTCCAGTTCTTCGATTTCTGTACGCAGCCTAGCGTTGTCGCGGAAGAAAGCATGACGCGTCTGCCAATCGCCCTCCACCAGCGCGTGGCGGATAAACAGCTCGCGGCACAACGCCGGGTCAATCTGGCTGTAGTTGACCTTACGCGCCGCCACAATCGGCAGTCCGTAAACGGTGACCTTTTCCGTCGCCATCACCGCGCCCTGCGCACGCTCCCAGTGCGGTTCACTATAGGAACGTTTAATCAGATGCTGCGCCACCGGCTCCACCCATTCCGGGTCGATACGTGCGGCGATTCGTCCCCACAGGCGGCTGGTTTCCACCAGTTCGGCCACCATCGTCCATTTTGGCGGTTTCTTAAATAAACCCGAGCCTGGGAAGATGGAGAAACGGGCGTTACGGGCGCCGGTAAATTCCTGCTTATCCGTGTCTTTCATGCCGATATGCGACAGCAGACCGGTCAGCAACGCAACGTGAATTTCGCGGTATTCCGCCGGTTCGCTGTTTACCGGAATGCCCAGTTCTTTCACTACCTGACGTAATTGAGTGTAAACATCCTGCCACTCGCGCACCCGCAGATAGTTGAGGAAATCGAGCTTACACTGGCGGCGGAACTGGTTAGACGACAGCGCTTTCTGCTGCTCGCCCAGGTAGTTCCACAGATTCACAAAGGCGAGGAAGTCCGACTCTTTATCGTGGAAGCGGCGGTGTTTTTCATCAGACGCCTGCTGTTTATCCATTGGGCGCTCGCGCGGATCCTGGATGGAGAGCGCCGAGGTGATGATCATCGCTTCACGCACGCAGCCGTGCTTCTGCGCTTCCAGCACCATTCGCGCCAGACGTGGGTCAACCGGCAATTGGCTGAGCTGGCGGCCCATTGGCGTCAGTTTGTAAGCGGTTTGCTGTTCGTCGGTGGTAATTGCGCTCAGTTCTTCGAGCAGGCGCACACCGTCCTGAATATTGCGTTTATCCGGCGCTTCAACAAACGGGAACGCGGCGATATCGCCCAGCCCCAGCGCCGTCATTTGCAGGATAACGGAGGCCAGGTTGGTGCGCAGAATTTCAGGGTCGGTAAATTCCGGACGCGACAGGAAGTCGTCTTCGGAATACAAACGAATGCAAATCCCTTCCGACACACGACCACAACGGCCTTTACGCTGGTTGGCGGAAGCCTGTGAGACCGGTTCAATCGGCAGACGCTGCACCTTGGTGCGGTAGCTGTAGCGGCTGATACGCGCGGTACCCGGGTCAATCACGTACTTAATACCCGGCACGGTCAGCGAGGTTTCAGCTACGTTGGTTGCCAGCACAATACGGCGTCCGCTATGCGACTGGAACACACGGTTCTGTTCGCTGTTCGACAGCCTGGCGTACAGCGGCAGAATTTCGGTATGCCGCAGGTCGCGCTTGTTCAGCGCATCGGCAGTATCACGAATTTCGCGCTCGCCACTCATAAAGATCAGGATATCGCCCGCGCTTTCACGACCTAGTTCATCGACAGCGTCGAAAATCGCCTGCAGTTGATCGCGGTCGACATCGTCGGCCTCTTCAACAATTGGCCGATAACGGACTTCAACCGGGTAAGTCCGGCCGGAGACTTCGATAATCGGTGCATTATTAAAGTGACGCGAGAAACGCTCCGGGTCGATGGTGGCCGAGGTGATGATAATTTTCAGATCGGGCCGACGCGGCAATAGCTCTCGCAGGTAGCCCAACAGGAAGTCAATGTTCAGACTGCGTTCGTGCGCTTCATCAATAATGATGGTGTCGTACTGCATCAGTAGACGGTCTTGCTGAATTTCAGCCAGCAGGATACCGTCGGTCATCAGCTTGACCATGGTGTTATCGCTGACGTGATCGCTAAAACGCACCTTGTAACCGATACAGCCGCCCGGCTCGGTTTTCAGCTCCTCAGCAATACGATTCGCCACGGTACGTGCCGCCAGACGACGCGGCTGGGTGTGGCCGATAAGACCTTTAATACCACGCCCTAACTCCATGCAGATTTTCGGTAGCTGCGTGGTTTTACCCGAACCGGTTTCCCCCGCCACGATCACCACCTGGTGGTCGCGCACGGCATTAAGGATGTCTTGTTTCTTCTGGCTAACCGGCAGGTTTTCCGGGTATTCAATCACCGGGCGTGACGCTTCACGCAGCAGGACTTTACCAGCAGCCTGTTCAATTTCTTGCGCCATCTCCTGAATAATGGCTTGTTGAGCATCAGGATTTTTAACCTTTTTAACGCCATGTAAACGGCGGGAAAATCGCTGTTTATCCCGCAGCATCAGCGTTTCAAAACGCTGGCTTAACATGGCGAAGGTGATTTTTTGTTGTTCAGTCATAGTGTTATTGGGCAGCTTACTGCCAGGAAAAAGCTCTTATAAAGTATGGTCCTAGCGTACCACATTCGCGCATTTCTTGCCTTGTTCAAAAAAACTGACAATAGAATTCGATATATTGCGCTATCCCTGTGGCAGGAATGTGAATAAAGTGTCATCAAGCAACAGGGCACCGCCCGTCAATCAAATATAAGGAATTACCTATGAGCAAAGTATTGGTTCTGAAATCCAGCATCCTGGCAGGCTACTCTCAATCAGGTCAGCTGTCCGACTATTTTGTTGAACAGTGGCGTGAAAAGCACTCTGCTGATGAAATCACCGTGCGTGACCTGGCGGCAAACCCAATTCCGGTGCTGGATGGCGAACTGGTTGGCGCTCTGCGTCCAAGCGATGCGCCGCTGACGCCACGTCAGCAGGAAGCGCTGGCGCTGTCTGACGAGCTGATTGCTGAACTGCAAGCTCACGACGTGATTGTTATCGCCGCGCCGATGTACAACTTCAACATCCCAACGCAGCTGAAAAACTACTTCGACCTGATTGCTCGTGCTGGCGTGACCTTCCGTTACACCGAAAAAGGCCCTGAAGGCCTGGTGACCGGCAAACGCGCTATCGTGCTGAGCAGCCGTGGCGGTATCCACAAAGATACCCCAACTGACCTGATCACCCCATACCTGAACGTGTTCCTGGGCTTCATCGGTATCACCGATGTGAACGTGGTCTTCGCTGAAGGTATCGCTTACGGCCCGGAAGTGGCTACCAAAGCGACCGCCGATGCAAAAGAAGTGATCGACAGCCTGGTCGCGTAATCGCACCCCGCATCACCAAAGCCCTGCGCTCACACGCAGGGCTTTTTGCTATGTCGCTTTGTAGCCCGGCCAAGCGCAGCGCCGCCGGGAACTGCTCGGTATAACATTTTACTCCGAGCCTCCCCGGAGTCGGCATAAACGCCTCGTCCAGGCTACTTCTTGTCGTATCGCAAATACCCGACTACTCCACCGCCGCCACCGTCTTTCGGATGACTTACTCCATCGTGAACCTCAATGCAGGGAAAATCGAACGGGGACACATCTTCAATGCAGGCGACGTTGACGCCATATTGCTGCGGGTTAGAACGGCGCTGATGAAAGGTGTAAATCCCGCACACTGAACAAAAATAATGCACAGCCTCCCCAGTATTAAAGCGATACTCGGTCAGCTTATCCTGCCCACGCAATATCGTTATCCCGCTGAGCGGCGCAGATACCACAACCGCGCCGCGCATCCTGCAATATGAGCAATTGCAGCGCCGGGCAGTATTAAACCCATCGCTCAGTTCAACGGTGAAAGCCACCGCACCGCAGTGGCATTGAGCCGCACGTTTTTCTGCCATGAAACCTCCGATCAGGCGTTGTCGACAATCCCATCAAGCGTCGCCAGCACGTCAGGTGACAATTTCAGCTCTGCCGCCGCCATATTTTCACGTAGATGCGCCACGGATGAGGTACCCGGTATCAGCAGGATATTCGGCGAGCGATGCAACAACCAGGCCAGCGCCACCTGCATTGGAGTGGCATTCAGCGTGCCGGCAACCTCATTCAACGTTGACGATTGCAGCGGTGAAAAACCGCCCAGCGGGAAGAACGGCACGTAGGCAATGCCATCACGGGCCAATGCATTAATGAGCGCATCATCACCGCGATGTGCAATGTTGTACTCGTTTTGCACACAAACGATATCCACAATTTTACGCGCTTCCACTACCTGCGCGGTGGTGACATTACTCAGCCCGATGTGCTTCACCAACCCTTGCTGCTGGAGCTCAGCTAATACATTAATTGAAGCTTCAATCGAGCCTTCGCGCGGCCCATGACCGTCACCGATCATCACGCGCATATTGACCACATCCAGCGCATCAAGCCCCAGATTTCGCAAGTTGTCGTGTACCGCCTGTTTGAGCTCTTCTGGCGAAAACGCCGGAAGCCAGGATGCATCATCACCGCGACGAGCACCAATCTTGGTGACAATGACCAGATCGTCGGCGTAAGGATGCAGCGCTTCGCGGATAATCTGGTTGGTGACGTGAGGACCATAAAAATCACTGGTATCAATGTGGTTCACGCCGAGTGCCAGCGCTTCACGCAGCACGGTAATTGCGGCATGACGATCTTTGGGCGGGCCAAACACGCCGGGACCGGCTAATTGCATCGCCCCGTAACCGAGGCGGTTAACGAAGTGGGAACCAAGGGAAAACGTGCTGTACTGATTCATAACGCCCTGCCTGTATCATCATGATGAATGTGAAGACAGTATAGAAAGCCTGAGTGGGAAAATACTGTGCCTTTTATGCCATTTTGTAACCAACGTGAAGATTCTGGGCAGCGTATGAGCCTCATGACAAAATACATCTGCCAACGAGGAAGTAGATTCTATTTCTGCGAGTCGCTTTCAGAAAAACGGGATTGTCTGCGTTGGTTGGGCGTTGTATCCTTTTGTTGCGTCTGCAAAATCAGACGCCGGGATTGGTCTCCTGCCATATTAACTTACTGGCGACATATGACGCGTTTTGCGTCTTTTTTATGTCGTGCATTCGGCTACATCTCAATGGTGGGTCGGGCGAAGGCGTCGAAAGACGCGCCAGTGTCCAGTAAGGCTGGTAAGACCAACTCCGTCCGAACCCACCACCCGCAAGATTGGTCTCTTCGGTGGTGGTGAACGTTATCACTTACTGGAGGCTCTGCGATGCCAACTACGTCTATTCCTGACGGCGCTGCTGTTAATACCGACCCAACGGTTCCTGCCACTCACGTTAAACACTCAACGCCCCCTCAATCACCATCACGTTCAAAAAAAGTGAAACCCTCGACCATGGCGAACTGTGATTCCGATTCCGTGCCAGATTTTAACCACTGCGAATTTTACTCAACCGTTGGCGAGCATGCGATCCGCCTACATGGCGAATGGATGCCTAAAGCTGGATTTACACAAGAAATGCCAATCAAAATCCGCGTGATGAAAGACTGTATTGTTATCACACCACAAAATACCCGCGAGCTATGGGGCTGCATTGAAGGAATGAGCGTAACGGGTACTAACAAACAGAAAGTTCAGGCCTGGCTGAAAACCTTCCCGGGGGCACTGCATGATGCCGGGGATATTCCAGCAATAAAGCGCGGTAGATGATGTGTAGATCCCGGCGACATGCCGGGATTAATATCGGTTATATGTATAAAATTTTTATACGGATGAAAGAAAAAGGGCTCATCTACGAACATCGGTTATTAAGCTGATTTTCGTGATTTACGTATAAGACTTATCGTCAGCGCCCTATTTTTCCCCTCTCCGCTTACGCCTACCATCCGGGTATTCCAGACAATACCCGGAGACATCATGAAAGCATTTGCTATTACCCGCGCCGCCACCGAAGGCAGCAACATTCCGTTTATTACCGCGATTGAGTTGCCCGTCCCACAGGCGCAAGGCCACGATATTTTGGTTGAAATTAAAGCTATTTCCGTTAACCCGGTTGACACCAAAGTCCGCGCCGGATTCTCCTCGGATACCCCACGCATTCTGGGCTGGGATGCGGTTGGCGTCGTCAAAGCCATTGGTGACAACGTCACGTTATTTACGCCTGGAGATGAAGTTTGGTACGCCGGTGCACTAGGCCGTCCAGGCAGCAACAGTGAGCTTCAGCTTGTAGATGAGCGCATCGTCGCACTGAAACCACGGACGCTGGATAACGCCTCAGCGGCGGCATTACCGCTCACCGCGATCACCGCCTGGGAGCTGCTGTTCGATCGTCTGGGCGTTCAGCGCGATGGAAATGCTGGCGATACTTTACTTATCGTCGGTGCTGCGGGCGGCGTCGGTTCTATCCTGACGCAACTGGCGAGCAAGTTGACGAAAATGACGGTTATCGGCACCGCGTCTCGCCCCGAAAGCCAGAAGTGGGTACGCGAAGCGGGGGCGCATCACGTTATCGACCACAATAAACCGCTTACCGAAGAGCTGGCGCGTATTGGCATTAATGAAGTGACGCATGTTGCCAGCCTGAACAATACCGAGGGGCATTATCTGCAACTCATTGCCGCCCTCGCGCCACAGGGGAAACTGGCGCTCATTGACGATCCACAAAGCCTGGACGTGGTGCCGCTGAAGCTGAAAAGTATTTCGCTGCACTGGGAATTTATGTTCACTCGCTCGATGTTTGAAACCCGCGATATCAGCGCTCAGCATCGCCTTTTGAGTGAAGTGGCAACGCTAATTGATAATCAAACCCTCGAGACCACGTTGGGCCAACATTACGGGGTCATCAATGCCGTGAATTTACAAAGGGCGCATGCACAGCTGGAAACGGGCCGCGCTGTTGGGAAAATTGTGCTGGAGGGATTTTAAGATGATTTCAATTATTGCCGTCTTAAAAGCGAAAACGGGAAAAGTGGATGAATTACGTGAAGCGCTCAAAGCGCTGATATTGCCTACACGTCAGGAGCCGGGTAATACCGACTACACGCTGTTTCAGTTACGCGACGAGCCAGAAGTATTCTATATGCGAGAGTCATGGCGCGATCAGGCGGCGCTGGAAGAGCATATTTCCCTGCCCTATTTTCAGACCTTTATCGGACAGATGGACAGTTTGCTGGCAGAGCCTTTAAGACTGGATTATTTGACGCCTGTAGAGGCGGAGTAAACCCGGCGGCGCTGCGCTTGGCCGAGCTACGAGAGCGATAACCATCTTAGGTAATGGGCAGGCCATTGCGTTGTTTGTGTGCCGGGTCGGCCCATGGCAAAACCATGTCCACCATTAGGATAGCGGTACAAGGTAACCGGAACGCGTGCTTTAACGCAGGCGGCCTGCATGATTAGCGTATTGTGCGGATCGGACACCGTATCGTTTTCAGCCTGAACCAGAAACATTGGCGGCGTTTGGTCAGTGACATAATTTTGTACTGACCATGCCGCGTTCTGCACATCCGTTGCCGTATTTCCCACCAGAATTTTATGCGTTGAGCTGTGGTTGTAGGGTTTCTCCAGCGTGATGATGGGGTAAATCAATGCGGCACGGTCGGCGTGCGCAGGCCGTTCGTCAATCGCATCGTGGATGGGATAGCTACGATAATCCGCCCGCGTCGCTGCCATTCCCAGTAAATGTCCTCCCGCAGAGAACCCAAGTACGCTGACCTGTTTTTCACGCTCACGTACTATTCTCAGCGCGCGTTGTGCGTCCTGCAACGCAACCAAATTCCCGTCATGCCAGTTTTCTCCCGGCAGGCGGTAGCTAAGCATATAAGCCGTAAATCCCCTTTCGACCAGCCAGCATGCTGCTGGCCAGGCTTCCATCTCCATTTCGATGCGTTTATATCCCCCTCCCGCTGCGATCAACACCCCATGGCCCTTTGGCGATAAGGGTTCAAGGACCGTGAGATACGGTATGCCGATATGACTTTGTGCTCCCTTTGCGCTCACGCGTATCTCGCCGACAGGCCCACCGCCACCGGGGGGCGTACTCGTCCACAACGACAATGTGTAAGGCATTTTTTGCGATGAGGACGACTGGGCTAAACCAGACTTTGCAGCTAATGCCAGTGCGGTGAAACGAATAAGAAACTGTCGACGATCCATAAAAATACTCTACGGGTGGGAAGACGTTCAGTTAAGCAGATACAGAGGGTTGAAGGCGAATGGTAATGAATAGATTTTATTTGATTATCCGCTGTCTGCAGCTGGGTCAAATTCTGAAAAGCAGATACATGGATATACAAACAGTATTCAGCGATTGCCGAGCCCGTTCCTTGTGCTATAGGATCCTCTCAATCCCGATTGTCGGGAGAGGCGCAATGTTGCGGGGGCTTGATCCCCGGCGGCAGCTGTTGCTGGAAAGAGAAAACCCCCGCACGTTGTTCGGTAAAAACCTGGCAACATAACGGGGGCTAACTTGACCTTCGACAAGTTAAGAATAGCCGCGAACCGTTGCCATTGCAATCAGGATGGCGGTATGACGCTAATGCAATGGGTATTTATGTTCTGGCACGATCTGGGCGCTCCGCTCATCGTCAGCGTGCTCACTGGTCTGATTTTGGGCTGGTGGCATAATCGGAAATAAATGCCCGAGCGTCAAGGCCGCCGCAATGGCAGCATGCGCCCGAACCGGGCCGCAGGGGAAACTCTGCGGCCTTTTTCGTTTTCAGGAGGGCTCGCCGTAGAAAATTAGGGGTAATTTCCTCAGACGATTTGCATTTACTTTCGTTATATAATCAAATACACACCGTTTATTCACTCCTGATTGAGTATCTGATGTCCACATTACCCCGCTTCCTCCTGAGTCTGGCGCTGGCATGCGCAGGTCTGACAGCTATCGCACCTGCGCAAGCCGAGCGTATCGTCACCGACCAGCTTGGCCGTCAGGTTACCGTACCCGATACCGTTAACCGCGTAGTTGTCCTCCAGCATCAAACGTTGAATCTTCTTGTTCAGCTCAATGCGGCTGACGATATTGTCGGCGTACTAAGTAGCTGGAAAAAACAGCTTGGTCCAAATTTCGCCCGTTTTATGCCCGCGATTGAAAAAATGCCGATGCCCGGTGACCTGACCCAGGCCAATATTGAGAGCCTGCTAGCACTGCATCCACAGGTGGTTTTTGTCGCGAACTATGCCCCCATAGAGATGATTCAGCAGATTCAGAATGCGGGGATCCCGGTGGTGGCGATATCGCTGCGCGATGATGCCGTGGGTGAAAAGAACAAGATGAACCCATCAATGGGCGATGAAGAGCGCGCCTATAACGAAGGACTTAAGCAAGGAATCCGCCTGATTGGCGAAGTGGTTAACCGCAAAAACGAAGCGAATGCGTTGATTGACTACACTTTTTCCGCCCGTGCGAAATCTAACGCGCCGGTTGCTGCAATTCCACCAACCGAAAAAGTACGCGTGTATATGGCAAACCCGGATCTCAATACCTACGGTTCAGGTAAATATACCGGTCTGATGATGCAGCATGCCGGTGCGATAAATGTCGCGGCCGCCACGGTGAAAGGCGCGCGCCAGGTGTCTTTGGAACAGGTGCTGCAATGGAACCCGCAGGTTATTTTTGTCCAGGATCGCTATCCGGATGTCGTGAAGCAAATCACCACGGATCCGCAGTGGCAAGGCATTGATGCCGTCAAACATCATCGCGTCTGGCTGATGCCGGAATACGCGAAGGCATGGGGTTATCCAATGCCAGAAGCGCTGGCGATTGGCGAACTATGGATGGCGAAAAAGCTTTACCCGGAACGCTATAAAAACGTCGATGTCGACGCGCAGGCACAGGATTACTACCACCGCTTCTATCGCACCGACTGGCACGCAAATGCACATCAGTAGCCACCCTAAAACGGTTCAGGGTGGGTTGATGTTGCTCGCCCTGCTGGTTGCGGGGGTATCGCTATGCTTTGGGCAGTACGGTTTGTCAATTGGCGACGTATTGGCCCAGCTTACCCATCCACACCGTACCGCCGATATTGCACACCAGATTGTCTGGTCCGTTCGCCTGCCGCGCATTCTGATGGCGCTGCTGGCCGGCGGCGCATTGGGACTGTGCGGCGCGACGTTGCAGGGCGTTTTCCAGAATCCCCTTGTTGATCCGCATATTATCGGCGTCACCTCAGGTTCCGCATTTGGGGGCACGCTGGCAATCCTGCTGGGCCTGAGTATGCCGATGATGATGGGCACCACCTTTTTCTTCGGTTTGCTGGCGCTGACGTTGGTCTATTTGTTGGCGGCATTGCAAAAGCGTGAAAGCACGCTGGTGCTTATTCTCGCGGGGATTATTCTCAGCGGCTTTTTTGCAGCGCTTGTTAGCTTGATGCAGTACATGGCAGACACCGAGGAGGTCTTACCAAATATCGTATTCTGGCTGTTGGGTAGCTTTGCAACAGCTAACTGGACGAAAGTCCTGCTGCTGGCACTCCCTGTCGCGATCGCCGCACTGGTACTTTATAAGCTGCGCTGGCGTATCAATCTGCTGTCGCTTGATGATAAAGATGCGCGCGCATTGGGTGTCCAGGTGACCGCATTACGTCGCGGAGTACTGCTATGCTGCGCGCTGCTGGTTGCCGCGCAGGTGTCTGTTAGCGGCAGTATTGCGTGGGTGGGGCTGGTGATCCCGCATTTGGCGCGCATGCTAACGGGGGCCGATCATCGCCGCTTACTCCCCTGCGCATTCTGGCTAGGGGCAAGCTTTATGGTTCTGGTTGACGATCTTGCCCGTACCCTGACCGCCGCCGAAATTCCGATTGGGATCATCACCGCGCTGGTTGGTGCCCCTATCTTTGCCATCATGCTGGTACGCGCAAGCCGTAAAGGAATGCTGAAATGACCCCGACGTTAACGCTCTCAAATCTGGAGTACGGGCATAAAAAAGCGTTATTCGCGGCGTTAAGCCTTCACTGTCAACCCGGTGAGGTCTGGGCCGTGCTAGGTGCGAACGGACGCGGGAAAAGTACGCTTTTAGATACGATAACCGGCATTCTTCCGCCACTTGCCGGTGAAATCACCGTCTCGGGCGGCACGGGCATCGTGCCTCAGTCGTTTCACCCTGCTTTTGCATGGCGAGTCAAAGAAGTGGTCTTAATGGGCCGCGCGCGTCACATCGCCCTTTTCTCACAGCCGCAGGAAGAAGATGAGCGGCAGGTATTGAATGCATTAGCATTGCTGAACATTACACCACTTGCCGATACGCTGTTCAGCACCCTTTCCGGTGGGCAGCAGCAACTGGTGATGATTGCCCGGGCACTGGTCAGTGCCAGCCAAAACATTCTACTGGATGAACCTTGCTCGGCGCTGGATTTAGGCAATCAGCAGACGGTATTGCAACTCATCAGCAATCTTGCGCATGTCCAGTCGCGTACGGTGATGTTCACCACCCACGATCCTACTCATGCGCTGCAGGTTGCCAGCCATACGTTGCTGCTGTTACCCAACGGGCAGTGGCTGGCAGGAACAACGGCGGAGATTGTGCAAGAGGATAATCTGCAGCGAGCTTACGGCGTAGTAGTGCGTAAAATCCAACTGGAGGATTACCCTACGGCGGTGGTGACGCCGCTATTTAAACTGGATCGCTAACGGCGAGAAATCCAGCATCACGCAGGCAGCGCTGCCCTTCCTCCGCGAGGATAAACTGGCAAAATTGCCGAGCAGTGTCGCTTTCATCCAGCATTGCCAAATAATATTCGCAGCGGATATTCCACGGTTGTGGAATCGTTACGTTGCGAATATCCGTGTCCCCCATCGACGCAGTGGCGTAATGCGCATACCCAATAAACAAATCTGCCAGACCTTGTCGAATCAACCAACGACTCGCGATTTCTCCAGGCGGTACCGTCAACGAATCGCGCCCACCGACCAGTTGTATCGCACGTTGCTTGAGGGACGCCCCCAAGCCGGGATAGTCGATATCAAGGCGCTCAAAGAGCTGCCAGGTATAGTCTCCGGACGGGTCGCATAGCGGTGTCGATGTGCCCAGCCGCAGCGCGGCATCACTCAGTAACCCCAACCAATCCTTCCCCATCGTTTGCGGCGTATTTTTCACCGTTAAAATCAGCTGGTTTTGCGCAAAAGGTTGCAGACCGTGCGCACGCCCCGTTTCGCATAACCTGTGTGGATGTTGATGGTTTGCTGAGGCAAACACTGAGCAGGCGGCCCCACGTTCAATACGTTCGCGCAACAAACCAGCCGGGCCGAAAACAATTTCAACCGCGATCCCCGTACGTTGGGTAAATTGGGCTTGCAGTGGGATAAATGCGCGGCGTAGGCTGCCTGCCGCCAGTAAGGTCAGAGTAGAGTTCATAAGCGGTACGTAGTAGCCCGAGAAAGCGCTATATTACTCGGGCTATTACGCTATTGACCAGCGCTTTAGTAGCGAATATCCGCCAGCGACTGTAACTGTTCCGGTGTTGCTACCGGCAAGTGGAAAAAGTCCAGGTAGGCTGGGATCATCTCAAACAACATATCGGTTCCACGCTGTACCGGACAACCTCGCGCCATCGCGGATTTGAGAAACGGTGTAAATTCCTGCTTCATAACCACTTCTCCCACGAATGCACTGGGATCTATTCGCTCAACGTCCATAGGCAGCGGATCGCCAGGTGACATGCCAAGCGGCGTGGCGTTAACCACCAGTGAGTGTTCAGCCGGGTCGTTCGACATAATCTTCAGTTTAAGCCGTGGATAGTGCGTCTGGAGACGATCTGCCAGCGCCTGCACAGTGGCTTCCCGGGGATCAAACAGCGTTAAGGCGCTTACCCCTGCAGCGGCCAGCGACGCCGCGATCGCCGACCCTACGCCACCGCTCCCGACAACCAACGCACGTGCACCGTGGGTTTGAAAACCTTTACGCTGAATGCCACGAACAAAACCGTCGCCGTCGAACATATCCCCGGTTAGCGTGCCGTCATGTTCCCGACGAATCGCATTACAGGCACCCGCAATTTGCGCGGTCGGGCTAAGCCGGTCTACCAGTTCGCAGGTTGCCACTTTATGCGGCATGGTGACCAGGGCACCGGTAATGTTGGTCAGTGAAAACAGTGTAGGGATCAGTGCGGCGTAATCCTGTGGCTTCACTCCCATCGGCACCACTTTGACATCCACCCCCTGATTTTCAAACCAGGGGTTATAGATCATCGGGGCTTTAAAGCTGGCGGTCGGATATCCCAGGTGCGCGATCAACCGCGTGTGTCCGCTAATCTGCATGTACACCCTCCTGCTGTTGAAGATCCAGTTCAATGCGTTTCACGTCACCGAGGATAAATAAATAGGCTATAACGCCCAGTAGCGCGGCTCCGCCAATATAGATAAGGGCATAGAAAAAATTGCCGTAGGCGGCAACGATAAAACCAATCACCAGCGGTGTGAGGATCCCCGCCAGGTTGGCGCAAAAGTTAAACAGACCGCCAGTTAAGCCGCCCAATCCTTTTGGTGCCATATCCGAGATAAGCGTCCAGCCCAGTCCAACCATGCCCTGCCCGAAAAAGGCAAACGACATCACCAGAATCACCGCCGTATCGCTGGAGAGCCAGTTGGCGCTGATAATGCAGCTTGCCATCAGCAGACCGGCGATAATCGGCAACTTGCGTCCCAGATTGGCATTACCGGTGGCCTTGAGTAATTTATCTGATACCCAGCCGCCAAACATCACGCCACCCGCCGCTGCCAGGAATGGCAGAATGGCGAAGAAACCTACCTTAAGCCACGGCATATGCCGTTCCGTTGCCAGATAGGTGGGGAACCAGGTCAGGAAAAAGACCAGCACCGTATTCCCCGCAAACTGACCAATGCTGGCACCGATAATCTGTCGTTTGCTCAGCAGTTGACGCACCAGCGGCCAGCTAAAAGCCTTGTGCTGTTCGGCACCGGAACTCATGCCGCCACCCGCGGTAATATAGTCACGCTCCTGTTCACTTAAGTGTGCATCTTCATGCGGCTCACGGTAGTGTCGCCACCAAACCAGCGCAAAGAGAATGCCAACCACACCGACGGTGACAAACAGTGCTCGCCAGCCAAAACCGTCCATTATCCAGAACAGGAATGGCGCAAAACAAGCCAGTCCAAGGTATTCCCCTACCGTGTACACCGCCGTCGCTTTGGCACGCTCATGTTGTGGGAACCAGGCGCTCACCACCCGACTGTTTACCGGAAAACACGGTGCTTCACTAACGCCCAGACCAAAACGGCACAATAACAACGTTTTTAAACCGACGGCGAATCCGTGGAACAGCGTAAACAGCGACCAGAAACCCAATGCCAGAAAATAGGTTATTTTATTGCCAAACCTGTCGAGGAACATACCGCCGGGAATTTGCGCCAACGCGTAAGTCCAGGCAAAAGCGGAAAAAACGATCCCCATCATCGCTGCACCGATCCCCAGTTCCTGTGTCAACTGCGGGGCAGCGATGCCCAGCACGGTACGGTCGAGATAGTTAATCATGGTACCAACGGCCAGCAGCGCCAGAATACCTATGCGCCGCCGGGAGCGAGGGACTGCGTTGACCGCTTCAGCGGTAGCCACGCGATTATGGCCGAGTGAGTTCATAGTGTTTACCTGTCATTGTCGGGTGCAGATGAATATTATTTTTATGTTCGACTTCTGTGGCACTGACGTACCGGGTGGTACATTTTATGATTTAACGGTACTGCATTGCTGAAAGCCGCACGGCGGCATTCACTGCGCCGTATTGCGTGTATCCGTGACGTCTTTCCGTCAATTCAAAGAAGAAACGCCCTTCACTAAACGGCCAGGTGTAACGATGTAAGAACTCACCGCCTGTGCTGTCACGGTCGTAAAGGATTTGCTGGCGCTGGAGGATGTCGGTTTGCACGGCAGCGCCGAAGCGCGCCAGTAGGTCTTCATAATAGTTCGCCGGTACCGGCAGCGAGAGCGAGGCATCCAGCGGGTCGGTCTCCAGCAGCACCGGAAGATCGTGACAGGCAAAAGCGGCATGCTGCAACCCTGCCCCCTGGTAGCAAGCCACCGACCGCGCGATTTGCGTGGCGCGGCTTTGAGAAATGTTCAGCGCGAGTCGGATAGTACCCTGAGGACTTTGCACCGCCAGGCTTCGCACCAGACCGTACGGATCGGGCATCGTTTGCTCGTGCTCCAGCGTAAAGCCGAGCACCGTGCGGCAGAACATGACCCAGTTATCCCGGCTGTCTGCGTCCATTCCGAGGGCCAGATGGTCAATACCCAACAGCCTCCCGCCGTTGCTATCCGCGGTCAGATTGAAGTCTTGTGCGTAAATATCCTGATGATCGTCAACCAGATAAATCAGGCTGCCGTCAGGCGCGCAAACTGCCGGGATAGCACTTTCATTCGGCCCGGCATCGCCTTGCCAGGTGGCGTAACCGTAGGCTTTAGCCCGCGCGACGATTGGCGCACTCTCACTGACCCGCAACGCCATGGCACAAAGCGAAGTGCCGTGACGCTGATAGAAATGATCGGCCCAGCTGTGGGGCTGATAATTGATAATCACCCGCGCACCGCCGTTGCTCCATAGCGCGACCTGTTTTGTCCGGTGCATTCCCGCCAATCGGAATCCCATCCCGCCCAGCATTGTGCTGAGTTTTTTTGCCTCTGCGGGACTGGCGGCAAATTCAATAAATTCGGTACCGTTGAAGGAAGGTAAGTCAGCCGCCTGGAATAAATCAGCATGGGTATTATCGAGCGCCCGACGGGTCTGTTCTTCCAGCCACAACAACGAGCGGTAGCCATCTTTCGCCGTCGCCCCATTAGGTGATGCTCGAAAACCGTCGTTGAAAATTTCCAGCGACCACGGCCCACGATAACCCAATTGCGTGAGTTTACGGGTAAACTCCACCAACGGCAGTTCACCTTGCCCAGGGAAGCAGCGGAAATGGCGGCTCCATTCAAGAACGTCCATTTTCATCAGCGGCGCATCGGCCAACTGCAGGAAGGTGATTTTTTCCATCGGCACTTCGTGCAAGCGGTTCAAATCATCACCTAATGACAGAATGTGGAAACTGTCGAGCACAATACCCAGCGCCGGGCTATCAACGGCTTTAACCCGCTCCCAGGCCTGATACCAGCGGTTAACGTGAGTGCCCCACGCCAGCGCTTCGTAACCCACATTTATATTCTCTTGTTCAGCCAGCGTCGCCAGCGCACGCAGGTCCGCAACCTGCTGTTGAAAATCAGCGCTGCAGTCTGCCTGAACGTTGCTGCACAGTAGCATCGTGTCGCAGCCCAGTTCATGCATCAGCGCAAATTTGCGTTTAGCCCGCGCCAGATTAGCGGCAAATTGTTCGCGTGTGCCCCCCTCAAAATCACGAAACGGCTGAAATAGCGTGATTTTTAGTCCGAGATCGTCGGCCATAGTACGGACATCTGCTGGCGTACCGGTATAATAGAGCAAATCATTTTCGAAGATTTCCACGCCCTCATAACCGGCCGCTGCAATCGCGCTCAGTTTTTCAGGCAGGGTTCCGGAAATAGACACAGTAGCAATCGAACGCAACATAGTTTCACCTGGCTTACGCTGTAACAGTTGCATCGAATATGAATCATTTGGTTCAATCGCGCCAGATTTGGTTGCCAAATTGTGATCATTGTGTGTATTTTTTGTTCCATTGGAAAAGTTAACAGGAGTTGTTATGTCCGCCATGGCTCACGATGAAGCACAATCGCTCAAAACACGTATTTTTACCGCTGCGATCGCCGTTTTTGCCGAGCATGGGCTGGCTGGCGCCAGAATGGAACAAATTGCCGGGGAAGCGCAAACGACCAAACGAATGGTGGTTTACTACTTTAAAACCAAAGAGTTGCTTTACCAGGCGGTACTGCAATATGTGTACACGCGTATCCGGGAAACGGAGCAACAGTTGGGGTTAGAAAATCAGCCCCCAGTTGAGGCATTAGTGCAGTTGGTTAAGTGGAGTGTGCGTTATCACGCTGAGCATGCAGATTTTATGCGGATTATCTGTATGGAAAATATGCAGCGCGGCAAATGGCTATTGGCATCTGGTGACCTGAAACGGTTAAACAAAAGCGCCCTCTCATTACTGGAACACATTCTGCACCGTGGGCAGGAACAAGGAATGTTTCAGCCTGCGCTGGAAGCCCGGGATGTTCACCGGTTGATAAGCAGCTTCAGCTTCTATCAGGTTTCCAACTTTTATAGCTTCAATAGCCTCTATCTGGATGGTCCACTTCCGGATATTGATGATGAAGCGCTTATTACTCACCACAGCGAGCTGGCGGTTAAAGCTATTTTGCGCTTCGTCATCGCCTGATTACCCATTATTTCAGTGGGTTATGACTGACCAGAAAGTGCAGTCACTACCTTTTGCATCGCATCGCGCGTCAATTCCGAGCGCTGGATCTTGTTATTCGCCAGCGCCGTTCGCACGACTCCCGCAATAACCATGTGCTTTGGCTCCTGGCCTAAATCACGCATTTCCAGTACGACCTTACCCACAACGCGGCACATCTCCTGGTATAAAAAATCGTCTTTTGCTTGATTTCCCATTGTTTACACTCGCTATTTTCCATTAATAATCAGTTTATTATTGTTTTGTTCTGCCGATAAAGCAAATCAACGCGTAATGCTCTATGACCTGAGTTCGTTCGTTGCGCATCGCAACTGTTACGTTTTGGCAAGATATTCGTTTTTATTTTGTTAATTAGCGAGTTTTGATTTTGAAACAGCGTTTTCATTTTCTTTTTTGCGCATTACATCGTATAATCTGCGGCGTTTCTTTCTTGAATGGTTTCAGCTCATTGGACTGCATTAATAAACGATTAAAACATCGCCCATTTCACTATGCTGAACCTCTAGCACACTTTCCTCTGCACGCTTTTTTTATGTCACCTATCCTTATGGCGTGGCATAGCAACTTTCGTAATACAGCTTTAGCTCTATGGCCATGTGGGCATGGAGCGAAAATTCAAAATCCCAATCCTTCTCAATCTCAACCTAAAAGACTAAGACTGTCATGAAAAAGACCAAAATTGTTTGCACCATCGGACCAAAAACTGAATCCGAAGAGATGTTAGGCAAAATGCTTGACGCTGGCATGAACGTAATGCGTCTGAACTTCTCCCACGGTGATTACGCAGAACACGGCCAGCGCATCAAAAACCTGCGTAACGTGCTGAGCAAAACCGGTAAGAAAGCCGCTATCCTGCTGGATACCAAAGGCCCAGAAATTCGCACCATCAAGCTGGAAGGCGGTAACGACGTTGCCCTGAAAGCTGGCCAGACCTTCACTTTCACCACCGACAAATCTGTTGTGGGCAACAACGAAACCGTTGCTGTAACTTACGAAGGTTTCACCACCGACCTGACCGTGGGCAACACTGTCCTGGTTGACGATGGTCTGATCGGCATGGAAGTTACCGCTATCGAAGGTAACAAAGTTATCTGTAAAGTTCTGAACAACGGTGACCTGGGCGAAAACAAAGGCGTTAACCTGCCTGGCGTTTCTATCGCGCTGCCAGCACTGGCTGAGAAAGACAAACAGGATCTGATCTTCGGTTGCGAACAAGGCGTTGATTTCGTTGCTGCGTCCTTTATCCGTAAACGTTCTGACGTTGTTGAAATCCGCGAGCATCTGAAAGCTCACGGCGGCGAAAACATCCAGATCATCTCCAAGATCGAAAACCAGGAAGGCCTGAACAACTTCGACGAAATCCTCGAAGCGTCTGACGGCATCATGGTTGCTCGTGGCGATATGGGCGTTGAAATCCCGGTTGAAGAAGTTATCTTCGCCCAGAAAATGATCATCGAAAAATGTATCCGTGCGCGCAAAGTGGTTATCACTGCGACCCAGATGCTGGACTCCATGATCAAAAACCCACGCCCTACCCGCGCAGAAGCCGGCGACGTCGCTAACGCCATCCTTGATGGTACCGATGCCGTTATGCTGTCTGGTGAATCCGCTAAAGGTAAATACCCGCTGGAAGCTGTGACCATCATGGCCACCATCTGCGAACGTACCGACCGCGTGATGACCAGCCGTCTGGACTTCAACAACGACAGCCGTAAACTGCGTATCACCGAAGCCGTTTGCCGTGGCGCGGTTGAAACTGCAGAAAAACTGGACGCACCACTGATCGTGGTTGCTACCCAGGGCGGTAAATCAGCTCGTGCTATCCGTAAATACTTCCCGGATGCCACCATCCTGGCTCTGACTACCAACGAAACCACCGCGCGTCAGCTGGTGCTGAGCAAAGGCGTTGTTGCACAGGTCGTTAAAGAAATCAGCTCTACCGATGATTTCTACCGTATGGGTAAAGAAGTTGCTGTAGAAAGCGGTCTGGCTCAGAAAGGTGACGTTGTTGTCATGGTTTCTGGTGCCCTGGTACCAAGCGGAACAACCAATACTGCCTCTGTGCACGTACTGTAATAATTCACATACTTATTATAGTTTGCTTAAAAAAGCGCCCATCGGGCGCTTTTTTTATACCTACAGATAACATTGCTGAATAAAAATCAAATAGGCTCCCACTATTTAAAACGCGATTATCTAAGATGAATCCGATGGAAGTTATCTGTTTTCACAGACTTTTTCGCTAAAAAAGCCGGTAGTCGATGCTTCTTTGAGCGAACGATCAAAAATAAGGGAAAACGAATAAAAATATCTTCTCAATATAAAAAAGTTTGTGTAATACTTGTAACGCTACATGGAGATTAACTCAATCTAGAGGGTATTTATAATGAATCGTACTAAACTGGTACTGGGCGCGGTAATCCTGGGTTCTACTCTGCTGGCAGGTTGCTCCAGCAATGCTAAAATCGATCAGCTGTCTTCTGACGTTCAGACTCTGAACGCTAAAGTTGACCAGCTGAGCAACGACGTGAACGCA
>Ga0207655_1000119_pt1 | contig 159412 bp, 261 predicted proteins | sample KBSM44metaG_FD_184398 | JGI IMG/M metagenome (GOLD analysis project Ga0207655, IMG submission 184398) | Miscanthus rhizosphere microbial communities from Kellogg Biological Station, Michigan, USA - KBS M4-4 metaG (SPAdes) (version 2) | ecosystem: Host-associated > Plants > Roots > Rhizosphere...
ATCGCATTTATGCACAGCTCCTTTATTGTTTCTCTACGATAACTTTATATCCATTATCTGTAACTGACAATTGTGAGAAAGAATATTTCAACAATTTATAACCTATTCCTTCAAAGGCTTTACCGTTTATATCCATTATTTTATGTATGTCTTCATTGTTGCGACCTGCTAGAGTCCATGTATCATGAATTTTACTACCTTCATCAGACTCACTATAAGTTAGATTAACTATATATAAATTCAACATATCATCCCTCCTATAGTCCTTGTTTTCCTACTTTTTCACATGAAGTCCAAGTCATTTGATGACAAGTATGACCTAGTAATTTGTTTGCTCTTTGTAAAGATTTCTCAAATTCCTTTGCATCCTCTTTGCTTCCAAAGAATTGTGCAGTTTCTTTTATTTGATTACTAAACTCTCCATAACGTTTATACCATCGCACTACCCATGTATCCATTCCTGTTTCTAAAGTCTTATGTCCCTTTTTGAAAATATTTATGTTAAACATAACAACACTCCTTTTGTTTTGTTATTTAAAATAATCTTGCCTATTAAACTTTACTTTCCGATGTTCTGGGTCAATCAATTCTGGTTTGATATTCTTATTTAGCCATCTTTCTGCTTCATCCTCTGTAGAGAATTTCAACACATCACCATCTTCATCTGTGAAAAATTTATCTTCATCATAATCATATTCATCAAACCATTGCATACATACAACTGTAAGCATTCCATTTAATCTTGAAGACTGGTATATTTTATAATATATATCGTTCATATTGTCCTCCTTAATAATAGTATACCATTATCTTTTAGTTCTGTCAACAATTATTTAATTGGTTTTAATTCAGTAACTCTGTCTATATTAACTACTAATTCAACTTCTGCCCCATTGTCTCCTACTGTTTGGCGAAACTCATATAGGATATTAGCTCCCAAACTGACAAATGAAACTTTTGTTACAGGTACATCATTCAACATTTTCCAATTCAACTTCAATTCTTTAACTCTAGCATTATTATCCTTAAAAACAGCTATGAAATCCAACATATTATCAATCCCCTTTTATTTTAATAAAAATCTCTACTACTCATACCAAATGTTTTTAGACCACAAGATTGATTGCAAAATCCATATCTCATAGCATATCTATCTCTTGCATCCATTTGCTTGCCACAACCCGTACAAACTTCATATACCTTAGTAAATCTCCAACGTTGTTTCTTCATTGTACTACCTCGTAGCTTTCATCTAATACCCATTCCTCTTCTAATTCATACCAGACATCTCCATTATCTCTATTTACTTCAATGAAATATGTATATTGCCCTTCAAAATCGGCTTTTGGAGATACATACATTATTGTAAAACTAAAACTATCTCCACGAGTGTCTGTGAGTTTTTGACCAACTTCATATTTAGGTTGTTTCATAGTATCCTCTCCTTGTTAAAATTATCCTTTTATTAACTTCTTGGTTCTGCCACACCTTCCATACCTTTAGGGAATCTGTAATGTGAAACTTTATCTGGCATTATGTAAGTAGTATAGTCTATATGTGCATTTTCCTGCACGATAAAAACATCATCTCTACACATCATATCTAATATTTCTCCAACATTTTTTGCCCAACACTTCAATACTGTCCCATTCACTAATACAATTTCATAAATCATATAAAATCCTCCTTTATAAAATGTAGTTTTTATTCACTAAATTCTTTTACAAATACATCATAAAATTCTTTACTAACTTCTTGTTTGCTTGTGCTACCCCAATCATCTAATGCTAAATAATATTTCCCATCAGACTCATAAACATGTACAGTTCCATAATAATTAGACACTAATGTATAAACACTCATATTATCAATCTCCCTCTTCTTCTTCAATAAATTCAAATGAATCATCGTCAAGGTCTATAATCACATTACCAGATTCAGAAGCTACTTCTACAATTCTATCTGCTCTCCAAACCTCTATAACCTCATAATATTCATCTTTAATCCAACGAAATGTATCATCTTCAAATATATCCTGCAATGCTTTTACATGTGTATAGACTGCATATTCATCACGTAACTCCATTGTATCACCCTTTATAAAATGTAGTTTTATCCCCTTGCTAACTGTTCAATAAACTCCTGTATGCTAACCCCTTCTGATTCATCAAACCAATCCCCCACCACAATTCTCAAATCTAGAGAGCATTCTACACTCCAGTTCGCTCCCTCTCCCCAATATAAACTTAGAATTTCATTGATTAGTTTATCTTTATCAACTATTACATCTCTATATGGTACATATTTGACTCCATCAATATAAACTTCTTTTGCCATATTATCGACCTCCATTATTTACCATTGCTTGTTTGTAAGTCAATATCTGGCACAATTGCTTCTGGTCTGAATAACACTTTGTAATGGTATGCACTCTCATATTTTGCATCAGTTTGCTCAATAAAGTAAGTCACATTATCACTCAAACCAAGATAATGCTTCTTATATTGTCCTTCACCAACTTTGCAAGTTACAGAAATCTTCTTGCTGTCACCTGCATCAAGCGCACATAACCCCTCAATTGACAGTAAATACTTATCAGTAATACCATTAACGAATACTACTCTACGTTGTACTTCAAATGAATCTGCTGATTTAGATAAATTTTCTGAAACTGTATCCGCTTCTGTTCCACAACCTACTAATCCTACAATTGCCATAAGAGATAATAAACCTGCCATTAGTTTCTTTTTCATATTATCATTCTCCTTTATGTTTTATTTTAGTTGTAATCTGGAATATACTTGCCACTAAACATTGACATATGAAACTCACATACATATTTATGATTTTTATTATCATAGATTAAATTAGGATTACCTTCTGCTGTAATTTCAAAATCATACTTCTCAGATAGTTCTGTTAATTCTTTGAGAAAAGCTTCTACTTTCTCTTTTTTATCCATAAATTACATTCCTCCTTGAAGCATGAAAAACTCTGTTACAGATAATTCAGAAAGTTTCACACGACTTAATGGTACTTCTGTTATACGTCTAATTCTTGAAAACCTATCTTTCATTTCATATTCTGTCTTTTCAGCTAAAGATTTTTCTATATCTTCATCATCTTTAGCTAATACAATCACACGATTCCCACTGCTTCCACCTATATCATAAAATACTTCAAATGCTTTCATATTATCGACTCCATTTCAATTTAAGTTTATCAAACCATAAACAAAATACTCTTTTACATCCATTACCATTATCATAGTATTTGTGAATGCAGATGATAGGCTTGCAATGTAAATCCCATTGGTCTTTACGATGAATCTTATAATCTCCTATTTGCATCGGATTCCTCCTTTAAATAAGTTAGGGGATAAACCCCTAACTATTATGTTCTATTTCGTAATGTCCAATTTGCATCTACAAGGAAGTTATTTAAATTATCATTGATAACATTGTTCTTGCCAAATGTCACATTATTTATTGAAGTATTATAATTTTCTTTATTGATAATAAATTCCTTTACATCCCCTGCTTTAAATACTAACTCTTGTGTATCCCAATTAATTGAATTTAATGCATCAGTAATTGTCATAGGCTCACTCCCAACGATTTCTTCTACTACTTCTCTGATAACCCATTTACCTTCATTGAATAAATGCGGTTTCAATTCTACTATTTGATTTGTATCAGCATACTTTAATCCTTCAATATCGAAATAAATTTTTCTTCCTGTTAATAACTGTAAACAATACTTAGATGGTTGATTTTGACTCGATATAATCCAAGAAAGAATACCAGAAAAATCAAATATTACATCCTCTGGTAGTGCTCCATCAGTATGTACAGGAGACTTGAAGTTTATATTATTACCCATAACATAATGTTTAACAAACCATGCCTTGCTTTCAAATATGTCTTTGAATGTTAAGTTTTTGAAGTTTATAAGTTTTGTTCCAGTAATTCCTGTAGAAACAGTTACACTATAACTTGACCCTCCAAAATCACCTTTAGCAGAATAAGCGTTTGAATCATTTACAGCTAAATTATATGCTTCTAAAAGTGTGTTCTGATTTTGTTTTACATCCCATAAATATTGCAATGTTTCATTTTTTAATTGGATTGATGTACCATCAGTATGATAAAGAAAATCATTTTGATATCCAATATCTTTCATTGTGACACTATCATTCGTAAAAAATTCCAATCCATTCTCATATTCGTTATATTGTGCTCGATTCAACAATGTTAAAAAATTCATTTTATCTGCCATAATTAAATTCCACCTTTGTTTTTATTTATTAACTCAATCAATACATCACCATGACAAGCTCTTGGTTTGCAGAAGCAACATAATGTCTTTCCTTCTAATTCATCCAGACTGTCAAGTAAATGTTGTTGTGTCATAATCCATTCACGATATTTCTCAATTGCTTCTTCTCTTGTATCTACTTTAAATCGTGCTTTTGTATTACTCATGTGAGAGAATGGGTTGCCCCACTTAGACCCTCTTCCTATGTAGATGTCATACGGAAGTTTGTGATACTTATTTACAACAGTTGTTTCATTCATCTAAGTCCTCCTTTGGAAACTTCAAATCTCTCAAGGAATGAGTTATTCTGAAATATCTTCCATACTGTTCCAGTCCAATGTAACCTTTTTTCTCTAGTGATAACAGTATTCTATGTACATTTAGTTCTGTAAGTTTTAAATCTCGTGATGCAAAATTCAGATACAACTCAGTTCTACCATAAAATGAAGAGTTCATTATGATGTAATTGTAGACCTTGTATTCCTTCTTACTTATTATATCATTATTTTTGTATTCTGTCCAGTGTTCTTCCAAAGAAAATGTAAAATTTTCATTTCTATTTTCCATAACATTATATTTAGGATTATAATAGTTAATAAAATATAACTCATAAATCTTCATTTCTGCTTCCACATCAAATGTCATATACTCAATAGTCTCACACTCATCATAACACCTCTTAGAGAGATGACCATGTGCTGTAAAGTGTTCTTGTGTCAGTCTTCTCTCAAGGTTGTTAGTCCTGCCGATGTAAATTGTATTATCATCTTTATCTAAAAATCTATATACATAAAATTTATTCTGCACTTTCCTCACGTTCCTCCAAGATATGCCTTGCTAAAATCAATTCAAGAATAATACTAGTAAACTTATTTCTCGTATCTTGTGTCAAAGGCATGTTGTTATTTGTTCTAATATGTGCAAGCATCATCTGTAATTCTGTTGTTGGTATCTTCTCCATATTTCCCCTCCTATTTATCAACCCAAACAAGTTTGATATCCATATCTTCACCTGCACGGGCTTTCTCATTAATTACTGTGAATATAGCTAATGAGATATAGTCGCTATGTCCTTCTGTTATAAATACATCATTCACATACAATTGAAACATATAGATTCCTACTTTCTATTTGAAACCAATGTAACGCTAATAACATCTTCTCCATCAGTCACTACATCAAATGTTGTTTCTTTTTCTTTACCTACCATTTTAGCAGTCTTTAAAATTTTATCTATATCATCATACAAATATCCATCTATATCAAATTCAGTAGCCTTCCCATCTTTCTCAAAGAATACTTTGTTGACGGTAATTTTCCCACTTTGATATGAATCAAGTTTAGAAACTTTTGCATCTGTAATTGTAACGTTCTCATTCACACTTTGATGACTACTATCAGTTGATTCACATCCCTGTAATAATGCCATTGTCAAAGCAAATGTCAAAGTAAATACTCCAAATTTTTTCATTGAATCACCCCTTATACTTATATAATGTTAAGATGTCTTCATGACCTTTAAACACTAATTCAATCAGTTTTAAAACTTCATTCCAGTCAGCTCCACCTCTATCACTTCCTAGTTTTACAGGAAGGGCAACTGTAAGACCATGTTGAAGTGCAAATGCTTTCAAATTCTTTAAAGAGTTTTCTAATGCATTCATAAGTGTATATTGACCAATCTTCCCATATGTATATTGACCAAATAAGTTAGCAATGTACTTACCATTTGATTCAACAACTAATGACTTACCTAAAAGGAAGCGTACAGACTTTTCTTTCTCTGCTTCTGTTACTAATTCTTTATATACTTCATAAGCCTTAGGATGCTGTTGTTTAATCTGTAGAGCCAGACCCGACCCCATAACTCCCATACAATTTACTTGATGTCCAATAATTTCCTCTTTTGCTTTTAAAATGTCTCCATTAATAATTTTAATCATATTATCAACCTCTCTTAATCATGATTTGTGGTGGTTCTGGTTTCTTATGTGTTGTTGGTTTTCTTTCTCCTGTTAAGCTAAATCTTGAAATATGGTCAACATGATAATATGTATCTCCTAATTTAATAAATTTACCTGTTCTAAGTAGTTGTTGTAGTTCGTCTTCGGTGATATTGATTGGTTTATATTCTCCATCAATTCTAAGATTGATTATCATTTACTCACCTTCTTTTTCTTTAAGTTTATCCATCTCCCTAAAATCACAATATTGTTCAAAGGCATTTAGTAGCATATCCTTTGCTTCATCATTCGTAACCCAACCAGTTTTATGAGCTTCTAGTATTTGCCCCATCTTTCTTCTAAGCAAAACTTCTCTCCATTTTTCGGGTGTAAGTTTACTCATGATATCTTTCAGACTCATATTAACCCCTCCTATCGTTTTCTTGTTCCAACTCCACGTATAGGCTCACTTGGTTTAGTTCGAGTTAAATAATTGACCTGTCGTACTATTTCATTAATTTTCTGCATCATTTCTGCTTGATTAGGTAGTCGAGTAACTTGTGTACCATCTTCTCTATTTTCTACGATAATACGTTCTAATTCTTTAATAATAGCCATTAAATTCCTCCTTTGATAAAATCAACATTTTATCCTGTATTTTGGGTTCAATATTTACCGTCTATAGACGGGATTTAAATTTTGCCTTTTTTCGATTTTCCCACTTTTCATAACTTTCTTGGTCTACAACATGCCAAAGGTCAAAAACATTCTTTATTATCGCTATCAGCATCATAAAAACAATCAAAGTACCTGCTGTGTATAATCCAAAGTCTATTAAGCTCATTTGACATCCCCTCCCTGTAAACCTATTATATCATTATTTTTAGTGACTGTCAACAAAAAAATAGCAGGTAAGAAAATTTTTATCCTACCTGCTGTAAAACCTTAAACAACATTACTGTACTTAATATATCGGCAGGTGAAGTTGCTTTTAAAATCTCTTTCACTTCAAACTTTCCATCTGACATATCAATCTTGTCAATCTTGTTCCAATATGCTATTATCCATTGTTCATCTGTCTTTAACTTCTTTCCAAACTTATTATGTAAGGCTGTGACATTCTGCATCAACTCTTGACTATTCTTCTTCTTCATGCTTATAGAAATCTTCCAACATTATTTGTGGTGTACAAATTTTTTCTTTCAATTTGAAATTGTAAAATTCATTCATAGACAACACTCCTACAGCATCAATTGTATCCCATTCATTTAGAATTGCACCATATCTACTATTTACTCTAAATTTAATTAGTTCCATTTCATCATATGTTGCAAATTTCATTGTTTCAAAAGTTTTTCCGATACACTTTTTACTTTCAATTGTGATTCCATTTACTCTCACAATAATTTTGTCAAATCCATTGCCTGTCAACTTGTTGAATTTTTCAATTGTACGAATATTTTCAATCGCTTCTTCTGGTGTCAATTCAAGGTCATACTCAATTGTTTGTTCATCACTATCAAGGTCTGGCAAGAATCGTTTAATGTACTCATTTAAGTTTTCTAGGTGTTCCGATGGCATTACAATACCACCTGCTTCTGGATGACCTAAAACCTCAATTTCACCAATCTCATTGAAATCAGCTAAGAAGTCTTTTAATGGAAATCCTCCATAGCTACGGAAACTTCCACTGATTGTACCTTTGTGATTACGACCTACAATTACAGGACGTTTAAATGTATCAGACATTTGTTGTGCTACAACACCATTAAATCCTTTTGATGTTTTGTCATCTAATACAACTAGAATTTTCTCTTTTAAATTTACTTTCTTAGAATAAGATTCTACTAAGTCCTTCTGAATGGCTCTACGTCTTTCATTCAACTTCTGCATCTTTAAACGTAGTGGTTTACATTTATTGTCATCATCTTCTAATAGTAAATCAATTGCTAGTCTTAATTCATCCATACGTGCTGTACCATTTAATAGTGGTGCGATTCCGAAACCAATTGCATTACAATCTAAATTCCAGTTGTCAATCTTTGCACCTTTTAAAATACGTGTAAGTCCCATTGTCTTCACATTTCGCAATCCTTGCAAAATTAAATATCTATTTTCTGGGACATTGACTTTCATAATATCTGCATACATTCCTACAGCAACTAAATCAATATAATCAAATGGGTCTACTTGGTCAAGTGTATCTTCCATTACTTGCATAACTTTAAATACTACTCCTGCACCAGATAACGCTTTATTCGGATATTTACATCCTTCTTGTTGAGGATTGACCATTAACACATGTGGATTAGGACGTTCAATTTGATGGTGGTCTAAGATGATAATTTCTTTGCCTAATTCTTCTGCAATATACTTACATGCAATAGCATCATTTGAAGATGAATCAACTAAGATTAATAAATCACATGCCTTGATTTTTTCTAAGTTTTCTAGATTCAATGCTAATCGTTTAGTCTTAGATTCATCCTGTTCATCTTCTGGTAATTCTGATTGGTCTAAGCCTTTTATCTTAATCATACTTGCAATACCATGACCATCATTTCTTTCACCATAAATGAAATCTACTTTATCAGTATAATTTCTCAAGTATCGTATCATTGTAGAAGCAGAAGTAAGTCCATCTGCATCTGGGTCATATGATACAACAATATTTTGCTCTTTCATAAGAGCTAAGATAATTCTATTACCTGCTTCATCAATGTTCTTCATTAAATACGGGTCATGAAGCACACTTTCAGAGGGATTGAGAAACTCATCTAAGTCTTCAATCCCTCTAATTTTTGCTATTTGCTCACTGATATCATCACGCTTCCTTACTTTCACCTTCGCCTTGCGTTGAATCCACTTTACCATTCACAATCTCTCCCTTTGAAACCTCATCCTCAAGATGGAAATTTTCTTCTGTGATATTTTTATTAATATTTCCCATAGCTTCATATCCTTCTGCCATCTTAATGTGTCGTAAAAGTTTCGTAACACCTTCAACAAAATCAGCAGTAGCTTCTTGTAATAAGATTTTTTCTAATTCTTGTGCATCGAATACATCACCAACATAATTTGTAACTAAATCTAAATCATCCTTAGTGATTCCTAATTTAAACATTTGTTCCGCTAAAAACGTTTGCATTTTATTCATTTCTAATACTGCCATACCTTTATTCATTTTTCTCACGTTATCAAGTATTTGTTGTTTTTTCATGTTCATTTCCCCTTTATATTATTATTTTTTGTGTTTATGTTTAACAAGAAAGGCTAAGAAACTCTTAGCCTATTATTTTTTGAATCCACCGAAAAATGTTACTTTACCGCCCATTTTCTTTGCTTCTAATTGAAGCTCTTTTTCAGCTTTGATTCGAGTTGTTGGAGATACCGTTGTAACCAACACATCCTTTTTAATTGTATTTCCTGCTTTGTCCTTGCTTGTTAATTCTACTACTGCATAGAAATGATGTCCTTTTACTGCTTTCATTTCAACGTGACGGTTGCCTTTAAGAATGTTTTTGTTAATTTTCATAGTGTAATTCCTCCAATAAATTATTATTTTTTGTTTTTGTCTTTACTTTATTATATAATAATCATCATAAAAAGTGATGGATTATATCGAAATTAGTCGATTGCCTACGCCCTTTTAAGCTTGAGTCGCTTCTTCTAATGTCACATACTCAACAGAGTTCATATGTGCTAAGAATTGCTGTTCTTGTTCTTTTGCTCTACGTTGTACCTTTTGCTCTTGACCTAAGTCTATGTATGGTTGTAACTCTGTGTACGCTCTTAGAGAGTACTGTTGCGTATCTAATCTTGCTTGGCGTGAATCTTGGTAATCTACTTGACTCTTTAATGAGCCTTTAAATTGATGATACTGTTTAACGAATGCAATCATTCTTCTTCTTTCATCAATTCTTTCTTTGATGATTCTTCGAGTGCGTTGTGCATCTTGAAGTTTTTTAAATAATCCATAACCCATAGATGCGTTACATTCTACAAATTCTATTGTGTGTTCAAGGTCTACAATCTTTTTGTCGATGATTGACATCTCTCTATTTAGCTCATCTGTAACATCTTGGTCTAAACTCATTGCAATTTCTTCTAAAGCTTTGAATGCTACAGCTAAATTCTCTTTATAATCTACTTGGAATGGTCTTTCATTAACTTGAGCTAAAGTTTCGTTAATTTTTGTGTTTGTCATAATATCATCCTCTTTTCGATTTTATGTTTGATTGATTTTCTATCAACCTTGTAATCTTATTATATCATTAATTTTTATGCCTGTCAACGTTATTTATTACATTATTTTAATTTTTTTAGGCAATTTCTACTTCAAAGATATAATCTTCTTCAAGCTGTTTCCAAATCTCGATACCTGCATCTATTGGTGATTGTTTGTCTGCCAATAAATCGTCAGTATCGAACATTGCGTAAACATTACGTCCTTCAAACATTCTTGCATTCTTTTCAATATCTTCTTGGGGAAGTCCTTTGTCGTAGCATAAAACAATGTCAATGTCAAGTCCTAATTGTTTAATCATTTGCACCTGTACCTCTGAAATACCAGATGCTCCAATTGCTACGCTGTTGTAAATTCCATTTTCAAAGAGTTTCATACAACTCTTTTCTCCTTCAAATATGTATACTCTCTTCTCCATCAAAATATATTGATGAGCGTAATGGAAGTTAAACCATTCTTGACTGTTATTACATCTACATAGATAAAGATATTTGAAATCTGCATCTTCTTCATCTACCATTAATCGACCTTTAACTCCTACAAGCTGACCAAATCTGTTTCGTAGAGGAATTGTTATACGGTGTGATAAAGCATCAACACCTATCCCATACATTACTTGAGTCTCATAACTTATCCCCTCATCAATCCAATCTTGAAATGGTAGAGGTTGACCCCAATAATAATAATCCTCTAATGTTTCTTCTGGAATAACTGGATTAGGTTTAAATTCAACCCTTCTTTTACGTTTTCTAATGATGTCTTTGAGACAAGCTGTATAATCTTTTCTCTTTTTTACTACACCATTAATATATTCAGTCCATCCAAGAAGTTCACATATAAATCGTTTTGCGTTGTTTAAATCTCCTTGTACTTCATCTTTACGCTTTTCGTGTGCCAAATATGACACTAAGTTGAAAATATCTCCATTAAAACTTCTGTTACGTATAGAGCAGGAGATATTTTCATCTGCCTTGGCTTGCACTGCTCTAGGATTGCTAGAGTGATGATGTTCTGGTAATCTTGCACAATACAAGTTACCACGTTGTTCAGTATGTATGTTCTCACACTCTAGAGCTTCCAAGATTGTTTCAATTTTGTCCTCTCTTAATATCCTTTTCTTGATTTCTTTCAAATCGTTGAAGTTGGACATTATTATCACCTGCTTAATACCAATTTGCTATATACTTAGTATATCATTATTTTTTATTTCCGTCAACAATTATTTTTAAGATTTATCTTTTGGCACTGTACACCATCCAATTTCAGAGAATGTATTAGTATGGAAATGTGGTTCGATTACTAATACTGGTAATCCTGTATCATTCGCTTGACCAAAACGATTCTTAGGGAAAAACATAAGGTAATAAGTCTTTCCTTCTTCAAGTTTAAATTCAACTTTTTCATATTTCCCACTTGGCATTTTCTTTAATCTCCAACATTTTAATTCATGTTTACCATCCTCAAGTTCACTTGACCAAACTGGACGAAACATCATAACAACAGATGCTTCATTTTTTGATGCTTTCCCTTCTCCAATAGCTTCATAATCTAAGTATCTATTTCTAATTGCATTATCCGCTAACTGGAATGTGACAAGTGTTCTGAGGTTCATACCCCCTGCATTTTTACGTGTAAGACGATAAATAGTCTTCATGTCCTCTGTAAATGTGACCCATCGAGTATCATGGTCTGATTCCTCTGAAACCTTATGTGTATCAATCACCAAATTGTGATATCCTCTATTTGCCCAGAATCTAACAATCTTTTCAAGGTCTTTTATTACATATTTTTCCATAAAGATTACCTTGATTAAAGCTTCTTCTCCATTTAACATTTCTTTCATTGTTGCAAATGCTGTTCTGATTTTATTTTTATCTTCTTCATTTAATTGTCCATTAAGCATTTTCTTTCTGTCTAATACCATCTTATGCTCTGTCCATAGAATTGTTAAAACAATTTTCTGACGGAATGCTTGAGCATCTTCTTCATTAAGTACAACTATTGCCTTTTCACCGTTCTTAATACAAGACATGACAACTTTTTCAGCAGTAATTGATGATTTCCCTGTTCCTCCGAAACCACCTAGCATCGCCACGTGACCACGTGCAAGACCACTTGTAACACTATTCATTAGCACTCCATTATAGAATGGTAACATTTCTGCTGAATCTTCTTCTAATTTTCTAATAAATTCATCTGCATCAATATATAAATCTTCTGCTTCATATCTGTTGACATTTCCTAATGAAATCTGATTCACTTTATCGTTCCAGAAAATAGATAATTGTTCTCGTGTCATTTTTTCAAAATCATAATTACCACTCTTTAAGAATACTTTATCACCAAATAGCAACCATAGTTGTCTTAGAGTGTAATTGCGTTTAATTGTTTCATAGTAATATTCAATGTTATCTGCATTCTCTTTTACAATTTCAATTGCATCTTCAATAGTATTCATACCACCTAATGCATCAAACTCTTCTTCTACGTTCCATTCTTTGACTTTAGTATGTACTGTAATCGTATCGAATGTTTTAATACCTTCATCATACATTCGTCTTCCTAACTCAAAATAGAAGCCCCATTGGTCATGTACAAATTCATCTTGAGATAATCCATCATTATATTCTGCGTAATTAGTAAAAGGGTCTCCCCATAGTAACCCTGCAAAGTATGCTTCGTTAATCTCTGCCCCTTTATTAATCTTCTCTACAATCTTTTCAATCTCATCTTTAGTATTGACTTTTGCCATTCTATCATTCTCCCTTTATCAATCTAAGAAAGCGGAAATATCATTCTTGCGTGTTGGTTTCTTGTAATTTGAAACATGTTCTTCTTGTACTTCCATTTGTTCTAATTGCTTTTGTGCAATAATATCAGCTCTCTTACGGTTTTTAACTCGTTGCTCTACAAAATAAATCTTATCAATAATAATTGACAAGGCATACTTGAATGCTTGCATAAATCCATTAAATCCTTTTGTTCCATTATAATATTCAATTGTTTCACTACAGTAATCAAAAGTTTCCTCAATTAACAGATAATCATAACCCTCTTTATATCGTTTTGTTACATCTTGCTTCCCATAAACTGGCTCACCATTTCTCAATTTCTGTAAGAATGGATAAGCTTGTGGTGGCACTGTACTTACACCATAAATCTTTTTCAGTGTCTCTACTAGTTTGTCAAGCTTTACAGCTTCTTCGGCTTTAAACTCTTTTTCTTGTTGATGTTCTGCAAAACAATGTTTGTGATAGAATTTTCGTAGAGGTCTCTTGTCTCCTACTATCTCAAACTCCATATCTTCTACGTTTGTATCTTCAATTTTACATCGCTGACACTTTCTTGTACGTTTAGCCAATATGACCAACTCCCTTCGATATCAATATATCATTATCTTTTGTTATTGTCAAGGATTATTTTGAAAAATAAAGACCACTCTATTGAGCAGTCTTTATAATGTTTGCAACTTTTGCTTCTACTTCTTCTGGTGATAAATTGTCTGTAATAATCGTGTGTAAACGAATAGTACCATTACCAACATATTTCATATAAAAGTCATGAAAGACTCTCTCATAACCTTCTTGCTGTAACAATGATTGTCTTGCATTTTCTTCTGCTTTTCCAAACGATACTTTATCTCTAATTAAACGTTGTTGTAAGATTTCTTCATCTTCTACTTTCAAGAATACGATATCAATATCTAATCCAATTTGAGATAATATGAATAGTTCTTTTGAAAGAAAATTATATCGCTCTGTAAAGTCATAATCTTTATATAACTGTGAGTATACTTGTTCAGAAAAGAAAAATCTATCACAAATCAATTGAATATCTTCCTTACAGAATCCATGTAAAGTACTAATCCAGTTAATGTAGTATCTATATACTTTTTTCATTCCTTCATAGCCATCATCATGAAAACCTGTAAAGTTAATCAATGTCATTTCTGAAATCTTATCACGCATTTTTCGTGCCACTGTAGACTTACCAGAGCCACGTGTACCTTCAATAATTGTTATGTGTGCCATAAAACCTCTCCCTAATTTAAAATAGTCACATTAACATTCCTACGACCCCAATTATCAGTGAGGTTACTGTTAGCCATTAATATATCAATCCTATTACCTTGAATAGCACTTCCTGTATCTAAAGCAATATATGTACCTAATCCTTCAATCTCTACAATTGAATTTAACGGTATAACATCTGGGTCTGTTGCAATGATTCCCATACCATTGTAAGTGATGCTACTAGAGATATCTAAACCTGTTCTAGTAACAACCTTTCCACCATATGTACCGTTTTCTGACGGATGATTTGTATATGCTGTTGCTTCAACTGTAATTGTTCTACCATTCTTTTGTTCTACATTATTTGTCTTTTTCACATCACTTCCTTTCTTCTGTTTTTTAAAATTTAATTCTTTCTCCAACTCTGAAATCTTAGACTCATAATTCTTAATCTGCGAATTTTGTTCTTCAATCTTCTTAGTTTGGTCAGTAATCTGTTGTTCCTGTTTCTTTGTTGTCTCTTCTGACTGTACAAACTTCTTTTCGATATCCTTCATTTTTAATTCGATATCGTTAATACGGGTATTCTTATCAGCATTGTCTACATTTAATTTATTGATAATTTTCTTATTATCACTGATTTCCGCATTCTTTCTGTCAATTGTGTTGTAAGAATAAGCACCAACGCCTATTGTCAACATTAAACTGACTGTCATCACTCCACTTATCATAATTTTTTTCATTTCATCGCTCCTAGTTTAGCCTTATTATGAGATGTGGTAGGCTGAATATCTCAACCTACCACATTATCTCTTTTATGTATTAAGCTAGTTCTTTAACAAATTCTAATACTTCTTGTAAATCTTCTAAGTTGTTTGATTTTTTATAATCAATTGCACCTGTTACTTTTTTAAATTGACCTGCACATTTCTTTTTGTCTGCTAATGCCATATCTGTCAATAGTTCTCCAATCTCTGCTTTTACAGCTTCAATTGCTTCTGCAACATCTTCATCAGTTGTTGATTCTACTGCTGATTTCTCAGCTTCCGCTTCTTGTTCAACCTGTACTTTTTCTGCTTCTTTTTCTTTCTTAGTTTTCTTTACAGGTTTTTCTTCTACTACTGGTTCTGTTTCTGTTTCTTCTTCAACTTCCTCTTTTGGTTCTACAACTTTCTTAGGTAATTTCTTACCAGATGATGCTTCAACAGCTTCTTTGAATGCTTTTAGGAAGTCAGCAGGTTCGTTACTAGTTGATGCAGGGAAGTGTTTGAATCGGCAACCTGCAAGGAAATTACCATCACTACGGAATCGTAACATGCGTTCCTCTTTTGGCTTACCATCTTCACCTTCTGTTGTCATTAAGTCAGCGTAAATAATGAAATCTGATTCACGCTCAATGATGTCAGATACTTTACCCATAACATTTAATCCTGTGTAATCGTACTCATAACCATCTTTATTTTTAATCTTACGTGTTTTTTCGTGACCAATTACTAATACGCCATATCCTGCCTTTTTAAGACGGTCAATTTGCTCATAGATAGCTTCACCAACCATTGTATATCCATCACCCCAAGGGATGTTAGCAATTGTTTTATAACGTTTTGCAGGGTTATCTTGACGGTTCGCTTGACGAATAACATGTTTTGTAGCATAACGTTCTAATGCTGTGATTGTGTCAATGATAATAAACTTGAAATCTACTTCACTTCTATTTTCGATTAACTCGTCTACAACTTCAATGAATCCACGTTCTTCATTGTCTGTCTTTTTAGCTTTTACTTCTTCATCATCATCGTCTTCATTTTCTGCCCATTCAAAACCAGTGATAGGAATCGCAATTACACCATTCATAGTCTTATAACCAATCTCTGTACCTAGTAATAATGCATTCTCTAAACTACCGAAATGTTCTTCAACAACTTCAACTGCCCATGTTGTCTTACCGAATTTAGATTTTCCTAACATTGTCATGAAATATCCTTCTAATTTAGCTTCTGGTTTGTTGGCTTTTAATTTCTTTAAAAATGACATATTATAATTTCCCCTTTTTCTCTCAATTTATGAGAGAAGGGGGCTTTCTTCTCTAAGTTATTGCCCCTATGTTCTTAATGTTTCAGTTTAATATTTTAATATATTGTTATTTTTTACGTTTATGTATATCTTAGAATGGTAAATCGTCCTCATCAATACCTTCTAATGGATTTTCCTCTTCTTCTTTCTTTTTAGCAAATGGATTTGCTGTCTTAGATTTCTTACCACCTAAACCACTAGCTTTCTTAGATGATGTATCTTCTTCTTGAATTAATTCTTGGTTAGGGAAATCATCCTCATCATATACTCCATCCTGCCAATCTACTACACCTTGAATCTGTAAACCACTTTCAAATCGTGTTCCAGTATATTTTTCAGCATGTTTCGGTTGTGCTTTACCACCCAACCCACTTAGAAGATTCTTCTTACGTTTATCTTCTTTTTGTTCTTCTTCTGATTTTTCGTTTGTTGTGATAATACGGTTCACTGCATAGCCCCAAACAGTTAAAACATCACCAAATTTAACTTCTTTAGCTAACCCTGTTGCTAATTCTTTAAGTTCTGCATCTTCATTACCCTCTGAATCTTTGTAAACAACTTCAAACTGTTTGTCATACCATTTCTTACGGAAGTCAATAACACGACCTGTAACGATTGTTTTCTTTTCTTTTTTAATATGTTCTGCATCAATGAATACAAATTCTTGTGAGAAGTAATTCATTTCCTCTGCATCTTCTTTTGTTAAATCTTCTTCTCGGACAACGTGTACTTTCTTAATTGTCCATTGTACTTGTTCAATCCATTCTTTTGCTTGGTTCTGGAATTTATTGTATCGAATTTCACCTTCGATTTTTAATAAGTCACCATTTTCAACATTTTCTGATAGAATATCAGCTAACTGATAATCTGGTACACCATGACTAATAACCTTACCATCTTCACCAAATTCAAGACCTACACGTGCTTGAGGTGCTGTATATCCTTCTGCACGATACTCATCAGCACTTTCTAACCATTCTTCGTAAGGGATACGTAATCCTTTAAATTCTGCATCTTCTTTTTTCTTTTCACTATTCCATAAGAAAACTTCTGTTGGCTCGTAAGCATACATTTGTACTTGTAACGTATTTGTTTCAGATGTTCTGATACCAAATTTCATTTTACGGAATAATCGTCCTTCATTTTGACCGCTTTTTGCTTCATCTTCTACAAAGAATCCATCCTTATCTGCGTTAGTTACCTTTCCGATAAACTTAAATTCCGATTTGTTTTGTTTTAACTCTGTGCGCTCTTTTTTATTACGTGCCATTATTAATTTCCCCCAATATGTAATTATTTTTGATTTTTATGGTGAAGGAAAAGTTATGTCTTTTCCTTACTAACAATACTTAGTATATCATATATTTTTGCGCTTGTCAACTAATTATAGTACATACCGCAAAATATTTTTGTTTGGATTTTTTTGGAATCCGTTATAAATAGTTTCAAGCTCTACATCTTGATTGTGCAATTTGCATCCAATAAGGACGATTTGTTCTGTGTCAAACGCTTGCAAGAAAGTTTTCTCAAAAGCATGACGGATTCCATAAGTGTAACACATTTTTCTAAACATGTCAAATGATACGTTAGATTTTTTTATTTTCTCTTCTCTGTAATCTAGAAGGTCATCGGATACATTCTTGTTTCTACCTAAATGGGTTATGTAAAACGAATGGCAATCGCCAAACGTCTGAAACAATACTCGTGAATCCTCTGGCAAATTATGTGTTTCTATAAACTCTGTGATGGATGTATTTACCATTTAAAAACCCCTCTCCCAATAACATTATTTAATTGTCAATTAGTATCGTATCATGTTTGACCATTCTTGTCTAGTATGATTTATGTGAAACCACTAAATTTTCTGATAGCTATCACCTCCCTTTATTACGGATGTCTTTGTTCTTCATTTTTTGTCGCTGATTAAGTTCAGCATCAACATCAACATCAATTAATTCAAATATCTGATTATAATTTACTTTTAACAATTCACATAATGCATAAGCATACAGAAATTTCCAACTGTTACGATTAGAAAGAATATTCATGAATCCCTTGTATGAAATCTGGAGACCAAACTCTTTACAAATTTTGTCATGGAGTTCTGTATAGTCCATCTTTTGTGAGTCTAAAATGGCATCCAGTTTTGTCTTATTTAATTTGATGTCTTTTTTGTGAATCAAAAATGTACGCATACTTTGCTCCTTTAAAATTTATTTTGTGTAAGTTTGACGGATGATATCTAATGTCAAGAATCCTTTTAGATTGTGGTATGACTTCATATTAAATCGGTCTGCAACCACTTTTAGTTCATCTAAAGTAAGTTCTTCATCATTCATTTGTGATAGTAATTCATTTGCATAATAAACCATACCACTACGTTGTATAAATTTTGCAGTCAAACTTTTAATGCTTAATGTTTCTTTAATTACATCTAATCTTCTATAAATAACAAATTTGTCAGCAGGTTTATTTATATTGCTTTCATCTTTAACATTTGTTATAGAAGCTCTAATGACATAATCATTATCAATTAAATTTGTATATCTACCTACGTGTTCATTTTCCTCCATTTGACCATTTTTCTTTTCATATGTCTTTTGGTCAATAGCTTCTTGAAGTAGGTCTAATGTGCGCTCATCAACTTCTAGATAACGTTGTGTATACTTTAATGGAAATCCATTATCATCTTCTTTTAATGTGTTAGTTAAGTGTATTCTACCGTTTGCCCAATCAATGTCAGACTTCTTTAGGTTTCGAATTTCACTCATTTGTTTGCCCCCAACACCGATGAATGATAATCTTAGTATAACTGAATCTTGTGCATTCACACATCTGTCTTCATAACGTGCAAGCTGTTTCTCTGTCATATACTGTTCCATATTAGTTAGATACTTTTCAAAGTCAGTTGGCTTTAAGTCCTTTAAAACGTTATTCTTTACATATCCATGTTCAACACACCAGTTAAGGTAACTAGAGATAATACGACCATATGTTTCAGCAGTGTTTCTCGTGTTAGCCTTAAATCCGTATAATACTGTTTCCATTTCTTTTAATGAGAAGAAACGAATTTCTTTGTTTAATGATTCCTCGTGTGGTTTAGCATACTCGAATATACGTTTATAACTTTTGGCAGTTGACTCGGCAATCTCACCTAAAAACTTCTTCTTTAGATTATCCTTATCAAATAAAGAATTATCATTTATGTTTGTCATGGCTGTCATAGTGACCACTCCTAACTCTTGATTTTAGTCTTATTATATCCCCTTTTTCTAAACATATACCCTCTTTGTTACACATTTTTATCTTAACATTGATGTCGAATCATGTCAAAAAATTTAAGGTGGCAAAAGTTGCCTTTATAGAGGATATTTATTGTATGTTCATTTCTGGATAAAAGTGCAGTTTTATCAAGATATTAAGAGTGTCATTTTATCCTTTATTGACGGTACTTTTGATGACCTCTTATTTACTACTTAATTATATCATTAATTTTTTGGGCTGTCAACTTAATTTTTGTATTTATCTAACCCAGAAGCTCTCATATCAAAAGCTCCTTCTTTCATTAATGTAACACCATATTGCATCTTTTCTTTGTTGTGTTCTTTGATTCCATCATATACATAGTTGTTACCATTAAAAGCATTTTCGTATCCAGATAACAAAAGTCTATGACCATTTAAAAGGTCAAATGGAATGTCTAATTCTTTGTAACGCTTCAAAGTGAAATACGAATCTTCAATAACATTATATTCATTTTTTAATTCGTTTCTCCATTGTTCATTGTCAAATAAATTAGGGTTTGCTGTAGCTCTATCCATAATATCTTTAATGTTATTGAATGCTGTAATGCTTTTCGTATTCACTTCCTTAACAACTGTCATATATTCTTGTGTCAATTGTTCTTCGGATTTAGTCTCTATCTTTACTGGTTTCTCTACAGGTTTAGCTGTCTCAGAACAACCAACCATTCCTGTAATTAATAATGCCCCAAAAACTAGACTTGCTAACCTCAGTTTCATGATAATCATCTCCCCTACATTTTATATTAAATTATATGCTTATAATTTAATTTGATGACTAAAATATGTAGGTTAGGAGATTAAACTCCCAACACTTCCATATACTTATCGTAAATCGACCAGTCAAGCGTAGAGTGTCTATCTCTAAAATGATTAATCCAAACTGTAACAATTCTCTTTGTAGTAAGACTAAATACTACATTTAAGTTATAGCTTCGATTAACCATCGCTTTTGCTCTCAAGATGACTCTCTCTTCATAACGGTCTCTTCTTTCATTGTGTACAATTCGATACTCAATGATGACACAATGTTTAATAGTAGAAACAATGTCCTCTTTTGTTGCATTAATCTCTTTAGCTACTAATCTGTCTAATGCATGAGGTGTAAGTTGCCATTGTTCCTCCCGAACTTCTTTCAATCTTCTTAATAATCCTAATCTTTCATCTTGTGTTAATTGTGAGCCATGTTTCCGCTTTCCAGAATTTCTTTTCAAATTTGTTAACGAGACATATTTCATAGTGAATCTCCCCTTTTAATGTTCTTACTAATAGTATACGATTAATTTTTGTTTTTGTCAATGAAAATTGCAAATATTTTAAATAATATTTGCAATTTCTTCTGACAAGTCTATGCTACGAATAATTTTATGGGTAGCCTTCCAGAAATCCACATTCAACTTCTTGGCTAACTCTTCTGCTTGAATTGTATACTCACGATTCAATTTGCATGATGCTACATTATATTGTACCCTCTGACTATATAAAACTACGACAATACCTTTATACTCAACAAGGTGGGAAAATGGCTTATTACCATTCTCCCATTTACCATTTTCAACTACAACTTGAATTATTGCTTTTGATAGTCCTCGCTTTGCCATTCGTTTTAGTTGGTGTTTAGTGAAGAAAAGAGGTTTATTTATCATGTTGTCACAACCCTCTTTCCACGGTCAATCAGTTTTCCTGTACATTGACATGTATGATTACGACCATTATTTTTAAGTCTTTTTGTTAATGTGAAAATCTTATTACATTCTTTACACTGATAAATTTGTTTCACATTCATTATAGTATATTTATCAACTGTTGATTGGCTTACAATTCCTTTCTTTCTTAATTCATTCTCAAAGTGAGAGTCACCGTCACTATGCGGTTCACCCTTCATGAATAATGCATAATGCATTAACTCATGTTTAAGGACATTCAATACTATATCTTTTTCATTATTTTGTACAAATTGTTTATTTAAATGCACTGCTACAGGTTCTAATGCTTTCTTTTTATAAATAAACCATCCCAATGTTGTTCTCAATCTCCCATTCAACTTCAATGGTACTACTAATTTCAAACCATAGTTATCTAGCAACCAACTTTCAGCATATCTACGTAATTGCAATTCCGTCATTGCCATAGACAACACCCCTTATCGTCTTGATAATTTATTATATGCATCTACTACTTCATTGAATACTTCTTTATCAGTTTCAAACATTCTTTGTTCAAGAGCCTTATCTAAACTTCTTGTTGCGTTATGTAATTCAATCTGGTTGACAGTCCGTTCTGCTTCATGAGACATGCTACCTTTAGCTACTAAATCAATGTACTCTTCTAGCATTTCGTCAAAGAAGATTACTTTTTCATTTGTTTTACCATTAACCATTAATACATATCCACTCTTTTTATGTTTAACAACTACTCCAATTTTACCTGCGTATTCTTTATGCCCTGCTGTTAGATATGTGCTTCCAGTACGACCTCTATTAGCATACTGATTACCGCCAATCATATCAGTTCTAACGAATACCATTTGACCTAACTCAAAATTTGTGTGTTTGTTTGTCATAAAAATCAGCTCCCTTTAATTTTTATTGTTTTTGTTCTTAAACCAATTATATCATTATCTTTTACGCTTGTCAAGAGATTATTTGTTTAATTTATTCATAATTTGTGAGAGTAAATCATCATAAGTTACTGCCATCGCTTTAATCTCTTTTAAATCTGCAATCATGTGCTCTGATAATTCTATAGCTGATTCACTGAATGATGTTTTCCCATTAGCTTTCAAGTGAGCAATTCCCATCTCGTAACCTGCAATTTTAGCATCAATCGTTACTTCCATTAATTTGTACTGCTCTGTCATAGGCAACACTCCTTTTGTTTGATTAATAATAGTATATCATTATTTTTTGTACTTGTCAATTAGTTTTTGATTATTTTCAGAAATTCTGTCTATATTTTTCATTATCTCATCAAACTTCAAATCTATATCTAGAAATCCGACTTTCTCAATTTCATCTAAGATACTTCCATATGTGGGTGTTGGTTCACGATAAATAATTGTAGCATTTTCACGCCCATATGCCATATCTTGATTATCTGTCACAGAGTATCCATTAAAATATTTAATATCAATAATCGTAATATCGGGGTTTTCTCGAATGAATTGATTTAATTTAGTTATAGCATCTCCATCAGTGTAATCATCAAAATTTTTAACTACAACACCATGTGCTTTACCTATCATGACTTCCCTCCTAAACGGTCAACCATTTCTGGATACTTCTTCATTAAACGTCTAAGTTCATTTTTTTCATGGTCTTGTTCTAGCTTCTTATAATAAGCACTTCTTTCTGCTTCTTCTTTTTCTTTTTCTGCTATTCTTTTGTTTAAGTCTTGAATTTTTGCATCATCATAGAAATACTCAATTGGAATTTTTATAGTGTCATCACAAGCATCTCTAATTGTAATGTGACTATCATCTACACTCCACAAATAGTCTCCAGAAATAAAATCATATTTGTGTTTATAGAGTTTGTTTAATTTTCTTGAAATATCTTCTGCTAATTCCATAAAGTCTTCAAAATTATCAATTAACCATTGTATTTCTTCTCTTGTAAACTGTTTTCTCATATAATCACAACCCCTTATTTATAATTGTCATTCTATCAGCTAAAAACTTTAATTGCACATCAATTGCACCGTCAAGAAAATCAACACAATCTCTTCTCCATCCTTGCCGTTTCTTTCTAACTTGATAGCTTAAATACTTCTCTACAAATTTATAATTATCCTTTTGCATCTTGTCAGAGAAATCAATTGTTTGTTTATAGATTCCTAGTAAGTGGCTAATCATATCCATTCAATCACCCTCCTATGCTTTTGAATCATAGAATAATGACCCATAAGAATATCGTTTAACGTTGTTTGGGTCTTCAAAATATTCTTTTGGATTTTCAAACTCTTCAATACGTTTACGACTTCTCATATAGATAGTTGCGTTCCTCGTGAATAATTTAGATTTAAGCATATAATTCCATCCTCGCCCTAACTCAAATCTAACTATAGGAATCCAATAACCTTCTTCACTCTTAATTACTAATGATGTTCCATTTTTAGATAATCGTCCAAAGTATGCACGACCTTCATAAAATGTTGCTTTACGCCTAAACATATCTTCATTTGCTGTAAATACATATGCTTCAATCATTATCTCAACCCCTTAACTGTTCCAATTTTAACTGTCTTTTCAACTTTGACAACTCCTACTGGAAGTGAAGATACCCAATAATCAAACTTTCCTGTATTGTTTTTCATATGGTTACCTTCTGCTACAGCAATATCATATGTATCATACATATCAGCATCATCTACTGATTCAGTAGTAAATACATCAATTTCTCTATCACCAGTTTGTACTGTATGTATATAATTACCATTTTCCGCAACAATAGCATATCCTTCAATTAAGATAACATCGCTCATTAAACCACCTCACAAGTACTTATTTTAGTTAATTCATAACCTATTAACATTGGATGTGCTTCGAAATATGCAATTAATGTTTCATCATTCTCAAAGTATAACATTCTCCCTTGGTCTGGAGATATATCTCCTGCTGTATGTAAAGGTACTAATCTATAAAACCCTTCTCCTTCTATAATTTGCATAATATCATCCTCCTTAGTAATAAGTATATCATTATGTTTAGTGTTTGTCAACGGTTTTTTATGAGTTTAATATTTCTCGTATCTCTCCTGCACAAACTGATTCATCATCCCACATACCACTAATCAATTCTTCAATCTTTTTCAATTTTTCTTCTGCTGTCATATTATCATCCTCCATAAAAGGGAAATTTTATACATCATAAAAAGTTATGTTTGCAACATTCAATCCTAATTCAGCTATCTTATGTGCATTAATCATATCTTCTAATGTATATTTGTGGCGTAAATTAGGATTCTTATCTCCATCGCAAATATTTATTATTGTCATAACAAATGTCAATGTTGTCACTCTATCACCACCACCTTTATAAAAGTAAGATTTTATTAGATTTCTTCAACTTGTGTTACTTCTACTTCCCCACTATCAATTTCATATTCTCCTTCAAAATCTCCATTCTCAACCATTTTCTCTGCATCATCTGGAGACTCGGCTTTCACTGTGACTTCCTTATAAATTACCTCTTTATAACTTACTGTAAATTTTCTCATTTATATTCCTCCTTCATAAATTAAGATTTTATTCTATCACGTTATCTTTCCACCATTTAGAATCTTTAAATTCTGGTTTAATAATCTGAATGACTTCATTCCTATTTTTATCCGTATCAGCAAAGTCATTAAATCTAAGGACAAACTTCATACGGTCTTTCATTTCATCACAACATTTATTTTCTGCACCAATTCCGCATTTACATTGGTCTTTGTGGATAAATCCTTGACCACCTTCTTTAGCATAACAGAAAGTATAATCTTCAATGTTCGGCAATTTATCTCGAAAACTCATAATATCACTCCTTAATCTATATCTAATTCTTTCAGAGGTAATTCTCCTACATATCTTATCGTAGAATACACACTATCACCATTTGCAATTTTCTTCAACAAGCTATCATTAGGCATTGGTATAACAACTAAATCTTCCGCACCTTTTAAATTACCTCTTCTAAGTCCTGCATTTATGATTGATTGTGCTCGACCTTCTGTTGTATAAATCTTGTCAAAGACAACTTTTCCTGTATTTTTATCAACAACTAAAAATCCACTCATAATCGTTTCATCCTCATTTCTATTGGAAAATCACATGGACGAATACCTTTCAGTTCATTGTGAATATTCCATTTTTTCTTATGTCCATCCCAAATCATTACATCATATCCTAATTCATCTAATGTTCGTTTATCATCTGTTGTAGAGTAAGGGTCACAACTCCATTTTTCAAGTGATAAATCCTCTGGTATTTGCACTCTAAGAGCGCTATAACCATGATATGATGGTTTGATATTATTCGCACCAATCAAGCGAAAATCACCTATCTGGTCACTCCCTAATGCTACTCCATTTGTAATGTATCGGTATTTTTTACGTGGCATATAATCACCATCCTCTTTTTCTATCAGAATAATCTAATGACCATAACATAAATGTTAACATGAAGAATATTCCTAAAAACATTAGTATTATTCCCCATCCTAAACCAATACTTCCTGTTGTAACAATGTCAGCGAAACCTAAAGGTAGAAATAATAAGAATGTAGACATAAGCAACATTCCCATAACCTTCAAAGATTGGACTATGTATTTCATAGTCTCACCTCCTTCATGTTTGTAAAATAATGTTAGTTAAAGAATTTTTTACGATTATATTTGATGCTGTAACGTGCTAAGTACTCATCTGGAATAAAATTGTATTTAATGTTGTCTAACAACCATTTTACAGCTTCATCTTCATCTTCAAACTTCATGATATTATCATCTTCATCTTTCATCAATCTGTCTACAGAATAATCGTTTAGACTTGAAACAGCGTATAGTTTACTTTCTCCATACGGATGAAAAATCATGTAGTACTTCTCCATAAACACCAACTCCATTATCAGTCTAACATACTACTCTCCTTATGTTTTATTTTGTTTTGAGTGTGATGTTATTCTTATTTTGAATTTTCCTTCTGGTACAAGGAATATGCTGTCATCATTATTTTTATTTACTGTATTGTCAAATGTGTTGTTGTAGTAGTATGTATCTTGATTTAAGGACTTGACTTCTCCACCTGTTGTTTCAAACCCTATGATAACAGACTTTTTACGTTTACTAAGATACCATACAGCTAAACTACTTAACATACAATCACTCCCCTTTGATTTCTTTTGCAAATCCTTTTAAAAACTCTTCAACATGACTTTTAGCTGTGCGACCATCATGTGTTCTACGTTTAAGCCATAAGTACCAACCTGCTAACTCATCGTATCGTTTAGCTTTTTCTTCTTGTGTTAATTCTGGTAATTTTTCTTCATGTAATTGTTCCATTTAACATCATCCTTTTCTATTTAAGTAAGAAAGTAGTCACTACTCCGTAAGTGATAAAGGTTAATAATGCCATTGCCCATATAAGGACTACTGCCATTGCAACTCCTATAAGTTTATCAAGGAATTTTGTCACATCATCACCTCCTTAATCTTCATAAGATGGTTCATCTTCGAACCAGTTTTCACCACACATAACTTCCCCTGCGGTAACATTTCTCATGCTTTCTTTCCAAAGACCTAACATTTCAGTATCTTCATTTAAAACAAATTCTAGTGCATTTATTTGTGCATCCAGTTTTCTAAGCCATTCTATCATTTCTCCATAAAGATTCTTTTCGTATTTATCAAGGTCACTGTATGTGCGACCAAGAACAAGTTCACGTTGTTTCTCGATTGTTTTCATTTTGATATCTCTAAGGAAATTACGTTTTGCTTTAATATTTTTTACACTTCTCATACACATCATCCTTTTCTATTTGATAAGAATATTATACCATGAACTGTTTTCTCTTGTCAAGAGAAAATTTTTATTTAATTAGAGAGGGCTAACGTTCACCCTCTCATTTATATCAATTTCCCATCCCTTAATACATAGTATATCATTATCTTTAATTTATGTCAACAGGTTATCAATATTTTTTATAGATTCTTGTAATCTTTGTTGGTAATTGCCTTTAATCGTTATGTATTCAACACCCATATACCTTAACATATACTTTAATTCTTTGTTATTTTCTTCTCGTACAGATTGCTCACCAAATGTCCTAGTACCATCATCAACCCATTTTACATCTGGCTCTAAGAAAATCCACAAGTCATACTGTTGATTGTTTGCAATACGTGTTATAAGAGCATCTTTTTGCCCTAAATACATTTTTAAATAGTATTGTGTTACGATAGCTTCTGTATCTACAATAAGCACCTTATTTGCCCCTTTAAGAGCTTCATATTCTAATACTTTTTGTTTGTAAGCAATGTGAGGATAATCTTCTGCTAATGTGACACCTTCACATCCACCTAATTCTTCATAAAATGTTCGACCATATTCTTCAACATAATTAGTATTGTACAAGGTTGCTAAATTTTGCACAAGTGTAGATTTTCCACATGATTCTGTCCCGATAATTACAACTTTTTTAACATAATGTCGTCTTACTGGTTCTGGTAATAAATCCCAATATTTATAAACACCTTCTGTACGTAATTTTGTTGCGGAAATTGGATATTTCTTTCTGTCTTCATCAATAATTACATGTTCTGCTTCTGGATATAATTTATTGAAAAATTCTGTATAAGCACTTTCAGATGAGAATACATGTGTAATAGGTTTTCCAATCGCTTTCTTGATTCCTTCTGCTCCTTTTTGCCAACTTTCAAATTGACCATTATTAGTTTCATAGACAGCGTGTATATGTACATGTGGTAGATGGTTTGTAATTTCTGTCCACCATCGGACACGTTGTGTGTAACTAGCATGTTCTAATTTTGAATCTTTGAATAATACATTCTTCTCATAATCCTCATCATATGAAACAATTACGTGAAGTTCATCTACCATTGTAGAAGCCATTGTCATGCAAAACACATGACCCATATGAGGTATTGCAAATTTTCCACCGTACATTCCTACTGTTTTCGTCATAAGCATCATCCTTATCTATGTTTATTATCCAAATATTTGTGGAATTACTACACCAAGTCCTTTACCTACTAAGAATCCTATACAAGCCCAGAAAGATAATCTAATGATAAATTTAAATGCTTCCATTTACATCACCTCATCCAAATATTTTAATTGCAAAATGTGTTATAGCAGTACCAATAAGACTTCCTAATGTGAATCCTGCTAGATACATTAGGATTAGCTCAAACTTACTCATTTTTATAATGTATTTACGTTCAAACATATTACATCACCTCATTCTGTTTAGCATTTTTAGACCACTTAATGTATCCGTATGTAGAGTTCACAAGGTACATGCACCACATTACTAAGATTGTAATACTGTTTCCATCTGCCATAAAAGCATTAAACCATAGAATGATAGTTAGAATGTTAACCACAATCCATAATAGCCATTGTTCTGCATATCGTTTAAGCATTAACAGTTGAGCTGTGATACTTAATACTACTGCAAATCCATCTAATCCTGCTTGTTGACTACCAATTGCATTTAAGAATAATCCGTACAATACTCCAACACCTGCAACAGTTGCTACTAAATACATCCAACCTTTTTTAGACAATTTCTTAGCTTTTACAACACTGTCTGTTACTGATTTGTTCTTGTTCCATAAGTAGAAGCCGATAAACTGAATAGGGAAGTAATAGAAAGCGTTAAGCATAAATTCACCATATAATTGTGATTTGTAAGAGATGTAAGCATATAACGCTGTGTTAATTACTCCAAAAATGTAGTTTGATACTTTACCTTTTGCCACCAGTAGCACACACCACATACCTGTCAGAGAAGCTGTAAGGCTCAATACTGTATCGTCAAAGGCAACAAACATGTACACGCTCAATACTGTAAATAATGTTAGCATTGCTAATTCAAATCCTGTCCAACCTTTTAATAATGTTTTCATAGAATCGACCCCTTTATGTTTTGTTTTAGTCACGTTTGAAAAGAATTTCTAAAATAAAGAAGAAAAGCTCACCTATTAGTTCGAAAAGAAAGAATCCATCACTTTTATGTTTCTTTTTCTTTCTAAACATCATAATCACCCCGTTTAAGTTTTTGTTTGACTTTTCTACGATGATTCTTTTTCTTTTTGTTTTCATCTGCTCGTGTTGGCGGTACGGAAGCCCCTCTATTTTGCGTAAGGACTCCAATACGTTTCTTCTTATTTCTTTTTCTTTTGTTTTTCAATTTTCTCCAACGCCTTTCTTGCTCTGAATTGTCTAAAGTTAAGACCTCTTTCCACAAATTGTTCAAAAGTGAATACTAATTCATCATCAAAAGCTTCAACCTCATCCACATACTTCTTATATTCTTGTGCAAAGTGCTCCATCAATTCATCAGTTAATTTTTCTCTCATTTCTCCACGCTCCCTAGTATATCATTATTTTTTATGTAAGTCAAATGTTTCTGTTATATTTTTCATCGAATTTAAGGTGGTAGTCCATATCGCCTAATACTATATTAATTATATATTTATTTATATTTATTTTATATAATATTTAGTTGTTAGGCGATATGAGCAACCTGCTAAATTTTGATTGCTTTCAATTCAAATACATTACCATTAAATTCAAGTACTGGTGTAATCTTTGCAGTGAATAATACTTCATTTTCGTTCCCGAATTTTACATAGCTTCCAGATGAATAATATACTGCATAATGTTCTGACCAATCCATTTCAAATCCATCTGGACATGCATCATATACAGCACCTTCTATTTCTGAATCACACAATTCAACTACGTCAATGAAGTCAACTATCTCATTTTCTGTGATAACATGACCATTGAATGTTCTACAGAAAGTTAATAATGTTTTTATCATTGGAATCATCATTTGCACCACTCCTTTGCTTTGTTAACTCTAGTATAGCATGTATTTCTTCGCTTGTCAAGAGATTATTTTTCGTATTTTGCCTTTAATTTCGCTAATAATGCACGTTCTTTCTTTTCTTCCCAATTTTTATGACGTTCTTCTGCTTTCTTTTGTTGTTCATCTTTTGAAAGCTTCATTTCATCGAATATATCATTAACTGGCACACTATAACAGTCATCTGGATTAAAAATAACTTCAATCACAACTGCATCATGATATGGGTAACTTTTATGCTCTTTACCCATCCACAAATAAGAATTTAAATGAGACCGTACATGACCTAAATTACCCCATGATTTACCATTTTTAGTCCATATTTTATCCCCACCATCAGAACCACCCTTTGAAAATTTACCTGTATTTTTATTCATGATTTTGTATATTTTATTCATAAAAACCACCCCTTTTTATGTAATTATCGCTTCTTTAACAATCTGTATGAATGACCTTCTTTTTCAACATATTTAATTGCTTTTTGTAATTCTTTTTCATCTGTAAATACTTTTGCATATTTAATATCATTAGTATACATAATTTGATATTTATTATTAATCGGATGTTTATATCTTTTTAAGAAAAATGACCCATCCCATGTAATTTGAATCACCTCATTTAATCCACTATCCATTTCAACTTCTGTTTGCATGAATTTATAGTATTCACTGCTGTATCGCTCATAATCCTTTAAGAGACTGTTTATTACGTGTTGTGGACTTCCTGCACTCATTCCTAATGCAATTGCCTTAGAAGTGCGATTCATCCCTTCCTCAAGCATATTAGCCTTATTTATAATTTCCGCTACATTCATATTGTCACTCTCCTAAATTTGAATTTCTAATTATTTCCATTCTACGATGATAGTCATCATTACTGTCACGATTATTATTTGGTTTTGGTTTAATTCTTGTAGGACTACTTTTTCTTGTACTGCAAGAATGATTATTATCTTTTATTTCAATTTTAATTTTAGGCTTATAACCTTGTTCTTTCAAATACTGATTTGTTTCAGCTCTCACTTGCTTTAGTCTCTCTTTATCTTGGACTTCCTTCTTTTCTTCTTGCTTGCGAGTATGCACACCAAACGCTATTGAAGCCATGCATAGTATAAATATTGAAGTCAAACCCAATAATCCTTCAATCATTGAATTTGTCATATTATCGTTCCTTCCAGTCTTCATGTAAATAGAATACATGAGTAGGTATTCCTGTTCCATGCTGTCTATCATGGTGTCTAGTGTATCTGACACCATTTCTTTCTAGAAATTCTTCCATCTCATCATGCATATTGTCTTCATCAAACAAGATACAACAACCATTTTGGAATAAATACTTTAATTCTTCTGCAAATTCAGTGAAATGACCTTTTTTAAGAGACATTTAATCACGCTCCTTTAATCGAATTAATTGTTCCAGTAATTCAATACGGGCTTCTTTCTTTGCTAATGCTTTACCATAACCCACATCATCAAATTCTTCCCATCCATCATAATCTCTTACATCAACTTCATGTTTTTTCTCCCATGCAAGATGCTCTTTTAAAGTGTTAATAGAGATACGATTCTTCAATTTCTTTTTTAATACCCTAACCATATCCGACTTTGCTATGTGGTCTTTCCATATTTTCATTACTGTGTCTGGATATCTCATAGCACCATCTCCTTAATAATAGTTTACTATATTTTGTTTCTTTTGTCAAGCGAATCATTAATTTGTTTTTATTTTATTTCTGTGAAGTAATTACAAGACATCAAAGCAAATTTATGACCATTTTTTATATAATATCCTTGTGGTTCGTTACTGTTGCCAAATAATCTTACCCATAAAGAATCATCAAATGTCAATGGAATGTCTCTTGGTCTATCAAGCTTCACAAGATACAGAGTATTGCTATACCTTGACAATGTTACCCCATGTAATTCAATTGGTTTATCAGTATCAAGATAAGTTTTAACATAACGCAATGAATCTTCACTTATATTTTCTGTATCAATCTTTACATATTGTTGTTTCATTCGGATTCCTCCTTTGTCCACCAGTCTGTAATAAATTCTTTCACTTTAATATTGATATACATATCATTAAGAGGATAATAGACTTTCACATATTCGTCATTGTATTTACCTTGAAACACCACAATGTCATCATCAGCATTTGTATATTCTTGACCGACAATAAATTCAAAAGTATAAGTTACTTTCTCCATATTATCATCTCCCTTTGTTTTGTTACTCTTAGTATACACTATAATAATTCTCCCGTCAAGCGAAATTTTAATAATCTTCATCTTCTTCATAATCTTTTTTGTATTCAACCACTTCACGGATTGCAAGTGGAATGTCATAGTAGTTCATCCATTTAAGAGCATTGTGAAATTCTTCTTCTGTATCATATGTTCTTGTTTCAACATACTCTTTCACACCGTGGTCATTACCTACTCGCACCTTAATTTCCCAATACTTTGATTCAACAATTAATTTTATCATAAAATCCCTCCTATTTATCTTCTGGGTCATATTCTAATTCAATTTTAACTTTGACACCATCACCTAAATACTTTCCACCTGCTTCTGCAACGCTCCAGAATGCATCATATAGCTCCACAATCAAATTTTCAAGGTGTTTCTCTGTTGATTTAATTGGCGTAAACTGACCATCGTGAGACATCTCTGAAAGCATCTTATTATACTTATCACAACTTTTCTGGTCTTGCATCGGAATATTGAAATTTAAAGTCTTTTTCCATTCCATATTAATTCCACCCTCCAGATTGTTTTTTCTTCATATCTAACAATTCTGAATCATAATTGATTACATATGTAAGTGCATCAATCTGTATATTCAATGTATTAATCAGATTCATTACACGAGAATAGTCTTTTTTCTCTTCATCAGACAGTTTAGACCAGTCTGCAATACCGAAACCATTTTTTATTCCTCTTGCATCTTCTAATTGACCTTTTAATTCTTCACGCTTTTTTAATACTGTTTCTAATGATTTCATAGACATCTCTCCTTATTGTTTATCATAATTTTTTACTTCAAGATATGTAGTGTAAAAGTCATTTGTTTGATATTCTACCTTATATATTGCACCTTTTTCTAGTGGTTTTGGTTCATCATCCCAATACAGACTAACAACATTACCATTTTTATCTTCAAATATAGCTACTTGTTTTTCATATTTAGCTTTAACAACTGTATTTCCCACAAACTTCAATTCTTTTTGTTCGAACGTTTGCCCACCGCCACACCCAACCAAGAGGACTAGAAACAATACTGTAATAAGTTTTTTCATTATACCACTCCTTTATAAAATTGAGTTTTTATTAAAATAATCCACCATTACTACCTTGACCTCCATCATCCTTACCTGTACCACTGTCATCTCCACCTTTGGAGAAACATAACCAAGTTAGGATGATGAGAAATATTCCAAGTATTGTATAAATGATACCTCCTAATATTAAACCCCATATTGGATACATAATATCACCTCATAAAAGTAAACTTTTATTCACCAAATTCTTTTCTATTAACATATAGAATATTATCACAAAGTTCATCAAAACATTTAATGCTACAAATACTTCCATACGCACTTCCAACAATATCCTCATCTTTTTCAGCAACTATTGTTCTTTCACATACAGTACAAGTTCCTTTTACCATATAAATTCCTCCTTGTTAAAAGTAAAATTTTATCAATCTTCATAGATAGAAACAACTACCTTTACCCTTTTCCCATTGTATTCTTCTAACAAATCCCCTAAATCTGCACCGTCATCTCCTATTATTTCGTGCCAGATATATCCATAATGTTCATTGTCTCTGACAGTACCAACCATGACAACTTGTTCTGTTCCAGATGAATCCTTACCTATATGATAGCTCTTTTTATTTTTCATACAATCATCTCCCTTGTTAAAATTAAGATTTTATTTACCAAACACCTAACAAAACACATACCCATATTAAACATGCACAAGACAATATATAACAGACAACACTTATAATATTTCTCATTAAAACACCCTCTTTCCAATTGCTTTCTCTATGTCTTTTCTCCATTCGTTGTAAAGTTTTGTGGCATATTTATCTAAACCTAATTCTTGTATAACTTCTTTCACGTGAATTTTTAATTTGTCATAAGTTTCCTCATCGTAATCAATCTCAATCTCAAAACTTTTAACTAAGTCTTCTTTGCTTCCTGTCTCGGAATAATCAAAATCTATATCATCAATATCTTGATTGATTGAAAAGACATGAAACAATCCTTTTTCTGTTGTCAAGTATCCACACAAACCACCAAAAGCAGGAGGTGAAAATCCTCTTTCTTCCCATTTTCTCATAAGCATCTCTCCTTTGTATAAGTTAATTATACTACATTATGATTCTTTTGTCAAGCGAAAATTTTTAGACTCCGTATTTTACTAAACTACGAATTTCATCTACTGCTTTTGGATGTGCTTCTTCACATTGTTCTAATTCTTGTAAAACCTCTTTTGGAGAATATCCTAATGAAATAGCTTCATTGAATGCATCTATTGTTTCTTGATACGTCATAGAATCATCCCATTAATCTTGCTTAATCGTTCTTCTAATGTCTCTAGGGCTTCTTTAACTCTATCATTACGCACTTTATGTGAAGCATGTTCAATATCTCCTTCAAACTCTGTATAAGCTCTAAGCTTGTAATTCATTCGTTGAATCATTTTAAAAAGCACCATCACATCATTACCACTACGCTCATAAGTGTTGATAATGTTGAATAGCATAGCGTTATTTTCTTTACTTGCTTGCATTTTCATTTCCTGTACCTTTTTAGCAGTTTCGGATTCTGTTTGCCATTTGTCTTGTTCATACATACTCATTGAATCACCCCTATTTTACGTTTTTAAAAACTCCTTGCTCTTTCACATAATAATTATAAGTTGGTGCATATTTATCTACATAAGCCTGTGCATCATGACCATTATCAAACGATGTAATGTATGTAGAATCATTATCATCATAATAAGCATCAAGCTTTTCAAATATACTGTAAATTGTTGCGACTCTAATAGTTTTCATTAAACCGCCCCTTTCACATATCGTCTAACGTATCTATAAACATTATCACGTACTTCTGTATCATCCCAATCCCACTTCATAGCATCGTGATAGTATAATTCTTTAACGTTGATACCAATTTTAATTATTTCATCGTCACTTGGATTTTGACCTGTAATATCCTTATAACACATTACAATGATATCATTCATCGGCTTATCTTCTTCATTTTCTAAAGTATTCATGTATGCCAAAACCCAATCTAGCATATCGACTCTATCCATTTCTAATTCTTTTTCTAACTGTGTTCGAGTAGATTTAAGTTGTTCTTTTAATGTTTTCCATTTACCCATAACATCATCTCCTTATCTTAATTACATTTTATCACACTTCAAATCTTGTGTCAAGCGAATTATTTAATTACTTTTTCAAGTTTCTCAATAAAATAATTCAATGTATTCGAAACAGGGAAATCATAGGCTTCAAATGCTTTGTCTTTCTCTTCCTTCATTTCTGCTAAAATCTCCAGAATGCTTTCTGTGCTGTTTGGAGATAAGATAGACCCTTTTGTATCATCAATCAACTCTCCAGAATCTATAACCTTATCTATCTCACTTCTCATGGAAAGTGCAGTGCTCTTGTATTTAACAAACACACTGTCAATATCATTTTCATACTCATCATAGAATGCTAAAGATAAACCACTACCAATACCAGACCCACTTAACCCAATACGTACAGATGCACCTTTTTGTTTTATAAACATTGGTGATAATTCATCATGAAATTTTTTACCCATTAGACATCTCTCCTTTTAATTTATTATTATATTCCTCTTGCATTTTTTTATCTTTCTTGTCATTACCTAGTTCTCTACATGACCAACAATAAACTTCTGTTTCTTTTTGATTATACCAATCATGACACCATTTACATTTACACATTGCCATAAGCATTCCTCCATAAAATCAGACTTTTATACAGATTTTTTAGCACCTCTAGGTAGTTTGCCAACTGTAAATGGCTTATTTAAATCTCTAGAGCATCTAAGCTCACCATTAAGATTAACAAAGTAATAAGAGCCATCCATAATCACTTTCCGTTGGACTTGATGTATTTCTCCAAGATAATCAATTAATATAGTTTTCAATGTAGTTTCCATAGTTTTCATAGCATTACCTCCTTGATAATATGAGAATTTTATCAGTCTACTCCTTTAGTCCAGTTAGCCAATAATCTTGCATGACTAATAACATGACTTTTAAATACTTTTACTAGACCTGCAACTCTCTTATTTTCTTGTGATTTTTTTGCAAATTCTTCGCTTGTAAGTTCTTCAACAATTTCATTTGTCAACTTTTGTACTAATATAGCTTTTTCTTGTATATTCATAAACATTCCTCCTTATTCGTCATTCCAATGTGTTCCTGTCACTTTACGAACACAATCAAGCAAATGCAACTGCTTCTTTAAATCACCATCATGTAATGCATCTTCTAGAAGGTCTAGATAAGATTTAAGCTGTTCCATTTCACCTGCACCGATAACATATTGTACTTGCATATACATCACTCCTCATCATCATTTAAACAGTCTTCACAAGCGTTACAAGACCAACAATAAGCACATCCACAATCATTTCCACCACAATCACAACAATCATACATATACTCGCAATTACATGGTTTTGTCATATTATCGACTCCTTAGAATTAATGTATTTATATTCTTATTATTGTTACACCATGTACACTTACCGTTCTTTTCAATATTATAGAGTGTTAGACACGCTTTACAGCGTTTTGCTTTTGGTTTAATCATAATATCACTCTCCTATATAATATTGTAAAACATTGTTGGTATCTATAATCTCGCCCGTTCCTTTAACATGAATATCTCCTTTTTCAGTTTGAACCGCCACACCATTATCCCAATCGTAATTAGAATGAATTGTCATATATGTTTCAACTTTCAAATAACTTGTTCTTGGTAAAACAACCTTATTCATAATTTCCCATGCTAGTTGATTAGCCATTTAACATCACTCCTTGTTTGTTTGTATCTTTATTATACAATACATTTTATGCTCTTGTCAAGCGAATGATACATTTATTTTAAAGAAATTTTACTGAATCAATATCTTCAACTTCAATTAATCCAGAAGATTCATTAATAATTCTAACTGCATCTCTGTCTACTGTGAAAGCAACTCTAGTATTCATAGCATTCCTTTGCTGTAATTCAGCATTGAATGTATATTGTTCATTAAATAACGCTTGCCCCGAATAACTAGTATAACACAATAATCTTCCATTTTCCTGTGTTGCTTTATCTAGAAGTGCATCAAGTCTTACTTTTTGTTCTTCTCTCATTTTTAGTACCATTTCAAGAGTAACCTTCCCTATTATTTCTACTCTTTTTCTTTTACTTATTTGTACACGTGAATTTGCAAAAGGAAAGACATCTCTTTCTTGAGCTTTCATAATAAAATCGCCTACTTCTGGTATTTTCCCACCTTCTGCTTCACCATAAAAAGCAGATTTTTTATTTTTCATACAATAATGATTCCATGAATCAACATAGAAAGTTACAAATTTTCTTTCCGTTGCTTCTTCTGTATGAGAAAACTTCATAACACCTACGGAATATCCATCTAGAACTAATGTGTCTTTGTAATCCTCCTGCAATTCAAGCTGTGAAGGATAGAATCTACTCATTTTCTTATTTCCTTTTTTTAGAAAAAATGCCATTCTCTTCATTAGCATCAACTCCTTGTTTTTGTTTGTACCTCAAGTATACCATTATCTTTTATGTAAGTCAACAACTATTTTCATCACCCCTTTATTATCTCAATAAGATGCATCAAAGTTGTCATAATAGCAATACCCGTAAGGATTCCAAGTCCATATATTTTATGTCTTTCATTCATATAATCACCTCCTGCATAAATCTAAAATTTTATCAATAACCAAACAATTCTCTACTAACCTCTTTAAACCCTTCTTTTTCAAGATGGCTTTTATAAATAGTCCATTCATTGCTAATGATTCTCTTGTTTGCATTGTAATGGCTACAAGTTAGACTATTACCATTATAACCAACATGTAATACGATATATGCTGTTGTATATCTTTCTGTATCTTGAGACAATACAAAGGTTTGACCTTCTTTCAAAGTCTCATTCTTGAATTTGTTTACAACATCTAATAATATCATAACATCACCCTTTCATAAAACAATCCTTTTATCATTCTTTATATTCAAATATTGTCATAGTAAGTACGTTTAATTTACTAAAATCAACTTTCTCCAATAGTTTAACCATTGCTTTCTGTTTATCTTTAGCTTCAACATACTCAATATCATATCCACCATTAACAGTTGCAAAAACAAATTTATAAGTATTCATAATATCTCCCCTTTATAAAAGATTTCTTTTATCTATAGATAATCAATCAATTTTACATCTTTATTCAACATGTAATTCCCTTTGTAATCTATACCAATGATAGGATTGTTTTTATTTTGCATAGAAATAATATTGTCAATAAATTCTTTCTTTGTTTTGGTACTTCCTAATCCAACTAAGTATCCAACTTTACGTAAATGAGATATATCAATTCCTTGTATCTTATTATTCGGATACATTCTATTAAGATAAGCTTTCCTTTCTTCTTTATGCTTCTGATAATCTATTTGCCATTGCATCATATACATTCCTCCTATTCGATATCTAAATAAGAATATTGAACTATTCCAGACCAACAGACAGTATCCATTCTTATATCTGTAAATGTATCGTTTGTAAAGTGTATTCTCACTACCAAAGGCTTCCCCTCTGGCGAGTGGTGCGTTTCTTCTACTTTTTTAATAGTAAACCCTTCTGCTAATCTCAAAGCCATTATAGGTATCATATAACCCCTCCTAATATTTGCTTGCTAATCTTATCAGATACACAAATCCAAGAATACATAGAAGCTTGACAATGTTTATCATTGATTCCATTTAATTTTGTCACATAATGTATAGAATATTGTTAGTTCTGTTTGGGTTAATAATTTACCTTCATTCAATTTCTTCCAATCTATAATAATATTATCTCCATCCACTTTATAAGTTTTCTCTTCCATACAATCACTCCTTTTGTTCTTCTATTATCTTAATAGCTATTTCTAAACCCCTCATACAACCACTCTTTTTAGTTGTATGAGGTAATTGTCTAAGTTGTGCTTTTGCTAATTCCTCGTGTAATCTGAGAAGAATTTCAACCTTACTCATTAATATGCAAATCCAATAACTTAGCTGTCAATTGCATAAGAGATTTTCTTAATTCATCAATTCTTTCCTTAATGCTTTCTTTTGCTCCCTCATGATGTACCCGTTTTAAATCTTGTTCCAATATATTTATTTCTGATTTTACTTCTCTTATCTTTAATTGTGTGTGATGGACATGAAATTGAAGTTGTTCTTCTGGCGTTAATTCTTCTACAGTTGTATCTACATCAATGAAGTGCAATTTAAACCATGAATCATCATCTTCACTGCTCACACCATGAGGATTTCCTTGTTCATCCCATGCATACAATTCTCCATCTTGAATGTATGAAGTGTATGTTTTTCCTTTAAGGAAATAAAATAAGTGTCGTGATGAACCAAGAGGGACATCTTTTATACATTGAATCATACTAGTCATTAACATTACCTCCTTTAGCTTCAATCATGGCTTCAATTTCTTGTTTCAAACCATCAATCCGAGTTACATCAATCATATCCATTTGACGATGTACACGAGGGTCTAAATCAGTCATTTCAGTAAGGTTTGCCAATGCATTATATACTGCTCCACTAGCATCATCCAATTGTTTCCATACCGTTTTTAAATTGTTTACAGTTTTATTTATACGTGTCATATACATTCCTCCCGATATTTAGGTCTCACTAGCACCCGTTTTGATAATTCAAAGCACCATACTTTGCCTTCTGGTGATTCTTTTGATATATACCATGTTTGTATTCTAAATTTATCTTCTTCAAGCTCTCTTGCTTTTTCTAAAGCCTTGAAATAGCTTGAATCCTCGATTGTCACATCAATGACTTCATAAACTGTTTTAGTTATCTTCATGCAGTGATACCAACTGGACTTCCTGTTGATTCTAAATGTTTAATAGATTCTTTCAGAATGCGTTTTGCACTGTCATATACTACATTTCCTAGTGCTAGACTAATATAACCTTCCATACCATCTCCACCAACCCAATCATCAGCAGGTGATATTTCATAATCATAACCACCACATTCTAAAGTAACTTCCATTCCACTTTCTAACAACTCAACTGCTTCATCAAATGTAATCATAAACAACATCCTCTCTTTTGTTGATATCTTTAGTATACTATATTCTTATTCTTCTGTCAAGCGAATTATGAATAATTTTCAACAATTGTATATTTATTTGCTTTTGCTTCATCAATAGCTTCCTGTTCTGTTTTGTAGTAAATAGTTGTCAGTTGGTTGTTTCTTCCTAATAGAGAGTAATTACGACCAGAATTGAAACAATAAATAACATATCCTCTATGAGTTAATCTGATTTGTACTTTCATCAACATCACTCCTTATAATTTTAATAAAAGGTAATCCGTTTTTATATTTCCTTGAGCAATTGTTGTAATCGTGCGATTTCTTTTTTAATTACATCTCTACGCTCCATTTTTTCATTGTCTATAGTTCTTTCATTGCTATGTTCAAATGCACATTCTAATCCTTCTATGATTGGTTCTATTCCTGTTTCAGCTTGTAATCGTATTAATACCCACCCCATAGTACTATATTTTACAGTAGAAGAAATTGTAAAGTCTTTAGTTAAAGAGCATGTTTGTAAATAAGCTCCATGACCTTTTTCATTTTCAACATTGAAATAATCTTTGCCTTTACTTGTTATTTCCCACTTACTATTATTTAGAACATGATTTAGTACCTCTGTAAACGTCATAAACATCTCTCCCTTTATCTTAATAAAATTGTGATTTTATACAAATTTCTTAGGTGGCTAAAACCCCGTCTATTAACGGGATTCTAGCTCTTTGATTTTTTGCTCCCAATGTTCGATGCCATGCTTGTTAGTTGCTAATTGCTCAAGAATCTCAAGTCTTTCCTCTTGCATACGTTGATGATGCTTTTTAGCTTCATTTAACAATGATGTATGGATTAAATCAGCTACAGTTGCATCCTCTGGCATCGCTATTAATGGTTCAAATGTTAGGAAATGTACTTTACCTCTTACATCATATTTATAGCGTTTATCTGCTGTGTATTCAATGTTATACTTCATAATTTTGTGGTACTCACCTTTGATGTGAATATCCCAACAATAATCTATTTGTAATCCTGTTTCATTTCTTTGAAGGATTTCATCTGTGATTGCAATGATTTCTTGATGAAGTTTTCCAATATTATCAAACTTTACACCTCTAAATTTTGCAGTTACCTCTGTATTTAATTGGTCAATTAACGATTTAAGTTTCATGAACACCACTCCTTTGAATTTGTTTTGTTTTCTTATTATCTCAAGTATACATCATAATTATTCTTTTGTCAAGCGACTAAAATAAAATTCTTTTTAATTCTTCAACAATGTCATCTCGTGTTGGTTTATCCTGCCTAATCGTTGCAATTAAACATTCAATTTCCGTCCTCATATCATCTAAATGTTCTTGTGCTGTTACTTCTTCTGCTTCTTCTGCAAATGCATTTTCAAGCTCATCAACTTCATCATCAATTTGTTTATATAATTCCAACACTTCATAGTTTGGCTCTGTTAAATCATAGAGGTAATTGTGGAGGGCTTTGACACCCTCCAGATTAGCCTTAGGTACGTTTACAATCATACACATATGCATTCCTCCTAAATGTTATTTATATGTTCGTAATGACCCATGTAACTGTTCTACGAGACTTTTTAATGATGCTTTACTTAAAATAATTTCATCTCTACCTTGATTAATTATAACATTGTTTCCAAATTCATATACAATTGTATCACCTTTTGAATCCTCCACTTGTGCAAATAAATCTTCTACAAAATCAGTCTCTTCTACAAAATCCCCCATAAACATTTCTTCATAATATGCTACATCTTTATATTGGTATCCACCCATTGAATTTGCAACCCATTGATTTTGTGGTGGTACTTCTGTGAATGTATGGCAGAAGTCATTGATTACCCCAAATGTTTGCATGATTAACTTTACAGTTCGTTTCATTTCTGATATCACTACATATTCTTTATCAGTATGTTCATTGTAATATCCGCATGATAAGTTGATTGCATTTACTCCTGCTTCTGAGAATGTACAAGCATCAGAGATACCACCTTCTACACACATGTAGTCAAGTCCTGCTAACTCTGAAACGTTCTCCATGAAGTTTCCTACTTCATCACAACAGAAGGCTTGCCAACAGCCTACAACGATGTCTTTACTACCTCTTCTGTCACATACGATTGCTAAGTCTACACCTTCATACCATTCTTCTCTAATTCTTGATGCACCCACACATCCAATTTCTTCTTCTCTTGAGAATGCTACTAATACTTTACCATTGAAGTTTACTTTATCCATGTTACGTAATACTGTTAATATGATTGCTATACCTGCTCTATCATCAGCACCTAACGCACTACCTTTTCCATCTGGCATTTGAGCACGAATACTACCATTTTCAATGATTAATTCTTTGAATAATTTCACATTGGTTACAGTGTCCATATGTGCTGATAATAGAACAGTTGCACCCTTACCATTTCCAAATGTCTTTTGTCCTAGTAAGTTTCCATATTCATCTACATGCATTGTATCAACTAATTTCTCTCTACATAATGTCATTGCTAAGTAATCACGTACAGGCTTTTCATTTCCAGATGTAGCATGAATGTTTAATAATTCCACTAATTGATTTTCCATTTTTTTCATTCGCAACACTCCATTCGATTGTTTGTTTTTGTTCTTACCTTTATTATACATTCTATTGTTTCTTTTGTCAAGCGACTTTTTATTTTTATTTCTTTTCATTAGCATCACGCTCCATTTTCTTAATTGTATAATCCATTTCCTCAATAGCATACTTCTGTGATGGTTTATGGAAAGAATAGTCTCTTCTCCAAGGTTGACCTTCTTCACGTTTTCTTTCTTCCGTGATATATAGTCCTGCTGGCTCACCACGCTGACCACGGATACTCATATAAATTGTGCTTCTTTGCATTTCAGCTTTATAAGATAACTTTTCATTGATGAATACACGTATTGCAGGTTGGTCTCCATATGCATAAGTTTCTTCTACTTTATAACCATTTTTCTCTGCCCATTTACGAATTACAGTGAACGTTCTTCTTTGTTTTGTCATTCAATCATCCCCTTATTTGTTATTAAGTTAATTATATCATTATTTTATGCTCTTGTCAAACACTTTATGCATGATATATTTCAATTTCTCCATCATCTACCTTATAATTAACGTTCAATGTCTTTCTAACTGCTTCTGCACGTTTCTTAGCTTCTTTCTCTGTTCCATACGTATTTAAATCAAAATACGTGTCGTCATCAGTCATAAAGTTAGATACGACTTCTACAATATAACCTTCTTCATCATTCTCATCATAATTATAAATACGAACTGTTAAATCTTGCAAATTCTTTAACTTCTTCAACTTTTGTTTCAGTTCTTTCATACTCATATTAACTTCATTTTGTAATTTATCCACTTATATCATCCTCTCTTTTGTTGTTACCCTTATTATACACCTATTATATTCTTCTGTCAAGAGAATTATGCCAGTTTATTTTTTATTTCATTTTGTTTTTCAAATGCTCTCTCATTCATTTCATTCATTCTTCTCCAATATTTATGGTCATCACTCATATTCCAATATTCATCTATATCACTAGCCCATTTGATTTCACTATACTCCTTCAACAATGCTAAAGCTTCTACATTTGATTTAACACGTTGAGGGTTTGGGTCAAGATTATCTCCATCTATTCTTTCTACATTTATAACATCATTTTCATTTTCAATTAAAACCTCTGCATACCATCCATAATCATAATCACAAATAGTTACAACAAGCCCACCATTATGATGATATTGAACATTACTAGGATGATGAGGTAGTTTATCTAAAAAGTTTAGAATTTTATTTTGTAATTCTTCTGTGTACTTCATGCCTGTTGCCTTTTCAACATATTCTAATGCTTCACGAACATTCATTTTAGCCATACAATCATCTCCTTATATAGTGTATTTAGATAATGTTAAAGCTTTCTTTTGAGCTGATTTAAGGCTCTTATATGTTCTGATAAACTCTCCATCTCCATCATATTCAACTTCTCCATGTCTAGCTCTTACTTTATGGAAATATAAATCATACTCACCATCAGTATCATCACTGCAAATTTCTACACAATGCAACTCTTCAAGCTTCTGCTCAATGTTGTAGTCTTCTGTTTCAAACTCTTCATCATAAGTAATTTCAGTGTTTGGTTTGCGAATGAACGATTGCATTTGTTCACAATCAAGACCTTCCCACTGAGTGTGACCATTATGTGTGATTTCTACTCTAAAGATTACATCTTCACAAATTGTATCTACTCTATATACATGAACTGTTGTTTTAGCCATTCGACCATCTCCCTTTGTTTTGTTACTCTTAGTATACACTATATTATATGCTCTTGTCAAGCGAATGTGATAAAAAATTTTCCCCACTTTTAAAGTGGGGCTATGCTTATGATACAAACGCTTCTTCTTTGATTTCTTCAATAATTTGATTTGCAATCTCTTCTAATGCATCAAACATATTGTTGTGGTCATAGTCTTCTGTTTCTGATTCAATACGTGATTCAATTGCATCCTCATCAATTTCAGAAGTATCTTCATTGTCTAAGTAGTCATTAACTTTCTTTGCTACATAATTGAAACACAATGCATCCATATTCTCATATATCAATTGGCTATAATATTGATAATAACCTGCTTGGAATATTTTAATTAAATCCACTGTACCATCTTCATTTGCTCCTGCAATTCCTTCTTCTATTGCGCTTTCAATATGGTCTTGAATATCAGAAGCATATTTCCATACATCATAGTTGTAAATAGGTATTGCTCCATCTGCAATCTTTGTTACTTCATCACAAATGTAGTCAGAGCCATCTTTATCATAAAACTCATCCAATACATCCTCTTCATCATTTAAAATATTATTTAATTCATATCCTTTTAATTCAATCATGTTAGCATCTCCCTTTCTGTTGTCGATTGTTATTATATCATTATTCTATGCACCCGACAACAGAAAGATGACTGCTATTTAAAACTAATTTTAATTTACTTTGTAATTCAATCCATAAACCAATGTCATTGCATAGTTTATGTACTGTTCAACGTTCTTTCCTTTACCTGTACTAATAGCTGTTTCAACAATCTCTTCTGCCATATACTTGCTTACTCCACGTGTCATAACACTCTTTACATACTTTTTATGCATCACTTCATTATACATATTCTTCACGCTCCCGTTTGTTTGTTATATCATTAGTTTATGTGCCTATGTATTTGTCTGATACCCAATTTTGAAATTTTCTTTCAATAGTCCAATCATGACAACCAAAACAACCAGAAACAATCATGACAAGGTGAAATAAAATTTCATCTGTACTAGTTTACCATTAGTACAACTCTGTAATAGTACAGCATTATAACAGAACAAAGAAAAACCCACTAATAATAGTGGGTGTCAATGGTTATTGTTGTTGTTGATATTGTTCACTGTTACCTGTACTGGTGCTCTACTGGCTAGTAAAACATTCTTGTAATCAACACGCCCACTTAGAAGAAAGAAGTCTGCTATCCATAGGAAGCCTAAACCGCCCAATGTAAAGAGTTGTAATAATCCCATACCTATATCCCCTACATAAAATCTCCCTGCTCCTAGCACCCCGAAGAATGTGTGTAAAAGATACGCTACGAATTTACTCTTCATAGTTATCAATCTCCTTTATTCATGATGTATTTATATAAAGACACAATTGTGTCAAGAACTTATTTTGACCAATAGCCATACATAGAGCATGAGCCACTATCCCATAGGTCATAATAGTATCCATTCTCAAGCGTAACAAGATGATTAGCTACTCTTAATACAAATGTACCTTCTTTGTTCTTTTGAGAAAATTCAGCTACCTTAGGACGTTTAGTACCACGTTTGATAGTTAATTTGTTGTATGTAAAGCCATTGTTGATTAGAAATTGTTTCCATGCTTCATCACAATTAGGCATAACTTTCAATTCAAATCCTATATCATATAATTCACTATACACTTCATCCCATTCTTTACCAGTTGCTTTACACATTGCCCGAACTACACAATCACCAGTTTCTTTCTTTAATGGATTAGGGTTGTAATACTTGTTTCTTGATTTAGCCATGTACATTCCTCCTAGTCTTCTAGTTCATTTCTAATAAATGTATAACCTTCACCGAAATGACTTAATTGTGTGTAATATGTGACTTCATCTTGACCATATAAACGTTGTTGAATCATATAAACATAACCACCAGTATGTGCATGTTCTACTCGACTTACAACTGTATATTCATATTCTTTACGAGAATACACATCACCTATTTTCATTAAATCACTTCTTTTCATAGACATTCCTCCTATATTTTACATTTGCATTTACGTTGTTTACATACAATGCATTTCGGAAGCGCTTTTGCCATTTCTATTAATTTCTGTTCAAACTCATCAGTCATTGTCTTTGTAGTAGTTGGTACATTGTTGATGATTTCAACCTTTACTCCACCAGACACATAATATCCTTGCTTATCCTTTCTAACATTTAAATATCCTGCATTTGTTTCTACTATCCACTCATTGTGATTACACCATGATACATTAAAGAATAAGATTTCTGTATGATTCATGCACACCCCTCCAATTCTTCTCTGATTTTAGCTCTCAATTGCAGTTCTTCAATCAATTCTTCTCTACTCATTAAATCTGCTGAATATACTTCTAATACCCACATAGAGTCTCTTTGGTCTTTATATACTGTGAATAATGGTTCACCATTTTCTAGTATTTCATATGCATCATCATATTTAGTGTATAAAACACTATCAATGTATCTGCTTTCTGTTAAGTTTCTAAATCCATATCCTTCTGTGTCATTTAGCTTTTCAAATGTATCTCTCAACATGTCAAGGTTACGACCTTTTGCATTTGCTTGCCTAATACCTTCCTGCAACACGATTACAATACCATTTCTCATTTGATAGTTGATTGTCATCCACATCACTCCTTGTTTTGTTGTTAACTCTAGTATACTAAATTATATGTCTCTTGTCAAGCGATTATTCCATTTATTTTAAAATGGACAATCTAAATCTTCTTGTGTTAATTTTAATGGCTCAATCTTTTCAGCTTCATCAGATTCCTTCATTATACTATCAGTTCCAAGTAAACAATCTATCCACAAACTTGATGGTCTAGTTGTATACTGTCTTGCATATGGACGTACTACAATTCCTTCTGGTGCTACTCTCATTTCTTCTGCTCGTATTGGTTCTATTGTTCTTGTTCTTGAAATTAATCTTAAATCTGGCAAATCTGGGATTGCATCAATGTATCCACCTATGTTTCTATGTCTTTCATTAGTTGTTACTTCTTCAATAGCTTGATTCAATTGCTCTTTTAATTGATTGACTTCTGCATCTTCTGTAGTTTCTTCTTTTACCTCTTCTACTTCTTTAGGTTTTTTGTATGGTTTGATAATATCTACATTTTCTGTATCACGTATAACATAGCTTCCCCAAACTGTGTGCCTTGCATGTTCTTTCTTTACTTTGAAGATATAATCACCTTCTCGGTATTCCTCAACGCATCTATCATTCACATTATCACCGTAAAACTCCCAACCTCTTTTCCATTGAATATATCCACCTTTACTAGTATATAATTCAATGTAATCTGATTCATCAACCATTTCTGTTTCACCTGCAAATGTAAATACTCCAATTGAATATTGTGGGTCTTCCAATTTCTTTGCATATGTTTCTTCTACACTGCGTTTTGTATCAAAGAACTTACCAATCATCTCATCATTTTTTACTAATGCATATGCTTTAATTTCCATTAACATCTCTCCCTTAATTGTTTTATTGTTTTTGTTCTTGTAAACAGTATATCATTAATTTTAATTTTTGTCAATCCTCATTTGAAACTTTACCAATTATTTTTATGTGGTGTGTTCCATCTGCTTGAATACTACCTCTTTGATAACCTGCTTTTACTTTATCCATATCAAGTTCAATAATATAATCACTTGTGCTAGGGCTTCTATTCTCTGTTTCAAAGAAGCATGAGACAGTACACCAACCACTTTCGATTAAATCTGCACCTGCACTATTTACATATAATCTGATTCTATTTTTACTTACCATGAATTGTTTTAGGTCTTCTAAGAAATCCTGTCTATACTTTTTCTTTAATTCTTTTAGACTTTCATTTGTATATTTTCCTAAATTTCTAATTCTTGCTTTTGGTGCAATTTTAACTGTTGTACTGTTTGTTTTTTCTATAATATCTCTCTTGTCAATTTCAATTTTTGTGTTCCATGTTTCGGGAATCTCTCCCCAACAATCTTCATAATTAGCATAAAAATGATGACCTCTTTTGTTATATCCTAATCCACAATCATCTGTCCATAATGTAATATATTCTCTTTCATCTTTACTCTCAATATGTGAGTACTGCATTTTGCCAATTGTGTATTCATCTTGAGATAATTTATCACTATATTTCTCTTGTAATTCTAATTGTGAGAAGAAAAACTGACTCATTTTCTTGTTACCTTTTTTAAGGAAATATGCATTTCTATTTACCATTTAACCAACTCCCTGTTATTTGTTGTTAAACCAAGTATAGCATGTATGTGTATCTCTTGTCAAGAGATTGTTTTAAAAATATTTGAGGGGATTTTTCACCCCTCATTATGTATGTATTAATTATGTAAAATCTCACCTATGTCCGCCAATCCACCTATTGCTTCAATTTGACCTAACATCATATCTTTATAACTTTCAAAATATCCTTGTGCTTCTTTATGTAGTTTTTCATTAATCATTATTGCCATTGGATAGATAACTTCTTCATGTGTTTGGTATGTATCAAAATGTCTTCTAAAATCTAATTTATCTATGACACCATATCCATATTGTTTCTTGTCAAATTCACCAAAATCAACTATAACTGGTAATCCTGTATGCTTATCAATCATAACGTTTCCGCTATGTAAATCATCTGGACTGAATCCTGCTCTCATTATATCTTTAATTAGTTCTTTATATACATGATTGAAACGGGTACTAACAAAATTATCAATCTTTCCACTTCTAACTTTGTAACGATAACTTGATATAGTATATCCATCAACTTTACTCATTATGACTGCTTTTACTTCTTTATTGTGATGGAATACCCCGTATAAACGGGGCACATGTTCCAGATGTTGTAATTGCCCTAATACTGAAATATCATGACTGCGCCAATATCCATGTTGGAATACTTTAATCGCATAATCTTTATATCCGAAAACAATTGCTTGTGCCCCGTGACCTAATTCATCCCAATCATCTAAATTATCTCTTCCCATAACTGCATTTTCTAACTTGCTACATATATATTCAAAGTCATCTAAATTTATGTTTGGATTTAATCCTTTAAATTGTAAGTTTCGCATTCTTTCATTTAACGGGTGGTTAATAATATAGTTATCATGTTCTCCCATATTTTCATCCCCTTTGTGCCAATTTGTGTTAAGGCTAGTATACTATTATTTTTTGTGCTTGTCAACTACTAACTGTAACTTTTAATCTATTATATAATTCGACACGTAAACAATTTATTTCTTTATCACTTATAAACAATTGTGATGCATCAATGATTGACATCCCCATTCTTTCAATATCTCCTACATATAATTCATTGTCTAAGCCAATATTCACCATATTCATTAACTGTAATGAAACCATACGATATTCTTTTGATTTTGTCATGAGCAACAACTCCCTTTGTTTTATAGTGTATCTTATGTGATTATATTTGATGTGTGACTTGTTAGGGGTATATTGTTTTAAAAATAGTATTTGCACCCAGATTTTTATCTGTTTTGAGCCAATAATATATGAATCTTTGTTTGGGGCGCAGGACATTCAAAAAAATACTCTCATTAAAATATTCGTTCGTTCCATGCCAATGAAACAATACAGGCGAAAACGTGGATAAAATACGAATTTTATCAAGAAAAACAGGTGCAAAATGTTCCGTCTATTGACGGTATAAATTTTTTTGTTACTTCTGTATCAATAGAATTATAGCGAAAAACAAGGAAAATCAAGCTGATTCCCCTTATGATTCCATATTCCATACTAATCTGTTTATTTCTCCACACAATAATGATAAATCTTGATATGATTCATTTTCTTCATTTTTGACTGCTGTATCATAAGCTAAGTTTTGTATCAATTTTATTGTCTTTTCTTGTTCTTTTACTTTTGCTTCCATCATGATTCTATATTCGTGATGTGCTTTAATTTTTAATATGTGAGGATATAATGTTGTTTTTGCAGTTTGCAAATAACGTGCATACTCTGGATATCTGTCTCTACCTTCTTTAAACAGTGGCAAGAAATATTCCTCTGTTTCCAATGCTTGACGATATTCTTTTTCTGGCGTTGCATCTTGTAATGTAGACATATTATGTTTTCTGTCTGCTGTCTTGACTAATAATTTTCGCCAATCTTTCAATATCTCATTTAAGTAATGTACGAATGCAACTCTATTTGTCTTATAATCAATATTTGGGTCTTTTGTTACTCCTAATACTACATCTGCTACTTCTTCACCAAACAATGATTTAATTGTCTCATATGTAATCTCTGGTACATCTTCAATACTGTCATGCAATACAAATGCTGTTAACACTATTTTATCTGTTATGTTGTTATTAATAAGGTCTTGTGTCCCGTCTACAAGATGCATATAATAATGTGTACCATCATGACGTTTATATCCATTTGTTGCATTCATAGTAACCAACATCCAATTTAATGCTTTTAATGTATCCCAACAACCTAGTTCCATTAAATCCTTTTGTAATTGTATAACACGAGATTCTACTGCCATAATATCATCCTCCTAAAAATGTAAGTAATACCATTATATTATTATTATTTGCTTTTGTCAACATTATATAGTATATAGTCGCTATTTAATCACTATTGTTAATTTAATAACTAATGCTAATATATGCATATATTGTGAGCAATATTTCAAATTTGCGGTAAGTATAATATAGGCATTTTTTCAAAAAATAAAGCGATAAATTTCTGGACTATTTTTTGCAGGTCTGATACTGTATCATATGTAATGGTTTCTAATGTGTGTGTGCTTGTGTTACAATTATTATGTTCTATGCTACATCATTATTACTATTTAATACTTATTATTATTATTTGTTGTGTTTCTTCTTATATATAGTTAGAAGTGATGTAATAGTAATCTTTTTACATTATATGCTCATATTGTATATGTATCATGTGTTATGCTCATCATTATCTATATTGCATACATACATATATTGCATACATACCTACATACATATATATGTACATACAGTATGGGTGATATTTCGAAATCGCACTAAGTTATATATAGTGGTTTTTTCAAAAAATCATCTCGTAAATTTCTGGAGCTTTTTCCCCGACTGGTGGCGCATCACAAAAACCAAATAAAAAGATATTTGAATATATCGGTATTTGAATATTACGATATGAGGATGAATTTGGAAGCCCGTGCAATCGGATATTCAAATATATAAATATATACAATTACATAAAGTAAGTACGATACTATTTGTTAGGGATACAACTAAAAGTAAGTATAATAACAAATAGTAAGTTGCATAAATTAAATAAGCAACTTACAAAATAAATATTACAACTCACTTATTTAATGTAAGTATGATAAATAAAAGTAAGTATAACCATGTAAATTATATAATATAAATATTTCTAAAATTAACAGTTGACAAACGGATATTTTTATGAATTTCATTTATACAAAATTTATGTATATCTCATGTATAAATCATTAAAATTTAGGCTAAAATGTATAAATGAAGATACATAGCAGGGTATAATAAACCTTGATATGAAGGGATTTATACATAAAAACTTATACAAAATACTGTATAAATACACTGTTTTCACTGAATATATACAAACATTCAAAAAACACAATATCCTCTGTAAGCTCGTTCACGGGTTTCTCTGGTGTTAATCCCTTGTCAAGCGACTAAAACGCTTAGAAACGATTTTGGAGCGTTTAACGGTTATTTTCAAGTTTCTTCTATATAATGCAAACAAAACAACAAATAAAAATTTTCCCTTATAATAGAAGAAACTAATAAATTTACTTGTAACATAACTGTAATATTCCTGTTATTTGTTTGTAACATATTCCATGTTATATTATGTGTACAGAAAAGGAACACAAACACAAGAACAACTGTTCTGGTCATGTTCTCTCATTATATCGCTTGTCAAAAGACAAATGAAAAACTTTTTAAAAACTTTTTTTAAAAAGAAGGAAACTTTTGAAAAGTAGCGAATATAATAAAGTAAGAGCAACAGGGAAGGAAGTGAAAGCGATACGAACATAAAAAATAATGGTTTACCTCAAGTTCCTTGAAAAGTTAATAAAAGAAGTTTTATCTTGTATCCCTAGTGATGGATATCATGATTGAAGGACGGCAACCACCGACAAAATACAAGGTTTAAAACTTCCCTCTTTATTACTATAGAAAACATTCTCACGAGTGCTTTCTAAATAATATAAGAGGTGATAATATGAAAGCTGAAAATTTAAGAAACTACATTGATAAGGAAGTAAAGGTTTCATTTTGGAATACATGGGAAGAACTTGTAAACAATGGTAATAGTTCCGAGTGGGTAGAAACAGCAGGGATTCAAACAATAAAAGGTAAAGTGATTTTACTTGACAATCAAGAACACATTTTACAAGATAGTGGGGAATTAAATTGTTTCCTTAATAAAGAAACAAAAATTACAATAGAGGTGGTTAACTAATGGAAACTTACAATCAATTACCAAAAGCAATGATGTTATTAAATCAAGGTTACGATGAAGACGAAACAGCAAAAGAAATTGTAAAAGGCTTGCAAGATGTAAATGTTTATTCTCGCTACGGTATTGCACATAAAATTGTCGAAAAGGCTGTAAAAGAACTAAATGCTATCTATAATAAAAAATACGAAATTACGTTCGTACTTGATGGTAAAAAAGAAATAATCAACGTTGATGCAAGAAATTTTGCCCACGCTGATTATTTAGCAGAAGAACACGCAATAAAAAACAACTTCCCTAGTCATACATGCAGAATCAAACAATTGTAAATTTTTGATAGAACACTAGTTACTATAAAAAGTATAGTAACTAGAATTGTATCAAAAATAAAATTAAAGGGGTTTTTAAAATGACAAACATTAAAGCGGTTGACTACTTATCACAAGTTCGTACAGTTGAGGAATTTGAAAAGTTCGTTTCATTACTTGCAAGCACTAAAGGAGCTATCACAAGTCAATTAAAAGGTTTTACATCTGTTCAACTAGTCGAGGACGTTAACGGGCTAATAGATGAAATGGAATACACTGTAAAATGGATTAACGAACGTTTTGAAAGTGGCGCTTATTCTGGTAACTACGATGTATTAGAATCATTAAGAGAAAACAAGTCATATCTTAATAAATCAATATTCCAACTTAAAAACAATATTCAATATAGTATAACTATTCAAATACAGCAATATACAGAGGGTTTGGAATGGAAAGATACACCAATCGAACATAGAGAAGTTTTAGGGGTTGACCGTGAAGAATGTGAAAACATTGCTTATCAAATGGTTAAAGTGATTTCTAACATAAATGAAAATGAAATTCGCTACACTATTAACAACGGTTCAAACGGTCATTATGTGGGAAGTGATTACAAATTCAGAAACTACTATAAAGGAGGTAAAAACTAATGTTAAAATTTATCAAACGTTTGTTCGTAAAGGAAAGCAAGCAAGATGTATACATGAGAAAGATTAACAATGTATTACAATTATGCGATGAACTGGAATTAAAAATAAAAAAATAAATTTCTTTTAAAAAGAAGGAATCTTTTACAGAACGTTGAATATATTATAGTAAGAAGTAAAACAAAAAATAATCATATAAAGGTGGTTAATAACATGCGATTAAATGAATTTAATAAAGTAAACTCTGTACGCCAAAAGGAAAACGGGGAAATCATGAGTCATGAAGAATATTATGGAAATGTAGTAAATGGAATAGGTTTAGAAAGACTAGTTCAACTGCTTCCTGCGACTAAAGAGGAAATGAAAAGAAGTATGAAAAGATATGGGAATTTAAGCGGAATAAAATTGAAAGTATGGGACAATTCCGCTCAACACTTAACACATTACGTTCACCGTATCGGTGTTAAACGCTTGTCATTATGTGAAGGTGTTTGTATCTTGAAACAAACTGCTATAATGTACTTACAGGAAGAAGAAAAGAGAGAGAAGCAGGAAAAAGAAGAACTAGAAAGAATTGTAAAAGCCCGTCCAGTATGGTTATAAAAAAAATAAAATAAATTTCTCAAAAAGAAGGAATCTTTTAACAAGTGCCGAATATAATATATTAAGAAACACAAAAAATAATGATGTAAAGGGGATTGGTTCATATGACTACACGAAAAAAATTAGGTGAAAAGGCTATCCGTAACAGACTACAAAAAGAGGTTGACAGAATGTTTACACCAATTGAACAGGAATTTATTGGATGGTATGAAGATACAGAAAATGATATTTCCTACACATGGAAAGGAGAACACAACGGAAAAGATTTCCGTCTAGTATGTTGTAAATTTAGAGGTACAGTCACAATTTGTTCATAAATTTTGTTAGAAAATATTCTAGAATAATAAACCTAATTATTCTAGAATACTATTGTAACAAAATTTAAAATAAGGAGGTTGCAAGATGTCATTTCGTGGAATCTTAAAAGTATTAGCAATTATTATATTCGGATATTGCGCTTTACTTGTCTTGTCTCATCTAATAGTAAATTATGGTTTCTAAATATAAGGAGGTTACGATATGAAAAAACCTACTAAAGAAGAATTGAAAAGAGAGACAGAAAGAGAGTTATTACTATTAAGAAAGAATAAAGAAGCTATCATTCAAAAACATATTGATAGAGGAATGAGCAGGGAATGGGCAGAAGAAGCATTTGAGGTATTTTATGAGATTTGGGGAAAATCATATGAATAATTGGTTTGTGTTCATTATGTTAACTGTCAATGATGATAAGTTACTTGCAATAGATAACGATAAAAGCATATTAGAAAAACATGATATTGTTATTCACTGGAATCTTACAAAAGAAGATGCACTTTCTACAATGTATGAATATTCAAATAAACACAATATCAAAACTGTAAATTATAACCAATAAGGAGGAAAACACATGTACTATAAAATTAATGTTGCTAAAGATGGAAGGCATTTTTTCGCCACTGCTGAAAATAGTGTCCATTCAGAAGAAAAATTGAAAGAGGTTGTAAAAGTGTTTCGACAAAAGTTTCCAGAAAGTGAAGGTTATAAAATCAGTGCTATGTTAGTGCAAACAATAGGAAGTGAGGTTGAATTATGAAACTAAATAAATATATTGGTTTAGTTGTGGATAATATGGTAATCACTGGAATAGAAAAATATTTTGATGTATCAACTGAAAAAGAGGAAAAATGCTTTATTATAAATAATAGATATGGTGTAAATTGTGAATTGTTCATAGAATCATATATGTAAATTTTTGAATAAACCTGCCTTAGAACAAATGTTCATAGGTGGGATTATTCAAAAAATTATTCGCAAAAAAATAAAAAAATTCTTTTTTAAAAGAAGGAATCTTTTCACTTTTGGCGAATATAGTATAGTAAGAACAAAAAATAATTATTTAAAAGGGGAAATGACAAATGATTAAACAAGTAAATGAAACGGTTAACCCACTTGCAAGATTCAGCGCTTTAAATGAAGATGTTAAAATTTATGTTCCTTCTACTGTTAGTGTATCGCATGAAGTTGACAATTCAACATTTGTAAAATATGTAGAAACTCAACTTTCTCAAGTATTTGGTGGTTGTACTACTTATTCAGCAAATGGAAACTATGTATCAAATGATGGACATCTCATATCTGAAAAAGTGAATATAGTTCAAGCCTTTACAACTGAATTGCAAAATGAAGATATAGAAAAAGCAATTCAAATATGTGAATATCTAAAACATGAGATGTCACAAGAATGTGTTTCTTTAGAAGTCAAGGGAAAATTATACTTTATCTAAACATAAAAAATAATTATTTATTTTTTCGAGAAAGAAGGAATCTTTCTTTCTTTCTCGAATATAGTATAGTAAGACAAAAAAAATAACCGTATAAAGGGGAAATGTTCTATGAAAAAAGTATCTAAATTAGTTGCTAAAATTGGTCTTGTTATTGCAATGTTTGGTAGTGGGTTCGCTGTAAACGAAATGATTCATGACAATGAGGTTCAAGCGCAAAAAGCAATTTCTACACCAGTTCAAGACATGGCAAAAGAAGAAGGGTTCAACATTGCTACTATTCCGAGTGATAAAGACAACATTTTCACACAATATTTTACAATCAAAAAAGTTTGGGATAACGTTGTTGAAGCTGAAAATACATTCTATAAATACGATATAGTTTTCTTAGAAAAGACAGATTTTGACAATGTTGAATTGAAAGAAGGCGTGAAAATTGCGGTTACTTATAATCATGATACAGTTGTAACAGTCACAAAAGCCGAACAAGAGCCACAAAAGAAAGAAGATACACCGCCACCAGTTGAACAAGTAAAACCCGTCACACAAGAAAAACAAGTCGCTAAACCAATTGCAAAAGTTGACAATGTAACAACTGAAAAACCTGTCAAAAAAGAGGTAAAACAAGATAAACCAAAAAATGACAAAAAGCAAGTAGCACAAGAAAAGCCACAAGTCAAGACTGAAAAACCTGTCCAAAATCAGACTAAAGAACAAGCTAAACCAATTGTAAAACCCGAACAAAAAGAGCAAAAGAAACAAAATGATTCGTTTATTGAAAAAGATGAAAAACGTGCAAATTCGACAAAAGAATACATTATAACAGAGAATACACAAAACCAATTGATTCATGCAGAAAATGGAAATGAAAAGTATTTGTTAGAAAATGACAATTACAAAAAAGGTGACAAAATTAAAGTAACATTTGGTGACAGTGGTTATCATGATGACATCAAGAAACAAGAAAAGGTAATGAGTGATGAAGATAAAGCCTACAAAGATGCATTTGAGGAAAACGCAAAAACTGACATAAATCGTAATAACCCTAATTACGTACAAACCGAGGACGGTTCATTTGTACCGAAAAATTTCTGGAATTGATTCACACAATTGTAACTTTTGCATAGAATACAGTAAGAACAAAAAATAATGATATAAAATAAAAAATGAAAAGGTGGAATATTAATATGAAAACTCTTAAAAATGGCGTTCAAGTTGTGGAAAATGGATTGAAAGCAGATTTCGAAAAAACTCAAAATATGTTAGAAGAAAATGCATATACAGAAATATTTGATGCAGAATCAGCATTCGAGGACAGACCACAAAACAATTTTGAAAAAACTTACATTGTTAAAATTGAACGTCAAGAGGACTTCATGTTATTTACAAGAATGTTAACAAATGAATCAAACTGTATTGATAAAGAACGTAGTGTAGAATTATCAGAAAACCAACAATTGTATTATGCGGATAGAATCACAACGGATAAATTCCGTGAAAATCGTGATGAAATAAACGAACGTTTCAAAAATAAAACATGTGATTGCAAACCGTGTAATTTCAGAAAACCAACTTATGAAGAATGGCAAACGGGGAAATATGAAGGTAGAACAAAAATTAATAAAATTCTTAAAAGAAATGGATTCTCACAAGATGTACTTGATTACTATTCTTTACAAATCAAAGAAGAAAGTACAAAATGTATAACAATTTCATCTTTACCACAATTTATAGCAGGTATGTCCTACTGGTGCGAATTAGGCGAATGGGATGGTTACAGAGGTTCAAGTTGTCAAGATTTAAGACATGATGATGAAGATTATGCACTAAATATTGGTGGCGCTTTACATGATGACAAATTATTTATAGCAATGATGCATGAGAGCGTTGAAGATTTTGAAGATTTTACGGATAAAATGATTGCTAGAACTTTAATGAGATATGTCATAATTAATGGAGAACCTGCCTTAATTTCTTGTCAATATTATGGAAATAATACTACAAAAAATGAACTTGATAACGCAATGAACAAATTAAATGAAGTGGGTATATTTGGAAGAAATATAACACGACAACGCTATGATGAGAATGGAAACAGCATCCGAGACAATGTAACAATTCATGAAGAAAGCGCAAATGGAAAATATGAATATAGCGTTATTGATGAAGTAGACATAAACGAAACAATTGAGGAAACAGTGGATATTGATTGCCCTATGTGTAGTGGCTCTGGAAAGTATGAAGTATTTTCTCATAGAATTGATTCACATATAGAAATTGATTGTCCTATGTGTGGCGGTGGTGGTGAATATTCAGTATATGTATATGAAGAAATAGAAGTAAGTGAAGAAGTTGAAGGAACTAAAGAAATTCTTCCATACGTTGAAGGATACGACCACAATAGAGACAGAATAAAAATTGAAATTAATATGACACTTTTAGAAGAAGTCAGAAATTCATTTAAAGTTATTGCTTAATTGCAATAGCTTTTTTTTATGTTCTATATTCAATTAGGGGTATATTCAAATATTTAAATAATCGTGCTCTCGATTTTGTTCGATTTCAGCGCAATAAATTAGTATATTCAAATTTTACAATATATGGATCAGATTTTATAGTCAATATACGGTATATTCGGATAAAACGATATAGTCATTTCGAAATATCGTTAGATTTAAATTTCTGGATATGGTTTAAATTTTGAATCACAAAAAAAATTATTTGTCAACTTTTTTATTTGTCAAGACTTTTCTATATGCGAAATGTACGATATTTGCGAGATGCGGTTTTAAGAGACTACCTAATACAAATATACGTTGAGCATTTATTTCTCCTGACAAGCGAAAATAAGAGCCTTAAATAAAACATCTAATAATACTAATATACGTATAACCTTTCTATATTAAAGATATTGAATAATGATTTAATAAAGGTTGCTAACACATAAAAGCGAATATGTCAAACTTAATTAATAGCTACTTACTTTTAGTAGTAACACTTTGTATATACGTTTCTGATATACATCTTATTATTGCAATGTATAATACAGTTCTTATATTCGATAAATAGGATAAACGAATATAAACAAAGTCGAATATACATTCTTATATCGCAATTAATAAACATAAAAGGAAACCTCATTTAACTTTTATTATTAACTTACTTTTAGTAATCCAATATAGAAACCATATTTACTTTCCTATTATAGATTCGATATACAAAAGTAATTAGGTTATTGAATTACATTATATTCCCTAATTATAAGCTACTATTATAAAGGATATTACTTACTTTATTATAGTAATAATACGAATAGTAAGTTATGGATATTAAATAAGGATATGAATATAAATAAGGTAATACAATATAGTATATAGATTACATATAGTAAGTGAATAATAAGAAGTAATTATATAAACTAATAATAGTAACTAATATATAATAAGTATATAACATATAGTAATGTAATGCATATAAGTAATATGATATGTAATGTATAGTAATGTATATGATATAAGTATATGATTAATAGTAATGTAATAACTAATAGTAAGTAATAGTAATAACATAAGTAATATACTTAATATACATAACTAATATATAATACAATACTAATAGTATATATAGTACTAACATATGTATAGTAACATATAATAAATAAGTATATAACATAACATATATAACTAATATATAATATATATAATAATATATAATAAGTATAATATAATAAGTAATGTACTAACATAATGTAAGTAAAGTATATAACATAAGTAAGTAAGATAATGTAATAAGATAAAGTAATATTAGTAAACTGTAAATGTGAATAACAAATGATAATCGTAATATCTCAAATGGTGAATATAAATAAATCGAGAATATGGAATATAGGAAATGTGGGATATTTATAAAATTGGATATTGTGGTGAATTTCTGAATATGGTGAATGTGGATTATTGGATATTTCAATATGTGGATTTATGGAATTTGGGTTTGTGGGATTTTGGGGAAAATCATATTTACATATTTATATGTAGTGAATCTGTAGTTTCGCCACTCAATATAAGATTGTATGCGTGTAGGAATCGCAAATAATTATCAATGTAAGCAACCCCGAAAATACGAATATTACAAGCGAAAATGAGGACGAACATTCGTATCAAATAAATTATAAAATGTTCGTATTAGGGGAATGAATCAAAAAGGACAGTCAAACAAGCAACCCAACTACATGACATACTAAATTGTTTCTAAAGATAACATAATTAATCTTATGGGGGTACTTTCTACCAAAACACTTGACGGATTCCCTCCAAAACCCTATAGCACTTCTTCCCTGCTACTCAGAGAAAATTGGAACGTACACGTGCTAAATCCGAACATTCGCCAATTTTTGTCCCACAAAATTCATGTAAAATCTTGTCCAAAACAACCTTAAATTTCACCCACAAAATCATCAATTTCATACGTTATTTCACACGCTATATTATCGTCTATAAAGGGAACAATCCCGTACACGTATTCGTATGTGCAGGGGAGGGGGTATCTTCCGACCTTTTGTATATAATTCACTATATACCGTATACAGAGGATATAAATGAGCATAAAAAAAAGACACTATCTACCGTATGTAGAAGTGTCAATTCTCGTGCTATTTCTTTATATAATCAATTACTTCTGTTTTGTATCCTTTATCCGTGAGACCTTTCATAATCCAACTAATAACATTGAAATCTAATCCTGTAATATCTTTTGCTTGATTAATATGATTTGTAGTTTTGATTCCACCTTCAAGCATATCATAGTAAAACAAATTCTTATCTATACGAATTACTTTAATTTTCTTGTTCATTTTTATCTTCTTCCTTCAACGATTCTTTAGCCCACAAGTATCCAGTTTCGATATTTGTAATAGCAATTGATTTCTCTCTTCCATTCGGACATAATAGACCAACCATAAAAATTAAATTCTTATATGCTTCTTTTAACATCTGTTCTTTATTCTCCATCATTAGCCACCCTTTTAATAAACATTTCCATTTCTTCTGCTGACATATATTTTACGTATTTCATATTACCTTGTTCGTCTTTTTTAATGAAATCAACTTTACTTATTAATGAATCAAAATGTTCTTTCACACCAAGACCCAATCCAGTTGTATCAATAATTACTTGATTTGGTTGATTATGTACAACGAGACTAATCAGAGATAATACAGCATCTTTTGTATTTTGTTCACTATTGATACTCCAAGCACCAATGTATGTACCTTTTTTAATATCCATATTAAATACTTTCAAACAGTTTCTATAACAATCAACAAAAAATAATTTCATATTATTCATTCTCCTTATAATAAATGTTTTGTAATTCTTTTGACAAATACTCAATACAATGTGTATGACCCGAAAACATACGTTCTTTACCATTATCATCTACAAGATTAATTGCTGACCGTTCTTCATCTTGATTCAACATTCTAAAACACTTATCACACATTAAGTCTACATATAAAGGTTTTCTTTGCATATTATTCAATCCTTCCGTGACCATCAATATAATTTAACATTGCTTCTGCAAGTGCTTTTTCTAAATCCGTATTAATACCTCTTGCTGATTTATCTAATTGTAAATTTCTTATTACAACTTCACATAACCCACCTGCATCTGACATTATATGTATTGAAAAACCTCTTTCAACTAATACTCTCATCATTTGGTTCATCATATAAATCACTCCTTATTTTTTTAATGATTTAACAACAAACTCTAACCAACCCAACGCCCACTTTGGATATTCAATCCAACCTGCAATATAGCCATCTCTGATTGAGAAGTCCCAAAATCCAGTCCATTCTTTTGCTTTAACAACAGCAAAGGTATACATACCTGCACCGATAAGCAAATAGAATCCTAATACCCATAATAAAAATGACATCCCATTATCTCCTTTTATTCAAGAATAAGGCAGGGAATAATCCCTACCTCAAGTTTATTTATTTTCTTCTTTCCACTCATTGATTCCTCTAACACCGATACGTCTTAAAAGATTTTGGTCTTGACCTACTCCTAATGTCAATCCTTCAATTGGTTCTGCACTTACAATTTCAAATTCTAATTCAAACCCATTAGTTTTAACATTATAAATATTAACTTCTTGTGGCAACCCTAAAAGCTCTTTCAATTCTTCAAGATAAACAACTACTGGTCTTCGTCCTAACATAGTATCAATCCCCTTTTATTCTAGAATAAATCTTTTAACTTTTGAGTGATACGGTTATTCTTTTCAATCTGTTCTTTTGCTTTGTCAATATCTGATTCTGCTTTAATGATTACTTCTTCTGCTTCATGAATAAGTTCATGTAAATTTTCTGTCTTCTTTGCTACACCATCAAACACACGTTTGAATGAATCAACTAAACCATCAACCTCTTGCCCAATACTTTCAATCTTTCCATCACGGTCTAAATCAACTGGCGCTTGTTTATTCAACAATTTATCTAACCATTTCATAATATCATCCTCCAAGTTTTATTAGTTTATAAGTTTAAGGGGCTTGAGCGCCCCATTATGTATTACTTGTCTGTCCAAAGGTCACAATCACAATCAGCAGGATGTGAGCCACATTTGCATTGTACAATATCTTCTGCTTGACCTTCATTTGTGTCATCTGCATTTAAATTTCCTTTTGTATAAGGTAAAGCACCTTCAACACTAATATTGATTCCTTCTTCTGTTGCTTTTAAATCTTTGCCAATGATGATTAATCCTTCTGTGCTGATTTCTGGATTACGTCCATACATTAAACCAGTTACATAGTTTGCTAATTCTTGAGGATTTACTTCTTTGATTAATCCACGTTCGATTGAATCAAGATATCCATCATATGGTAATGATACACGAGTGTAATCTTCTTCTTCTAATAACTGATGCCCAACGAATACTACTGACATTAAATCAATTTCTTCTTCTAATTTGTTATTGCAAGCATATGCATATGAAACTTCTCCGTTTAATACTTGACGTACTACACGTACATTGAAATCAATCTGTGGCTTGTTGCCTTTTAAGATATGAATATTTTCAAAGAAATCTACATGACCCTCAAATTCTCCAAGGTCTTTTGGATAGAATGCTGTTCCTGTTTTAACACGTTCAAGTTTTTTATTTAATTCATGGAAGACTAATGTTCCATCTTCTAATAATTCAATCTCGTAATCTAATCCGTTTTTACCTGCAAATACATCTCCATTGTATACTGGCGTTTCGTCTAACTCTCCTAAATAATGCAAAGGTACTGCTTCATCGAATGTAACTGTAACATGTGTTTCTTCTTCTGTTTCAATCGTGTATGTCTTTTTTAGTAAACTTAATTCTACGATATTACCAACTGTATTTTGTTCTTTACTATAAATTAAAATGTCATTAAACATATAATCATCCTCGTTTCATTTTGTATTTGTGTTGCTAACTTATAATATTATTATATCATTATATTTAGCGTTTGTCAACAATATATGTTACATTATTTAAAATTATTTTTAGTAGGTTGAAATTAATCAACCCACTAATTGTTCTGGATATTCTGTTACAAGATTATCAAGTAGTCCATCCCAATCTGGATTACCATCATAAGCTTTAAGCATTTCTTGTAAGAAACTTCTACGTTCCATATTTGCAAATTTCCCGATACCATAATTTACTGCTTCTGCTTGACCTAATGTTAATAGGAATTTTTGAGCACGTGACTTGCCTGTGTAGATTAGGTTTGCATTTAATTGATATTTCATAGACTTGTCAATTACAACAATTACTACTTTATATTGAGACCCCTGTGACTTATGGATAGTCATAGCCCACGAATGGATTAATGTTGACTTAGCATCTTCAAATTTCAATTTAACTACGATACCTTCAAAGTCTACAATGATATATTTATCTTTCTCATTGATAGTTGTAATCTTTCCTGTGTCACCATTAAATACATCTGCTGTACCTTCACCTGTATCTTCTTTATCTAAATCTCCATTAAGGATATCATCTAGTGTTAGTTTGTCATCGAATAAGTCATTTACTACAGGTACTTTGTACATATTAACAGTGTTCATAACTGAATCACCTACACGGAAAATTGTTTCATCATCTTCTCTACCAAACACAAGTTCGTCTTTCAATGGAGACTCTGGATTAATAATCTCTTGAATTGCTTCATTGATTGCATGAGTTCCAAGTTTTCCTTTTTTAGTAGGAGATAAAACAATAACATCTTCTGGGTCAAATCGTTTAATAACATTTTTATAATGATGCAGGATTCCATCAAATACATAATCTTGGTCTACTAAATGATACACACAATCAGTACCATAAACTTTACGTCCTTCAAGATTATTGTCAAAGAATTTTCTACCATGACGAATATCTGTTGTTCTATCTAGAATGCCACCATTTTTTTGACGGAATACTTTTTTAAGTTTAGAAACTTTAACACAACCACTATTGATTGCATCATATAAGAAATTCCCTACTCCAACGGATGGTAACTGGAAATCATCTCCAACAAATAAGATACGAGTGTTATAGTTTGAGATTGCACCGAAAAGTTTAGCAAGGATGAAAATGTCACACATTGAAGACTCATCTATAATAATAACATCTTCTTGGATAAAGAAACTTGCATCTCCATCATCATCAAATGAGCCAATCTTTCTATGAATAGTACTAGCTTCTCTTCCAGTATAGCCTGTCATTACTTTTGATGCCTTTCCAGTTGGCGCAAGTAAAGCAGTTTTATAGTGTAGAGTGTCAATAAGTTCAAGTAGGATTCGTTGAAGCCAGCTTTTTCCCATGCCCCCTCCGCCAATTAATAACAGTAGGTTGTTCTCATTCCAATCATGGAAAAACTGTCTCTGATTCTCTTCTAGTTCTACTTCTTCTCTTTCACAATAGTTATCTAGAAATGCTTCTAGTTCGTCTGTTTTGAATAACTTCTTTGACTGTGTTTTAAATTGGTTCATTTTCATTGCAACAAATTTTTCAGCTTTATAAACTTTCATAGTTGTATATCTGTCATCTACTCGTACAATGGATTCAGATGGTTCTGCTAGACGTTTTACAATAACCTTTTTAGAGATGTTTAAAAGCTCAACTGACTTGTTTAAAAGTTGTTTGCGTGTAATCCAAGAATGACCGTTACTATTCTCTCCACCAATAATAAATGCGAAACACGCATCTAGTCGAGGGTTTGCTTCCATGTCATATCCCATTGCTTTTGCAATAGCATCACATGTTTTGAATCCAACACCTTTAACCTTTGTTAATACATAAGGATTTTTTTCAATCGTTTCCATTACAAGTTGTGGATTCTTAAATTCTTTAATTAATTTATTTACCATATTATACTTGATGCCATGTTTTCCTAAGAAGACTAATAATTCGCTCATTTCTAAATTCATTAAAACTTTTTCTTTCATCTTTTCAAATGTCTTATCTCCAAGACCTTTAACAATACTGTAATCAAATTCATCATTCTGAATCATGCCAATAACATCTTGCCCTTCATAAACAGCAAAGATGTTTTCTACTTGTGTTTCTGTAAGTATCATTTTGAAGAAGTTTTTTTGTTCATCAACTGATGTTGGTTTTTCTTGTTTAATGCTTTCTAATATGTATGACCCTGCGTATGTAGATTTATCATCTGGTTTAATTGTAACAGAATATTCTGTTCCTAAATCTAAGTTTGGTGCGATTCCTTTAAAGCTAATGTTTCCGTAGTTGTTTAATTTAACCTTATCAATATCTTCTGGATTAACATCACAAGCATAAATTCCAAAAGAGCTTTCTGAATCAAAAAACAATTGTCGTGTAGGTTTTACTTTCACTTCAACTTTTTCCACGTTATCCTCTCCTTTACTTTCATTATCATAATATTATTATATCATTATTCTTTATTATTGTCAAGAAAATCTACTGTATACAAACCGTAAATTTCGGTACTAAATTAGTATATCATTATTTTTTACGTTGGTCAATAACTTTTTAAAATTTTTAGTATCAAAAGAAACTTTTAAACATATTGTGAAGTATAGGCAAAAGCACAAACAAATTTGAAAGGGGTTTTAAATATGATACAAAGTGGAGTAATCGCAATTGATGACGGTGGAAGCAGTACTTGTATTGTAACAAAGCATGTGCAAGAAAAGTTTCCTAGTGTTAAAGGGTTATATGGAGACAGAACATTAGTGAACACAACTGGTAAGCATGACTTTGTTGTAGAGTATAAAGATAAGAAGTATGTAATGGGAACACTTGCAAAATACGATTGTAAGTATCCATTACAAATGCACATCAACACAAAATGTCATATCTTCTTTGACTTATCAGTATTGGTTGCGATTCACAAATATGGATACCCTGTAAACTACCTCATAACTTCTGTACCGATTAGTACTCATACAGATGAAGAAAAGACACAACGGATGCATCGACTAGCAGGGGAACACACAATTACAGTTAATGGATATAAAAAGACTTTTACAATAATGGATGTAAAGGTTGCACCAGAGACAGCAGTTGCTTATTGGTTAAATGAGCCACATGGCAAAACAAGATTCATTGATTTGGGAAGCAGAACAATTGGATACGCTACAACAATCTTTGAAGATGGGATTAACAGATTCATTGATACAGAGAGTGGAACAATTAAAGATAAAGGATTAGAAGCATTAGGTGATGACTATGACCAAGAATCATTAGCCGATTATATTTGTGGTAAGTTATCTGCAATATGGAAAGAGAATGATAAAGTATTCATTTTGGGTGGTGGCGCTCATGATGGTCAGTTAGTTGATAATATTAGAAGATACTTTCCAAAAGCAAGTGTAATGGATGACCCACAAATGGTTAATGCATTATCAATGTATCAGCTTGGTAGATTAGCTTTTGACATGGAATAGGAGGGGATAATATGAGAACAGAAGAACAAGTAGATGCTATGATTGAAGAAATGACTGCAAGAACTAAGGGCAAGTATATTACTCAAGGTGTTTCATTTAACAAAACTTGCCCTCGCCAGATGGCGTTACTAAAAAAAGCTCTTATGTTATCAGTCTCCTTTAGTGGTTTAGCAAAAGAAGTATTGGCATTACGATTTAGTGACTCTACTCCATCATATTCCCATAATACAAGTAATATGTCCACAAATCAAATCAATAAAGCACCCCAATCAAAAAGTGTTGGAAATTTCTTATAATTTAAAGGAACTTTTAAAGAGTGTAGGCATATATATGATATTAAGAGAAATGTTTAAAAGAAATTTAAAAAATACGAAAAAACAGCAAAAAAGTAGTAAAAAACGTGAAAAAATCATAAAAAACTACAGTTTTTGTCCAAAAAGTATGATTTTTTTAAAATTTGAAGTACTAAATGAGTGTCTTAATTGTAATTTAGTACTTTTTGGACGAAAATGACACCAGTATTATCAAGGGGTTTGGGATTTCGTCAAAATACCTACTTTATATATTAAACGAATTATCCCGAAACCGAAACCATGCGGAGGTGGATTTATGAAGTTTAAATTAGTTGAAGGTCAAATGAGTTGGGTTAAAGAGGATGCAGTATCACAAATGAATGAACTATTACCACTAACTTCTACATCATTAGTTGTAGATATCCCTCAGATTAAGGAATCAATCCACAGATATGTAAGAGAAGGTCTTGGAGATGGAAGGTTTGCAACTGTAGCCATAGGTGGAACTGGTGTTTTCTGGAAAGCATTTCTTATGTACATTTTCCCGTGGTTTTGCGATATAGCAAAAGTATTTTGCTTAATCAAAATAGCTCAAGCATTCTATGAAGAAAAGAGAGCAGGTAAAGATGGGTCAAGTGGAATGGGTGCAATCTTCACATATGGAAAATTCTACATCATGTTTTTAATGCTTCCTTGGTTTGTTGAACTAATTGACCAAATTGGAGGAACTATGTATGACCAAGTAAAAGCTAATCCAACTTTAACATTACCAAAAAGATAAAGGAGTGATGTCATGAGAGTAAAATTAAATGGTAATGACTTCTTCCAAGTATCTAGTCCGTTTGGCTCTATAGATTCCGTCCATAAAACTCCACATTCTGGAATAGACTTGGTTATGGAAGAAGGTACAAAATTATACAGCCCTGTCGATGGTATTGTCGAAAGGGTTGTAGATTATGGAAATCAAAATATTGGTAAAGGAGTCATAATAAAAACTAATACAGGAGAAACTATAATTATGGGGCATATGTCTGATACTTCAACAGCAGAAGTAGGAGAAGAGTTGAGTCGAGGTGAATTTGTAGGCTTATCTGGAAATACGGGACATAGTACTGGAGCACACCTTCATTTAGGAATGAAAGATGCAAATGGAAATGTCATAAATCCAGAAGGACTTCTGAATGATAATTATAAGAAGCTTCTCAGTAGCACTGAATCCCTTAACCCAATAGAAGATAAAGGTATGCTCCAATTTTTAAACGATTGGAGGAAAGAAGGATTCTTTAAAGCTGTATATGGTAAAGATTTCTTCGAGGTAATGAAGGATGCATTTATAGAATTTTTTAGAGACTTGACTCAGTTTGTAGTAGACAATGCAGATTTATTTTTCTTAATCCCTGCAATAATTTTAATGTTTGGAACATTCTTAATAGGGAGAAATAAATATTCAAAATTCATAGTCCCGTTATGGTTTGGGTACTTTGTTTCAAGTATTGTGCATAACTTATATATGAAATGATAAAAAAAAACAAAGGGAGAGATGTTATATGGAATATATTTTATTAGCAAAAGTTGGTTTCTTTGTAAAGGCTATCGTGAACACGGGGTATGTAATTGCAACTAGCTACTTGGCAAAAACTGGATGGCAATATGTAGAGGACTATAAAACTTCTGTTGAGAATGAGAAAGAGGTGAAGTAAATGATTGAATATCCACCTATGGTTATACCTCAAAAGAAAAAGAAAACTTTTAACATTAAAGAATTTGTCAATTTATATAGAGAACCTGTTATCACTTATCAAATAACACCAAACAATGCACCAGAAGTTATAGAAAGAGAAGGTCGTGGAAGTAGAAGAAGCACTCCTAGATTCATGGACTTTGAAGAAGATATCTTTAACAACAAACAACAATCTGATTTACTCTTAAATACAATCAGTGGTTTATTCTCGAAATTCTATGCACCAGAAAGAATACGATTTTCAAAGAATGGTATTAAAGTTAAAATGAATGACATTGTAAGTTACAAGGTTATGCTAGTAGATGGAGCAATGAAATTTTATCTGACTGTCCCTAAGAAGTGGGCTAAAAGCTTCACTGGAGCTATTAAGAGAGATTGGGGTCAAGTGGATATTACAGAGGTTTCTGAAAGAATCGTAGACTTTAATCCGTCAAGGACTAAAGCAATGGATGTGCATTTAAGACACCATTATGCATTAGCCTTGAAACATGACAAGACACAAAACGATTCTTTCTATTCTTCATTAGCTTCAATTGCTTCAACAATGGATAAAGGTGAGAAAGTTTTAATTGACTATAACATCGAACCAGTCAACAACAGTTGGAAAGAAAAGGCTGTAAATAAAATTAAAGAATTTAAGAAAGGTAAAGTCCCAAACAGAGAAGATTCTTTTACAGCAAATGGAATGGCAGGGAAAGTATTCGATATGTTTAATGTCATATTTGATGAATTTATAGACATGATAGAAACGCTTATGGGAGCAGATAGTAAAAAGGATGACAAAGCTGAACCTTTATTTGACCTAAAATATACTGACCCGAAATTACATGCAAACGCAAAAGGATGTAAAATACAGATTAGGGTGTTGGGTGAAGGACAAGAAGAAAAGAAAATGAAGCATATCTTTAAAAATATTGAGACATCTTTTACTCTTCTGAATGGAGATAATAAATTTGTTGTGAGTCATATAAAAACAAAGCGTGGCATAAAATCAATTATAAAGGCAGTTGAAGAAGATAAGCCACAATTAGCAAAAACAACTGACATATACTTTGAGAAGGAGATGAATAATATTTTGAAAATTCCAAGTAAACAAACACTTAAAGAGTTTGATAAGGTCATCACACAGGACAATTTCACTCGAACAGAAATAAGTGCAGACTTCTTTTCAGATAAAGATGGTGCTATTCCATTAGGATTCACTTTGGAGAAAGAGTCTAGAAAAATTTACTTTGGAGGATACAAAAGAGATTGGTGGACACCTAAAGGGAGATATGTAAAAGATAAGACACGCTTAGATGACCGTAGCACTGCCACCATGCTCTTTGGCTCTATGGGGAGTGGTAAGACTACCATGAGTGAAACACAAGCTCTATACACCTTTGGAGCGCATTTAAAGGATAGGGTAGAATGGAAGAAGCAAAGTAAGTCTGTTGTAGTATTTGATGTAGCAGATGGAGCAATGATAAATAACATTTATAACCATATTCCAGACTGGTTAAGAGACAGGGTTGTAGTTTTGAATCATAGTAACTTTAAAACACCTATTGCAGTAAACAATGCAGACCTTCAAGAATACAATGAAGATATAATGCAAGATGAGGATTATGCTTACACATTAGCAGAGATGGAAGCCAAGTTAGTTTTAGAGATTTTAAAGTCAGATAAGACGATGGCAATGGACAGATGGTTTACTTCTGCACTGCAAGCAGTACACACTGTTGATAAGGATTATGGATATATTGAAGCCATGAGAACATTAATTGATGATGATTTTAGAGCTACAGAAATAATTCCTTTCCTATCTGACAGACGTTTGAAATTGGAAATGCAAACATATAACAATATGGCTTTGGCAGGTGAGACACTTAAAATAATTCAAACTATTGAAAATAGATTTTCGCAGTTGGAACGTGACCAAAAATTATGGGACTGCATCGCACAAAAGCCTTTACGAGATGAAGAAGGTAAAGTAAAGTTAAATTTCCGTAGAATGATGGATGGAGATGAAGATGGAGCATATATGATTCTCGTATACATTCCAAAATCTGGAGTATCACAATTATACAGAAAATTCTTATTTGCACATTACTTTACAAAAATATGGAACGTTGCATTGTCAAGAGAAGTTGGGTTTGCAGGTCGAGAATACAGACCAGAAACATTAGTTGTCATAGATGAAATACACCAGATAATAGACATACCATTGATTGGACGATTATTTATAGACTTGTTTAAAGAACCACGTAAATACTCTCTACGACTTTGGTTAACATTACATGGATGGTCATCATTAGCAAAAGCAGGTCGAGGAATTGAAGGTGACATTAAACAATCTATTATGGATAATGGATGTAACCTTGTAATGTTAAAAGGTGGTGGAGAAGCATTTGAAAGTCTAAGAGACTTCTTGAATCCAATGACAATTGCAGACTTTAACAATCTGATGAATATGAAATTCTGTGGCATATTTGCAATCCGTTGGAAAGACAAGAACCATGTATTTCAAGCCAAGTTAGGATTACCATTAGGAATGAATCCAGACTTCCAGAGATATAGTGAAGTTGATTCTAATTTCTTAACAGCTTATAAGTCTGAATTTGGTCGAGACAAAGATGAAGTACGTGAAGACAATCTGGATAGAAGTTATCAGATGATTGAACAGTCGATTCAAAGTGGTTTCTTGGAAGGAGATGATTCAGAGTGGCAAAGTCTAGAAGGACTTGGTATGGCAGAGAAGAAATCCAAAAAGTGACCTATGACTTTATTCAGTCAAATGTTAAACCAACAATCAAAGATTTGGAGTTGTTGAAGATTGTGAGTGAACGAAAATTGGTTAACAGGTCACATTTGGAAATCATTACACCTTCATTTAGACACTTAACTAACAACAGAACAAGGCTCATTAATCGAACTATTAGGAAGTTATTTGATTCAATGTGTTTAGATAAGGTGCATGAGAAACAAGAATTAGGAAAAGGGAATGCCCCTGCTATCCTCGCTCTAGACAGGGGTGGCTCAATCCTTCTTGATATTCCTCATAGACGTAGGATACCACAGCAAAAGATGCTTGTCAATGGGAAGATTGAAATAAGAAGACATGTACCTTCAACATATCGTCATGCTAATGGAGTTAACCAAGTTGAAGTTGATACAATATTGTTTTGTCAAGAAAATGGCTATGAATTTGAATTGTGGGAGCATGAGAAACATGCTTCCTTCACATACAACAATGAGGACATACTAGTTATTCCAGATGTTTTCTATAGATTGAAAATAAATGAAAAGTCTATAGATTTCTTTTTGGAATTTGACACTGGAACAGAAGACAGATTGAGCAAGAGGAAATTACCTGTAATTTATAATAAAATCATCAACTATAAAAAATATAAAAGGTCTGGCTTGTGGACTTCACATTCAGAAACTTTCCCAATTATATTATTAGTAACAGAAGATTCTAAACGTATTCCATATTTTAATGCAAAATGCAAAGAAAATGGGATACAAGGGTTTGGAGTTTATCATGAGAATTATACTAAGTTTATGGAGCATCTTGCCAAAATGGTTTAGATGCTCTTATTTTGCGTTCTAAGGCTTTTGAATACAAATACTCCAGAATGAATTTTAGAACGCTCTATGAAGCCGAGAGACAGGTTTAAATTAATTCTAAGATACTCACAGGGACAAAGATTAAAAATAATAATATATTTTGTTGACAAATTCGTCTAAGTATAATATAATATGATTATAGGGTCACTTAATAAAAATTCGGAGGTCGATATTATGGCAAAATTAGGAAACGTATTTCATTTGAATAGCAGAGAAGAAAATAGAAACCCATATGCAAGTATTCTTACGTTCTTGAATCGTAAAGGTCAAGACAGTAAAAATACAAAGGATACTTACCAAAGACATATTCAAGATTTCTTTCATTCGATGAGAGGGAAGGAATTGTCTCAATTACTGGAAGATGACTTAGTATTTACAAAGACACAAACAAAGACATACCAAGTAGCTTTAAAAGAACAATATAAGGGAAGTACAGTTAACAATGTTATAAGTGCATTAAAAGAGTGCTATAACCAATTAGAAGATGATGGATTCAATGTAAGTGCATCGTGGTTTAATTTAGAAAGATATGATGAGCATGATTCAGAAAGTTGGGATGCTTTCACACATCCAGAAGTTATTCAAATTATTAATTTAGTTTCAAGCACAAGAGCAGGTCGTCAAAAGTCATTACTTGTAAGATTAGCATATGCTACAGCATTTCGTAAAAAGTCATTGTTAGATTTAAAATTCTCTGACATTGTTGAAATTAGTGGAATCTGGTACATCAAAACTTTAGGTAAAGGTAATAAATGGTCGCACAAAAAATTGTCTGATGACCTATACAATGAGCTTATGAGTTTCAAAGAAGAAGCTAAACGAGACAAAATTTTTACTCTTACAGTAAAAACAGTAAACAAGATGATGGACTATATCCGTGATAACATTGATTTTGGTGACAGACGAATTGTATTTCATAGCTTCAAAAAAGCAAGTATTGAAGAAGTAAATGTAATTACAGGTGGAGATTTACGTGCAATGCAAGCGCATGGAGACCATAGCAATCCTGCAACAACAATTGATAATTACCTTGCTAAGAAGAAGTTAGAAGACCTAGTGGAAGTAGATGTGAATAGTAAAGTGCCAGTTGAAGAATTTGAAAAGCTAACAAGAGATGATTTGCTTGAATTATTAGCAAATGCAGACAGAAACATTCAAATACAGTTATTGAGAAAGATGGGTAAAATGTAACCCATCTTTTTTTTATTTATAGGCATCTTTCTTAGTACCCTGCATATACTGTATCAAGGAGGTCGATAATATGAGAGATAACGAGATTCTGATTTACAAAGTGAATATGAGAAGTGAAGGGTTTAGGGTGACTAAAGTTAAAGACAGTCCACCAGAAGCTAAATTGTTAAAAGAAATTTTAAAAAAAGATTTAAAAAAGTGGTAACACATTAGGTAAACGCACATATAATACAGTATAAAGGAAAACAAAACAACAACCAAAAGGAGAGGGTTTTAAATGACAACAATGACAATTTCTAAAGGTGTATCTTTCAACGAGTTAAAAGGTATCGTGGAGAATATGAATTTAAGAAATTTAAATCACATCTTCCCAAGCAAAATCTCAAACGCAAAGTTGAGACACGAAGGAATTATCGAATTAATCGTTGATGAGGAAGGAACAGTATTTGCGGTAGTTGAAGGTAGTAACGAACCAATCATGTTTCCGCAACTTGCAACAGTTTGTTAAAGCACCCCGAAAAGGGTGTTTCTTTTTTGTTTGTTAATTTCCATATTTTTACACATTTTAGCAGGTAGCTTACATCGCCTAATACTATATTATTAATTTATATATAATATATATTAATAGTGTATATATAATAAATAATAATATAATTAATAATATATATATTATATATTAAATAAATAAATATAAATAATATAGTATTAGGCGATTTGAGCTACCTGCTAAAAATACATCAAAAAAGAGTGCTCATTGAACACTCTTGAATCTGTAAATATTCGGTTCTCCACCTTCATCAAGATTGACTCTCCACTTTCTTCTTTGCACTGATAACCATTTATGTTTCTCTAAATTTCGTACATGTTTCTGAAATGTATCTTTTGCGATTCCTGTTTCTGCAATAAGAATAGACTGACTTAAACCACGGGCATTTCCTTGTAATCCTAAACATTTGTATTTGAAGAATGCATATAAATATAAATCAACATTGTCAAGGTCTTCTTCATAAATGAATTTCATATATTCCTTTAACGTAATTTTATGTGTGTTATTGTAATTGTATAATGTTCCTACATCACCTTCATTCTCGAAAAAGAAGTTAGGTATTTTTACTGTATAGTTTCTGTTCTTGACAATATCTTTGTACCTGCTATAATTAATGTCATCAACGTCTAACATGTTGATTGTGATAAACTCTCTGATGGGGTACTCATTAATCTCTTCCTCGGTATACTCGAAAGTTACAGGATATTCTTTAGTTGTAGTCGTGAGTCCTAAATTGTCGAGTATACCCTCTTTTTTTATAACCTTGTCAATTGTCTTAGTCGTGGCATCATATCCTAGTATTTGTTTAATGTCTTTGTTTTGAATATATGTATCGGTTTCTAAATCAACATAATGTGTATATTTGTAAAGGAAAGCTATTGTAACAATATAAGCATAAGCAAATGAAACCTGCTTCACATTACTTCTCCCTTGTTTGTCTACGATTTGTGATAATGTTTTAAAAATATGATTTGGTATTTGAACAGAAGCATCGCCATATAACTTCTGAATATTGTTAAAGTTTTCAATCATGTACATAGAATCCTCTCCTTTTAGCCTATTTAAACTACCTCCTAAAACGGATTATAACATAAGACAATCTCAAAGTCAAGTAAATATATTGTAAATTTTCTAACTTTATGTACCAGATTTCTTTGACAAAAGCAAAATATAATGGTATAATAATATTATAAGGTAATACGTTACCTTGCATAGACGACAGGTGGTGAAATTGATTGGGGTCTGTAAGTATTGACATTAAGAAAAAGGAAAGAGAATATCAACACGTAAATCTTTCAGATGATGACACAATAAAGTATTTAATATCGTATCGAAGTAAATTGGATAAAGCATATGGTGCATATTCAAATATTGAAATAAATCAAGCAGGAGATAATTTCGATTTCAATCAAGAAATAATAGTCTTGTATGCATCACTCGATAAACTTGTAGAACAAACAGTATTAACAAAGAAACAAAGAAAATTATTACATATGCTATATGAAGGACATACCATTCCAGACATAGTTGAATTGACGGAATCAGATAGCTCGGCAACTTATCAAATGTTAGACCGATTGGCAGGAAAGATAGCGGATACAAACAATGACCTTTGGCACTATATGATGGGACACAAAGGAAAATTATTAAACAAGAAAGAGGGTTGTTTAGATGAAAATTAGAACAGCAAAAATGATTAACGGTTATGGTGAAGGGAATGTTATCAATGAAGATTCAGCTACCCAATGGAAAACAAAAAACTTTGGATGACAATATCCCGTTAGAAGAAAAAAAGAAAGTTGTACAGGAACTCACAGATAAGTGGGAAGCAATAGTTAGGTTAAATTGGCACAGCAAGTCAGTAAAGTATTTTTTAGATTCTTTAGCCAATTATCTTGTCTGGCACAAAGAAGAAGATGAGAAACAATCAGAAGATAAAGAAGTTATGTCTAGGAATAAGACTAACAGATTACATCGAGGTAGAAAAGACATTCCGTTTTCATGTTTGAATGATAAAGATTCAGAATTATTATTTGGTGAGAGAGGTGGAGAGTAATGAGCAAGAAACTAACAAGATTAGAAAAAAGTACAGCTATTCTCAAACACTCGAAATCCTCACAGTGGCGATACGTTAATACAGAAAATGAATTTACATACATGAATTTGAAATTTGTTATTAGTGAAAATGTTGAAGAATATAAAGTTTACAATAAAGCAGGAACAATAAAAGATTATACGAATGAAGCGTATATGGAACAAATCTTGGTCGTGGTTGACCAAGAAGGATTGTTAAAATTCTATAATCAAAATTACGAATACATTGAACCTCAAAATATTAGAATATTAGTTTAAAGGAGTGAAGTTGATTGAACTTATCAGACCTAATTCATGAAGTCTGGAAAGACGAACGTGTAAGAAAACTTAAAATCAGAAAAAGTGAAGTAAGAGTAATTGTCAAAGTGGCAGTTGAACATATGGTAAACGGATTAATTAACAATGGAAAGCTAATGCTTACCAACTTATTTACTCTAGATATTCGAAAAATAAAGGGACGTAAAATTATGAATCTGCAAACAGGCAAGCACATGCATAGTAAAGATTATTACAAGGTTGGGTTAGAGCCATCCAAAAAACTAAAAAACGAATTAAAAAAACTAAAATAATCTAGGGAGAGATTAATATGAAATTTATCGTTGATACAAATGCATTACTTAAAAATCCAGAAGTTGTTTTTGAATTTGATTGTGTGATTCCAAGTCACGTACTTAGAGAAGTAGAACAACTTGAACTGAAACGTAAAAGTGATAGAACTTTACAATTTGAGATTCGTAGACTAAAACGATTCCTTGATGAGAATGAAGACAATCCGCATGTATACATTGATTTAAAAGATTACAAGTTTACATTAGAAGAAGGTGGACTTGATGACCAATATGTAGATAATATCCTATTACAAGTTGCTGTGGATAACGGATACGGAATGATTACAAATGACCGTCTGTTAAAAGAGAAATGTAAGTTATACAAGATTCCTGTGCAAAAAATGGATGTAAGTAATTTCGTTGACAATAAAGGATTCCAAGAAGTTGAATTAGCAGAACCATTACATAACAGACTTATGGAAAACCCAGAAATCAACCACTTTGATTTAATGGTAAATGAATACGCTATCGTAAATAATGTTAAAGACGGAGAGTTAATTGACATTGTAAAATGGACAGGTGAAGTTACAAAGTCTTTACGTGATGCACAAGGAAAGCTAGGAGCTAAGTTTAAAACAAATCAATTCCATTACTTCCAACCACGTGATGAGCAACAAATCATGGCAATTGATTCAATTAGAGAAAACCAATTAACAATCTTACGTGGTCGTGCAGGAAGTGGTAAATCATTAATTACACTTAACACTGCTTGGAGAATGGTTGAAGAAGAAGGATACAAGCTTGTAATGTTTGTTAACCCAACACCATTACGTGAAGCACAAGAGCTTGGATTCTACAAAGGAGACCGAATGGAAAAATTAATGCAGTCAGCAGTTGGGACAATGCTTAAATCTAAATTCGGTGACGAAATGGCTATTGAACAACAAATTCTAGAAAACAAATTAGACATTCTACCATTCGTAGATTTACGTGGATGGGATTCTGGAGACAGTAAAACGATTGTTTGGATTTTAGAAGCACAGAACCTAACAGCAGATTTAATGAAGCTTGGATTACAACGTATCACAGAAAGTACTAAAGTAGTAGTAGATGGAGATTACTTTGCACAGGTAGATAAAGATTCATACGCTTCAAACAATGGTATGAAACGTATGTCAGAAGTATTCCGTGGAATGGATTTATTCGGAGAAGTTGAATTACAACAAGTACACCGCAGTCGTGTCGCAGATATTGCAGAATTAATGTAGAGTGAGCCTTATGGCTTACTCTTTTTTTTAGGTAAATAATCTAAGACATTATTTGACAGTACTAAAAAATAATGGTATAATTGAGTCGTGCAACCTTTTTGCACAAATTATATTTAAAGAGGTGAACTGAAATGGCAAGAAATATAAAGCTTGGTGTTTCGAATGTGGAAGTAATAGGCGGTGACAATCTTGAAGGAAGATTAAAGAACGTAATGATATCTGGTGTTAGAATGCAGTTAGATGATATCAAGTGTAAAGAAGTCACTGTTATTGCTCGTAAAAGTAATACAGGCTCTATTTATATCGGTGGTAAAGATGTTAGTGGAACTAATTTTGGAGTAGAACTGGAAGCAAATGAAAGTTTTACATTTATGATTAGCAACTCAAATCTGATATATATAGATGCATCTGTAAGTGGCGAGGGTGTATCATATGTCACGATTTTCTAGTAATAAGGGTGGTAGTGGTGGTGCTTCTAATCTAAGTGGGTTAAAAGACATCATATTTAATCCATTACCAGTTGAAGGAGATGTATTGACTTATGATTCATCTATTTCAAAATGGAAAGCAAAACCACCTAGTAATTCAAATGGTGGAGTATACTTCTTAGACTTGTCACGTTGGTCTGTAAAGAACAATGGAACAAACGCAGTAGCAACTACTAAAGGTATAAATGATGCTCTTACATGGGCATCTGGACAAGGTTATATTGAAGTTATTTTACCTAGAGGAACTTATCTTATTGATAAGGATAGTGCGATTGAACCTAAGAGTTTTATGACGTTTAATCTTAACGGGTCAACATTAAGGAAAGAGACAAATGGATACGAAACATATTCTGTTATTTCATTTAAACGTAATCAAATTTTCTCAAGAGTAACTAATGGAATCATCAAAGGAGATAAAGACACTCATGATTACACAACAGTTACAGGAACACATGAAGGAGGATTTGGTATTTCTTTAGGAAGCTTTACTCCTATTGCTGATGGTGGAAATAACATCCGACACATTTGTATTGATAATTTAGATATTTCAGAATGTACAGGAGATGCAATTGTTACAGCTAGTTTATTTGGTCAAATATTCCCAACTCCTACCAACTTAGCAAACTCATGGGAACAAGGAGCTATCAGTACTGTAGATGGAACTTCTGTTGTAAGTACTTCAAAAATTCGCTCAACATTAAAAATAGACATGGCACAACCCGAAATAGTTAAATATGGATACTTTGGATTATATGGTGATGGTTATGGAGGACTAGGTGCAGAAATTTTATGTGACTACTATGATGTATTCTTTTATACTTCTGGTGATGTATTTATTTCGTCAGAGTCAAATATTCAGTTCTTTGAAGATATTGATGTTCCTGCAAACGCTAAATGGGCAAAAGTAATGTTGCATCAAAGCAATGTCCCAACACCTTCAAAATGTACAATTAACGTAAGAACTGCTTCATTTGGTCAATATATTTACATTGAGAAATGTGACCTTCATCATTGTAGAAGACAAGGAATAAGTGTTGGTGGAACAAAAAATCTTTATATTAGAGATAACAATATTCACCACATAAAAGGAACACTTCCAGAAAGTGGAATAGATGTTGAGGATGGATACGACATCAACCAATATATCCATATTGAAAATAACAATTTCCATCACAATGACAAATACAACATAATTGTTGTAAATGGTAAAAACGTATATATTCAAGGAAATACATTATCTAAAACAATGAATATAGGTTATGTTGGATTAGCAGTTAATGGTGGGGCGGATAATGTTATTGTTACACATAACACTATTAAACTAAACAAAGTTGTTCTGTCTGGAGAAACGATTTTTGCTAACAACTATGTATATGGAACACAAGTAAACTTGAGTCCTGTTTATGCTACACGAAAAATAAAAGTTCTTAATAATATTTTCTACAACATCAAAATGGTAATGGATTCTCCATTTGCTTATGCAGTAGAAGTTGAAAGTTGCAAATTCCTTAATGATGCTGATAAACTTAATTCTTTAAGTAATACATTACGATTTACACTTGATATTAAACAAGAACCACAAACATTTATTGATTGTATATTTGAAGGACAAGATGTAGATTATTTAAGCTATGTTGCTTCAAATGCTACATTTAAACAAGGTTGGGTATTCCAAAATTGTAGATTCAAAAATACAAAAAATCCTAATTTCATTGCAGGTAAATATTTAAATTGTGAATTTACTGATTTGACATCTCCAATTAACTTATCTAGAAACAACGATGGAACAAACAGCTTAGAATTAAGAGGTTGTAAATTTAATTCAACTGACAACAATAACGCAATGTTTACACTTGGAACTATACGTTCATTCGTAATGAAGGATTGTGTAATTGAGAAAACTAGTGGTTATGTATTTACAATACAAGCTATCTCTAATGAAGTCATTATCAATGACAACATAATTAAAATTACAAATGATGTTCTTCCAAGAGCAGTCATGACTTTTGAATCTTCATTCACAGGAAACTATATTAGTGTTGATAACAATTTCATCTTAGCAACAAACAGCACTCAAGTAGCTGTAGATAATAAAACAACAAATAATCCAGTATTTGTAATTAGAAATAACAACTTAAAGAAAACTACAGTCACAAGAAATGGTAAAGAGGTTGTAATTGGAAACATTATTGATGGAGTAATAGACCCTTATTTCAAATCAGCAAGCGCTCCAACATCATTATATTGGAAAGCAGGTCAAATCATTCAAAATACTTCATTAACATCTGGAGGATATATTGGATGGGTTTGTACAACAGATGGAACAGCAAACAATCAAGCATGGGTAGCGACTACACCTTACACAGTAAATACTGTAGTTAACGTAAATGGTAAAGTATACAAATGTACGGTTGCAGGTACGAGTAGTTCAATTGCTCCAAGTCATACAACTGGAACTGCTTCTGATGGAACTGTAACATGGCAATATGTTGATGTATTAGCTGTGTTTAAAGCCTATGGATTAATTCAATAAAAAATTTCAAATAATGTAACATATTTATTTGACAAACATAAAAGATAATGATATACTATGAATATAGTAAGGACACCACCTTACACAGTGTACAAATTTTAGTTCGGGATATTGCTACCAACTTTATCCCGAAACATTTTTTAAAAAGTTTTAAATAATCTAAGATATCTAGTTGACAAGCATAAAATATTATGATATAATGAGATTATCAAGTTACGTAATTAACTTTTATTGGGAAGTAGCGTAGTGGTAGCGCAACAGGCTGTTAACCTGTAGGTCGTGGGTTCGAATCCCACCTTCTCAGCCATACGGTTTGGTAGCTCAGTTGGTAGAGCAGATGACTGAACATCATCGTGTCGGTGGTTCGATTCCATCCCAAACCATAATATTTCGGAGTAGACAAACTGGTAAAGTCGCTTGGCTTTGACCCAAGAGCGTGAAGGTTCGACTCCTTCCTCCGAAGCCATATGGGAGTATAGTTTAGTGGTAAAACAACGGTCTCCAAAACCGTAGTCAGAGGTTCGATTCCTTTTGCTCCTGCCATATAAAATTAATATCACGTGGGTATGGGGCAGTTGGTAGCCTACTGGCTTTGGAAGCTAGATGTCGCAGGTTCGAGTCCTGCTACCCGCATTTCATGTCTCATTGGTCTAGCTTGGTTAAGATTTCTGGCTTCCACCCAGACGACATCGGTTCGAATCCGATATGGGACTTAGATTTAAAATAACAAAACCAAAGGGGATGTTTTCATGGAAAAACGCACATTAACAATTAAAAGAGGTTTAACACGTTTAAATACAATCGAGTCTCAATTATCTGATGTAGTAGCTAAGATTCAAAAGTATGGTGCAATTTCTTCTAAAGAGAAAGTTGATTTAGTAGATACAAAAGTTGCTCGTGACAAGAATCATGAATTGGCTCGTGGAGAGATTTCATCATTGTACCAAAAGCATCAAGACTTGTTAGCTGAATATAGTAAGATTAAATCAGCAATTAATAAGTCCAACCTAGTAACAAATGTTGAAATTGCAGGAAAGGTAATGACACTTGCCGAAGCATTGTTGATTGAAAAAGATACACGTTTCAAAATTCAACAATTAACACAAGCATATACTTTCTCAGTATCTCGTGCAGAAGGTCGAGTTGAAACTTACAACGCTAGATTAAATAAAGAAAACTTGACAAGTGATGAGTTAGAGACAGCTATGGCACAAGTAGAATATTTAGTTGATTCTGCTGAAATTAAAAAACACCAAGAGTTTTTAAGTGAGTTTGTCGTAGAAATCAATGGTGTCATTGATGAGTCAAACATCGCAACAACGATTGAACTTTAAGTAACAACTGATTTTTAGATGTATTGCTTGCATAACGATGTAAATCGACAAAAACAATCAACCCTTAAACTACATAATTTGTAGAAATATGAGAACAAACTACTTAGGATAAAGTGGTCTGTATTATACAGCGATGAATAGCATTCAGCATATTAGGGTTTAGTGTTTAGCATATTAACTTGATTAGCGGTTTAGGATTTAGTTTCATAGTATTTTTCCAAACCCTAGAATAAAACTTTTCACAATAGTGATTGGTGATGATTTCCAAGTCGATTTGATATCTAGGCTGTTATGTAAGCAATATTATTATTTATAATATTATCTAAGAATCTATATATAGAGAAGAAAAAATTTGAGAATACAAGGGGATAGAGATATGAAGAATCGTAGAGAGCGTAGAGAAGAAGCACGTAAAAATAAAACAAAGTTTGAACCACAATACAAATCAGCATTAAGACGTATTCCTGCACATGTGAAACAAAACGAAGATGGTACATATACAACTGTAGAAGCACAAGAAGTATTTGTCGGTGGCGAACCTCGCTCCTACAAAGAAGTATTTGAATCTAATTCAGATACAGAAGCAACAGCAACAACTGAATAATTTCTTGCATAATGCAAGTGGTCGGGAAGAGAAATAGAAAAGTCAAGAGCCTTGTGTTCTTGGCTTATTCTAGTATAAATAAATAAGAATAAAGGGGTAATTAGAATGGCAAAGCGTACAAATTCATTTTCTGTTAAAGGTGAGCTTAATATGGCAGAAGGTGTAGTTTATGAAACTAAAAAGGATACAGTAGAAACTATTCCATTTTTTGAACACTTAAAATCATTTGATGGCAAAGTTGTTAAGATTTCTATTGTAGAAGATATTGAGATTTATGGTGTAGATGAAGATGACGATTATGAAGAAGAAGTTGAGGACGAAGAATAAGAATTGGAGTGATTGAGATATGCGGTCATATACGAATAAACAAGGTGACAAAATTTCTGTAACAGAAGACCATTTGAATACAGCAGTACAGATTAAATTAGAATTACAAAAGGCTTCCCCTTCTGGATTATGTCAATGGGCGGTCTTAGTAAAAATGATGGAAGAAGAAGGTTATTTTGATGCAGACAATAATGAATCCTATCGTTGTCTTATAAAAGCATATCAAGATAAAATCGGCAAACTTCCAACTCGTGAAAAGCGTGAAAACTTTGTATCTGATAAGTTACTTACTTCTATTAAAAACAAAGTTGGAGAAATCTACATTGCAAAACGTGCCAATCAAGGTGTGTTAAAAGAATTAAATAAAGTAAAACGAGATGTAACAGATTCTATTTTAGTTGCAGAAGAAATTCGTGAAGTATTAGAAAATTATGATTTTACAGAATTACAATTTAAAGCAGAAGAACTTAAAATTAATAACAAAGCTAAAATGATTGTTAGTTTGTCAGATTTACATATTGGGGCATTAGTGGATAATAAGGTGAATAAATACAATTTTGAAATTGCTAAAAACCGTTTATCAAAATATTTAAACAGATTAATTGCAGAAATTAAGATTAATGGAATCACAGATGTATATGTAATGAATACAGGAGATACAATTGAACATTCCTCTATGAGATTTGGTCAAGGAGCAGGAATTGAATTTACATATTCAGAACAGATTGTAAGAGCATCTGATATCATTCAGAAGTTTCTAATGGCTCTCTCAGAGCATGTAAATGTAACATATGCAGGTATAGCTGGCAATCATGACCGTGTGGATGGAGACAAAAATAAAAGTCTTGATGGAGACCATGCAGTAAAGGCTATAAACTATACAATTGAGCAATTCATTATTAATACGAAGAATACAAGAATTAAATACGAACAAGCAGAAGATTACAAGCATACATTTACTTTTGGTGGAAAGAACGTATTAGCGTTACATGGAGATTTAGATAATCAGAATGATGCAAAATTACTATCTACACATTCAGAGCTTGACGGAATTGAATATGACTTAGTATTAATGGGTCACACACATACAAGATTTGTGAAAGAAGTTTTCGACAACAAATTTATTTCAGTTAGTGCGAGTTTAAAAGGTGCAGATAATTTTTCAGTTAATAAGTTGAGAAAGGTTTCCTCACCGTCACAAAGCTATCACATTATTCATGAAGATGGCGAAATTGAAGTGCGATGGGTAACTTTTAAATGAAAAACATTTTAATAAGAAAGAAGATTGATGATGATGATGAATGAAGAAAGATTGGAATTGTTGGAGTATTTAAAAACTTTATCGGAATTGAATAAGAATGGATTCAAGTGTGGCAAAGAAATTACAGATGTATTAACAAGCCTACATAAGAATGGATACAATTTTGACAATGAAGAAACAGAAAGATTAAAAAGATTTGAAGAAATTGAAAAGAAATTAAAATTGGAAATTGCTTTTTCTGGAGATAAGCAGAAGCCAATGTATGGAAAATTAATTCGAGTATCAGAAAAAGAAAGAGGGTTAGGAAAGACTACATTATTGATTAATGCATCTTTAAAATATGATATCCCAATAGTTGTTGGTACAAAACACTTAATAGATGTTGTGAAGAAAAAAGCAAAAGCAATGTATGGTGAAAAAACAGAAGTCTCAGTATTATTAGCTAGTGAAGACCAGTTAGCAGGACGTAGGTTGCCTAATGGTGTTTTAATAGATTGTCAAATTGGTTTATTCGATTATATGACAGTTAAGAAGTGGTGTTTAATCCGTGGTGGATTCTATCATGACAGAGAATTTATTTAAGATAAAAGAGCGATTTTATCAAAATACATACAAAAGTGCTTTGTAAAGCACTAATATATGAAGGGTATTTTAAAGTGTCTCAATCGCAACTCTCCCTGTGGTTGGGACATCTAATAAATATCCTTTTCATATTGTGTGTAAAAGGAGTGAAGTAATTGAGTACTAGGAAGAAAAAAGAGCCAACGCCTAAAAAGGAATGTTCATCTTGTGGTAATAACAAGGCAGTAACATATTTCTTTAAGGTTGATAGTCCACTGTTTCCAGATGGAAGAATTAATACGTGTCGTGATTGTGTTCGTAAACAAGTTGATATAAATGACTTAGAACAAGTAATTACATTCTTACGACAAATTGATAAACCTTTTAATCAGAAGTATTGGGATGAAGCATTAAAATCTAAGAATCATCCACTAGGAGAATATGTTCGTAAAATAAACTCTCTTAATCAAGTAAAAGATAAAAGCTTTGATGATAGTCCTGCTGTTGGTATCGGTACTAGTCTTGATATCCAAGCTTCACAAGCCCTTGATACAATTGAAAGGGAAGATGGAGAGATTATTGAGTATTCTGATTCACTAGTTTCACGTTGGGGAATCGGATACCAAAAGCATGAATACTTACGATTAGAGAAGTATTACCAAGACATGATGATGAGTTATGAAATTAAAGATATCAACCATCGTCAAATGTTAAAGAATTTAGCAAAATTATCTGTAGAATTAGATAATGCATTAGCAAGAAAAGATTTTACACAGTATAGTAAGATTAATAAAGAATATGACATTATGTTGAAGTCTTCTGGTTTCAGACCAGTAGATAAAAAGAGTGGTTCAGAAGCTAGTGGTATGATGTCATTCTCTCAAGTTTGGGCAGAAATTGAAAAAGAAGGATTTGTTCCACCTAAACTTATTGACTTTAAAAAAGATGACATTGATTACATGTTAATGTATTACCAACAATTCGTACAGAGATTAGTTGACAAGCCTGTTACTGTTGAGCCAGATACAGAGTGGCGAGATGAGGTTATAGACTATGAATCAGAATCAGAAGAAGAAGAAAACTAATGGTGGCACTTATGATGCTGTTAAGGATGAATTTAGAAAATCCTTATCGTTCTTTAGAGAATACCCAGACTATTTTATAGATTATATTAAAACAGATATTACACGTTTTGACTTAACACCATTCCAACGTGTTTTCTTGAGGTCATTCTTTAGAAATAAAAAAGTAGGAATAGTGGCAAGTCGTGGTATTTCTAAGACTTACATAGATGTAATGGCGCATTATTTAAAATGTATGATGTATCCAGATGCTAGTATCTGTTTAGCAATGCCTACAAAAACTCAGTCAGCTAAAGTTGTTCAAGAGAAAGTAGAAGAACTTTGGAGAGATTATCCTATCTTAAAGAATGAGTTATTGGATTGGAAGTTCCAAAAGGATTATGTGAGCTTAAAATTCCGAAATGGTTCATCACTTGATACTTTAACAGTTGGAGAATCATCTCGTGGTCTACGTGCAAATGGTATTGCATTAGAAGAGATTGTTGATGAGAAAATGGATAGAGATACAATCAATAACGTTATCCTTCCAATCTTAGCACAACCACGTATGACAAAGCATGGTGCAGACCCTAATGAATATTCAAAGACTCAAGCATATATCACTACTGCTTCACATAAACAATCTTATTGTTATGAGAAATACATGGAATTGTTCAATGAAATGGTTAATGGACAACCTACTATTGTATTAGGTAGTTCTTATGAAATGGGTACAAGATTTGGTACATTAGATTTTGCAGATGTTATTGAGAAGAAAAATTCAGCTACATATTCTCCTTTATCATTTGATAGAGAGTATGGAAGTATTTTTACAGGTTCAAATGAACGTTCACTAGTAACTGTTGAAGAGATTACTAGATGTAGAACTGTTGAAGAAGCAGAGTTTAGGGTTGACCCTAATACAGCTAAGAAAAAAGATAAAGATGCAATTTACGTTCTTGCTTATGATATTGCTCGTGCAGAAGGTAAACAGACTGCTAACTCATCTTTAGCTGTAATTAAAGCTGTTCCTCGTGGAGATGGAACATTCCAGAAGTTCTTAGTAAATATGTTTACTAAAGAAGGTACACACTTTCATGAACAAGCATTATTCTTGAAAAAGAAAGTAGTAGAATATAATGCAAGTGTTTTAGTTCTTGACCATAACGGTATTGGTCGAGGGGTTACAGATGTTCTTGTAACAGAGATTGATGCAAACCCACCATATAGTGTAACTAACGATGATAGATATGATAGATATAAGAAAGCAAATAGTGTTCCTATGTTGCATCTAATCCAAGCGCAAGCAAAAGATTCTAAGAATACGAATATCGTAAACGTATTTATGTCAACGATTCAGAATGGTGACATCTTTATGTTGAAGTCAGAATCAAATATGCGAAGTATTATTAGAGATAGAGATGGAAACAGATTAGCTGAAAAGCTTATGCCACACATTCAAGTTGACAGAATGATTGATGAAATCATGAACTTAGAATATGTACAGACAGGAAATACAACAAATGTTAAACAGATTTCTAGAAGTATTGAGAAAGATAGATATTCTGCTTTAGCTTATGGAGTTTTCTATCTATATCAATTAGAACAAAAAAATAAGCAAAGAAAGAAACAAAGTTTCGATGCTTCAAGTTTCTTTGCAGTCAAAGAAGCTAAATACAGAATTTGGAATTAATAGGAGGTGTAATTGTTGGAACAAGCTAAAGAAACAACGGAAAGAAAAAGTCTTATGCAATTTGATAGAATGGCTTTTCAAAGATTGATTGTTAATGATTTGAAGAAGTCAAGAGATGGACGTAAATTTTTCAAGAAATATACTCAAAAAGAAGTTCGTGAAATTGTTGAAAATTTCAGAGAAGAAAAAAATCAATTAGCTCTTATTGAGATTTCTAATGGATTATTTGCAAAGAGTCCTCAGTATCAACGTTTAATATGGTATCTTTCTAATATGGCATTATTCTCACATGTTATTACTCCTATTAAGGATATCAGAAAACTTAATAAAAGTAAAGTACATAAGCAGTACACTGAAATAGGTGAACTTGTTAAGCTTATGGAATTACGTCATGAGATGTCAAAAGTCTTATCGACAGCTTTTAAAGAAGATGTTTTCTATGGATATATTCATAGAGATAAAAAATCATTCTACATTCAACCTATTAAATATGATATTTGTAGAATCACATCTGTAGAAGATGGTGTTTTCAACTATAGTATTGACATGAGATACTTTGAGAAAGACGAAGAAAGACTTGTACAATATGGGAAAGAAGTCCAAGAAAAATACTTTAACTGGAAAAAGGTTAAAAGTGTAAATGGAAAAGTAGATTCATTTATTGAACTTAGTGCAGAAAATACTATCTGTATTAAAATTAATGAGAATATGACTAATGAAATCTTCCCTCCATTTGCAGGTTCGTTTGATGCAATCTTTGATATCGAAGGATTTAAAGAATTGCGTAAGACAAAAGAAGAACTAGGTAACTATATGATTTTAACTCAACAGCTACCTATGAGACCAGACAGTGAAGATAATAATGATTTCGCTATTGATGAAGATACAATGAGATTCTTCCATGAGATGGCAAGTAATACTGTCCCAGATAATGTTGGTATTATCACATCTCCAATGAAAATTGAGCCAGTTAAGTTTGAAAGAGATAGAGCAGATAGTGATGGCGTTCAAAAGGCACAACGTGACCTTTGGGACGGATTAGGAGTTTCTAACCTGTTATTCGGTGCAGATAAATCTACTTCACAAGGATTAACAATGTCTATCAAATCAGATGAGCAAATTGTTTTCGGTGTATTGACACAGATACAAAGATGGCTTAATAGATATTTAAAAAATGAATTTAAAGATTTAATGTTTAATATAAATATACTGCATGTAACTCAATACAACAGAGATGAAATGTTCAAGATGTATTTAGAAGCAGGACAGTATGGTGTTCCAGTTAAGAGTCATGTTTGTGCGGTTGTTGGTTTAGACCCAATCGAAACAATGAATATGGCATATCTGGAAAACGATATATTAGAAATGCAAGATAACTTTGTTCCTATGATGTCTTCACACACAATGGGTGGAGAAGAGTTAGCACAACAAACAGATGGAAGACCGAAGAAAGACCCTAAAAAGGTATCGGATGAAACTGCTCGTGCAAAGGACAAACCAAACGCAGAATAAATCTTTAAAGGAGGTGAAAGGGAATGGGTAAGAAATTAGACTTTCAAGTAAGTATTAGTGATGTCAAAAAATTCCATCCTCAATTCTCCACCTGTAAAGTAAGAACGCTCTACACTGGTGATAACCGTAATATGTCTCATATCACGCCAGAAGCGGTTGAAAAAGCTTTACCTACTGCTTTTAACATTCCTATCGTTGGCGAGTTCTCGATGGAAGCTAAAGACTATAAAGGTCATGGTGGAAAGATAGATTTAGATACTTATAAATATGTACATACTACTAAGCCTTATGGAGTTGTGCCAGAATCAGCTACATTTAGTTGGGAAAAGGTTGAAGACAAAGATGGAGTAACCCGTGATTATTTAGTTATTGAGGGTTGCGTTTTATGGACAGGTAGATATGAAGAAGCTTTTAGCATTGTTGAAAGAGGTAAAGGTCAATCAATGGAGATTGAAGTTGTTACTGGAGAATGGGTAGAAGAATCTGAAACTTATCGTATTGATGATTTCATTTTCTCTGGACTATGTATTCTAGGTGACGAAGTTGAACCTGCCTTTGAGAGTGCTAACATTTCAGCTTATTCATTTGAAGATACAGATTCATTCAAAGAAGAGTTTGCTCAGATGAAATCAGAGTTTGCTCAAATGATGATTGAATTGAAAGATTCTTTAGATATAAACAAGGAGGGTATTAATTTGACTTTACAAGAATTATTACAAAAGTATTCGATTTCTGCTGACGAATTAACAGAAGCAGGAGTAGTTGTTGAAGGTCTTGAAGGTGAAAACTTAGAGTCTGTTATTTCTGATTTCGCTAAGAAAAAGAAAGACGAAGAAGAAGAAAAAGCTAAAAAAGACGAAGAGAAAAAGCCAGAAGACAATAAAGACAACAAAGAGCAAAAACCAGAAGACAACAAGGATTCTAAGCCAGAGGATGAAAAGAAACCAACAGGTGATGACAAAGAGAAAAAACCTGCTGATGAAAAGAAACCTGTAGACGAAGAAGAAGAAAAGAAAAAGAAGAAAAAAGAAAAAGGTAAATTCTCTAATGCAGAAGACCAAGCAGATTACGATGCACTTTTAGCTTCTTATAATACTGTTGTTGCTGAAAATTCACAATTAAAAGCATTCAAAAAAGCTGTTGAAGATGCAGACCACGAAGCTAAAGTTGCAGAAGCAATCGTTGAATTAGGATTAACTAATGAAGATGAGGGTGTAACAGAAATCGTTGAAAACGCTCATAGCTTCACTTTAGAGCAAGTTAAAGAAAAATGTTACAGTATTTTAGGTCGCAAAGCATTTGCTAACAGACAAAACTTTTCTGCTAAACCAGAAAACAAAAATATTAAATTACCATTAGGTAACAAAAACAATGAAGAAGAGACACCAAAACAATATGGTGGATTATTCGAAAAATACTTAGATAAAAAATAAGTTAAGAAATTATTAGGAGGAAATTATAATGGCTATTTATGTTGTTCGTAAAGACATTTTAAATTCAGGCAAAGTTGGTAACTTAGAGTCTGTAATCGTACATAACGCAGGAGGTACTGCTGTAGAAATTCACAATGGTGTTTTCGTTACATTAGGAGACTTAATGGACGTTCGTAACCCACGTGAAACTTTCAAAGCTACATTAACTAAAGCAGGAGACCACAAAGGTGAGGTTTATTTCATTCACAATGCAGAGGTAATGTATGACGAAAGATTATACAAATTGGAAGACTACCGTTGTCCTGCAAACAAAGTTGCACGTGCTTATCACTTAACTACTGGTGACATCATCACATTCACAAAAGATTTCTTTGGTTTCGTACCAGTTGTTGGAGATAAATTAATCGTTGGTGCTAATGGTTACTTAATCAAATCAGATGCTACAACAGAAGCAGAAGCTAAAATTGTATTCCAAGTTATCGAAGATTCTGGTTATGAATTACACCAAACTGAAAAAGCATTTGCAGTACGCATTGTGCGTAAATAATTAAAGGTTTATCCAAGGAGGAAAATATAATGCAAAAAGATATTGTTAAATTAGCTGTAGATATCTCTCTAGGCAGAGTTACAAATTATTCAAAGCAAGAACAAAATGAAACATTACGTAAAGCGTTCGCTGACTTAATGGAGTTCTCATTAGAGGATGGTGGAATTTCTCGCCAAGTATTCCGTAAGCACAGAGCTGACATTTTCGAAATTTTAGAAGAAATTATCAATGAAACTTTACACGAAGGTTTAGGTGGACAGTTTGATGGTTTCGCAGAGTATCGTAACCTTAAATGGGGCGACACTAACAAATTCAAAGTACCAGTGAAAGATATCTTCCGAGTAGCGTTGATTTCTGATGGTAATGGCGTTATGCGTAGACAGCGTTTACGTGACGACCAAGAGTTCCTAGTATCAGTTGATACTTATGGAATCGCAATCGGTGAAGACTTCCACCGCTTCTTAGCAGGGCGTGTACAATGGGCAGACTTAATGGGTCTTATCGCTGAATCATTTAAACGTGATTTAACGTTACGTATCCATGATGCTTTAATGGCTTCATATGGTAAATACAATTCTACTTACCACTTCACAGGAAACTTAGACGAAGATAAGTTAGTAGAAACTGCAATGCACATCAAAGTACGTACTGGTGAAGATGTAGCAATTTACGGTACTAAATTAGCACTACGTCAAGTAGCTCCTGCTCAAGCAATGATTACTGACGAAATGCGTAACTACCGTAACAAAGTAGGTTACTATGGTGAAGTAGCAGGAATCGAGTTACGTGAGATTGACCAAGCTCATAACTACGGAACAGACGATTTCGCTATCAGTAACAAAATGCTTTTAATCTTACCTCAAAACCATGAGAAAATGATTAAAGTTATCAACGAAGGAGATGCAATTATCCAAGACCAAGCGGGCGGTATCTCTGCTGACATGATGCAAGAATACTTCATCTGTAACCGTTTCGGTATTGCAATCATCACTTCTAAAGTGTTCGGTTTCGTAAAATTACCGTAAGACGTAAATAATAATGGTATATCTAGGGGATTCTTCCCCTAGTATATCATATGAATAAAAGGATAAAAAGGAGATAATTAAAATGGCTTTAAAAAAATCAGATTTAATTAAAATTTTAGTAGAAGAATACGGATATGAAAAAGAAGATTTGAAATTTGATGCACAAGGTAAACCTTACACAAATGCAAAATTACAAGCTCTAATTGATGCAGAAAAAGAAGATGCAGAAGTTTTTGAATCTAAATCAAAACGTATTGTACGAGAAAAGAATCGTAAAATTAATGACCATGATTTAATTCCAGTAATGAATGGAGTTATTGGTGGTTTATATTATCATTCCGAACGAACAAATAAGTCTTGGAATTTTGAATCTTTTGGTCAAGAAGATACTATGGAATATGGTGAGTTAATCACTATGCGTAACAAATATCCAAGTTATTTAAAAGAATGTCGCCTAATTGTATTAGATGAAGAAGTACAAAGAGAATTTGGATTAGTAGAATTATATGACAATGTAATTACTCCAGAAAATGTAGAAGAAGTATTCTTAAAACCATATGATGAAATTGTCAATTTAATTGATGTATTGTCACAAGGTAGTCTTCAAACATTCATCGAAAAAGCAAAAGAAAAATACAATAATGGTTCATTGGATAGCATGAGACTTATCAAATATATTGAAAATAAATTTGGTTTTCATTTAGAAGATTTAACTCCATTAAATGATATTGTAAGTCAGAAAGAAACAGTTCAAATGGGTAGACAACAAGTAATACTTGTAGACAAAAGATAATGATATAATGTGAGGTGAGATAAATGACAAACACACGCCTTGCAGAAGTTTATGATGGATTTTTAGGTAAGATATCAGATTATACATTGCTTTCAGATACGATAACAGATATGGATATTGATGAAGAACTATTCGGATATTTCAAATCTGCACGTGCAAAGTTCTTTAGATGTAGACAAAGTTTGAAAACAGTTACACTAGTCGATGATGAAAATGAGGAATATGTTTCATTTGAAGTTGAGTTAACAGATTACGAAATTGAAGTTGTTATAGCATTAATGTTAGTTGAATATACTAAGCCTTATTTATTGTCAACAGAGGTTATTAAACAATCTCTTAGTGATAAAGATTTCAGAATGTCGTCACAGGCAAACCAATTAAGAGAGCTTAGATTACTAGCAAAAGAACTTAAAAAAGAAGCAAATAAAATGGTTTCTACTTATACTTACCAAAAGTTAGATAAGGAGAATTACAAATGATTAATGATAATTCAAGATTAGTAATTTATCTAAATTCAGTAGTAAACAGTGTCTTTAAGATTTTACCTCTTTATGAAGAGAGTAATGTTGGAGTAGACACATATATCGAATCTTTACTATTTGAATTATATGGATTAAATGAAGCAGTCAATGTTGAGCATAGTTCCGAATATATTTCATTGCTATCTACATTAGAATCTGTCAAAACTGAAATTGGCAAAGAGAAAAGTAGAAAAGCTATTATCAAAAGAGAAATATTTAAATGTATTAACATTGTAAAAAACATGGTTGGCAAGCTAGAAGAAAAAGGTGAATAACCATGAGTGATTACATTGGAAGATACAGAAGACGTATGGAGCGTAACGGTAATGATGTTGGTGAAGCATATACAAACAACACCATTGCTTTTATAGAAGCCAACTTTAAATCCGCACCTACTTATAGATTGTTGAAGGTATTCAGTTCTGAATATCCAGACATCAAAGAGATGGATTCTAGGGTTGTAGAAGTAGAGCGTATGGGTACTCTACGAGAAATAATCTTTATGCCTAATCAGAGCTTAGAGACAGGCACTTATATTAAATTCGATGGAGATACTTGGCTTTTATTCGACAAGTACGGTGGTACAGGTTCTACTAGCGTGAAGATGTTAGCTCAGAAATGTAATCGTAAGTTGAAATGGAAAGACAAGGAAGGTAAGCTCCACGAATGGGATTGTATTGCAGGGTCTACTGATTTAGGGTCTAAAGCAAAGCAAAACCGAACAGAGATTGAATGGAACAAGTACGATGTACGACTTCCAATTGGTCAACTGTTTGTATTCGTTGAAGCAAATGCAGATACAAAGAAAATTCAATTGAATCAGAGATTCATATTTGGAGACAATGCTTTTGAAGTAATTGGTAGAGATGATGTAACAGGTATTACAAAAACAGGTTATGGAGTCATCCAATTAGTAATTAAAATTGACACAAAAAGATTGGTTGAAGATGACTTTGAAAATGGCATTGCATTTAACGATTATAAAGAAACAGGCACAGGTGGAACAGGAGGTAGTCCTTGGTAATGAAAATAGATACGCTTTCAAATAATGTTGTAAGAATTATGACTGCAATTTCACAGAATGAAGGAATTAGAAGAATGTTATTACATGATGTATCAGACCCATTTAATCCATCGTTACCAGATGTAGATTATATGACTATCATCAATCCTGCTCACGAAAAGTGCAAAATTAAACCTTATCCATTTGACACAGATGCACAAGTTGCAAACGGTTCTTTTATTCGTGTTTATTACAATGATGGAAGATTTGATAAGAGTGAAACGATTTTAGAATCGACATTCCATATTGACATTATTGTAGCAAAAGAACTTTGGCTAATCAAAGGTGGAAAGATTCGTCCATATGAAATTATGGATAGAATCATAGACATGATTGGTGCAAGAGCTGTTGGTACAGGAATCAAATTGAATATTGATGGATTCGCACATATGGCGGTCAATACAAAATTTGATGCAATTAGGCTTTATAGCGAATATATGTCGGTAGAAGCATAATGCAGTACAGAGATTTACGCAGTATTGATTTGAAATTAAAACTGCTCGGTGGAAAAGGGATAAAGGTAGATAATTTAGATATAACTCCATACACTCTAGGTGAAATTAGAGATATGGGTTACACATATTATATGAATCAACTGCAATGGTTATTGCCAACTGTAGACGATTTTATAAAATCAACAGAAGATATTGAAAAGAAAATGGTTTTAATGACTGAAAGAAATAAGCTGAAATCATTTGATTTTTTCTCGACTCTAGGTGGCAGAGAACTTAAAGAAGTTGCTATCACAGCACTCTCAACTGTTTTTAAGACTAGTGACATTTATTTTTTAGATGCACAAGGAATGATAGTTTTTGACTTTTTCAAACTTGGAATTTTCTATAAAGATGAAGATGGTCGCTTTCAAATTGATAGCGAAAAGCTTGACAAACTCCCAGAAGAAAATTTACGAGTTATTCATAGAGATAATTTCGATGAAGTGATTCAAGTAATGAAATTACAAAATGGAATAGCTAAAGTCAATAAAGAAGACATAGAGAATCCTGCTGATGAAGAAACTAGAAAGTTAATGGAACAAATGAAAGAGAACAGAGAAAAGGTTAATAGAATGAAAAGCTTGGAACAGCCAGATGGCGATGATTCGATAGATATAGCGGACATCATTAGTGCTGTTAGTAGTAAGAGCAATTCAATTAACAAATTCAATATCTGGGATTTAACTTTATATCAACTGTATGATGAGTACGGAAGATTGGAGTTAATCGACAACTACGATGTCAGTGTCAGAGCAATCATGGCAGGGGCAGAAAAAGTAGAATTAAATCATTGGTCTGGTAAGATATAAACTTACTTGATACATAGAATTTTTCAAAATTATTAGGAGGAAAATATAATGGCAAATACTCGTTATGGCTTAAAAGAGGTTGCAAACGTTATCTTCTTTGACGTTGCAACAAACAAACCAGTTTTATTCTTTGATACTTTAAAGGTGTCATCTATCGAAAACGAATCTGAAAGTGCAGAAGCTCGTGGTGGACAAGGTAACGGACGTTTAATGACTTGGGACTTTGGACGTACAGCTACTTTAACTTTACAAGATGCTTTACTATCAGACGTATCACTTAGCTTACTTGCAGGTAATGCAGTAAAGACAACTGGAATTGAGGTAGTAGGTCGTGAGACTCTAGTAGCTGAAACAGTTTCAACTAAGGTTCAAGTAACACTTGCAGAAACTCCAAAAGGTGGAGCACCAAAAATCTCTGCTTACAAAATGGATAAAGGTGTTATGGGTGAAGAAATCACTGGATTCACTTTGAATGCTAGTTCTTTAGAGTTCGCTACAGGCGTAACAGCAGGTCAATCAGTAATGGTATTCTACGTATACGATGCACCAGTAGGAGCAACATCTGTAACATTCTCTGGTTCTAAATTCCCTGCTACATACCGTGTTGTAGGTGACACAGTAGTACGTGGACAAGATGGTGTAGACCGCAAAATGCAATTCGTAATTCCAAAAGCGAAATTACAATCAACATTCAACTTAACAATGGATGCAGAAAACGTTTCAACATTCGACTTTACATTAGATGTATTAGTAGATGCAGAAACAAACGACTTATATCAGATTATCCGTCTGTAATAGGTAATAATAAGGGTAGAGAACATAACATTATGTCTCTACCCTATTTTTTTTGAAATAATCTAATGGATAAAATTGAAATTTTATCAAGTTTGTGTTATAATAGTATTATAGCATAAGACTGTTCAATCAGTCAAGAATAAAAAATAATGGTATAAAAGGGGAACTTAAAGTGGCTAAAGAGAACAAAATTAAAAGTCTTACTCTTGCTGAAATGAAGAAGCAGGAAAAAATCTTAAAGGAACAAAAAGAAGAATTGATTACAGTAAATGATACAGTTTACAAAGTAAAGATTGATACTCATTTCTTACCAACAAAGCGTAATCAAGTACTTGATGATTTAATTAAATTTTTCGATGAAGGGAATAGAAATGTAGAATTAACTTCAATCGCAACACCTTACACATCTTTACTATTAATAAAACATTTCACAGACATCTATATTCCAGATGACATTGAAGAAGCATTAGACTACTTATATCTTTTAATGAATATCAAAGTATTAGCTCCAGTTATTAATGCAATGCCAGAAGAAGAAGTTGTTGATTTATATAATTCATTAACAGAAACTTTAGGTCAAATTTCAGATAATATGATGAAATCAATTGGAGAAGCGGATGAAATTTTAAATAAGATTGAAAATCCAGAAGTTAAAGAATTGATGCAAAATGGCTTCAAAGCAAAAGAGTAGTGCTTTATATTTTAAAACAGATGCAGAAGCAATTATGGTACTAACGAAGGAAGGGAAGAAAATAGAAAGGATAGCTAAACGAGTTTGGCAAAGCTATCTTGGAAGTTATTCTCCTAGAATGTATAAAAGAACAGGAAAGTCTCTACAAGCTATAAAACTTAAAGGTATCAAGAATCATGGTGGTGGCATGTATAGTATAGAACTTACATGGGAAAATAGTTTAGCATATCATGATTCTTATATCTATAAACAAGGATATACATCGACTAACCAAAAAGGTCACGCTATAATGCTTATTGGTACTAGATGGCATTCAAAAAAATTAGAAGCTGTATATCGCAAACAGATTTATAGACATACATATTGGGCTTGGAATGGTAGCGGTGGCAATTATTTAGATGCAGTTGTTAATCAATATAAAGCTGTTGCAGATAAAAGAATCAATGTGGAAGTACAGTGGAGTGGAGCATTTATTAAGTAGGTGATTGAAATGAAACAGAAAAAGATAGAAGAAGTATCTCAAGATTTTTGGGATAATGAAGTAGATGAAGACAATAAAGAATTAATAGAAGACTTCTTAGGGCAAGAACAATTATCTCCTGCAACTAGGAAACAATACACATCTGCATTAAAGATTTTTGCAAAATGGATACATGACAATTATAAAAAAGGCAAAAAGATTACAGATTTAAAACCTCGTGATGCACGTAAATATCAAGACTTTTTATTACGTGAAGGATTGAGTCCGAATGCTGTAAAATTTAAACGTTCTGCTGTTTCTAGTTTGTGTATCTTTATAGAAGGATATTATGATGATGAGTATCCAGATTTTAGAAATATATTTACAAAAGCAGTTAAAGGCGTAGCAAAAGCGAATGTCAGAAAGAAAGTTCCATTAACTAGTGCAGAATTAAATAAATTAAAAGAAGAATTAAAAAAGAAAAAAGAATGGCAAAAATTAGCATATCTATTATTCTCTTTTGATACAGGATGTCGAAGAGAAGAAGCAAGACAATTGCTAAAAGAAGTTGCTAAATATAGTCACTTTGTTGATTCAGAAGGAAAGACAAAGAAGTACTATATGACACATGATATAAGAGCTAAAGGTGGAGGTACTGTCGGTAAAGTCAGAACTTTCGCATTTAATGATGAAACAATGGAAGCAATTAAAAAATGGGTAGAAACTCGTGGAGAAGATAATTGTCCATATGTATTCGTAAGTAAGACAAAAGACGGTTATCGTCAACTTTCAGCAAATTCATTTAACTTATGGTGCGATGAGTTTTCTGAAATATTAGGGAAGAAAGTACATCCTCACTTATTACGTTCGAGTCGGGCAACGATTGCGATTGTAGAAGAAGGAAAAAGTATAGAATCAGTACAAGGATTATTAGGACATAACAGTAGTGAAACTACACAAATTTATGTTGTTAGAGATAAATCTTCTGACATAGATGAGTTATACGAAGACTAAGAAGATTGAGGTAACATCTTAATCTTCTTAGATTAGGATGATTAGGATGTTACGATACATCCTTTAGAATTAAAGGAGTGAATTAATTTGGCAGGAAGTAATGATTTAAATATATCACTAAAAGCCCAAGTTGTAAAGTTAAAGGTAGAATTAGATGCAAAGGGTAGTAAGCTACCACAACAAGTAAACAATATCTCTAAGATGTTGTCAAATAATCCTGTTAAACTTAAAGTTAAGCTTGAAGCTAAATTAGGTGATTTAACTAAACAAATGAAATCTATTAGTACATCTTTACAGTCTAAACCTATGAAGATGAAAGTAGAACTTGATGTTGCAGGTTCGGCTACTCACATCAAAAAACAAATGCAAGACATTTATAAAACTGTTGATGACTTCAATAAGAAATATGGCGCTCAAGTCAAAAAGATGAATCAACAAATCAACCAAGCTTCTAAGTCTCAAGGTAAAGCGCAATCAAATATTTCAACAAATGCTCCTATCGGGAACTTTAATAATATTAAGCAATACACAGACCAGATTAAAAAAGCTCAAGCTATTTTAAATGGCAAGTTTGGTGACGGTATTTTCAAAGCTACACAATTCAAAGATGCTAAAGGTAATCTTACAGGATTCGTAGCAGAGTTACAAAAAGCAACAGGTGTTATTGAAAAACTTAAATATTCTTGGAATAGTAAGAGTCAAGCATTTGAAGTTATTAATAGACAAACTATTGATAATACAAATAAAGGTGCTCAACAAATTCAAAACACTTTAAAACAATTAAAGAATGAAATTAACAATCTTGGTAAAGGTACAGACAAGTCATCTTTATTCAATGATTTAAGCAAAATCAAAAAAGCATTATCAGAAGACGGTGGAAGAAACTTCACTAAACAAATGGTTACAGATTTACAGAGTGCTATCAAAGCTGAACAACAATTAGCACAATCTGCAAAAGCAAGAAATGTAGCATTAGCACAAGAAGCGAAATTAGTAGCTGACCTAAAGAGACTAAGAGGAACTGCTTTAACTGCTACTAAAAAGCAAGATACTGATTTTAAGAATGAGTTTAGTAAACTTATCCAACAAGCTAATAAAGTTTCAAAAACAGAAGACCCTGCAAAAGCAGTAAAAGATATTCGTCTTGCATCACAAGCTTTAGTTAATGACCAAAACAAGGTAATTGCTAAAGAAAGAGAAACACAAGCAGTATTAAAAGAAACTATCAAGTTAAGACAACAACTTAAAGAAGTTTTACGTTCAATGCCAAGTGATGATGCTAGTAATAAATTAAAACGTCAAATGGTTACAGAAGCTATCACTGCTACACAACAAATCAAGACATACGAACAACTAGCAAATGCAAAGAAAAACCTTCAAAATATCTCTAATAAACAATGGATGGATAATGACCAAAATAGAGCTAAGTCTCTAATCGAAAGTTTAAAATCTGTACAGAGACAATTTGAAGCTATAGGTAAAACACCTGCAAAACTAACACAATTTATGGGAGTTATTGACCAAAGAGCTACACAAAAACTAAGTCAAAACACTCAAGATATCCGTAATGCATTGACTACATATCAAAGAATGTTAGCAGATGAAAATCGCAAAATTAAAGCAAGAGAAAAAGAGATTCGTCTAGGGCAAGATATCACTGCTAAATTTGGTGGAGGAGACTCAGCTAAATTTAAGAATATGCAACAGCAAATCTTTGGCGATGGTACATTGACTTCAAGAGCAATCAAAGACTTGCAGAATTATATCGGAACTGTTGAAAGAGCTAAAGTAGCATCCATCTCATTTGGTCGTGATGGTATTGACCAGATGGGTAATAGAGTTAAGCAAATGTCTGTTATGTTCCAAGGTCAAGGAGAGCATGTACGTAAAGTAACATATGCAATGACAGAAGGTTCAAACAGGATACGACAAACATCAGACGAAATGGTTCGTAACCTTAACCGTAACTTGAGTGCATGGGAAAAATTCAAAGTAATGATGTCGTCAGCTCCAGTATGGATGATTTCACAACAAGCTATGATGGCTCCAATTCAAGGTCTTCAAGGTATGGTACAAGAAATCTTAAAAGTTGACCAAGCGTTAACAGAATTAAGAAGGGTAGCAAGCCCAACTCAAAACATTGATATCTTATTCGGAAATGCAGTTGAAATGTCTGGTAAGCTTGGTAATAATATCCATGATATTATGAAGGGTATGAATGAGTTCGCTCGTACATTCGGAGATTTCAATGAACGCCAATTAACAGCTATTACAGAGACAGCAACATTAATGTCTAACGTATCTGATTTATCAGTTGAAGAATCTCAAAAATCTCTAGTAGGTACAATGAATGCATTTAACATTGAAGCAGAAGATTCTATCAGAATCGTAGATGCACTGAACGAAGTAGATAACAACTATGCTATTAGTACAAAACAATTAGCAGAAGGTCTACAAAAATCTGCATCAGCAGGTAAAACATTCGGTGTAGGACTTGAAGAAAACATTGGTCATATTACTGCAATTGGAGCAGTAACAATGGAGTCTGGTAACATCATTGGTAACTCATTAAAAACAATTTATTCTCGTATGACAACAATGAAAGATTCAGAAGCAACATTACGTAGTGTTGGAATTGCAATGAATACAATTGGAGAAAATGGAGTTAAAAACGTTAAGCCAGTAGCTAACATCATTGATGAACTAGGTAAAAAGTGGTTCTTATTAAGTGATGCAGAACGTCAAAATATTGCTGTTAAATTAGCAGGAAGACATCAGTTAACTCGTTTCCTTGCTATGATGAACAACTATGATATGGCTGTAAAAGCAACAGCTACAGCATATAAATCTCAAGGTTCAGCAATGCGAGAAAATGAGAAATACATGCAATCATTTGAATCTAAAATCAATAAGCTTAAAAATGGATTTACGGAAATGTCATTGGCTATGGGTAAAGCATTCCTAAGTGGTGGAATGGAAATGGCTATTTCTGGATTAGCAGGAATTGCTAAAGGAGTTACAACTGTAACACAGTCATTTGGTGCATTGTCTACTATCGGTTTAGTTATTGGTGCAGTAATGACTAAGATGGGTGCTTTCAGCAATATGTTTGGACGAATTGGCGCAACAGTTGGTGTATTCAAACAGGGTATGCGTGAAGTAACTGTAGCATCTAATGGAACTGCAACTGCAATGGAGAAGTTCAAAGGTGGTATGAATGGAGTTATCACAACATCAACAGGTGGAGCAACTGCATTCGGTGCAATGAGTAAAGCTGTAAAAGGATTTGCTCTTTCTTTAGGTAGTATGTTAGGAATGGGTGCAATATTCTTTGCAATCGGTGCAGGAGTAGAATATTTAATTGGCAAATACCAAAAAGCAAAACAAGAACAACAAGAGCTTCAAAAACGTATTAATGACCAAGTTCAAGCATATCGCAAGAGTTCAGATGGACTTGAAGGATTAATCAAACAATATGAAGCATTTGAAAAAGCAGGAGACAGTATCAAGAAAGGTACTAGAGAATATGACGAGTTTATGATTGTACAATCTAAACTTGCTCAAGCAATGCCAAATATGGTTAGAGAGATTGACGCACAAGGTCAAGCTCATATGAGAACATCAAAAGAACTTAGAGAACATGTTAAGAACACAAAAGAACTTTCTGAACTTCAAGCAAAAGCTACTAACTCAGCATTTAAAAAGAACATAGAAGATGAAGCTAAAGCATTATCGAAACTAGTAGAAGAAGAGAAGAAAATCAAAAAAGAACGTGATGAATACAAGAAAGGCGCAGTAGACTGGAAAGCAGGTACAGGCGAGTCAGAAGAAGATAGACTTAAAAAGACAGAACAGTACAACATGAAAATTGCTCAATGGAATCAAAAAGTATATGAACAAACACAAAAATCGACAAAACTAATTCAAGACCAAGCACGTGCTTATCTTGAAGCAGAAGGATACATGTCAAAACTTGGTGCAGGTGCTCAAGGTGTTGTAGATACATTCGCTAAAATGAATAGTGATTCAATACAAGCTCTTGTTAAAAAAGGTGCTCCACAAAAAGAAATCCAAGCTATGATGAGTAGTATTACTAGAGATAGTCAAGAAGTCGGAAAAGTTTGGGCAGGAGCATTTGACAAAATGGCTCAAGGTATTAACAGAGGAACAGTAGAAGGTCAACGTGCCATTGATAAAATCAAAGCTGACTTAGGTTCTATCGGGAAAGCCATTCCAGAAGATTTATTTAAACTTGATAAAAATAACAGCATAGATGACGTTAAACGTAACCTAGAAGGATTAATTGATATCGGTCAAAAGGTTAAATCTGCCAATGGTGGAACATGGCAATCATTAGCTCAAGAAGCTCAGAAGTATGGATTAAGTGCAAGAGATGCAGAACAGTTTGTAACAAAACTTGGAACACAATCTCAAAACGCAGAAATCAAAGCTAAAGCTTTAGAAAATTCTGCTAATGGTATCGGGACAGCAATGGATGCAGGAACAGAAGGAATCAACGGACAAACAGACGCTCTTAAAGATTACGAAGAAGCTATCCTTGGTGCGATTGATGCACAGAAAGAATTGTTCGGATATAAGAACGAAGAACTAGGACAAATGAAAGGTCACTTAGAAGCAATGAAAACTGCTCAATTGCTATATGGTGAAAACGCAAAAGGAACTCAACTATGGGCTGAATCTGGCGAAAAGCTATCTCAATTCTTAGGAATTTCCAAAGAACAGGTAACTGGAAACGTTGATGGATTATTAGAAACAGTTAAAATTATGGGAGACCTTGGAATTAAGTACGATGAAAACGGTCAAGCTGTTCTAAATTGGGGAGATGCAACAGAAGGTCAAATTTCTAAGTTTAAAGAAAATGTTCAAAAGATGGGCTTAGATGTTGATTTCTTAACAGGAAAAACAAGAGAAGCAGGTCGTGGTATCAAAGAAACAGGAGATGCTACAGGTCAAGCAGGAGCTTTATTTAATGAAGCAGGTCAACGTGTAAACCAAGCAGGACAATTAATCAACGAAGCAGGTCAAAGAATTGACTCAGCAGGAAACATTATTAATGAAGCAGGGGACAAAGTTTCTCAAGGTGGCGAGAAAATGGGTCAAGCAGGTGAAAAGGTTCAACCTTTCATCGACAAGATTCAAGAACTTGCTGATAAATCTGGTAAATCTGGACAAGAAATTGTTGAAGGATTACAGAAAGTAAACCTTGCAGACTTTAGCCAAGTCCAAGCTAAAGGTAATGAACTAGGTCTAACAATGGATACAGTAGTAGAATATGCGAAAAAGGCAGGAGCTATTACTCCAGAGGAAATGGCAAAAATCGGAAACTCTGGTGAGAAATTAACATTATTAGAACAAAAAATGAAAGACTTAGGTTTCGATGAATTTACTGGTAAGTCTAGTGAAACAGCAGGTAAAGTCGAAGGTGACATGAACAGAATCGGTAATGCAGGGCAACCATTATCATTACTAGAACAAAAAATGAAAGATTTAGGCTTTGATGAAGCATCTAATAAATCAAGTGAAACCGCTACAAAAGTAGAAGGAGATATGAACAGAATCGCCAACTCTGGAGCACCATTATCAATCCTTGAAACAAAAATGAGAAACCTTGGTTTCGATGAGATGACTAGCGAATCTGAACAGGCTAAAGTTAAATTCTCTGGAGACATGACTGCAATTGGTCAGTCTGGAAACTTATTAAATCCTTTAGGTCAAGCAACAGGTCAAGTAGGTCAAAAACTTATTGACATGAACACAGAGGTAGGTAGAACATCTAGTGGATTCCAAAATGGCATGGCTCAAATTGGTAACTCTGGTGGAAGTCTAGCTCCATTAAAAGAAAACGTTGCACAACTAGGAACTGCAATGAGCGAAACAAAAGGTACTGTAGAAACAAATGTTAGTGGAATTAATACTTCATTCTCAACATTAGGACAAGGATTAGATACAGGAGCAGGAAGATGGAAAACAACTGCTCAAACATTCATGGAAAGTGTTCAAGGAATGTCGAAACAGACAGGAACAAGTGCTCAAGAAATCCAAGGTCACGTTACTACTATTGGCAATGCAGGTAATGCATTAGACCAATACAAACTAGCAGTAGACAACGTTAAAGCATCTCTAAGTGGATTTGCAACAGAAGTTACAGGAACAGCTACAGGATTAAGTCAATTCGGAATGGCATTTGCAGGTGCAGGAACAGCTATGAGTGGATTCCAAACATCAATGAGTGGTGTTAGAGGTGAAATGTCTAACGTTGTATCTCAAGCAAGCGGAACAGCGCAAAGCTTACAAAGCATCGGAGATTCAATGTCAAGTGCAGGTAATAGTGCAAGTGGCTTTGTAGGAGCGATGAATGGCGTTGGTGCATCATGTTCACTAGCATCTCAATCTATGGCAAACATGGGTTCTGCAAGTGCAACAGCATCAAGTGGATTAGCAAGTGCAACACAGGCTTCTAATGCAAGCGCTCAAGCATCTCAAAACAATGCGAACGCTAAACAAAATGAAGCATCAGCTTCACAAACATCAGCTACAGCATCATTCAATGTAGCAAATGCAAAACAATCAGAAGCATCAGCAATTATGAGTGCAATCAGTGCTACACAAAGTATGTCTCAAGCATACTCTGCAATGGCACAAGCAGGAATCAGTTCTATTTCTGCTATCATGAATGCAGTTAGAGCTTATGTAACATCAGTATTAGCTATGGGTACATCTACAATGGCAACTGGTATGCTTGTTCGTGGAGCATTCAGTGGAATGGTCGGAGCAGTTGTAGGTGGAACAGGAGCAATGGTAAGCGCTCATGGTTCACAAGCTAGTGCATTAAACAGAGTTAAAGATTCTGCTAACCAAGCAAAATCTGCTGTACAATCTTTAAATAGTACAGTATCGGGTGCAATGACAAACTTAAATAACTATATTGCAAAAGCTCAACAGGCTTCAAACGTACAAGTTAAAGCACCAACATTACCAACTTTACCAACAGGTGCATCATGGAATATGTCAAGCATCACAAACGTTGAAACTGACAGTGGTGTAGCAGGAGCTATCGCTAACTTTGGTTCACAAGTATCTAGTGCAATGGGAACATTCAGTGCTAGTAGCGGAGAATCTGGTTCAGCAGGTGGAGATGGAGGTACTTCTGGTACAGTCCAACCATCTATCTATAGTGGGTTAAATTCTTATGGTGAAATGAGTGTCTTCAAGGCATCAGCAGATGAGAGTGAGAAACTAGCAGATGCAACACCTTGGAGTACGTATGACAGAAGCATGAAAGAACTTGATGTAGTCATTAAGCATATGGAAGCTAAAATGAAGTCTATGAACAAAAACACAGCAGAATATCGCAAAATGATGAACGATATCTATCAAGTTGAAATTAAACGTTGGACACTTCTAAATCACGACTTGTACGATAAAGAACGTAGAAACGAACAAATCAAGCGTGAACTTGACGGTCTTAAAAACATCAACAGTCATACAAAAGAACAACGTGAACAGTATAATAAATTATGGTCAGAATATGAAAGCAACCTAAGTTCAATCACTTCAATGAGAGCTGAATGGCAAGAGTTCCTAGACAATTGGGAAGAACGTTATGCTGACATTTTAAGACAACACGTAGAAGCAATTGTTGAAGCTTATACAAAAGGGTTAGAAGAAATCAAAGCGAAAGTGGACGATATCGACTTTGCAATCTCAGTTGCAGAATTGACAGACCCAGAAAACATGACAAAGATGATGAATCTTTATATTGATAAAGCAAACCAATTGAAACAAGAGCGTAAGAAAATCGAAGACCAACAACGTGATTTAACTCTAAAGCTTTACGAAGCAGAAGATAAATTTGGTAAAGATAGTAAAGTTGCAAATGAAATCAGAACAGAGATTGATAAAGTAAAAGAAGCTTGGGAAGATTCAACATTAGCAGTATTACAAGCTGAAAAAGAAATCAAAGATACTCGTGCAAAAGTAGCGGACGGTGGCATTGACCAACTTAAAAACTACTATAAGAACATGAAAGATATGGCAATAGATGCAATTGATAAAGAACAAGACAACTTGAAAAAAGCTCACGATGCGAAGATGAAATTATACGACAAAGAAATCGAAAAGATTAATGGAGTATATGATGCTAAGTTAAAACAAATGGACACAGAAAAAGAGGAAGCAAATTACCAAGAAGAACTTGGAGATAAGAACAAAAAACGTGCAGAATTACAGAATAAAATCAGTATTTTATCCAAGGATAATTCGTTATCTGGTAAGAAAAAACTAGCAGATGCTCAAAAAGAACTTCAAGAAATGGATAAAGAGATTGAGAAGTTCCAAAAAGAACGTGCTGACGAATTAATGCGACAAGCATTAGAAGACCAAAAAGCACAACAAATTAAAGAAATCGAAGATAAGAAACAAGCAGAAACAGATGTTCTAGATAAGAAAGTTGAAGACTTAGATAAAGAGAAAGAAAACGTTACTAAGAAATACGATGACCTTATTGATAACGAGAAACGTTGGGCAGATATGCGTGACCAATTCATCCAAGGAAACTTCCAAACATTAAACGATGAATTACAAAAAATGCAGAAACAAATCAGCAACATGCAAAACGGAATCTTTGATGGATTAACACCAAGCTTTGGTGGGTTCTCAGATGAGACTAAGAAACAAGTACAAGATGCTAATGACCTATTAGCTGACAACATGAACTTTAACTTACAAGACCCTAAGAGTGATGTAGAAGAGTTAATTAAGTCTAAAGGATATCAAACATTCGAGAGCGAAGTAGTTCGCCCAGATGACCCTGCTAGACCTATGAAACCTGCTCCAGAACCACAACCACCAAGCAAACCGCAACCACCTATACCACCTGCTCAAATGCCTACTAAGGGTAACGTAACTGGTGTAACATCAGATAGCTATCTGAATATCCGTAACGCTCCAAACCTACAAGGTCAAGTTGTAAGACGTATCCTTAATGGTGCAAACGTTCAAATCTTAGGAGAAGATGGAGATTGGTGGAAAGTTAAATTTGCTAACTCTAGAGGAACAACACAAGGGTATGCAAATAAGAAATATATTAAAGCATTTGATACTGGTGGTTACACTGGTGATAATGTACCAAAAGAAGGAGCGTTAGCCTTACTTCACCAAAAAGAACAGGTTCTAAACAAAGAAGATACAAAGAACGTATTCAACACGGTTAAACTGGTAGACAAGATTAAATCATACTTACCAAACATGACAGCTAACAATTTAGCAGGACAATTTGCAAGTCAAGGTTCTGTAAACGTGAATAACACTTACGAGTTAATAGTTAACATCGACAACATGAGTGGTTCTAAGAAAGATGTAGATAACGTAACAAGTAAGATTTTAGATGGATTGAAGAAGTTAGGGAAGTAATTCCCTTCTTCTCTTTCCTATTTTTTTAGGAGTGAAAAGGATGCCAACTATTAAAGAGAAAGTTCATTTTAGTTTTAATGGGGTTTCATCTAGAACGCATAAAGTAATGCATGTAGTTTTAGATTCTGGAATGTATGAAGAACAGTTCGTGGCTTCAAGGGAAGTAAATGAGACTAAAGTTAGAGGTAGCGGAAAGCCATTGCTTCATGGTATAGAAGATAATCCTTTAAATTTTGAAATGATTATCGCTGTTGATGGTAAATACACTGAACAACAAATCAGTGATATCATCAGATGGTTGTGGACTGATACTTATAAACCATTATATTTTGAAGGTAAAGAAAACAAGATATATTATTGCACACCTGTTGATGATTCAAGTATTGCACATAACGGTTTAAGTCAAGGTTACTTTACAGTCAATATGAGATGTGATTCATCTTATATTTATTCTCCAACTACTACAACTGCTATGACAACTGTTACTAGTACACCACAAACTATTACAATTAATAATGATGGTCATTTCGATATTTATCCAGAAATTTCAATTAAGAAAACTGGTGCAGGAACAGTTACATTAGAATTTTTAGATGATGGTGGAAATATATTTGAAGTTAGAGATTTAACAAACTTAGAAGATATATATGTCAATTGTGAGAAAGAGCAAATTCAAACAGATATAATTGGTGTATATAGATATGATAAAGTTATAGGTCATTATCCAAAATTAGTATATGGGCAAAATAGAATCAAAGTTACAGGTGCTTGTCAAATTCAGTTCAGATATACAATTAGATATAGATTCTAAAATTCCCAGATAATGTATTATATTATTTGACAAAAACAAATAATAATGATATAATTAAATTTATGTAAGGTGATATTTATGATTGGAAATTTAGTATTTTTTAAACAAACAAATTCTTTCATATCTAGATTAATTGCCAAAGTTACTAAAAGTGAATTTACTCATGTCGGCTTAATTGTCGGACATGACGAAACAACAGGAGTCTTAACAATAATCGAGTCTAATAGATTTATAAGAACAAGGGTTGCAAGATTACAGTTAAATGAAAGACATGTCATTTATACTATTGGAGAACAACCAAAAGAAGTCGTAGATAAGATTGTCAAATTTGCTTATAAAAACTTAGGTAAAAGATATGATTATTTACAACTTTTAGGATTATTCATATCCTTATCTTTTGAGAGAAAGAGAAATATTTACTTCAACAGTAAGAACAAATTAATATGTTCAGAGCTTGTTGATTTAGCTTATTACACTTCTGGTGTAAAGCGCAATACAAATAAAAATTTAGGTAATATAACACCTCAAGAATTATTCGAGGTGTACAATTTAAAAGAATTGTAAGAGAGGGGTATAGAGATTGTTTATTGATATTGATTATAGTAAACGAATGCAAGAAGCTAAGTTCCATTTAGCAAAGCCTAATCAGAAAGTCATTTCTCATATCTATGAAAAGATGAACGCTGAAATGTCTATCAAATTAGGAAACATCAATGAATTAAGCTTCTCTATTCCTCATTTCATTGAAGACCAACAACCTAACGCACACGTAGATATGATTAAACAGAAAATGCTTATCCAAGTAACAATGGGAGCATATAAAGAGTTTTACGTTGTAGAAGATATTGAAGAAGACGGGGACGATTCTGATATCTTTAACGTTAAGGCTTTTTCTTTAGGTTATGAGTTGAAGGGGAAAGAGGTAAGTGACTATACAGAAGAAGCTATAAATTGTACTGACTTGCTAACAAAACTATTAGAAAGAACAGTGTGGAAAATTGATACAGTTGACCCAATGTTCGATGTGATGTTTCGTTCGTTTGATTCTGGTGCAGATTCAAATGTTTTGGATTGTATTATTCAAGCAGGAGAAACTTTTGGAGCTTTAATTGTATGGGACACTGTTAGAAGAAGAGTATCATTTAAGGATATGTCCACAAATGGTACGTTTAAAGGTATGACTGTTAACTATGGAAGATTTTTACAGTCAATCAAACGTTCGAGACAATCAGAAGAATTAACAACAAGATTGTCGATGTATGGTAATGAGGATTTAAGTATTCATAGAGTGAATCCTACTGGTCAACCATATGTAGAAGATTTCAGTTATTTTATGTATCCTTTTGAAAGGGATGCAAATAAAAATGTTCTTAAAGAATCGTTCTTTATGAGTAATGAATTATGTCATGCGATTCTAAATCAAACAGAGTTAATAGCTTTACATGCTCCACAAATTAAAAGTATGACAACAGAACAGTTGCAAAAAGAAGCACTATTAATCATAGGAGAAACACAATTAACAGAGTTAGAAGGACAAAAGAAAACTATTGAAGGATTACTAGATACAGCAAAAGCGACAGAAAATGCTAGTCTAATCAGTCAAAGACAAGTAGAGCTACATAATAAGAATGCAGAAATCACTGCAAAGAAACAAGCAAATGATATTATTGTCAACAATATTAACTCATTAAAATCTCAAATTGAAACAAAGCAAAATGAGATTATCACAGGTAGTGGATTCACTCCTGCTCTTATGGATGAATTAAATTTATTCATAATTGAAAAAAAATGGGTAGATGACAAATACATAAACGATGAAGAATTATATGCAGATGGTCTCAAGAAGTTCCAAGAACTAAGAGAGCCAAAAGTAGTATTAGATGTCACAATTGATAACTTACTTGATGTCATTGAAGAACAATATTATTGGGATAAATTGGTATTAGGTGATTTAATCAAGGTTAAATATCCTCAAATGAAAATAGAGTATATGGCTAAGATTATTGAAATCAAATATAACTTTGAAGAAAGAGAAGCAAGTATTACAGTAGCAAACACAAAAGATATTTTGAGTGATACTGATAAACTTGTTCAGCTATTATATAGCAGTTCTAGTGCATCTTCCGTTATTCAAGCAAACAAGTATAAATGGGATAAAGTAAATAAAATCGAAGACGTAGTTAGTAATATTGTTACTAGTGAATGGGATGCAACAAAAAACAAAATCATCGCAGGTGTGAATAACTCTATTGAAATTGGTAATCGTGGAATGATTGTTACAAGTCCAGATAATCCGAATGAAGTAGTAATTATCCAAAGTGGTGTAATTGCCTTATCTCAAGATAAAGGTGAAACATGGAAAACTGCAATCAAACCAGATGGAATTGTGGCAGAAAGACTTATCGGACAAATCATAGCAGGTGAAAATTTAATTCTCACAAACAGTGCAGGTACTTTCACATTTGATAAAAATGGAGTCAGAATTGATGCTAGTGCATTCATATTAGAATCTTCAAGTGGGAACTTTGATGGGTCTAAGTTTATTGAATCATCTAATTTTGTTGATGAATTTAAAGATGACAACATGATTACAGCTTATGAAAAGAAAATGTTAAAGATTGAATGGGATAAGCTTGAAGTAGCTTATAACAAAAACACAGAAAAAATTCATCACATTTTCCCGAATGATGGAGAAGGATTACAGTTTGTAATAGATTTTCATACAAGATATACAGAATTGTATGATTACTTATTTGTTCAACTTCATGGTTCTAAACCATTGTTAGCATCAGACAATATGACATTCACAACTAGAATAGACAGAAACATGTTCGATGCAAGATGGAAAAACTATTACAATGTTCAAGACGAACTTCAAAAACAGATTGATATTATGGTAGCTCAGATTGCAAGAGATGCAAAAATAATTTCTGAAAACATTCAGCAAGATATTGAAGAAGTTAAAAATGATGTAGTTTACAAAATTGAATTTCATTCGTCAAAAGGTTTTACGTTTAGGAACGGTCAAATCGACACAATGATTACCGCTAAAGTTTGGCGTGGTCAATCAGAGATTACAAATACTGTTCCACAATCTGGATTTATCTGGAAAAAATATGATAAGGATGGAATCCTTGATACAGCTTGGACAAATGCAAATGTAAATGTCGGAAATGTAATTCACGTTACACATCTTGAGCTTTATCAAAAAGCAATATTCAAGTTGGATATTGATATCCCTACACCTTAAAGAGAAAAAGGAATGATTTAAATGGCAATAGTAGCAAGTGGTCAGTTGACCCTAGTAGATTTAAATGATAGTAAACAGTTGATTATGTTCATTGGTTCATCACAACCAAGACAAGTAATCTTTAACCCTAATGGAAATACATACACTCCAGATTACTCATCAGTAGCAACAAATAACATATTGACACCTCAATTATTTATTGCAGGTACAAATGGAGATGTTTCTGGGCAAGCGACTGCCACTAGATGGTATGTACAGGATGGTTCACAAGGTAATCCGACATTAATTACAGCAAATTCAAATTATGAATTAAATGGTATCACATTAAAGATAAAAGGAAATGTTCTTTCAGCAAAAGCATCTATGACTTATATTTGTGAAATGGATTATCTAGATACAGGTACAGGGTTTACTGTAACAGCAAAGGCAGAATATGAGATTGTAAAAATTACTAATGGTACAGATGGTAAAGCTTCTGTACTTGGATTCCTAAGTAATGATTCTCACAGCATTCCAACAAACAATGATGGTTCTGGTGGTGTTTATACCTCAGCTACTACTACAATGTATGTGTATAATGGAACAACAGATGATAGTGCTAACTGGACTTATGTAGCCACTCCATTAGCAGGTGTTACAGGTGCATTAAGTACTACAGGAAATAAAAATGTATATACTGTTTCAAATATGACTGTTGATGTAGGCTATGTAGATATTACAGCTAGTAGAGCAACCTACCCTTCTATTACTAAAAGATTTACAGTGACTAAAAATAAAGCAGGTATTGGGTCAACTGCATATTGGTTAATTTCATCTGCTCCTGTTTTACAGAAGAATGCTTCAAATGTATTTAATCCTACTAGTCTAACATTTACAAGTAAGTCACAGAATGGCAGTAATGCGCCTGTAAACTATAATGGTAGATGGGTAATTGAAGATACAACAGATGGAACGAACTGGACAGTTAGAACACTCAACCCTTCAACAGATGAAGCAACGAAAACGTATACTCCTTCGGGAACAACTATAAAGGCTGTAAGAGCTAGACTATATGTTGCAGGAGCAACAACTAATCTGTTAGATGAACAGCAAATCAATGTTGTTTCAGATGGTTCTAATGGAACAGATGGGGTAGACTCTGTTACTGCTGTAGTATGGACACCAGACGGAAATGTTTTAAGAAACTCTACTGGAACTTTAACTGCAAAAGCAGATTTATATAAAGGTACTGGAGCAGTATCTTCTGGGTTAAGTTATAAGTGGTACTACCAAGACCCATCATCAACTACTGCTGTAGGTGGAGGTGGAGATACAGATGGCGGTGCAGGTTGGAGATTAATGCAAGCAATTGCAAATCCAACTACAGCTCCAACACTTAATGGTGCTACAGCAGGTGGAACTTTAACAGGTGCAACATACTATGTTAAATATACTTGGACAACTGTAGAAGGAGAAACAATGGTAAGTCCAGAAGCAAGTTTAGCTGTTACAGCAAACTACAATTTAAAGATTACTATTCCTTCATTCCCTTCTGGAGTAAGTGGAGCAAAAGTCTACGTAGGTACAGCAACAAATGCAAACAAATATCAGAACGTTATTTCTACAAGTGGTGGAACATTGACAATCACTGCACCAATTAATGCAAGTGGAGCAACCCCTCCTGCAAGTAATACTGCACAAGTGGATAATTGGGGTGTAACAGGATTCGGTGGAGCGACAATTACAATTCCTTCAACATCTATTACAAACGTTGAATCATATAAATGTATAATAACTTACAATAGTAATAAATACACAGATGTTTGTACAGTGATGGATGTAACTGACCCAATCTTGGTTACTCTTGTTGGAGCATCTATATTTAAGAATGGAACAGGGACAACAACTCTAGAAGCAAAACTTTATCAAAACGGTGTAGAAATAGATGTGAAAAACCCTAGTGGTACATGGACTGGTAATACATTCAACTCTGTTCAGATATACAATTATACTTGGTATTTATATGATAATAATGGAGCTAAAATGGGAACAGTACCAAGTTGGGGAGCAGGTTCTAAAACGGGAAAACTAGTTATTGTTGATGGTATAGACGTTGATATTAGAGGTAATATTGTCTGTGAAGTTTCTACTAAATAATATAACATATTATTTGACAGAAATCAAGAATAATGATATAATAAAAATATGGAAAGTTTTGAAGAGTCTTACAGATAGTAAGGCTCTTTCTTAGGATAAAAGGAAAATAGGAGTGATTTTAATGCCAATAATTGGTTCGGGTCAAATGACATTAATAGATATGAATGATGTTCTTGTTTCAGCGACTAAACCATCAAATCCTGCCGAGGGACAAATGTGGTGGAATACAACTGAATCACAATTATATATTTATCAAGGTGGAAATTGGCAACAATCTACACAGGTAATTAGCGGAGGACGAAATCTACTAAGATATAGTGGTCTATTTAAAGGTACTACTGGTTGGACATTAAATGGTGGAAGTGGATTAACTGTTGATAAAACAACATTTCCAAATGAAGCTGTTTTATCTGCTACAGGTTCAGTAAAAGCAGTAGCAAGCGTACCAGTTAAAAATGGTCAAGAATACGTATATGCTACAGAGATTATGTTTAATGCAAATATAGATTTAAATTCAAGTTCTCCTTTGCACTATTGGGTAAACTTAACTGGTGTGAATGGTACAGCAGGTATTGAAAGAGTTAGTGTAGATGGTGGAGACAGAACACTTGTTGCTAATAAATGGCATAAGATTGTTATTCGATTCAAAGTTAAAGATGATGGAAATGCTTATGTATTTACACCATTCATCTATAAATCACCAATGACTCAAAAATGGTGGATGAGAACAATCCAATTAATGGAAGGCAATGTTCCTACTGGATGGTCTCCTGCTCCAGAAGAAGTAGATGAAATTATCACAGATGTCACTGAAACTTTAGGGAACATGGCAAATGACAATCTTGTTGAATATAATGAAAGAAAAATAATCAAAGAAAAAGTTGAAGAATTAGTTGGTGCATCTGTATTAGATACAGGAGATTTACCTACAATTGCAACTTTGGATACTAGTAATAAAGGATTAATTTTCACAGTTAGACAACAAGCTAGACAAGTAGGTATTCCTATAGGAACAACTGCAAGTCCATCAACAGGACACCCGAAATACTATGCAGTTCAAACAACTTACGAAGCATTAAAGACATATCTTGAAGGACTAAAAACAACTGATAATATTTCTTTGAGACCTTGGGATGTTTCAACTGGAAATCAAAAGAAAGTTATTTCAGTTGTCAAATTGACGTTTAGAACAACTTGGTTAAACTTTTATAATGCGTTGAATGACTTAGCTACATATACTTCTCAAGTACAAAATGATGATGCATATAATCCAGTAAGAGTTAATCATGCTAGTAATGGAAACTTTGAAATTCCTTTAACAGAAGGATTATGGAAGAATAGTTATGTTGGTCAAACAAAAGAAATCGTTGATATTTCAGCAGAAACCGCACCATTCCAATTTGCATATCATGTAAAAAATACAACTAATGCAAATGGCGGTATTTTCGTTCAAGAGTTGTGGAGTGGAGCAAATGCAGAAGTACTTGTGGATAGAGAAGTTACAATTCAATTTTGGTTGAAATATCAAAATATTGTTGCAGGAGCGCAAGCTTATTTAGCAGGTAGATTCGGAGAACTTCTTATTGAAGGAGAAAATGCCAGTGCTCAAAAGTTTTATAGATATATTCGTTTTGCTAATACAACAACAATGAATGAAGGTTCATATATTACTGGAACAGATATGACATGGAAAAAATACACTGGAACAACTAAATTAACACTTCCTACAGGAGCAACTAAAATCACTAAAGTGTCATTCAAACATGGCTTAGAAGGTTGTACTGGTGAGTTCTGGAGTACAGGTATTAAACTTGAGTTCGGTGCAAAAGCATCTGATTGGTCAGTATCTCCAATTGATTTACAACAAAAAGTTTACAAGACTTCATTGGCGGTTGAGCCAAACAATATTACAGCTACAGTAGTAAGTAATCAGACTTTTCTAAATACAATAGATAAAGTAGTTTCAAATGAAACAGGATATATCAATAAGAACTATAACTTTGCTGATTGGACAGGAACTTATCCAGTTGGATATAATGGAAATGTCGGAACAGCAGTAACAAAAGTAACACCATCTGAAACAGGTAATGGTAAGTCTGTAAGATTTACTAATGCTTTAGGAGTAGAAAGTTATTTAAGTGGTGACGGATATTTAGATAAACCATATTATCAATATGTATATGTTGAATCAACATTTAAATTAGAAAGTGGTTCTATCAACGGTGCAGGTATTCTCTTTAGATATTTAAGAGCAGATAATTCAAGTAGTGCGTTTGAAGGTAGATTCAAATTTTCAGATGTTGTCGCTAGTCCAACTTTAAATAAATGGTATACAGTTTCAACAGTATTTAAAGTTCCAACACCTGTTGATTTTGGTGGATACAGACTCTACACTATGGGAAGTTATGGAGCATTTGATGCAACAAAACCTGCAAAGTCAATTCTTATTGATTCAACAATTTCAAGACCTGCTACAGCAGAAGAAGCAAAAGCATATGAAGCAAATGTTTCAATCAATGATATGACAAACGATAATAAGTTGACAGCTTTAGAAAAACATGATATGAAGAATCAGTTGGATATGATTGTTGCAGAGAAACCTACATATGAAGCAAAAGCAAATCAGTATTTAATTGTTACAGAAAAGAACGCATATGTAACAGCATATAACACTTTATATGATACAGTGAATCCATTGCTTGCAGGAGCTAATTTAAACTTAACATCAGATGTTGTTGGAGCAACTATTAGAACACTGTTTAAAAACTATAATGAGAAGAAAGAACTTTTAGAGAAAGCTATCCTAGATGCCTTAAACTTTGGTGGAAGAAACGTAGTCTTCAACTCTAAATTTAAAACAAATGATAGTGGAGTCTTATTAAATTGGAATGGAGTAGCATCACAAGTTGTTATTAAAGACCCAGAAGCAGATAAACCAGATAGTAATATCTGGAGTATTTCAAGAACAGGGCAAGCAACAAACTCTATTCTCAGTACATATTCCAATAAATTTAAAGCAAGTTTAGATGATACATTTGTATTTGCAATTGATTTGAAAGTAGCAAATGTCACTGCATGGGATGTACAAAATCCTTTCATTATGGAATTTTATGATTCAGCAGGAACACGAGTTCAATATGAAGATGTCACTATGACAAGATTGAATGCACCAACTCTAGTAAATAATACATGGTATCGTTTATGGTGTGTTATCAAAGTAACAAATGTAACAGTTACTACTGGAGCTATTAGATTAGCATTATTCCGAAATGGAGATATTTCAATTCGTGAAGTAAAAATAGAAAAAGGAACAAAGGCTACTGAATTTACTGTAGCACCAGAAGATGTAGATTCAATGATTTATAACATCGAAACAAGAATGTCATCAGCAGAAATCAAAATCAGTGACAGTTCTATTATAAACACAATTCGACAGTCTACAGACTACAAGAATGACTTGAGTGCAAAAGCTGACAACAGTGATTTAGCAGACCTTGCAACAAAAGGTGAAGTTGATAACGCAAATAAAGATGCAAAAAACTATGCAGATGATAAAGTTAAAAACATTGACTTTGAGCCATTTGTACTTAAAACACAATTGTCACAAGAAATCACAAATATATCTGCAAAGTTTGAAGCAGGTGGAGGGGTTAACCTTCTTAAAAATTCTGTCGGATATGGGGTATTAACAGCAACAGCTCAAGATAGCTATGTTCCTGCTTGGACACTTGTTAACCCAACAGCAGTACAAACAGTTTCAAGTAGTGCTTTAGATGCATTAGGTTTCGGTAGAGGTTTCCAATTACCACCTAGTTCAATTGCTACAGAAATGAAACAAGATGTATATGTTCAAGTTGGTCAGCCTTACACTTTGTCATGGTTCATTAACAAAACAAACAATTCATCTAATGCAAACACAGATGGAGCAGTGTATGTCGAATTTCTACAGGGTGCAACAGTTTTAAGTTCTTATACAACTACCTATGCTAGTGATAAAGTTACAAACGGATTTGAAAAAGGAATGAAAACAATTATTCCAACAGCAGGTGTTGTAACAGTTAGAGTAAGAGCTAATAAGCTATCAGATATTATTATCAGTGGTTTCATGTTTAATATTGGAGAAGTGGGACTTCAATGGTCTCTAGCTACAGGAGAATTGTATAATACAAATATTCGGATGGATATGAATGGTATAAAAGTATCTCAAATTGTTAATGGTGTTGAACGTGGTTACACACAAATTACACCGCAAGAATTTGCAGGATATTACGATTCTAAAGGCGATGGAAAATATGAAAAAGTATTCTACTTAAAAGAGGACGAAACGGTATCTAAAAAGTTCGTAGCAAAAGAAGAGTTTACGCTAGGAAGTATTAAGATTATAAAAGTAGAATCTACAGCAAATAAAGGTTGGGCATTCGTACAGGTTGTACCAACTACATAATGAATAAAAGGAGAAGATATACATGGCTTTAAGCGGTAGTTTTGGTACAGATTTTGGTGGCGGTTATCGCTTACAATTAGAATGGTCTGCTACCCAAAATATTTCAAATAACACTAGTACAATCATGACACGCCTTTACTTAATCAGTAAAGGTTCGTCATGGACAATTAATTCAAGTGCTAGTAAGTATGTAGAATTAAATATTAATGATGGCTCAGACCATTATTCATCTAAGAGTGAAGGTGGACTTGCAAGCCTTGGAGGAAACCAGAAGAAAGAAATTTTCTGGCATTCATTTACTGTTGGTCATAATAGCAATGGTACAAAGTCTGTTTATCTTGCAGGTAGATTTGATGTTAATGTAACAATTAGTGGGAGTTATGTCGGAAGACTAGATACTAGTCAAACAGTTACACTGGACACAATCCCTCGAAATTCACAGATTACGACTCAACCAGACATTACAGCAGGAAGACCTCATTCATTTACTCTAGAAAGATATTCATCAGAATTTGACCACGGAGTAGAATTTTTTGTTGCAGGTCAATTTATTAAACGATTGGATGGAGTAGGTACAAGTGGTACATTTAACTTCTCTAAAGATGAAGTTTATATCATGTATCAGAAACTTCAAGCAAATGGATATAATCCAGTTAGTTGTGCGATAAGAGTTTTCACATATAGATATGGAACACAAATAGGAAGTTATGTTGAACGTGGTGGAACTTGTTATAATTGGGGTGGTGGTTATGCATCATTTGCAGGTGTTAATAACTATGGTGATTCAATTTCCGTAACAATAAACAATGGTCATCCAGATATGAGATATAACACAAACTTTACTTTAAATGGAGTATCTATTAAGAATCAGAATGACATGACACAAGGTGTAACTAATGTATCATTCTCTGCTGAAAAACAAGCAATGTTAAATGCAACACCTACAGTTACAGGAGCTATGGGTAGAGCTACAGTAACAACTTATTGGTATAAGAGTGATGGTGTAACAAAAATTCAAGTTGCTAATCCAATTTATTCTGACTTTTGGGCGAATGGAGGGAACGCACTAGTAGACCCTACATTTAATCCTACAATTACATATGCCGATACAAATAATGACCCTGCAAAGGGTAACACATTAGCAGTAACAGGTAATAACCAATATATTATACAAGATATGTCATTAGTAACTGTTACTCTTGCAGGGGCAACCAAGGCTACTACAACAAATGGAACAACTATTAAAGAATATGTTGTGTCATTAGGAGGTAAGCAAGTAACACAAGCCCATACAGCAGGAACTACAGATATAACATTTGTCATTGGGTCAGTTAGTTCAACCACAAATTTAACTATCGAAATTAAAGCTATTGATAATCGTGGAAGATATAAATCAGCATATAAAACAGTTACAATTGTTCCATATTCAAAACCCACTTTAGTAGCAAATGTAACACGTGTAAACAACTTTGAAAACTCAACAGAAATTACAATCAATGGAACAATTTCTCCTTTAGTTGTAAATAGTTCTGCAAAGAACATTTTATCATCTCTGAAATACAGAAGCAAAACAACGGTTGGAGGAAGTTGGAGTGCTTATTCAGAAATAAAAACAACAGCAGTAATTACTGGCTCAAACTTCTCACATCCAAAAATAACTAATACTTATGATAATAGTTATGCATACTCTTTTGAAATTCTTGTTCAAGATATATTCGGTGCAACAAGCCAGATGCAAGTTAACAGAACTATTGAAAAAGGTAAGCCATTATTCTTCATAGACTATGAGAAATCAACTTTAGGAGTCGGTAAGTTTCCAGAAAACGCCAACAATGGAATGGAAATTGTAGGAAGACTTGAAGCAGATGGTATTACTTCTAAAATGGGAGTCTTTCAAATTGGTTCACTAACTAGAGCGAATCATGGTAATGGTGCTACAGAGTTTGCCTACAATGAACTGACAACTGATTTAAATATACTAGGTCGAAATTGGGGTAATAATACAACTCATGATATTAATATGAGAGTTTCTGGAAGAATCTACGCAAAAGAAATTTATGCTTGGAATAATGGGGGAATCTGGTTTGATGGTTGGGGAAATATCAAAGGAACAAATATGGCAAACACAGCAGGTAATACTTGGTCTATTAAAGATGGAGATGACCGAAATAGATTCTTAACATATATCGGTAAAGGCTCGACAGGTTCAACAGAAATTAGCTCTTACACAAACGGTATTGACTTCTTTCATGACAATTATAAAGCTCTCATGGTATACACTAGTAACTATGGTGTTAATAGAATCCTTCAATTCGGCAATGGTAATGGTGGTATTTTTAAGTGGCAACAACTTGCTTTAAATTCAGAAGGAAGATTTGAGTTTAGGAAAAGTGATGATTCAGATTGGGCAAAATTAAGTGGAACATGGGTTGACCCATCATCTAGAAAATACAAGAAAAATATTGAAACATATGAAGAAAGTGCAATCGACATTATTATGAACGCAACACCAGTTACTTATCATTTCAAATCTCAAGCAGATGAAGAAAAGAAAATGATTGGACTTATTGCAGAAGATGCACCACATATCATTCAAGCAGATGAAGAAGGAACAGGTATTAATACATACGGTATGATTACTGTTTCATGGAAAGGCATTCAAGAAAACACTTTAGAAATTAGACAGAATACAGAAAGTATCAACCAGTTAACAAAGACAGTTAAAAGACTTGAAGAAGAGATTAAATATTTGAAAGGGGAAATTTAATTATGGTATTTGATAATTTAACAATGTATGAGAAAGAATTGATTTTACAAGGATTGGAGAATATGAGTTTATCTAATCAAAACAATCTTGCTAGTGCTCTAGCTCAAAAGTTTAATTGTGCAGTTTGGCAAGTTACTCCTACTCAATTTCTAGATTATCACAAAGATATAAAATTGAGAATCTTAGATGAGCAATGTGAACTAGGAATCAAAAATGGATTCACCTCAGTAAATGGACATCGTTATCGGTTAAATGATGCAGACCAAATAAACTTCTTAGGTATGGCAGAAAGACTTTCACGCAGACCAGAGATGACAGAAGTAGAATGGAAAGTAGAAGATTTACAAGGTTATGTAACTCATACAAGAGCAGAATGGTTAGCAGTACAAGATGAAGCTTTTGACCATAAATTCGGTCAATTGATGAAATATAATCAATTAATCACAACTGTAAAAAATGCCACTAATCACGCAACAATCGTTGCAGTTAAATGGGAAAACCCACTTTAATTATAACATAGGAGGAAAAGGAAATGCAAGGACAAATTGACATTAATTTTTTAGTAAAGAGATATAAAGAACAGGTTGGAGAGCAAGCAAATAAGATTATTTATTTAGAAGCTTATATCGAACAATTAGAAAAACAAATCTTAGATGATGCAAAAGCAAAAGAAGAAGAAACAGAAGATAAAAAATAATGGTATAAATTCCTGCTAGGCGAGAGTCTAACCTAGCAGGTCTTATTAAAAATTAGGAGGAATTTTAAATGGCTATTTCAGTAAGACAAAAATTGGTGGATTCTAGTAAGTATGGTTTAAAGTGTCCAAACGCTATGACAGCTCAATACATTACAATTCACAATACTTACAATGATGCAAGTGCAAACAATGAGGTGCAGTACATGATTACAAACAGTAATGCTACTTCATTCCACTTTGCAGTTGATGATTTCGAGGTTGTTCAAGGTATCCCTACAAACCGTAATGCTTGGCATTGTGGAGATGGGAATGGTAACGGTAACATGAAATCTATCGGAGTTGAAATCTGTTACTCATTAAGTGGTGGAGACAGATATAAAAAAGCGGAAGCATTAGCTGTAAAGTTTACTGCTCAACTTTTAAAAGAGCGTGGATGGGGAATTGACCGTGTTAAAAAACACCAAGATTGGTCTGGTAAATATTGTCCACACCGTATCTTAGCAGAAGGACGTTGGCAGTCATTCCTTAATGCTGTTCAAACAGAATTAAACGGTGGAGGTTCTACTAACCCACCAACTAGTTCTACAGGTGTTGTTAAAGTCGTTACAACAGGTTTGAATCTACGTACACAACCAAGTGCAAGTGCTCCAATCATCCGTCAATTAGGTTTAAATGAAACATACCAGTTCTGGGCAGTTTCTAATGGATGGTACAACTTAGGTGGAGACCAATGGGCTTATGGAGACAATGGTAATTACTTACAAGTTGTTAGTGGCGGAAGTTCTGTAGCTCCTGCTCCAGAGCCAAAACCAGAGCCAAAACCAATCACAGGTACAGCGTATATCACAGGATATAACGTAAACCTTCGTAAAGGTGCAGGAACAGGTTACTCTGTAATCCGTCAATTAAATGCACCAGAATCATATAAAGTATGGGCATTAGTAAATGGATGGTTAAATCTTGGTGGAGACCAATGGATTAAAAATGACTCTTCATTTGTTCGTTTCGTACAAGACTAATATAGTCACAGAATTACAAGGGCTTGAATTAAAAGGGGTTGCATAAAAAGATAGGGGAGGAAGTCGATTATGGATTTCTTACAAATTTTCACGGATGCAGGATTGTTAACAGCTCTCTCAACCCTTCTCGGTTCTGGTATTACATATTTTGTAACAAAGAATACTAACAAGAAAGAACTGGCAATTAATGACAGAATGCAACTCTCTAAAGACCAATACCAATTAATTGCAGAATTACGTCAGATGATGCAAGAGCAAAGAGAAGAGATTGAAAACTTGCGAGATGAGATTAAACAACTACAAGCTGTTAACTTAAATCTAACATTGGAAAACAAACACTTGCAAGAGAAAATTACTGAACTAAACCAACGTTTAGACGGTAAATTTTAATTAATTAAATTATACCATGCTTGTTGATAAATGTCAATGAGCATGGTCAATTCAAAGGAGAATGACAGATGGAAAATATCCAAGTAGAACTAGTAAATCTTGCTGTTGCAATTTTGACAGCATTAGTAGGTTTAGCAACAAAATCAGTTATGAGTTTCTTAAAGAAAAAAGGAATCGTTGCACAAGTTCAAAATAACAAAGAAGTAGTTTCTATTGTAGTTAAAGCAGTTGAACAGATGTATGGACAACTTAAAGGTGAAGAAAAGCTTAACATGGCTAAGATGGAAATCATCAAGTTAATGCAACAAAAGAAAATCAAAATGACAGAAGCAGAAATTGATTTAATGATTGAAGCTATGGTTAAAGAAATGAAAGACCAAGCTAACTCAGAATTAAAAAAATAAACAAATAGAAGGATGATGTTGCATGTTTACAGTCGGTCAAACAGTTATTGTTAATCAAGGTGGAATTACCTATACAGGAAAGATTCTTAAAGTTTATGAATCTTCTCAGAAGTTGTTATTACTTTTAAATGACAACGGGCAAATGGTCGTGCCTATGCAGTATTGTACTCCTATGAAAAATAGAATCTCAGAAAGAGACTAAGAGGTGAAATTAAATGGCAAACTTTATCAATATTATATTAGATACAACTGCACCAAGTAATCCATATGTCAACATCAATGGAGGTGCTACGTTTACTAATACAGAATTAGTTACAATTGCTATTGGAACTACAGATGAGGATACTACAGGTTATCAGATTAAAATCTGGGGAACAGTTGATGGAGCATATGACACAAATATCCAGACTACAGAAGGTGCATCTCAATGGATTTCATACGCTGATTCCAAACAGATTAAACTTTCTAGTGGTGATGGAAGTAAACAAGTTTCTATTAAAGTCAGAGATGATGTTTACAATGAATCTAGCGTTGCACAAGACAATATCAATTTAAGCACTACAATTCCTACAGTTAATGTTGGAGCACCAGATACAAGCAAAATTTCTAAGAAAGCACAAAAGAATGTTGCATCATTTACATTCTCATGTCCAGAAGCATTTGAAGAGTACAAGGTTAAAGTTGTTACTTCTACAGGAGCAGTTGAAAGTTCTGGAACATTAATTGCAACAGCTAACGGAAGTTCAAACACATCTGGTAATGCAGGTGGATACAATGCACCAATCACTGTAACAATTACTGGTACAGATTTAGAATTAGCATCTAGCGGTGACGGTTCTAAAATCATCAAAGTATTCGTTAAGAATAGTGCAGGAACATGGTCTGTATAATTTAGGGGTTGCTTATGCAACCTCTCTTTTTAGATAAAAGGGGGATTAAGATGAATTTTATCATTCTAGAATTAGATACAACAGCTCCAACTATTGAAATTTATGCACCTGCATATACCGTAAGAGAAGCAAGTGTTGAGGTTACAATTGAAGCAGATGAAGAAATAGGAACACCTAATGAGATTTATGTGATTGATGAAAGCGGAACAAGACATGATTATACTTTTAGTAGAGCAGGAAATTATTTGACGGGCATTCTAGATTTCAATGGATTCCCTTTAGGACTAGCCAGACTATTTGTTCGTGTTACGGATACGGTTAATAATGTTTCAGAATTGTATGAGAAAACTATTACTGTGAGAGAATCATTAACTATACTAAAACCAGTTATATCTGATTACATAGCAAATATACAAACAACAGATATAAAACGGAAAACAGAAATAATTGACAAGGATAGACAAATTGCTATTTCAAATGGTAAGAGTCGAATTAAGGAGTGAGTAATATGAATATATATCAATATGGTGATACAGTTAGATTTGAATGTGTGTTCTATAATTTTGAAGGTGAAAAAATAGACCCACAACTAATTAAGGTAGTTATTTATGACCAAAAATATAAACAATTAAAAGAAGAAGTTTTAACGTCAGTTAACAAGAAATCAGTTGGGGAATATTTTTATGATTATACAACACCTAAAAAAGAACAGAAACTTTATTATGAATGGTATGGAGAAATTGATGGCACACCATCTCTTCGTAGAGGTTCATTCATGACGAAATTTATTTAGAGAGGTGTTAGTTTATGGGTATAGTAACAAATGGATTGATTGCATATTGGAATGCTCAACAAGGTATATCTGGTACTACATGGAATAATATTGCTCCTGCAAATGAAGGTAAATTTGCTTTAACATTAGCTAATACAACAGTTGAAAGTGATAGGGTTTTATTTAAAGGATTAACTACCAGTAGAGCTTTATCATCTGAAAATGTGGCAGGGATAACATCTCATACTGTTGAAATGTTTATAAGTGCAGATGCTTTATATGAATTTGCAGGTGGAGTCCCTTTTTATGCTATTACTACTATGAGTAATCGTGGCGGATTTATTTTAAATACAACCAAGGACATTAACAGGTTAGAATATAGCGACACTAGTGGAAGCACTTTTGCAATAACACCAAATAATTCTATTGTTAAAGGTTCAATTGTTCAAATAATTGCTATAGTTGATGCATTAGATTTAAGTGTTACTTTAGGTGTAAATGGTTCAATATTAACTAGAACAACAACTACTTTTTCAAGTTTGCCAAAATTAGTAGGATTAATTACATTGGGGGTAAGAAAATATAACACTAGTTATTTTGACCCATTTAAAGGTTATATTTATTCTACTAAAATATATAATAGAGTTCTTACACCAGAAGAGATAACACAAAATTATAATAATGGTATAAATGTTGGTCTTGTAAGTAAGCCTACTGCAAATATTATTTCTGTAAGCAAACCAAAAATAAGCAGAATATCTGGACAGGATAGAACATATATTACTTTTAAGTTCGATAAAGATGTTCAAGCGTATAAAGTGATGGTTGGTGGGGTAGATTATAACACTGGATTATTAGCGGATTCTGGTGGAGCTAAGACAGCAAACACAGAAATCGTTGCAGAGATTGATTATTCAGAGCTGTCAATAGAAGGCTCAAATCGTATAACAATCTATGGTCAAAGTACGGATGGAACTTGGAGTACAAAAGATTAATTTTTGTGTTGACAAGCAATCTCTCCTAATATACAATCAAAAATGTAAGACATATGCACGACTTGTAAGAGTGAGATTTTATAAGTTGTGCAAAATATATAATGGTTGAAGGAGAGATTAATGTGAATATTAATCAAGAGAAAGAGTATATCCAAAATAAAATGAAGAACATCCTAGATGAGCAAGCTAGATTAATTGACTTGCATTCTGGATTAAGAGAGTCATTGAATACGTTGACTCAACTAGAAGAACGTGGAGTAACAGAAATCACATTAAGTGAATATGTTGCATTTGCTAAATCAGTATTAGGTGAAGAGATTAAACAAGAGGAACAACAAAAGATGCAATTGGAAGAACAACCAAAATCAAAATATCCAATTAACAATCTTCGTAATCATATGGGTTTAAAACAACCAATCGTAACAGAAGCAATTGTTGAAGTTTTAAAGTCTAAAAAGACTCCAGTTCATTTAAATGAATTGTATGCAGAAACAAACCAATTATTACATGGACAAATTAGTAGCCCTAAAAATTTCCAGAATAATCATTTGCAGAGAGCAATGAAAGCAACACATATGATTAAACGTGGAAGAACAAAAGGCTATTATCAATATAACGGAAAATAATCTGGATAAAAGACGAGTTTTATACAGCAAAACACATCATTAAAAAATCCCCTTTAGTAAGGGGATTTTCTTTGTTTTATTCTTTGTGGAAATTATCTAGTGTAACCTCGATTTTTATGTCAAATTCTGTCTTTTTATTTGCTAAATTAAATTCTTCTTTGAAATCTTTTAATTGTTGTTCTTTTACTTTATCAACAGCCATTCGCACCATTCCCTTTTTAATTAATTTTTGTTTTTCTTCTTCATCTAACTGCATAAAGTTTCTGCATAGACTTTCTTCATACCAACTTCTTCCAAAAATTTCTTCGACTTCATCTGTTAATTTTACTTCTCTTTCTTTTCCATATACATTGACTTTTGCTACAGCATTGATTTTTAACATTATACGCCATCCACTTCTACTAGGTTGATATCGACTCGCTGTTGTATCTTCATAATAATCACTATACAACGAATATGTACCTTTAATACTTACATTGGTAGTTGGTTTTTTATTTTCTTCTTCTTTCTTTTTTAAGTATTCTTCACTTGTAAGATATTCAACAACTTCTTTTTCAATTTCTTTTTCAGACTTTCCGTTTTGTTCTTTTACAAATACTCTCATTAATCTCTCCCAAATATTCATAAATCATCCCTCTTTCTTTTTTGTTTTGCGTTTCTTCTTGACTGGTAAAGGTGGCTTAACCCAATCAATTAATCCATTCTTAATCAAATATGTAATTGCTACTGCTGTGGCATCTGACTCATCCTCATTCGCAAATTCGATATAAGGGTAGGCTTCCATTATTACTTTAGCTAAGTCATCCTTGCTTGCATCTCCATGCCATATGTGTGCTTTAACTTCCTTAGGTGGATATAGCTCTTGTGGCTTATTCCAAATCATACATTGTATAACTCCTGTCGCTTTAGCAATCGTTTGTGTTTCCATGTTGAAGCGACTGAACATTCTTTCAATTCCTGCACATGCAGGTGGATATTGTTTATATATTTCTTTAAACCATTCTGTAATCTTTTTAAGTTTCAAGGAATTTTTATCTAATCCTTTATACTGTCTTGTTGCATAAATCTTTTCAGTGCTGAAACTTCCTATGTACACAAACTTGTGTTCATCTAAATCATAAATTGCAAGACCTGTATTCTTCATTGAGATATCAAGTCCGTAAAGATAGCGCTTTGTCATCTTAACTCTTCCTTTATTATATCATTAGTTTTTACTTTTGTCAACAGAAAAAGGAATCAAAATTTGATTCCTTTACTCATTTTCTTTCATTTCGTTATAACATTTATAATGGTAAACCTTATCATCTTCTTCTACAAATAATTCATCTTCATATACTACAATCCCACACTTCGGGCATTTACCTAGACCTTTCTTCTTTACAAATGTGAAAGGCTTACCACTCTGTGTTTTCCATTCATCGTATCCTGCATTTTCTAATTCTCGCTCAAAGTAATTCACTCTAGACATCTCCTTCAACTCATATTTCTTCCTAAAGAAAAATAGGTAGCATAAAACTACCTATTTCAAGTATACCATAATCATTTGTGCTTGTCAAATTACCTGTTACTTACGATTACTACTTTCACGTAATAATTTACATGCTTCTAAATGTGGTTCTATTTTGGTTTCATCCTTGAGCCATTTTCCACCTTCCATTTTCCATCCGACTTTTTCTTCAACTTCAAGTACTTCTATGACATCTCCAACATATAATAAATCTTGTTCATTAGAATAGAATTTTTTCTTTTCAACTTTTAACGTAAATTCCTGTCCTGTTGCAACTTGATACAGTGTAATGCGTGGCTTATACTTTTTATTTACATCCACAACTAATGTAATGTTTGGGTCTATGTTCGGGAATGTTGTTACTGCATATCCTAGTGCAAATTTCTCAAATGCAATCTGTTCAAAGAGGTCAATCTTTTCTTCTTTTGCGTTCATTACTTCTTCTTGGTATGCTTGTAATAATGCGATACGTTTTGCCTTTGTATTATCTTTATGTTTTTTATCGTACTTGATACCTTTTCCATCTCTAAATCCGTGATAAATTTTCATTAATTTTCCGCTACTTCCAAAGTCAGAGAAGAAATTCAATTTAATCATTGTCTCAATATGTGTTTTGTTAATTCGATTATCTGTTTCAGTAATATGAAGAAGCAGGTCTAAGAAGGTATCGAATGTACGTTCTTGTGACATTTTATAAAACTCTTCGGCTATATCTGCATTCATATTTTTAATTGATGCGATGCCTTTGTAGATTTTGTTTGATTCTTTGTTGGCAGAATACAGTCCTCTAGACTTACCAAATTTAATTGATTCAATCTCAATTCCAAAATGAGTTAGCTCTTTTGTTATTTTCGCTGTAACATCAGTGTCTTTCCAATATATATTCAAGACAGTTGCAAAATATTCTAATGGATATTCTGCTTTTAAATATGCTCCATAAATTGAGTCAAGGGCTACTGAATAAGCATGTGAAGAGTTGAAGCCATAACCTACTGCATCTTCAAGGATTTTCCATACCTTTAATGCATTCTCTTCACTTCCTGTTTTCTCTACAAATCCATTAATAAATTTATCATGAATCGGTTCAATGATTCCTTCTTTCTTTTTCGAGATGGCTTTCAGTAGTCCATATGTTTCATCCTCTGGGAATCCTGCATATACAAGCGTTGCCATGATGTTCTCTTGATACAGAATGAAGTTGTCACTTGTTTCTAGAATCTTATCAAACTCTGGAATGTTATATGTAAAAGGTCTACGATTCAAGAAGTAAGCTTTCATAGATGCAAATGATGGTCTGATAGCTGATACCCAACCAGTTAATTCTCGCACACTCTGTGGCTTATATTGCATAACCTGTGGCGTTCCACTATCTGTTCCTGTTTGGTTTAATGTAGCAGTTAATCCTTTTTCGTATAAGTCCCAAACCTTTTGATTATCTTTAACCATCTCACTTAATTCTCGTACATCTGGAATAGGCAGTCCTACAGCTTTAAATGCTTCTGCTATAATTTTCCATACTGTCACAGTTAAATAATCATTCTTCAAATATTTCCAAGCATCAGATGTGTCAGAGTCAATCAATGCACAATATGTAATTTTCTTTTTACCAGTATCTTCATCGTCACTACCTACTCGTAATACTCCAACTTCTTCTGAAATTGGTTGTGACAGTAATAAGTTTGCACATGGATGTGGAGATACAGAATCAATTACACCAATAAACATTTTAGATTCTTCAATGATGCTTCCCCATTTTGCATGTTTACGGTATGAATCTAAGTCTTTACCTACTTCATTATATTCATCCTTTTCCATTCCATATGCACGACACAAGTTACGGAATGCTTCTGATTCCTGCATTGTACCATAAGCAACCATCCAGTAACAATTGTCTTCTCCTAAAATCTCTTTTGTTGCCTGTACGAATGGCTCTGGGTCAGACGTATTGAAATCAATATCTGGTAGTGACTTTGTTTCTAAGATACGAGATATTGACATGAATCTTGTTGGATATAACGTTACTGGTGCATCCAATCTATCAACCTCAGTAAATCCTAAAAGCTTGTTTAAATAGTATGATGGTGCAGAGCCACGACCTGTACGTGTTAATACTCCACCTAATTCTTTGGCACGTTTGATGATTGGATAGTTTAATAAGAAATAATCTTCTGTAAATGTTTTGTCGATAATATCCATTTCAAATTTGATTCCATCAATATATTCTTTATGTTTAGCTTGTGGAATATGTTTTCTATCCTCTACCCATTCCTTGTTAATAATTTCTTTAAGTTTTACCATCTTTTCTTCATGATTTAATTCTGGATAAATTGATGGCATTTTAATATCCTTATTCATTTCAATATCTTCAAAGTCATCTACAATCCAAGTGTTCTGTAATGCACTCTCAACTTGCTCACGAGTAAATACACCTTGTTCTTCAAATCGTTCAAACACTTTATCAGATGTTGGATAATCCATAATGAATCCATCTTCTTCTGGATAGAAGATACCTTTACCTTTTAGTAAGAGGTCACGTTCTTTTGCATCTTCTTCATGAATGTAGTGAGTGTCTGTAGCAAAGATAAATGGGATGCCATATTTCTCATGCATCTCTAATAACATTTTATTATATGTAACTTGCAGGTGATGGGTGTTGTCGTGAAGTTCTAAATAGAAATTCTCTCCAAAATACTCATAACAATCCTTGATGAAACATTCATCTTTATACAGGTTATATGGACTAGCAATACATGTTGAAGTTACTACAACGTTCTCTGGATTTAATCCATACAATAAAGACTCATCAATACGTGGTTTAAAGTAATAACCTGTTGTATTTGCTTCTGAAATTAATTTAGTTAATTCCTTTTTACCTTCATTGTTCTTTGCTAAGATAAGTAGATGGGCATTGGTTCTGTCTTTTGCGAAACGGTCTTTTACATAATAAAATTCCACGCCAAATACAAGTTTCAATCCATACTTTTTAGCCACATCATAATACTCAAATACATTACCTGCATATCCATGTTCTACTGTTGAAAGTGTTTTATGTCCTAGCTCAACTGCTCTCTTCGCTATATCTTCAATTGTTAAAGTTGAGTCTGGTGTACTGATATTTGAATACATTGTATGTTTATGTAAGTTTTCATATCTCACTAATAATCACTCCTATTTCTTTGTGCTTGCATCCCAACTTTTTGCTTTCTTTATAATGTCTGTGAGGTCTTTCAATCTCCCTACAACAACCTCTCTAAGCTGTAGATATGATTCATCTCCAAATGTCTTATGTAAGTTTGTCAAATCATTCATGGCATCTAAGCACTCATCAACTGACATGAGTTTATCATATTGAATAACATCATCAGTAATTTTAATCTTTTTCTTTTTACCTTTTTGTTTTGGATGTTTCGTTGTGTCTGGATGTTTTGCGATATATTTATCAAATGCATCAGCTCTCTCTCTTTTTCTAATTGTTTCTATGTAGAATGGCTCATCTGTTTTTCCTTGTCTTTCTCTTTCTCTCTGGATTAATTCGATGATTTTTGTGTGTTGCTCTTGACCAACTAAAGCTACAGTTTCAAATGTATGTGCAGTATATCTAAATAACATATATTCTTCTTTTTCAACTGGATACATCTGCATTAATGTATATCTAGTATTTGCATCATCAACTGTTAAAGGATATGAAACAATATCTTTTTGAAATTCAAGAAATACATCAATAACAATATAATACTCCATCTTATTACTTCCATTTGTGTCTTTAATCTTAATGATGTCTCCATAACTATATCTCATTAAAATCCCTCCTATAAAATAATAACCTGCTATATAAATATTATAGCAGGTTTGAATATCAAAGTCAAGCGATATATCATTATTTTTTATTTTTAAAATTCAAATGTGTCACCTTTTTGTTTGGCTCTATATTGACTTCCTGTTTGAGAAACTTGTGATTCATCAGCGAAATCAACAATCATCATTTGACCTTCGACTATAACAGGTTTCTTTTTATTTCTATTGTGTTTATCGACTGCACTTGCATAACAGCTATAACAAACTGAAAGATATTCTTGGCTTGTGTCGTCTTTTTTCTCTACTGTTACTCCATCTCCATCTAATTGCAGGACACCATCAAGATAGAATAAATGATTAGTTGCATCATTCATACACTTATCACATTGCATTGTGATAGGAGAAATACGGAATCCAGTTTCAATTGCTCTCTTTGTTGGTTCAAACATGTATCCTGTATAAGAGTTTAATAATCCATATGCATAAATATCCACATCATATGTAATTGAAACTTGAGCCAATGCTTCTACTTGTCTAACTGATAAAAATTGTAATTCATCAATCATGATAACATCTGGATTCTCCCAGAATATCTTAATAGCAATCATACTTCCATCATCATTCTTTGGTACGATTATTGCAGGGCGTGTTTCTTCTAAAGCTCTAGATGCAACAACACCCTCATCTCGTGTATCTTTTTCTGGTTTAAAGACCAGAACTTTCTTACCTTGACGTTCAAGATTGAAAGCCATCATCAATAATTGGGCAGATTTTGAAGCATTCATAGTTCCTAAGATTAACTCTTTTTCTCTCATATTAATTCTCCTTTTGAAGTTTATTCATTAATGTATAATATGAAGATTTGATATTCGTAGCAATTGCACGAGGTGGTACGTCAATATTTTTTAATGCAAAGTTTCGGTCATAGAGAAATTCCATATGTGTATGTTCATCAATAAATTCTGCATATTCATGCAAAGTTAAATCTCTCATTTCAAAGGCTAACATTGTTAAGTCAATACGTTTAATCAAATATTTCTCTTCTTCTGTTGGAGGTTCAATTCCGATATGTTCATAAATTGCATTCTCCACTTTCTTTGCAATTGTTTTAAATTCTGGAAGAAGTACTTTTAATGGTGTTGGACAATCTCCTGTATAAGCTTCTTCAAAATCATGAATCAGTGTTAATAGTTGCAATCTAGTAGGATAATTTAAATTCTTAGCCATATTATAGCAATGCAAAGTGTGTTCTCCTACACTGTATGGTCTAGATGAATGTCCAACAAAACGGTTTAAATGTGAAAGACTATGTGCAATATCTTGTACGTCAACGCTATCCTTTGTGATGTTATTGTAATCAAATTTTCTACCTGTGTATGTTACTAGCATTAAATCACGCTCCTAATTGTTTATGTTATAAGTATATCATTATATTTTATTTTTGTCAAGAAAAAGAAGCAGAGATTACTCTACTTCTTTATTCCCTTCATCTGTTACTTCTTCTTGGTGTTGTTCCAATAGTAAATCTAGTTTTTGTGGCTTTGTCATATACTCATGAGCAACGCCTAATCGTTTCGCTTCTTTTGCAGAGAAGTAGTAGTCATATTTATGGTTTCGTACTTCATCCATTTTCTCTTTCGGGAAGTCTGTACGTTCTAACATTAAACTGTTATACATACGTTGTAGTACATCTGCTTCCTCAATTTGTTGTTCGTGGTCTTTGATGTGACCAAGCATTCCATATGCTAATGAATGGTACATTAATCGTGCGTGACGGTGAGCAATACGAATATCTCCTGCAACAAAGATTGCTAGAGCCATAGAAGCTACAAGCCCTGTCGCATATGTAACGATTGGAGTATTACACATTTCCATTGCGCTAATGATAGCAAAGCCATCAGTAACGCTTCCTCCACCAGAGTTAATGAAAATCTCAATCGGATGTTCTGCACGATTGTAGATTGGTTGACCCGTTGAATCATACACCTCTGACCGTGCATCATCTAAATCATTAATTGCAATAATCTGTTCCATAATATCTTTTGCTAATACATTATCAATTCCATCTGAGATTAAAATTTGTCGGCTTGGTTCTTGGATTCCGTACATTTACAACACTCCCTAGTTTGTAGTTTCTTCTTCTTTTTGTTCTTTTTCTGCTCTTACGTATTCTGTGAATGTAAAGCTGTGTGCATGTTTTTTATTTGCTTTATGCTTAATATCTGAAACACATTTCCACTCAATTCCAAAATCTGGGAAGAATACTCTTGCATTAAAATCTACTGTATGTACATGTGTTACATACATCTTTTCTGCTAATGGCATCATTGCTTTATAAAGCTCTCCGCCACCCATGATAAAGACTTCTTTCTTGCCTTTGCCTAATTCGATAATGTCATCAATTGAATGAATAACAGTAGCTCCTTCTGCAACATAATCTTTATCATTTGTTATTACATAATTTTCTCGTTGGTCAAGAGGTCTCTTTGGTAAAGATTCCCATGTTTTACGACCCATTACTACAATTTTCTTTTTTGTTTGTTGTCGAAAATATCTGCGGTCAGCAGGTAAATCAAACAACAACTCATTACTTCCATTTCCAATTCCCATTCCCATATCTACACATACAATTAAACTAATCATTAATTTGTTTCCTCCATTTCATACTCCACTACAAACTCTTCATTTCTCTTTCCTGCTTCATATGCTTTACGTAATAATGCAGGAAGGTCATAAATATCTTCTAAATTTGGATGTCCAAGACGGTTTGAATCTGGTGCATCTTCATCTGTCAGCACACTAAATTTATGGACACTATCCAAAACAATCTCATACATTTCTTGTCGCATATCACTACTTACTTTTGCAGTCACTAATACTTTCATTTATGTTCCTCCTAGATTCCTAGTTCAAATCTCAACTGAGGTTTGACTGGATTGTAATTTATCAATTCAAAATCACTTGATGTAATTTCATAGAATGATTTACCTTCTGCATTTAAAATTAATTTAGGTTGTTCTGTTGAAGGTTCTCTTTGCAACATTTCTTTCACTTGCTCGATATGTCTGTCATAGATATGTAGATTCTGTGTGAATCGTACAAACTTACCTGCAACCATACCTACTTCATGTGCTACTTGCATTTGTAAAGCTACATATTGCATCATGTTTATGTGACCTGCTACTGCATAATCACTACTACGTTGAATCAATGTACAATCAAGATAATAAACACCATTGAATTTTCTAACACTCCATATCGTCATGAATGCACATGGAGGTAATCCTTCTGTATCTTTAAAATCTTGTTCTTGCCATAAGCAGATTATATGCCTACGACCATAAGGGTCTTTCTTAATACCTTCTATCAATTTATTCATTAAATCATATTTACTAACTGTAGCTCCATATCGTTGACCAATTGTTCCATCACCGATTCCCCAAGCTCCCCACCAAGCAATTCCATACTTGTCTTCTAATACTTTTAGTTCACTAGTTTGGTCTTTGTAAATCCAATCAATCTCATTGATAGCATTTACAATTGCTATTGGTCTAAGAGTTGTTATAGGAAATTCACCTTTAGAAATATCATACTCTTCTGTTACTTGCGTAATAAAGATTGAATGTGCAGGTGCTCCATCTTTTTCATATCGAGGGCGTGGGTTCTCATCCCAACAACCCTCATCTAAGATTCGTTGTAAGTTCTGTTTGTAGATTAAATCTGCTTTGTTCATATGTATGTACACCTCTTATTTCTTTTTAGTTAACTTAGCTGTTAAATCATCTGCTTGTTTTTGTAGCTTTTGACTACTTCCAATTGCACTTCCCAAACGGGCAAACACACTCTTAAATGCTCCCATCATACCGAATAAGAAGTAATAACCTGTCATAGAAATTGTCTTTCCAAATACTTCTAACATTCCTGTTTGTACTACATTGTCAAATCCGAATAATTGTAAGATAGCTCCACCTAATAATGCACCGATAATTGAAAACATAAACATCTCTCCATTTCATTTTTTAGTTTTATGTAAATTTAATTATTAATTAGCTTGATAGATTGCTACTCTTCTATCAGTATATGTACAAGTCTTTTTACCAATAACTCTAATCAATCCCTTTTCTACTAATTCATTCAATCGTGGGTGTGTACTGTTTCTCTCTGGCGACCCTACTAGTCTATGTACAAACATTTCCACTGCCAATTCTTTTGCAGTAGCACCCTTTGGGAATGAAGCCTTTAAAGTTTTATATACAGCTTTCTGTCTTTCTCCTAATGACTCAATCACAATGTCATAAGATTCTTTTCGTGTTTCTTTTGTAGTATCTGTAGCTTCAACATTCTTTTTCTTCCATTTCAGTTCTAATACTGGTTCTGGATTGTAATTATAACTTGGCAAGTATTTACTTAGATTCATAACAACACTCCTATTCTTCTAGATATTCAAAGTTTACTCGATATACATCACTGTTAATAAATTTCTGACCAACTACGTTGTTCTTTTCATCTTTAATCTCTTCATAGTTATGTACGATAAAATGTTCATCTCCACATTCCATGCAGTAGATTCCGTCTACTACGACTGCTGAAGCACCGTACACTGATTCAATCTCATTTACTTTTTTGTTCTCACATGAGGGACAAGTCTTAATACTTGTAACTCCTTCAACAATTGAATAAACATTGTCATTGCTTGCTACTTCTTTAAGTGCGTTGCCAAATTTCTCACATGCAGTCTTTACAGTTGCCACATTTAGTTGTAGTTCTTCACCAATCTTAGTTCGTGAGATTTTTCTCATATCTCGTTCAGCAATCATGATTCGAAACTCATCTGTAAAAGTACGTTTGAATCGACTTTTCTCTTTGAAGTTTCTTAGTTCTTCAAGTACTTGTTCTTCGGTGATATTAAAGCATTCTGCAATGAGTTTAATATCACTCCCTTCTGAATATGCGTTAATGATTTTTGCTAGTAATTTCATTTGTGTGTTCCTCCTACATTTATAATTATATCATTATTTTTTATCTTTGTCAACATTAAATTTGAAATAATTTATCTTCAATTACATACCAATCAATTTCATCAGCGTGAATGCTTCTATCATCAATATATACATCTGCAAAAACTTTACGGGCATTATCTCCACCATAAATATTGGTGAAATATTCGAATGGTTTGTTGAAAGCAAAATCATAGATTCCTGCATTTTCAAGTTTCTCAATAATTTTCTGTTCTTGTTCTTTCCCATTTCGACAAGTCCAAATTACGATACTTCCACCTTCTGAAATAATTCGTTTCATAGTATGTACAGCGTTCTCTTTAAATTTTCCTGCATTGGGATAAGCACCATCATGTACGATTGTACCATCCCAATCAATTGCTATGTGATTGTATTTTAGTGTCATATAGTTTCCTCCTAGCTTAATGTTTTATTGCAGATTGCACATACATAATAATAATCCCACTGTGTCCCTCCAGAAGATTTTGCACTTGTTCCATCGTCATATGTGTGACCGCAACTCATTTTAAGAGCGTTAATTTCTTGTTGGTGTTTCATTGTCAATTCAGCTAATTGATGTTTGTGTTTAAGTTCTAGTACTTCAATTTCATTTTTAAGACTACTATACCTCATAGTATCAACCTCCTTGATAAAATCTGCATTTTATTCAGAAATTCCACATTCAATTTTTATCCTTTACTAACGGGATTTTCTCGATGTTCATATGCCATCACCATTGCATGATATTCTTTGTATGGACTTCCATCTTTCTCTGCTACAGTAAATTGTACTTCTACTTCCCATCCTTTGTCTTGAAACGCAATAATTGCACTTCTCAATTTCTCTTCGAAATAATGTTTGTATTCATTTGAAATAATAGCTACGTCTTTCATGAATTTCATAAACATCAGCTCCTTATTTATTAGCTTTTTGCATTAACATTGCAATTACTTGTTGCATATCTGCTTTGCCTTTTAACTTTTTAGCTAAGTATCCTTTTGCTGTATTAATAGTCAATTCACCTTTATCTACTAAATCTAAAGCGTTTACTACTTCTGCTTTAATTTCATCGACTCTTAATTGTCTTGGTAGATACTTTGATAACATTTCTTTCTCTACTTCTTGTTTCTCAACACTTTTCCCAACCTTTAAATATTCTTCCATTTCTTTGTCTAATGCCTTTACTACTCGACCCACCACATCAATGACTTGTTCTTCTTTTAATTTTTCTACAGTTACTAATTTAAATTTTACTTTCTCATTTTCTAGTTCTGCTAACAATCTACGTAATACAGATTTCTTAAATTCATTTTTTTCTTTAATTGCTTTTACTAAATCTTCTTTAATTTGTTTAATCATTTTATCATTTCCCTTCCTTGTTTGTAATACTAGTATATCATTATTTTTGATATTCGTCAATACTTTTTAAAATCTTTTTTTCTAGATTATGAGGATTTAAATGTAGAATACTTCTATCACGTTTAATAGCATATTTAACACAATCAAACGTACCTCCTTTTGTTCCATCCCAAACAGCAATTGTATAATTGGAATTATCTACCATCCATTTGTTTCTTGCATTCATACACCATACTGTATATTTATCTTCTGATACATAATGTACGTAATCAGCTTTTTCTACAACGTCATGCCATATATCTATATCTTTCTGCTTCCATCTACTCCATTGTTCATCACATGGAATAGCACATACAAGTTTAATATGAGGATATTTCTTTTTTAGAGCCAAAATAATTTGAGCAGACCAAATATCAATTCCCAAAGCCATTCCAGAAATAAAAGTATTTATTCCTCTTCTATTAATATACATCTCAATTATCTCTTTCAATTTTAATAGAAGAAGTCTGTTTCCTTCAATTCTATAATCATATCCATATAATTTGTCGGGGCGATGCCCTGTAAAACAAAGACTTCTTTCAAAAACAATGTTCATACTTTCACCTTCCTTTTTTGGATATTATTCACCTTTGCATCAATCACTCAAATCATGATACTATGTAGTCACAGAAGGACAACACCTTCTGAAAACAAACTAAGGAGTGATTGTTTATGAAAACAAATAAATTAGTAGTACCTAACTCAGAGAATGTACTTCAATTAATGAAATACGAAATTGCTCAAGAGATGGGAATCACTCTTGGTGCTGATACTACTGCTAGAGATAATGGTAAAGTTGGTGGCGAAATGACTAAACGTTTAATCGAAATCGCCAAAGAACATTTAGCAAATCAAGCTCAATATGTAGGTCAAGTTGAAGTTGATGTTGAAGAGACACAAAACCAAATTCATTAAAGAAAGAGGGCTAAATGCCCTCTTTTATTTTTTAATCATCATATTCTTCATCGTCATCATCATCGTATTCTCGATACCTGTCATCATCATCGCCTTGGATAATAATTTGATTGTCTCCTTGATACTCATAGCGGTCATCGTATCTGTCATCATCGTCATCATCACAAGCTACTAAAAACGTAGAAGCCATAACACCAACCAATAATAATTTTAAGTATTTTTTCATATTATTTGTCCTCCGTAAATTCGAATGGGTTTACTTGGAAACTGTCCATACCGCCTTCATCACTTAAATTCATTGAGTCCATTGCTAAATCACGTGCCTTCATATATTCAGCTAAAGCATTACCATCTTGATTGATTACTTTTTCTTGAAGTTTAATCATTCCTTCAATACCTTTAACAAAGTCCTTTTCACGTTTTGTGTTAGCAGTTGTTTGTAGTAATTGGAAGTTAGCTACATCATCTCTGTCAGAGTTTTCTAATTCCATTGTATCATCATCAATTTCTGTAAATACAGCAGAAGCTCTGTTGTGGAATTTTTGGTCAACACCATCTGGAATCTCTGCACATGCCACCATAGTCGTCATAACTCCTGCTAATAAAAGTGCTAATAAACCTTTTTTTGTGTTCTTCATATTATCAATCTCCCTTTTGTTTTAGTGTTGTCTTGCTTATATACTTATTATATCATTATTTTTATTGTTTGGCAATGATATTTTTAACAATTTGTGCAATATTTCTTCCAATTGCTTTTTTAACTTGATTCTCATCATAGTCAGTAGGTAACATGTCTGATTCTTCTTTCATGATGTCATCAAACATACGACCACCCATATGACGTAAAATGATTCCCATATCTTCAATTTCAAATTTTCCTTCTGAAAGGATACCTTCATCCACTAATTTATATAACATCTTTTCTACACGTGCTTCTGTCATTGTAGCAGATACAAACACTTGTTCTTGTGTTTGCTCAATTTTAGGGTCTTTAGGTGCTTTCTGTTTTTGGACTTCACGGAATGCATCCGTTACAAGTTTAACAAACATTTGTCGTCCAAATCGAGAAATATATGTAACGTTCTTAGCAACTACTCCTTCACCTGTTTCAATGTCTCCTAATCGACCACCCAATTTAGACTGACCTACGAATGATTGTAAATGGTCAAATCCTTTATATTCACCTTCGTAGAATACTGGTACAAGATTAATACCTAACATACGATGTGCATCTTTAACTCTATTGAAATCTAAGTATCGCTCTGTTGTAGTATCATATAAATCAAACAAGAAGAATTGTTTTTGATACTCTGGATATTTTACTTTATGTGGATTCGTCCACTCACCAAAATAAACAATGTTTGGCAATAATAAATCTGGGTCTAATGTTTGAGTCCACTGCCAGAAGCCACCTAAATTGCTAAATTCATTTAATGGGTTATTTCGAGAGAAGGCTAAAATTTCGCCATCCTCTCCTTTGCGGAATGATGCATTTGCTCCATCAATTTTCTCTTGGATTACAATCCAATCTCCTTCATTTAAAACTCCAACTGTTGTTTTATGTCCTAATCGCACGATATCCATATATTTTTTCTGTTCCATATTATCATTCCCCTTTGTGTTTGTATTGTTTAATATCCACCTTTTTATCTATAAAACTAAATTGATATATTCGTTCTTCTTTTGGTGTTGTTAATCCGTATGCATGTGGAAAATATGTTTCTGGTACTATCATTTCTAGAAAGTGGTCAATATGCTCTTGATAATTATCTGCTCCATATATTGAATCACTAAAATACAATTCAGAAATTCTTAATCCACTAAACGCTGTCCCTAAAGGAAATACAACTATTTTTGCATTGTCATAATATAGTGTTGTTGTATATGCTCCACCAAAAAATAATCCTGTCATTTTACGACCTTCGGCAGAGAGTTCAGCTTGTATCTTTTGTAAAAGCTCACCTCTAGCTATATTTCCTTCATAGTACTTTCCACTATAGACAATAACTATCTCTCTATAGTTCATTATTGTTCTTTCCATTCTTCTGCATATGCAAATTCACCGTTCTTTACCCAACCAATCATATCCTCTGCAACAGAATGGTCTAAGAGTAAATTGTCTTTTGCATCTTTTAATTCAAATGTGAATCCTCTAGCTAATCTATAAACCTTAATTCCATTGTCAATAGACTTGATTTTGTCAGCACGTTCTTGATTGCCAACTACGATAGCAAGGTTTTTATCCCTTGCATATCGTACTAGCTTAAACACTTCATCTTCTTTAACTTCTTCGACTGTTTGTTTGCCAAATAACTTTTTAAAGAAATTTAACATTACTTCACATCCTCAATATGTTGTTTTAACCAGTAAACAGAATTTCGAGTTGTAATTTTAACAGCATCACCAAAAACGAATAATTGCTCAATTGTTGATGTTTGTAATACTTCATTTTGTTTGTCTATGTTTACTAGATAAGCACTTCTACCTTCCATTGCAGAATGTAACCAATATCGAGGTTTCATTCTTTCTTTACTTACTTCATCCTCAAGAATCTTCTCATTCTTATCACTAATGCTTTCAATCTTCCAGATTAATTGTTTCATACAATCATCTCCTATTCGTCTTTTTCACTATATCGAATATCTTCAAGCCCTTTGTCATGGCGAATGCCTTTAAATGTTGGGAAGCGCATTGAAGGTCTACCTGTCTTCTCATCTTTTGTTTCCTCAAAATAGCGCACTTCAATAATCTTTCCAATGATTGCATCTGGATTGTCAATGTATTCTCTACGTTCTGGAATACTAAATCCAGAGCCAACGCCTACCAAATTACCTCTAAATTCTACATTGACTCGACCCATTAACCCTACAAACTGTCCGTCAATTGCTTTCTCTACACTTACAACAACTAAATCTCCACTATCAAACTCTTTATATTTCAATAAGTTTGCTGTACGAGTAGCTGTGTATAATCCATTTGCAGTGTTGACCATAACTCCTTCATGTAAATTCTCGATTGCCCATGAAGCATAATGAGTTATCATTTGTTTGTTTGTTCCTGCATATAATACTGGTAACACGAAAATGTTTTTAGTGTCTAAAGTGTGTTGATTAAGGATGTCTAATTTTGCTCTGCGTTTCTCATATGTAAGCTTAGACTTTCCTTCTTCAAATTCTGCAATTGGTAATACATCAAAGATATGAAAATCTAAATTTAACTTTTCTCCTTTTGTTCCTACTACTTTTTGAGTGGCTTGGAATAATTCTTTTGATGATAATTGTTCTTCATTAATCAATAACAATTCTCCATCATATACATAACCAGATGGTAATTTTAAGAATTGTTCTTCTAGTTCTGTCATGCCTAAAATTGGTTTACCTTTACGAGTATAGAATTTTACTTCATTACCTTTACGTATAGCGATACAACGATTACCATCAAGTTTTAAAGTGATGAAAAATTTACCTTTAACCTTGTGACTATGCTTCTCAAATTCATGTGCAAGCATTACATCAAATACAGGGATTGAGCCTTTGCCAAATACTTTATTAACTGTCTTAGCAGAGATTCCTAGTTTTAAATCTTTTGTAACTACTTTCTTAATAAAGTCTTCATACTTGTCATCTTGCTTTTCAATATATCCTCTTACAGACAAGACATCCATATCTCTGCCAGTGTTGTTAAGTTTTACATATGATAACAAAGCATCAAATGTAATTGGTATAAGAGTCATTTCTGGTTTTGTCTTAATTTTTTTATTCATTTTCTTTGTTGAAATACCTGTTGTAATAAATGTATTAAGTAGGAAGTCAAGGGCGTTAAAGATATCTTTATCGCCCTTATACTTTGCTAACTCTTGCTCTTTTGCAGTACTTCCACTTAATCCTTGAATTGCAGTCAATGCATTATAAACTTTTTCTAACATTTAAAACTCTCCCTTATCGTTTTCTTTTAGATACTAATAACTCATCAACTAACCCATAATGGAATGCTTCTGTAGCAGGAATGTACCAGTCTTTACGCATATTCTTGTGTTCCTCCATTTTGTGTAAAGGCATATTTGTGTGAGCTAAGATATATGAGTCAACAGTTTCCTGTAAAGTTTCAGACTGTTCAACAGCATATAACAACCCTTTTAAATCATTATGCGTACCAAGAATAATCTGGTGGTACATGAATGTTGCTAATGGGTGCGCAAAACGCTTATGACCAGATGCAAAGATGATGAATCCCATGCTCATTGCTTTGCTGTAGCAGTATGTATGTACTGGTGTTTCAGAGGAATCAATGGCAGATACAATACCTAGACCGTCATACACACTCCCACCATATGTTCCTACTACTACTGTAATTGGTTCTGGTGTGTAGTTAGGGTCTTCCTTTGACTTTTTAGCATCATGTTTATTTACAGCTAAGATGCCTGTAATGATTTCTTTTACAGAAGCTTCTGTTACATTTTCATTTAAAATGAAGTCTCGTTTAAGTACTGGAGTTACTGGTTTAACTTCTACTCCTACTGCTTTAACTTCTTGGTTTTTGATTTCATTAGTATTGTTTGTCATTGTACATTCCCCTTTTCTTTGTTTGTTGTTTTAATTACTCTTCATCACTAATGTTTAACAATTTTTCTGAAACATTTTCTCTGTGAATAAGTATTTCCTCATCCCAAATTACTTGATATACTTCAACAAAGATTTCTCCATCTATATATTTAAATTCAACTTTCATTATTATAACCTCCTAGTGTGCTAATGTATCTGCATTACGTAGAAACTCTAACTTATCAAACATCTCTTGCCCAACATATCCAACTAATTTATCTCGACTAGCTTTTGGGTCAAGTAGATACATATGAAACTGAATCAGTAGCGTTGCTTTTCTGATAGTTTCTACATCAAAGTTAAGTCTTCGCATTACATGGATTGCAAGCTGTGCAGAAACATGGTCATGACCAATGAAGTTTGCATATCTTACTTTCTCACCTTTACGATTGTAAAAGCTTTTACAGAAATATTTTCCTGTATCATGAAGCAGTGCAACCCAAAGCATTAATTCTCTATCGTGTTCATGGTAATTATCAAACACTTCTTTGTAAACATAGTATGTATGTCGGCTTACTGAAAAGCTATGGTATGTAGAATCTTGTGCAAGATTTAAAATATCTTTAAACTCTCTAAAATAGAGTGCTAGTTTATCCATAATCTCATCTTCGTAAGGATTAGTTAAGACCATCCCTCGAATATTTTCCGATATTGATTCTGGAAGTTTAGCTATTTTAGGAGTGATGATTTGAATTGTATCCCAACCTTCGCTGTAAATTGGTACTTGAAGATTTTTATACATTCGGTCAATAACTTCTGGTGGTACAACTCGTGCTCTGTTTAAGTTCTGATATTTGATTACATCTAGTTCTGGTGCAACGTAGACAACTAATTTCCCAATATTCTTAGGAAGTTGTTGTAATAGTCCTCTACGTCTTTTTCTAGAAATATTTGTAGCATCATAGATTACATCTTTACCTTCTTTTAAAGCTTCTTTAGTTCTATTTGCCATTTCAACAAATACATCAGAGTTCTTTTCTTGGTTATTTTCATCTCCAAGAAGTTCTGCTCTAATTGCATCAGAAGAAAGATACACTGCATCTCCTACTGCTAAACTAGTTCCAAGAGTAGATTTTCCTGCTCCTGCAATTCCTACTAACATTACAAATTGTGTCATTCAATTACCTCCAGATAATTTTTATAGTCTTTAGCAATTTGCTTTCTTACTTCCATTTCATTAATACCTTTAAAATCAAACGCTCCAAAAACAAACCCTCTTTGACTCTTATCAATCTCTTTATTTATGTATACAGCTAAAACTTTACGTGCTTCTCGATATGTATTATGTAATTGCATCATGCTAATAGCCAATACTGCATCTAATCTTTTACCAAATGTTTCTAATTCATCTCTAAACTCTTCTGGCATTTTAAAGATTAGACCGTCTAAATCTCCTGTAGCCCATGCTTCAAATTTAGCCTTTGTAGACAATCCATATGTAATTCTGTGGACAGTCATATATTCATCACCTTTAACTTTGACTCGTTTATCTCCATATCGCAAAATCCAACCTTCTTCATTTGCAGATATTTCTTTTTTCATTTCCAACATCTTTTCTAGAGTTAAATCAAATTGTCTTGCAACTTTCATGTCTAATTCAAATCCTAGTTCTGTTACATATTCATAATCGTAATCTGCAAATCCTGTACCATGACTGTCTTGGAATATTGATATAGCACCCAATAAGATTAAATCTCTGACACCTCCATAATCAACAACCACACGATTAGATGGATAAATTATTTCTACTAAGTATGTAATAGGACACGCTTTATATGTAAACCAAGAAAATGAGTCTGCATAATTTCTTTGCCATATCTTAGTGGCTTCAATAGCCTGTTCAGAGATGAAACTTCCACGAGTTGCAAATCTTATTTCATCTTTAAAGAAGTAAGAGATTCCTAGTGAGCCATCCATCTTCTCCATTACTACAGGTGTTTGAGTGAAATCAATATCTTCTTGATAATCAAGATTCTCACCATAGTTGAAGAATTTTTCAAATGGTTTTGCTAATATATAGATTATACCATTATCATTTGCTTCTGTCAAGTCTAAAATCAACCCTCTAGCACTCATTGTTTCATTGTTCCAACGTCTTTCAAATGTTGTTAACTCTGTATAGTTTAAGATTACTATGTTCTCATCTTCTGGATGTTTATTGATTTTTATATATCCATTAATTGATTCTGCAACATACTTTAAGTAATCTTCTTGCTTCATTGTATGCAACTTACTATAAACAGCTTTTTTCAATTCGCTCATTCAATCATCTCCCTTAACTTTGTATTATCATTATATCATTATTTTTTGTTTTCGTCAACACTTATTTGCAATATTTTTTTATATTGCTAGAACAATTGGATTAGAATAATCTAATCCAATAATTTTGATAAGTCCATTACTCCATAACCATAATCATATCTATGGTCTCCTAAAGACATTATTTTCTCTTTAACTTGTTTGTTATTAAGCTCAATACCTTTTTTACGATTGTGAGATATTAATAAAGCAATAGCTCCTGCTACGATAGGGGAAGCCATAGATGTTCCAGACATGAGTGCATATTTCCCGTCTTTAAACGTACTAAAGATATCTAAAGCAGGTGCAGTTACATCTACTTGTTTTCCTCTGTTTGAGAATGATAAATGTTTCAATTCTGAATCCACTCCGCCAACAGCAATTACTTCATTCATAAAAGCAGGATAATCTGGTTCTGGTAATCCCATGTTTCCTACAGCACATACAATTGTAATTCCTTTTGCATATGCATCATGAAGACGTTGTTCTAAGTGTAAAGGAAGCCCTCCACGAATACCTAGACTCATACATAATATATCTACCTCAAAATTCATTGCTAATGTGATACCATCCAAAACAGAAGCCATAGTACCATCACCATTTTCATTTAATACTTTTGCAACGTAAAGGTCAACATCTGGTGCGACCCCTGTTTTATTACCTGCAATTAATCCTGCAACATGTGTTCCATGACCATAATCATCTTTAATGTCAGTAGTCTTTTTCATCATATCCATACCATATTTCAATTTACCTTTTAGTTCTGGATGGTCTACATCCATTCCAGTATCAATTACCATTATCTTGACACCTTCACCTTTTGTATACTGCCAAGCATGAGGGGCATTGATTGCTTTCAATCCCCAATCTATTTCAAAACCTTCTGGTAATTCATCATACGTCTTTATCTGGTTCTTGTTTTTGTTCATCATAAGAGTCATCCACCTTTTTCATTTGTTGCATAATTATGTATTCATGATGCAATATTTCTTTCATTTTTGCACATTTAGGACAATAGATGACATAGACGGGTTGAATGGAATATCCAACCCCATCATCTATATCCTTCTTATATGTATGTAATAACTTGTAGTCATGGTTACAAAACCATCTTTTTAAAAATCTCATTATATACGCTCCTATCTGGCAGTTGTTAGAGCAGAAAGGGATTTACCCAATACTGCAAAGAATGTGACAACTAAAGGTGCGGGATTAGAAGTCAATCCTTTATCAAATGACTTTAAATTTTCTTTTAAATTTTGTCCTGCCTGTTCTATGTATGTAGTTTCTTTTACTTGTTCTTGCTTATGTATGGGTTTACTTTCTAACTTGAATTTCATAGTATGTAATTCTCTAATCTTGCCATCTTGTTCCACTATGGTTTTCTCCAGACTATGAGTGTACTCAGTCATTTGTTCAATCTTGTTATTTTGTTTATCTACACGTTTCGCCAAGACATCAACTTTACCCATCAAATTCATTATGTTTGCCAATAGTGCGATTAAGATTCCTAATGTTATAAATATTAATAGTGCTTTGTTGATGAATTTACGAAACCTGCTTTCACGGTTTCGCTTCTTCATACTATCATCCCTTTCTTCTTTGGTCTGATTCAAGCGGTGCAAGTTCTCTAAGTGTTGATTTGAATCTGTTATATCGTGGTTGAAACTCATCTTTAATTGTGTCCCAATCATTCATTGACATAACTCTATCATAGTAAAGATTTGCACATTTATAATCAACAATTGCTCCATATTTAGCAATCTGAATACCAAACATTACAATTCTAATTGAGTGAAACATGCTTTTCTTACCTATGTATACTTCACCATCATTTAGTTTCTTTTTGCATTTAACAAAACTGTTTGAAGATTTTGCTGAAATATCTCTTCGTAGTTTCTCTAAATCTAATTCAAAATGTTTTGAATATTCATCATCTGGGTCTTGGAATATACATTCAAGGTAACTAATGTGATGTTCTTTAATACGTTTGATGAATAAGTGCTCACTAACTACATGGACAGATACATTACCACATTCAAATGTATAATCAAGTTTTGTATCTTTTGTATCTGCTATTGCCATGAAATCATAATCTGACTTTTCGTTTGCAGTCCCATAAACTCTAGAGCCATATGGATAAATTTTAATTATTGGTTCTTTAATTGTGTTTGTAATTTCCCACATCTTATCACCTCTTATGTTATTTTAAAGAATTACGTCCCAAACTTTACCATCTTCATCTATGTATTCAACTACCAATTCGTCTAATGTGTGACATCTCATATCATTCCCAGATGGAATCCATAGCCATTCAGCAGGAAAATCTTCTAGTTCATGACTCCCACTAAAATTATCTTCAAGGTTTTTTACTTCTGCATAAACCTCTTTATCAAAGTCTTTCTTGCTAAAGTATTCTGTTCGTGTGCTGTAGTCACCATCATTATAATCACCTGTGATTGATACTTTAAATTGATTGCGATTGTGGTCTTTCTTTTCAACTAATGTGTATTTTGTCATTTAACATCTCTCCCTTTAACTTGATAATCTTATTATATCATTAATTTTTGTGTTTGTAAACAGTTTTTTATAATTTAAAGAAATCTGTTTTTAGAAATGCTACAGGTGAATCAACAATTCTACTAGTTCTGTCAAATTGTTTTAGATAGTATGCTATCTCTCGTACATCTGCTCTTGATAAATTAATAAGCTTTACATATTCTGGCTTCCCGTCAACACAAACCACTGCCCAACTCTCATTACCTCTAGGGTCATGGTCAACAGCTATTTTGAAATTCTTTAAGATAAACTCAATACGATGTCTTAGTTCACTATTAGTTAAGACAATGGATTCAGTGTTTGCAACTACTCTATCATATTTCTTAGTTAAGTAAAAATAATCTTCATTAAGTTTTTCATATTTCACTCTTAATATATCATATTCATTTTGAAGCTTAGTTATTCCTAACCAATCTCTAATTTTCTTTTTTAACCAATTCATATTAATCCTCCTTTACTATTTTGACTCCATACATTTTCATATTCTCAAATAAAATATCTTTGTTTTCTAATGGAAACTTAATTACAGCAGTTCCATATTTGCTTTTGCCTAGCACTTCTTTTTGTAGCATTTTTAAGTCCTCATAACTATAGCTTTCTGCATATTCATATACAAGGTCAAGTAACTTGCTTCCATCTTGATTAAAGTTTGTACGTGAAAACAGATATTCTTCTGAAACATAATCAGCTTCGATATTTGCACTTACTTCTGAATGCTTTCCATCAAGACCATGAATGTTTACAGTTCCATCAAAATCATCTTTAATTTCTTCCCATAGTTCAGCAGGAATAACAAGTTCCTCGTTGTGTTCTGCTCCACTATGGTATCCCTCTGCTTCGAATGATAATAAAACGTATTTACTCATATAATCGACTCCTTTATTAGTTAATAAAATATGGATTTTATCAAGAAGAAAGCACAATATATAGTATACATATTGTGCTTATAATACTACATTTAGACACGACCCTTTTTAATATCCTCTAAGAAGTCTATATTTGAAAATAAATCTCCATTTATGCTTTTTACCAGAGTTCTAATATCATTATTTAATGCTCTTATGACTTCTTGTGAATTTGCATAATAATCATATTTACCTTCTCTATCTTTTTCTACATGAAAGATTCCTCCTGCTAGTTCTACGAAATATGTATTTGCATTATTTTTCAATTGTCTTTCATGAATCATTACATCTATTGGTTTACCAGTATATCTATGTAGTTTGCCCATTTTACATTACCCCTTTCACTACATTAAATCCCATGCTAATAGCTTCTATTTCATCAAAACTTTCATCCAAATGCATACAATATACCCGACTTCTCAACGCCTTATCTTCAACAATTAATTCATCTAATTCTCTTAATGATAGATGTACATTACCTTCATAGTCTGCACCACAAGTATCTTGATACAGTATATCAACCATTCCTGCATTAAACATTTTCAATACTTTCTCTGGGATGATATTTGCATCACCACTATAGTAAATTCTTGTATTATGAGTATGAATTACATACCCAAAACAAGACAATTCTTTAACATGCTTTGTTTCAATTGGCATAAATGACATTCCAAAATCTTCCAAGAAGTTAAGGCTTTCTGTTTCAAATTCTTTTAAATAATATGTACTAGTCTCTACTCCCATATCAAATAGTGTATCAGCAATCATAATCTCACTTGGAGCAAGTACTGTTACAACTTTCTCTTTAACATTTCCCATACTATAATAACCATAGAAGATTAAATCTCCTAATGACCCTACGTGGTCTGGATGTGTATGTGTCATCATAACATAAATCTCTTCTACTCCATCTAATAATTTCATGTCCATGATACGATGGAATGTTGAGCTTCCACAATCAATCATAAAGAATTTATTACCTCTTTTTATGAAAGCTCCATTGTTTCCTAGTTTAGTATTAAAAGCACTTCCTGTTCCAATAAACTCAAACATCTAATCTCTCCTTTATTGTGATAGTTTCTCTCCCATTGAAATTCCTAATATCAATCCTACAAAGAAAGATATTAATCCTGTTGCTAGAATTACTTCATCCATATATTACCATCCTTCGTAATCTGTAATGTCTTCCTGTACTTTGCAATTCTTACATTCTATTAATGTATGTGTCCCAATTCCTGTTCCTGTAAGGATATAACGTGTACTTCCTTTGCATGATGCATAATGTTCTTTTGCAAATGTAGAAGCTTTAACTTTTTCTTTTGTAGTCATGATGTGTATAGAGTTCAATCTCATCTGATTGATTTCTTCTTCTAATTTCGCAATTTCATCTTCTTTACGATAATCTCTAAGTTGCTGTTTAAGCTTTTCATTCTCTTCAAACACATCTGTAATTGAGTCAATGACTGTATTTAATCCTGCTCGCTGTTTATTGTTCATGAATTTTTGAATCTTCTCTTGCCATCCACTCTTTCCTTGTGGCGGTGGTGGAGGTGGTCTGTTTCCAATAGGTTTAGGTTTATGTCCTCCACTATGCATTTTACTTTGGGCTAATGGTGGGCTAGGTGCTTTCAATGTTGGCTTTCTACCTTCTACTTTAACTGTTATTGATGGTTTCTGATAACTTCCAAACATGGACATTCCTCCTTAGCTATATTGCCAGATAATATTTTCAATAATTCCAACTGTTCCAGTCATTTTATTTCTTACATTTTTCACTACATAATCATAATCGCTACGGTTTTTTATTTCTTTGTCGTATAATTCAATTCGTTTATTTGCTTTTTTAATACTGTCTCCACGTGATAACATATTAATCATACAATCTTCTTTACTTGTGTATAAGAAAATTCCAACTGCATCTGGAAACACTTCTTTAACTTGTTTATATCCTTCATAGTTGACAATTATGTATGCATGATTTGTTTGAGCTTGTCGATGTTTGATTTCATCTTTTGCTATTCCATAACCATAACCATCATAAATTACAGTTTCAGCAAATTCATTTCCATCAAGTCCTCTTTTGAAAGTTTCTTCATCAATGAAGTAATACGCTTTCCCATCTTTCTCTCCTTCTCGTTTAGGTCTAGTTGTATGAGAGACACATTCTGAAAGTCTATGTGCATTATTCTTTCTTACTTGTTCCATAACACTAGTCTTTCCTGCTCCAGACATTCCTGTTATTAAAAATAAAGTCATATTACCATCCTCCTATAGTTTATCTAACGCAAACATAAAATTAGCAAATGAGAATACTACATTTCCTACAGACCAAAGTTTCCAGAATCGAGTATCGTTTAGAGCAAATGTTGCTCCACAAAGAATACAATTTGCAAAATAAATTAATGCACATATAATAACCATTGTCATATTATCACTCTCCCTTTTTCTTTATAAGACTTCCAAAAACAATTGCCCAACATCTTGCACCATGTAATACTAGAAAATTAACTTTACCTGCAAAATTTGCATTGTCGTACATTTGAAAAAATACATCTGAATTGTGTCTGTCTTCTTCACTTAGATATTCATTATCTCTATCTCTCTCTGTTATTACTACTAGATGAAACCCCGTAAGCATGAGAATCATCAATACCCATGAAATAAAACTCATTATGTATGTTAGCTCCATCTAATCACTCCTTAATGGTGATGATGCCCTGTACTACCTAGAGCGTATCCAGTTAGGATTGAGAAGATTCCAAATATGAAGTTTTCTACAACTGGTGTCCAAGCACGAATATCATATGCTTCAATATCAATTAATCCCCATGCACCAACGAATGCAACTATTAAATGAATGACACCTTCTAATGTGTTTAATACTGCTAAACTCTTCATAATCCATTTACCTGTTTTTGTTTCTAAGAAAAAATGTTTTAATTTCTTTTTCATTTCATCACCTCATGTTATTATTATATCATTATCTTTTATGTTTGTCAACGATTTTTCTTTTTAGATTTTTTTGCTTCTTTCTTTTTAGCTCTAGCCTTTGTTTTATTTACTTTCTTCTTTGTATACTGTTTATAAAGGTCACGCTGAAACTTATGTAAATGCTTCTTTACTTCTTCTACTGTTAATCCTTCTTCTTTTGCAACAGCTTCAATTGCTTCTTCTAAAGTTAAAGCATCATCAGACAACCCTTCTTCTAATGGCATATTTTTTGTTCCTTGAATTGTAAAGAATTTTTCTGCATCCACACCACTAGGCATTCCATCTACTAAAAATTTACTCTGTTCCATTCACAACAACTCCTTCGTTTAATGTACTCTTATTATATCATTATATTTTACTCTTGTCAATAGACAAAAAGAAAAGAAGAGAAATAAATTCTCTTCTTAAATTACTTACCGCTTTGACCTAGTTTTGTATCTCCACGCTCTGATTCAATTCTCACTAATTGTTCTAAAGTCAATTCTGTCAACTTTGTGTTTGGCACTAAATCAACAGTTGCTTGTGCAATTGCTTTAGAGTAAGGGTAGTAAATTCTATCATGCAAATCTAACGTTTCAGTTACTTGACTTGTAATAATTACATCCTTATGTAAAGGGGTGATAGCTAAAAATACTTCTCCACGATATCCAGAATCAACAACTCCTGCTAATACAGACATTGAAATCTTGCCTGTACTTCCACGTTCGTGTTTTGCATTCAAGTAATGTGTCTTAGGTAATGCAAATGCAAGACCTGTTGGGACTAGAGTTGTTTTGTTTGCAGGACAAACAATTACATATCCGTCTTTCAGTCCATCGTATGAATCATTTAATGATGCCATTTTTTGCGGTTCTACACATGCATATAAATCATATCCTGCATCCTCATCACGTTTTGTTGGTACAACTGCATCTGGATGAATACGTGCAAAGAATACTTCTGGATTCATGATTGAATCTACAGTTTTATACAATTCTTCAAATGCTTTACTCAATGAAACATGATTACCAAAATTATGCATTTCTGCTTTTGGGTCAATCACTGGCATCACCAATTGCACTTTAGGATTGGAGTTTAACATTAATTCCCCTTTTGCAATGACTGCATTGTATTTTTGAGTTTTCTTCTTTTTCTTAATCTTGTCTGGATTCTCTTTGAAGAATTTGTCTTTAGCTTTATATTTCAATTTATCAATTTCCCAAAGTTTCAAAGTCTCTTCTTTACCATCTATTTCAACAACTACATTTTGGTTAGGAATATCAAGTGATACAACTTTACCTTCTACTTTTTTGTCATGTACCCAAATAATTTCTTCTGCTCGATAAAATCTCTTTTTATTTTTCTTTGTCATGTTCATTTCCCCTTTTATTATGTATATATTAGTGGAGAACTTTATCCCCACTAATATTATATCATTATTTTTTGTACTTGTCAAATTTATATGTTACATAGGCTTACATAAAATCATAATCAGAGTCTTTTGTATCTTCTACAGCAGACATTAAATATCCATTACCCACACTAGAAAAGAAATCGTGATTAGTTGTTCCTGTAGATAAACCATTTAATACGATTGGATTCACATCATCAGCTTTATCTGCAAATAATGGGTCTAAACCAAGATTCATTAAAGCTTTATTTGCATTGTATCGTAAAAACACTTTTACATCACTAGTCCAACCTACTTCATCGTACAAGTATTCTGTATACTTGACTTCATTTTCATATAATTCATACAAGAATGAATAAGCAAAGTTCTTGATTTCTTCTTGTTCTTCTAGAGACAATTCATTATATGCTACTTTAAATTTATATCCGATATATGCTCCGTGTGCTGACTCATCACGAATTATCAACTTAATTACTTCTGCTACGTTGATTAGTTTTGCACGACCTAAATAATACAATGGTGTATAGAATCCACTATAGAATAAGAATGATTCTAAGAATACAGAAGCAATTTTTCTTTGTAATGAAGTACCATTTACATACATATTATTTACTAATTCAGCTTTCTTTTGAAGAGTAGGATGTACTTCAATCCATTCAAAAATGTCACGGATTTCTTGCACATTATTCAACGTACTAAAGATTGAAGAATAACTACGTGCATGTTCTGATTCCATGAAAGCAATATTGTTATAGACTGCTATTTCATGTTGTGTTCTAGCATCTTGTTTTAAAGAGTCTACTCCAACTTCTGATTGAAGTGTGTCAAGTAGTGTCAGACCACCAAAGACTCTTTCTACCAAACGCTTCTCAACGTCTGGTAGTTTAGTCCAATCATTTTTATCTTTAGATACTGGCATACGTGTACTCAACCAAAATTGAGCAGTAAGGGTCTCATATGTTAACTTATCCATCATGTCTTCCATTGCGTTCCAGTTAACGCCTTTAAATTTCTTCATTTCCATTCTTCCTACCTCCATTAAATACTGCAAGACTCACATTCATTTGCTCCAATAGTTGTTCCATCATCTGTATGTGTTCTAACATAGTAAAGTGATTTAATTCCCTTTTTGTGTGCATAGTTTCGTATAATAGACAAATCTCGTGTAGTCTTTTTAGTTGGATATTCACTGCCGACCTTCCACTCATATAAACCTTCTGGCAATTCATCACGCATAAATAATGTCAGAGACAATCCTTGGTCTACGTGTTTTTGAGCTACTGCATATGTATCAATGATTTTGCGTTGGTCAATATCATAAGCTGATACATAATATGGTAAAGTCTCATCAGATAAGTATGGTGCAGGATAGTAAACTTTACCACGTTTACCTTCTGTTCTTTCTTCAATTCTATGTGTAATAGGATGGATTGAAGCTGTTGCTTCATTTACATAACTGATACTTCCTGTAGGAGCTACAGCTAAACGATAAGCATTGTAAATACCATGTTCCATTACAGATTGTTTTAAAGTCTCCCAATCAGCTTTCAAAGGAATGAAGATATTTTTGAATAGCTTTTTAATCTTCTCAAACTTAAATTCAAATTCTGGCTCATCTAAATATTTGTTGAAGTACGTACCATCAGCATATTTAGATTTTTCAAAGTTGTAGAATGTCTCATTTCGCTCAATTGAAATTTGATTACTTTCATAAAGTGTCCAGTAGTTCAGCAACATAAAGTATACATCAGTAAACTCAAGCGCTTCTGGTGAGCCATAATGAATCTTATTCTTCGCCAAGAATCCATGTAAATTCATTGCTCCTAATCCTGTTGCATGATAACGGTCATTACCATTCTTAACAGAAGGTACTACATCAACATTAGATGAATCTGAAACGAATGTTAAACCACGATGCATTGTTCTTACAGACTTACCAAAGTCTGGAGATACCATTAAGTTTGCAACGTTTGTAGAAGCTAAATTACAACTCACATCTGTTCCTTTGTAAATGTAGGATTGGTCATTTGCAATTTCTGATTCTTCATGCACTTGGAAAATTTCTGTACAAAGATTAGACATAACAATTTGACCAGAAATTGGATTTTGTTCATTAGCATGGTCAATATTAATAATATAAGGATATCCACTTTCATTTTGAAGATTACTAATTTCTCGTTCTAAATCACGTGCCTTGATTTTTGTCTTACGAATGTTTTTGTTATTTACCATGTTGTCATATTCTTCTGTGATGTTCACATATGAGAATGCTTTACCATATTCTTTTTCAACATCATGAGGTGAGAATAAATACATATGCTCATTGTTTTTGATTAATTCGTAAAACTTGTTTGGTACAGTTAATCCAAGTGAAAGAGTTTTAATACGCACTTTTTCATCAGCGTTCTCTTTACGTACAGAAAGGAAATCAATTACATCTGGATGGAAAATGTTTAGATAAACAACACCTGCCCCATCACGCTTTCCTCCTTGGTTTGCATAAGAGAATGCATCTTCAAACATTTTCATTACAGGAATAACACCATCTGCTAATCCATATACACCTTTGATTGGGTCATTGTTTGCTCGGATGTTAGATAAGTTTACACCAACACCTCCACCAATTTTAGATAACTGTAATGCAGAGTTGACTGCACGACCAATACCATTCATATCATCAGAAATTGTTAATAGGAAACATGAAACCATTTCTCCTGCACGTTCTCTTGCAATATTTAAGAATGTAGGTGTTGCAGGTTGATAACGTTGATTGATTAATTCATCTGCTAAATTTAAAGCAAGTTCTTCATCACCATTTCCAATTGCTAATGCATTAAAAGCTAAACGGTCTTCGTATCTTTCTAAGAAACGGTCTCCCTTATCATTCTTTAATGCGTATTGTTGATAGAATTTATAAGCACCCATAAATGAGCGAAAACGAAACTTTTTATCATAAATTCTCTTAAACAATTTTTTAGTAAACTTACGAGAATATAAATTAAGCACTTGTGCTTTTGTGTAGTTATTATTAATGAGGTAATTAAGCTTCTCATCTAAGGTATGGAAAAATACTGTGTTTGGATTTACATATTCTAAGAAG